>Ga0306920_100009088_pt1 | contig 13246 bp, 10 predicted proteins | sample flu12Cox44000170_FD_204666 | JGI IMG/M metagenome (GOLD analysis project Ga0306920, IMG submission 204666) | Lab enrichment of tropical soil microbial communities from Luquillo Experimental Forest, Puerto Rico - flux4day.12C.oxic.44.000.170 (v2)... | ecosystem: Environmental > Terrestrial >... | reverse complement strand
GGTCACGGTGACGCTGCCATTCACGAGCGCGCACGCGCAGGCACGCTCGGCCGCATAGTGCGCGCATGAGCGGGCGCGAACGCCCGGCGAGCCAACGGCGCGCCGCGCTCACCGGACGGTGCGTGCCCGGCGCGTTGTTGTTGTCGGCACTGTGCGGCTGGTCGGGTGCAGTATGGGCACAAACCGATGAGATCCAGGTGTACGACGCCGGGATCACCGCTCCCGGCAAGTGGAACCTCACCTGGCACAACAACTTCACACCCTCCGGGCGGACCGAGCCGGCATTCCCGGGCGGGATCGTCCCGGATCACGCGCTGAATGGTGTGCCCGAATGGGCGTACGGCGTGACAGCCTGGTTCGAAGCGGGACTCTACCTCCCGATCTACACTCTCACGCGCGACGGCGAGCTGCTGTTCGATGGGGCCAAGCTGCGTGCGCTGTTCGTGGTACCCGACGCCCGCGGCCGCGCGTTGTTCTACGGCATCAACTTCGAGCTCAGCCACAACACGCCACACTGGGACCCGAGCCGCTTCGCGGGTGAGATCCGCGGCATCGTCGGGGTGCATCTCGGGCACTTCGACCTGATCCTCAACCCGATCGTCGACACCGACTTCAACGGCCTCGGCAATCTCGAATTCGTTCCGGCGGTGCGCGCCGCGTGGAACAGCGGCGGCAAGCTCGCGCTCGCCCTCGAGGAATACGCCGACTTCGGTCCACTGAAGCACTTCAAGCCCAGCGACGAGCAGTCTCACACCCTGTTCGCCGTGATCGACTACGGCGGCTCGAGTCACGGCCTCGAGTTCGGGGTCGGACGCGGACTCACGCCCGCGAGCGGCAGGTGGGTGCTCAAGCTGATGCTGATGCAGGACCTGTAGTTCACCCCGATGGCTGGATGTGCCCGCGGGCGGTATGGAGCTGCAGGTGAAGGCTTCCGTCGGCCACCACGCGCGAGCGTGTCAGGTCGCTGACGACGATGTTGCCCTGGCGTACGGAGACGATCACGCGATCGAAGGCGGCCGCCGGTACACGCACCGTCGCCACGCCGTCGACGTCCGTGAGCCAGCCGCGGCTCTCGATGCGATAGCGCAACGCCGGGTGCGGCTGGGAGATGACTTCGACACGCGCCGCGAGGCGGCTCCCGGGAAGTCCAAAGCCGTGCAGCTCACCATCGACGGCGAGCTCATCTTTCGGGCCATCGAGCAGTACCAGAGTTACGTTCGCGGTATCGGCGACAACCTCGAGAAGGCGCGGTGAGCCCGCACTCAGCGGCACGCGCGCGGTGAGCACCGTGCCGTGCGGCGTCGCAAAGAGAGCGAGCAGCACCCCCGCGCCGGCCAGTGCTGCCGCCAGCGTGCTCACGCGGCGCGAGCGCCAACTGTCCACAGCGGGTGCCTCCGCGGCCGGCACGGGCAGCACGTAGTGCCAGAGGACGTGCAGCACGCCGAAGGCGAGCAGCGCCGACCAGACGATGTCCGAGACGAAGTGCGCCCCGGCGGCCATGCGGCCCGCCCCGAGCAGCGACCCAAGCACGAGTCCGCCGACGAGCGAGGCGGCCGCCCAACCGGGACGGCGGCGCTTCCAGATCCACCAGCCGGCGGCGAACATGAAGCCGACGCTGCAATGACCGCAAGGGAACGACGCGCCGCCTTCATTGCCGATGAGGGGCGAGGGCACGTAGTGCGCCGGCCCGCCGAACTCGATGAGATCGCGCGGCCGCGGATGCTGCCAGTGGTCCTTGAACACCGCATTCGCCAGCAGGCCGGGGCCGATCGCGACCCCGAGCAACACCAACACGGCGGCTCGACGCCAGTGGGCACGCGAACGGCTGAAGCTCGCTGCGAGCGCCGCGAGGCCCGCCACCACCAGCGTCGCCGTCACCCCGGGCGCGGCCCGATACAGCAGCGACCAGGGCAGCTCACGCGCGAGCGGCCAGTGATCGGCTGCGTCGGGACGGTAGAAGCCCCGTGCGAGGGCAATGTCGAGCGTGCCGGTCGCGAACAGCCCCGCCGTCAGCAGCGCGAGCGCCACGAGACAGGCGCCCTCGCTCCATCCGGCGCCCTTCCGCCCTCGGCGAGCGGGCTCAGTGAGCGCCGTGCTGCGAGTGCCCTGCGACACCCGCTCAGGGTGGCACTCTCAGAATTGCCACGCCAGTCCGCCGAAGAAACCACGGCGCATTCCATACTGCGGGGCAAACACGCCGATGCCCGTGCCACTGCGGATCTGGTAGACCTTGTCGAACGCGTTCACGACATCGAAGCGCGCCGTCAGGACGCTCGAGCCAAGGTGGAAGTCATGGGTCGAGCCGAAATTGACCACCGTGTAGCTCGGGGTGTGATCGCCGTTCGGTATCACCGTGCCATCGGGGAGTACCAGCTGCTGGCGCAGGCCAGTTCCGAAGATGAAATCGGCGCTGAAGCGGGTCCCCTGCCACAGGTAGGACGCGCCGCCCGAGGCCGCCACGCGCCCCTCGTGGTCGAGGTGGATGTAGTTCTCGGCAATGTAGGCGAAATCGTCCGGGCTGAAATTGAACTGCGCCGACTCGACCTGCTTGCCATGGGCCGCCTGAACGGAGAGATTCCCGTAGGCGGAAAAGTTGCTCACCGAATAGTTGCCCGTGAACTCGATACCGTTGATGAGCCCGTAGCGATAGTTGAAGGGAGTCAGAATGATCGGTGCGCCGAACTGCCCCTCATCGACGAGGTGCTGCGCCTGCTTGTAGAAGTAGTCGACGCCCAGGGTCAATGCATCGTTCAGCAGCTTCTGTTGTGCACCGAAGTCGTAGTAGTTCACGCGCTCGGCGAATGGAGGCGTGTCGAGCGTAACCGAGCCCGGCGGCACCGCGGTGGTGCCGATGAACTTGCTGATGGTCCTGGCCCCAACGAGCTCGAAGGGTGGCGGGCTGAAATAGCGCGAGTAGCCGCCGTGCACGGTGGTGTCGGGGGAGACCTGCCAGACGAAGTTGATTCGCGGGCTCGTCTGGCTGCCGCCCGAGAAAGCACTGTAGCGGTCGAAGCGCACCCCGTAGTTGATGGTGAGCGGCGCGAGGGCCTGCCACTCGTCCTGCAGGTAGACACTCTCGAGGCTCTGCACCTGTGTGCCATTGTCGGGGATGGTCAGCGGAACGTCGCTCGTTTGCATGCCGGCCGCATCGATGGGCAGGATCTGCGAGCTGGTAATGCTCTCGGCGCTGTCGTGCTGCAGGAAGAACCCGGCGCGTAGGGTGTGAGTGTCCGATAGCTTGTAGGCGGCATCCGTCTGCCAGCTGATCGCGGTGTCGTCCTTGAAGGCATCCTGCGCAATGCCGTTGTACAGCAGATCCCCGAGCCAGTCGGGTGTGAAGTGCAGGCTGGTGTAGCGAGCGGCAAGCGAAGTCTCGAAGTTAAGCGCTCCGGCGGAGTGCTGCCAGCTCAAGATCGCGTACTCGGTGCGCTCCTGCTGATTCTCGTCGAGATTGTCGCTGAGGAACTGCGTGACACCCTGCACGTTGAGACCCAGCGTCGGCTGCAACCCGCGTTGGTTCGGAATCTGATAGGCGCCGTCGGAAATCCCGAGGATGAGCGAGAGGCGATTGGCCTGATCGAGGATCTTCTCGAGATAACCGAAGCCGTGGTATTGCGTGGTGTGATTGTGCAGTGGGTCGCGGGTGCCATCGGGGGACTCAATGCCGAGATTGCTCTGCTTGTAGTCCCCGGTGACGTAGTAGCTGAAGCTGCCGCTGCTGCCACCGTACTCGAACGCCGGCTGGATCGTGCCGAAGCTGCCACCGTACACCGAAAGGTAACCACCGGGTTGCAGCAGACCGCTGTTACTGGTGAGGTCGATGACTCCGGCGGTGCGCAGCCCGTATTCCGCCGGCAGAGCACCGGTGATGAGGCTCACCGAGGAGATGAGCCGCGGACTCAGCGTCTGGCTGAAGACGCTGATGCCTTCGGGAAGTATGACCCCGTTGAGCCGGTACTGAAGGCCATTGTGGTCGCCACGGACGTGCAGCTGCCCGAAGGAGTCCTGCACCACACCGGGGGCCTGCAGCAACACCTGGCTGAGCGACTGATTCTCACCCATCGGCGCTGCGGCAATCGCCTGATTGTCGATGGTGTAGGTCGACGCACCAGTCCGGGTCTCGATCGACGATCGCTCCTCGTTGAGCCGCTTCGCGGTGACTTCGATCGTCGCGAGGCCACCAGAGGTACTGTCCGCGGCGCTCGCCGCGTCGGAGCTGTTTGCTGGTTCCACGGCGCCCGCCGCAGCGTCTGCGGCGCGGGCGGCGGCAGGCAATAGAAGCGTTAAGGCAAGGAACGTGACTGACGCCGCGACGTCACTCGCGGTACACCGTTGTCGCGTGAGGGCCATGAAAGAAACTCCGTGAGAGCCAAGAGGTCACGCAGCCCCGATCGCTCGAGGCCGCAGGGCGAGACGGGAAGACTCGGCTCAGGCTTGCGGAGGGCCGCGGTTGCGCGGCGTGGGAGCGTCAGCTCCGATGATGCTGTAGCAGGGTTCGGGAGTCGGCAGAAGTTCCGCCGGGCAAACGGCCGGGCTGCTGCCGCTGACCGCTACCGGGTTGACGATCTGTGCATAGGCTTCGCAGGTGAGACACGCACCGCCATCGAGGGCCTGGAGCTCGGCGCGCACCGTTGCGCCGTTCTCGGCCTCGCCATGGCGCAGGTGACTCAGCCCGTGCAGCATTGCGCCGTGCTGAATGAGCACCAGCAACAGCGACAACAACCAGGAGAGTGAGGAACGACGCATATCTCAACGAGCGGCGTAAAGCCGGCGCGGAGTTTAGCCTGTCCAACGGCGCGTTTTCCAGCGCCGACACCTCGCCGCGTCGACGGGACGCACCTTTACGTCGCACCCATCAGTTATTTTTGTGTGAGTTTGCGAACCAATCGACACCCGCCGGCCCACGCCGCCACACCCTACTCGGAGCGCGGCGCTCCCGTCAGGAGGCCTGAGGTTTCGATGATGCCGTGCTCGCACAGCCACTCGCGCGCGTCCTCCGCGTCCTGCTCAAACCACGCGCGTGTGCCCCCGAGACGGAAGCTGTAGCCCCAGGCGTCCATGTCGATGAACAGCCGCTCGCGGCCCACGTGCGGCAGCTCGTCGGCGAACAGCACCTGCAGGTAGCAAACCGCCGACTCCTCGAGGTCATCGCCGCCCGCGTCGCGATCGAGCCCGGCGCGGCGCTCAGGGCTCATGCACACGTAGTGGCCGGCCTCGTGCAGCACCGAGTGCAGCGGCGTGTCGAGTCGCGCATAGAGAGAGTCCGCCCTGAGGCCTGCCTCGCTGTCGCCCCAGTAGGAACCGGGAATCGCCTCCCCGGCGGCGACCAGCTCCAGATTGAGGCCGTAGCGGGCGAGGAGCAGCGCGACTGCCACGCGATCGACGCCGTTCAGCAGCAGCACTGCGGGAGGCGGCGAGGGCGTTGTGAGGGGTGCGGGCACGGCGGGCGGTGCACCAGAATTCTGGCGGTCAGAGACTCGCGAGGCGTCGCAGGACCATGTCGGCGAGATCGCGCGCCATGTCCTGGCGCAGGATCTCCTCCTCGTGATTCTTGGCGAGCAGCAGGCGCTCGTTGAAGCTGTAAGTGCGCGTGGCGGAGATCTCCTGGGGCGGCAGCAGCTCCTTGCCGGCGGCGCTCACGGAGAATCCGACGGTGTAGGTGACCTCGTACTGATTCGGCTGATTGGTGGCCGACACCGACAGGACGCGCCGGGCGACGCTGTCGCGCAGGATGCTGACCACCGCCGAAGCCTGATCCCTCTGCGGGGTGAGTTGCGCGCCGTTCGATAGCAGCGCGTGCCGCAGATACTGCACGAAATCGCTCTGGACATCGGGAGCCTCGACAAAGGGCTGGCGAACGACCGCCGGCAACGGCGCGCGCCCCTGCAGATGGAAGCCACAGCCGGCGAGCAGCGCCGCCGCCAGCAAGCAGCTCCATCGCGTAGCGCTCGGCTCATTCATCGTCTTCACCGGTGTCCCCGGGAAATCGCGCATCCTGCCGTCCGGCGTGCGCCCGCTGGTCGTTTCGAGCGCCACTCGCCGCGGTGGTTCACACGACCACGTTCACGAGCTTGCCCGGCACGATGATGACGCGCCGCACCGGCCGGTCGGCGACGAACTTCCTGACGTTGTCATCCGCGAGCGCTGCCGCACGCACCGTGGCCTCGTCCGCGCTCACCGGGACACTGATGTGGCCACGCAGCTTGCCGTTCACCTGCACGACGATGGCGTGCGTTTCCTGGGCGAGCGCCTGTGCATCCGGCACCGGCCAGCGCTCATCGATCGGCGGGGTCGGGTGCCCGAGCGCGAGCCACAACACGTGGCACACGTGCGGCGTGATGGGTGACAGGACGAGCACTGCCAGCCCGAGAGCCTCGTGGCGCACTGCGCGCCCCTGCGGCGTCGAGTCGGTGAAACGCTGCACCGCGTTCAGCAGCTCCATGACTGCGGCGATGGCGGTGTTGAAATTGCGGCGCCGCCCGATGTCGTCTGTCGCCTTGGCGAGCGCCTGGTGCGCGACCCGTCGCAGCTCGCGCTGCGCGGGCGTGAGGGCGTGCGGCGCAAGGGCCGGCGGCGCGCCGCCCGTGACCTGCTCATACACCGCGGCCCACAGCCGGCGGATGAAGCGCCACGCCCCCTGCACGCCCTCGTCCGACCATTCGAGCGTCTGCTCGGGCGGAGAGGCGAACATGATGAAGAGGCGCGCCGTGTCTGCGCCGAAGCGCTCCACCAGTCCTTCCGGGTCGACGCCGTTGCCTTCCGACTTGGACATCTTCCCGAGGCCTTCGTGCGTCACCCGGATGGTCCCGAGATCGGGCGTCACGACCTCGTTGATCTCGGTGCCGTCGGCAAGCCGCTGCGTGTCGACATCCGCCGGGTTGAAGTAGCGCTTGCGTCCGCCTTCGGCCTGGTAGGAGTAGACGTCGTTCAGCACCATGCCCTGGGTGAGCAGATTGCTGAAGGGCTCGCCGAACTTCAGCAGGCCGAAATCCCGCATCACCTTCGTCCAGAAGCGCGCATACAGCAGGTGCAGGATCGCGTGCTCGATGCCGCCGATGTACTGATCCACCGGCAGCCAGTAGTCGACGCGCGCGTCCACCATGCGGCTGCCGTCGGGACAGGCATAGCGCAGGAAGTACCACGACGAATCGACGAAGGTATCCATGGTGTCGGTTTCGCGCCGCGCCGGTCCGCCGCACTTCGGACACTTGCACTCGTAGAAGGCGGGTAACTTCGCGAGCGGGTTGCCGCTGCCGTCGGGGACCAGGTCCTCGGGCAGGAGCACCGGCAGCTGCTCGTCCGGCACCGGCACGACACCGCAGGCACCGCAGTGGATGATCGGAATCGGGCAGCCCCAGTAGCGCTGACGCGAGATGCCCCAGTCGCGCAGCCGGTACTGCACGCGCTTGCGCCCGAGACCCATTCTCTCGAGCGCCGCGACGATCGCATCGATCGCCTGCTCCGAGGTGAGCCCGGAGAATTCCGCGGAGTTCACCGTCACGCCGTATTCGGAATAAGCCGCGATCCACGGCGCGCGCACCTCCTCGTAGGCGCCGCGGGTCGAGCGCACCACCGTGGTCACCGGCAGCCCGTGGCTCACGGCGAACTCGAAATCGCGCTCATCGTGGCCGGGCACGCCCATCACCGCACCCTCGCCGTAGGCCATGAGCACGTAGTTGGCCACCCAGAGCGGCAGCGGCTCGCCTGTGAATGGGTGCAGCACGTGCAGCCCCGTCGGCATCCCCTTCTTCACCTGCGTGGCGACATCGGCTTCGATCACGCTGCCACGCCGGCACTCCTCGATGAAGGCGGCGAGTGTCGCATTGGCGCGCGCCGCGGCGAGCGCCAGCGGATGCTCGCAGGCAATCGCCACGAAGGTGGCACCGAAGAGCGTGTCGGCGCGCGTGGTGAACACCTTCACCGCGCCGGCGTTCCCGGCCGCGGCGATGGTATCGTCGGCATAGGGAAAGGCGATCTCACAGCCTGCGCTGCGCCCGATCCAGTTCGCCTGCATCACGCGCACGCGCTCCGGCCAGCCACTGAGTGCATCGAGCGCCTCGAGCAGCTCGTCGGCGTAGCGCGTGATGTTGAGGTAGTACATCGGGATCTCGCGCTTTTCCACCAGCGCCCCGGTGCGCCAGCCGCGCCCGTCGATGACCTGCTCGTTGGCGAGCACGGTCTGATCGACCGGATCCCAGTTCACCACCCCGGTCCTGCGGTAGGCGAGTCCCCTCTCCAGCATGCGCAGGAACAGCCACTGGTTCCAGCGATAGTAGCCGGGGTCGCAGGTGGCGATCTCGCGGCTCCAGTCGATGGCAAAGCCGAGGGACTTGAGCTGCGCGCGCATGTGCGCAATGTTCTCGCGCGTCCACTTCGCCGGCGGTACGCTGTTGCTGATGGCGGCGTTCTCCGCGGGCAGCCCGAAAGCGTCCCAGCCCATGGGCTGCAGCACGTTGTAGCCCTGCATGCGCAGGAAGCGGGTGAGCACATCGCCGATGGTGTAGTTACGCACGTGTCCCATGTGCAGCCGCCCGGAAGGGTACGGCAGCATCGACAGGCAGTAGAACTTGGTGCGCGAAGGATCCTCGCGCACCTCGAAGGCGCGACGTGCATCCCAATACTGCTGCGCGGCGCGCTCGACGGCGGCCGGATCATAGCTCTCGTGCATTCGTTCTTATGGGAGACGCAACGGTACGAAGATCTGCTGGTCCTCGCGTTGAATCAACAGCGCCACGTTCTTGCCCGCGGCGTGCGCCGCATCTTCCAGCTCCTTCACCGAGTGCACGCGCTTGCCGTTGATGCCGAGGATGATATCGCCCGGCTGGATCTCCGCCGCCTGCGCAGGTCCCGAGACGCCCTCCACCAGCAGGCTCCCCTGAGTGTTCGCCTGTTCCTTCTCGCGCGGCTCGAGCGGCCGCACCGTGAGACCGAGTGCGCTCGCCTGGCCGGCGGCCGGCTGCTTGGGCTTGCCGCCGCGATAGGCGACGCTTTGCTGCTGCTCCTTGAGCTCGGCAACCTTGACGTTGATCGTCTGCTCCTTGCCGTTGCGCCACAGCGCGAGATTTGCGTCGGTACCCGGACGCATCGCGGCGATCTGACTCGAGAGCTCACCGAAGCGCTCGACCGGATGGCCGTCGACGGCGAGGATGACGTCCCCGGGGGCGACCCCGGCGTGTGCCGCCGGACCGTCCTTCTCCACCGAGGACACCAGTGCACCGCGCGGCCGGTCGAGGCCGAAGGATTCGGCGAGCTGAGCGTTGACGTCCTGGATGGTGACGCCGATACGGCCGCGTACCACGCGGCCGGTCTTGATGAGCTGCTCCTCGACGTTGCGGGCCACGTCGATCGGGATGGCGAAGGAGACGCCCATGAAGCCCCCGGTGCGGCTGAAGATCTGCGAGTTGATGCCGATCACCTCGCCCGCCAGGTTGAACAGCGGACCGCCGGAGTTGCCGGGATTGACCGGCACGTCGGTCTGGATGAAGGGTACGTAGTTCTCGCCGGGAACCGAGCGTGCGGTGGCGCTGATGATGCCCGCGGTGGCGCTGTTCTCGAAGCCGAACGGCGAGCCGATGGCGAGCACCCACTGTCCGGGCTTGAGGCGCGAGGGATCGCCGAGCTTCACGATCGGCAGATTCGTCCCATTGATCTTGATCACCGCGACATCGGTGCGCTCGTCGGCGCCGATCACCTTGGCCGGAAACTCGCGCCGGTCGGTGAGGCGCACCGTCACCTCGTCGGCGTTGGCGACCACGTGGGTGTTGGTGAGGATGTAGCCGTCGGAGTTGACGATGAAGCCGGAGCCCGCACCTCGCACCGGCGCCTGTCGTCCCTGCGGGCCCTGATCGGGTGTCGGAATGCCGAAGCGCCGGAAGAAATCATAGAACGGATCATTTGGTGAGAGCCCCGGAATGGCGCCGCTCGCCTGCGCCTTCTCCACGACCTCCACATTCACCACCGCGGGTCCGTAGCGCTCGACGAGCGCCGAAAAATCCGGCAAGGCCCGGGCCACGGCATCGGTGGAGGGCGCGGCTGCCGGCGGCGCAGGTGCCGGCTGCGCGGCCGCCACCGCGACCGCCGCGGCATCGGCGGACACACCGCCGGCCGCGGGCGCTGCCGCGTCGTGGCCGGACTGGGCCGAGAGGCCGCGGGAGCAACCCGCGAGCGCAAGCACGATGGCACAGGCTGCCACGAGTCGCCCTGGCGCCCGAGCGCCCCGGGGTTCGCGGGATTCGCACCGGATTTTCATGGGAGTACTTCCAATCGCTACCGGCCCTGAGGGCGGCGCAGCCTCCTATCATTCCGCACCCACAGGCCGTATGCCAGCGCCAGCGCGGCAAGGCTCACGACGAGCCAGTTTCCAACATGCGCGTACGGGGTCCGGCCCGCGTAGGGCACGATACTTGAGACCAGCGCTACGGGCTTGAATTCCTGGGCCCGGGCGATGACTTCGCCGTGGGGGCCGATCACCGCCGAGATACCGTCGTTGGCGGCCCGTACCAGGTAGCGGCCCTCCTCGAGCGCGCGCATGCGGGCGATCTGCAGGTGCTGGTGCCGGGCGCTCGAGTGGCCGAACCAGGCATCGTTGGTGACGTTCACCAGCGCGTCGGCGCGGGGCAACACCCCGAGCATCGAGCTGCCGTAGGCGTCCTCGTAGCACACGGTGGTTCCGAGCTGCAGATGCGCCGCGGCAAGCGGGGGCTGGTCCGGTGCTCCGCGGGTAAAGTCCGAGTACGGCAGGTTCATCAGCCGCATCCACGTGCGTACGAAATGCGGCACGGGGAAGAACTCGGCAAAGGGCACGAGATGGCTCTTGTCGTACCAGCTCGCCTGCGCATCGAGCGCCAGCACCGAGTTGAAGTAGCGCAGTGCGCCGCCCTCTTCCGGGCTGCCCTCGGCGCGCAGCACCCCCATGACGATGGCGGAGCCGTGGCCGCGTGCTTCGCGGTACAGGCTGTTGATGTAGGGCACGACGTCGTTGGCGATGTCGGCGGTCGCGGACTCCGGCCAGACGATGAGCGCGGTGCCGAGCACCTGCTCGGTTAGCGTCCGGTAGAGACGGAGCGTCGTCTCATGATTGCTCGCGAGCCACTTCTCATCCTGCGGAATGGCGCCCTGCACTATCGCAACGGACACCGGCGGCCCGCTCGGCTGGGTCCACGAGTGTCCGTACAGCGCCGCTCCGGCTGCCCAGGGGATCAGCAGCACGATGAGCGCCACGAGGCGCACGCGTCCGGTGCCGCAGACGAGCGCAGTCACTGCGCCCGCACACAACAGCAGCAGCGCGCTGATGCCGTACACGCCCGCGAGCGGCGCAAAGCCTGCCAGCCAGGTATCCGTCTGCGAGTACCCGAGTGACAGCCACGAGAACCCTGAGAGGAACCAGCCGCGCCACCATTCCATCAGCAGCCACGCGGCCGGGAGCGCCACCAGCCAGCGTCCGGCACCGTCCGCCGGCAACCAGCGCGCGGCCGCGTAGCCGAGCCCGGCGTGGTATAGCCCCATGACGCACACCAGGCCGAGCATCAGCACCAGGGCGAGCCACACGGGAGCGCCGCCGAAGCCGTGGATGCTGATGTACAGCCAGTAGGTGCCGGCGGCGAAGGTGGCGAAGCTGAACCAGAATCCGAGGCGTGCCGCCTCGCGCGGCGTCGCCCCCTGCCACAGCCACATGAGCAACGCCGGCGAGAGCACCGCGAGCGGCCAGAGATTGAGCGGCGCAAAGGCGGCCGCGAGCAGTGCGCCGCCACCGAGCGCAAGAAGCGCCCGCGCGAGCGCTGAAGCGGGTCGCGCCAGCGCGTAGCGCGCTGCCGTCGCGGTAACGACGGTGGATTCGGCGGACACGGAGTGCATGGGGGTCAGGAGGTGCCGCCGGCGGATCGTTCATCGGCCGGCGGCAGCACATCACGCGGCGCCAGCAGGCGCAGCGTATCGACGCGGCGACGGTCGGCACGCAGCACACGGAACTCGAAGCCATCGATGTTCGCGGTCTCGCCACGGCGCGGCAGCCGGCCGAGCTGCTTCATCAGGAGCCCCGCGATGGTGTCGACACCCTGTCCCTCGGGGAGGTGCGCGCCGAAGAACTGGTTGAACTCCTCGATGCGCGTCACGCCGCGCACGGTGAACTGTGCCTCGGCATCCCGGCGGATGTTCAGATCATCCTCGACGTCGAACTCGTCGTCGATCTCACCTACGATCTGCTCGATGACGTCCTCGATGGTGCACAGGCCCGACACGCCGCCGTACTCATCCACCACGATCGCCATGTGATTGCGGTTGCGGCGAAATTCCTTCAGCAGCACGTTCAGCCGCTTCGACTCGGGCACGAATACCGCCGGACGCATGTACTCACGGATGTCGAAGCGCTCGCGCGCCTGCGTGGTGGTGAGACGCAGCAGGTCCTTGGCGAGCAGGATGCCGACGATGTCGTCGCGATCCTCGTCCATGACCGGAAAACGCGAGTGCCCGGATTCCACCACCACCGGCAGGATGCGCGCTGCCGGCTCGTCGCGGCGCACGAACACCATCTGTGCGCGCGGCACCATGATGTCGCGAACCTGCAGATCGCCCACCTCGAGCACCCCTTCGAGCATGGTGAGCGCGTCACTGTCGATGACCGAGCGGTCGGCGGCTTCGCGCAGCACTTCGGCGAGCGCCTTGCGGTCCTGCGGTTCGGCGGCGAGTCCGTGTGTCAGACGTCGCAGCCAGCGTCCTGTGGTGTTGAGATCCTTCCCCATTATCTTCAGCTCCGGTACGGGTTGGCGAACCCGAGGCGGCGCAGCACCGCGATCTCGCGCCGTTCCATGCGGCGCGCCTCGGCCGCGCGTACGTGGTCGTAGCCGGCGAGATGCAGCGCGCCGTGCACCACCAGATGCGCCCAGTGCGCGCGCAGGGTCTTTTCCTGGGCGCGCGCTTCCGCTGCGAGCACGCGCGGGCAGATCACCAGTTCCCCAAGCAGCGGCGGCACGCCCAGCGCTGCGACCGGCAGTTGCGCCGCGGCGAAGGACAGCACGTTCGTCGGCTTGTCCTGCCCGCGGAAGCGGCCGTTCAGCTGCGCGCTCTCCGCCTCACCGACCGTGCAGACACCGAGCTCGCGTCCCTCGCCGTGACGGCCGAGCGCCTCGCTCGCCCAGTGCTCGAGATCTCGCCGTGTCGGGGACCAGCTACGCACGCGCCGCTGCAGCGTCAGAAGCAGTCCGGAGCGGTGGCGCGGCCTCCGCGCGCGGGCGCTGCGGCGGAACGCCGA
>Ga0306920_100009086_pt1 | contig 13249 bp, 10 predicted proteins | sample flu12Cox44000170_FD_204666 | JGI IMG/M metagenome (GOLD analysis project Ga0306920, IMG submission 204666) | Lab enrichment of tropical soil microbial communities from Luquillo Experimental Forest, Puerto Rico - flux4day.12C.oxic.44.000.170 (v2)... | ecosystem: Environmental > Terrestrial >... | reverse complement strand
CCACGCTCTCGAGAGGCTGCTGATGGAGCACCGGCTGGTGGGCGCGGACGAACTCGCCGCCGGCCGGATGTTGGGGAAAGCACGATCCGGGCTGCGCGTGTTGCGAGCGGTTGACGTGCCGGCGACCCTGGCCACGGGAGCTCCCACCCAGCGGCCGCCGACGGTACCGCCGCGTTTTGCCATCGGTGAGCCGGTACGCACGCGTGCCACCCCTGTCGCCCACCACACGCGGCTGCCGGAATACGCGCGGGGGAAGACCGGCCGCATCGACCAGATACGGGGCGTGCACGTGTTTGCCGATGCGCACGCGCACGGACTGGGCGAGCAGCCGCAGTGGCTCTACACGGTGGTTTTCAGCGCGCGTGAGTTATGGGGCAACGACGCAGCTGCGGGGCACAGCGTGTCGATCGACGCCTGGGAACCGTATTTAGAGAGTCAACGATAACCAGAAGAGGGGGCTCCATGTTCCATCAATTGCTGACTCCGGTTGGCAACAGCCTCGGACTGTCCTTTCTGGTCGCGGCGCTACCGGTCCTCGTGGTGATCCTCCTGCTCGGGGCGTTCCGGCGACCCGCGTGGCAGGCGGCACTGGCCGGGCTGACCGTCGCCCTGGTGGTTGCAGTCGGCCCGTGGCAGATGCCGGTGCCGCTCGCACTCGGGTCGGTGCTGAACGGGGCGACATTTGCGCTCTGGCCCGTCATGTGGATCGTGTTCAACGGACTGCTGCTCTACAACATTGCGGTTCATTCGGGACGATTCGCGGCTTTCCGCTCGTGGATGATCAGCAATTTGCCAAACGACCGTCGCGTCGTACTGGTGGTGGTCGGCTTTTGCTTCGGCGCGCTGCTCGAAGGCGTCGCGGGATTCGGCTGTCCGGTGGCCATCACCGCCTCACTGTTGATTCTCGTCGGCTTTCCGGCCCTCGAGGCGCTGGTATTCGCACTCATCTTTAATACGACCCCGGTGGCCTTCGGGGGCCTGGGGCTCCCGCTGACGGTGCTCGGGGCGGTCACGGATCTGCCGCCAGCAAAGCTCGCCGCCATGGTCGGACGGCAGTTGCCGATATTGGCGCTGATCCTGCCCTTCTACGTCATCGGTCTGTACGGGGGCTGGCGCTCGCTGCGCGCCTTGTGGCCGGTGCTGTTGGTCGCGGGTGCCAGCTTCGGCGCGGCGCAGTTTCTTGCATCCAACTTCATCAATTACACGCTCACCGATGTGCTCTCCGCATTGACTTCCCTGATCGTGACGTTGGTGTTCGTACGGGTCTGGCATCTGCGGCCGGACCCTGAGTACCGGATCAGCGAGCCACAGTCCGAGCGTCCGCCAGCGGCCGCCGCCGTGCCGGGTTGGCAGGGTTGGCTGCCCTGGATCATCGTGTCGGCAACGGTGATTCTATGGTCCTCGCTCAAGCTGCCTTCGTGGGGGCAGCACGACATCCCCTGGCCGGGTTTGCACAAAGCGGTCGCGATCACGCTCTACCACGATAAGCCATACTCGGCCGTGTGGACCTTCCAGCCACTTTCGACGGGAACCGCAGTGCTGGTCGCGTGTGTGATCAGCGGCCTGTTATTCAGAGTGACGCCCGCCGCATTCTGGGGCTGCATAACCAAGACCCTGCGCCAGGCGTGGTTGGCGGTGATCACGGTCATGCTGATCGTTGCCCTGGCCTATCTGATGAACTATTCGGGCCTCGCCTACACGCTCGGCAAAGGCGCGGCATCGACCGGGCATCTGTTCGTGCTGTTCTCGCCGTTCCTCGGCTGGGTCGCGGTGGCGCTTTCGGGCAGCGACACTGCCGGCAACGCGTTGTTCGGCAATTTGCAGGTGGTCGCGGCGCGGCAGCTCAACTTGAGTCCAGTGCTGTTCGCCGCCACCAATTCCACGGGCGGCGTGATGGGCAAGATGATCTCCCCGCAGAACATTGCCACCGGCGCTGCAGTGACCCAGCTGAAGGGTCAGGAAGGAGTGGTGTTCGCCCGCACCTTCGGGCACAGCATCATCCTCACGCTGGTGCTCGTGGTCTTGGTTCTGGTGGAGCAATATCTGATCCCGGAGATCATTCCGGCAGTCAGCGCTTCACCCTGAAGGCAGGCACGCGCAGCGGATGACGCTCGAGCGGCTCGGCGCCGCGTCCGCTCAGGATTCGAGCGGTGCTCCGAGTGCGATCCGTACCGAGGCGGCGAGCGCGCCGGCGGCGATCTTCGCGCCCGTCTCGAGCCGCACCGTTCGCAGCTCGAGACGCCCGCCCTGTGCCGCCACGTCGATACTCTCGTCCCTGATCGCACAGACCTCACCCGGCTTGCCCGGGACCGTGCCGAAGGTCCGGGTCCGGTGGCACACCACGTCGTAGATCCGCACCTTGCGTCCCTGAACGGTGGTCCAGGCGCCGGGGGAGGGATTGCAGCCCCGAATGAGGTTGAAGATCTGCTCGACGTGCGCCTGCCAGTTGATGCGCGATTCAGGGTCGCGGCACCAGCCCTCGTAGGTCGCCAGTTCTTCCCGCTGCGGGATCTCCTGCGCCCGACCCGCCGCGACGAGATCCGCCGCCTCGAGAAGAGCCTCGACTCCGAGAGGGAACAGCCGGTCGAAGTACACGCTTCCGAGTGTGTCATCCGGCCCAATCGGGACCGTCTTCTGGAGGATGATCGGCCCTTCGTCGAGGCCGTCGGTGGGGCGGAAGATCGTCAGCCCCGTCTGGCTGTCGCCCTTGATGATCGGCCAGTTGATCGAGCTCGGCCCGCGATAGCGCGGGAGGAGCGAAGGGTGGTACTGAATCGTGCCGTGCCTGGGAATGTTGACGAAGCTCTGTGGCGCAAACTGCAGCACGAAAGCCATCACACCGAGATCGACGTTCAGGCCCCTGAGTATCCTCGAGGCCTGCTCGTCTTTGAGCGATCGCAGCTGAAAGACTTGCAGGCCACTCTGTTGCGCCGCCGCCCGTAACGGATCGGGCTTGCCGCCCGGCTTCTCGGGAGCGCAGAACACCCCCGCTACCGTCGCGCCGCGCGCCAGGAATGCTTCGAGTACGCTCTGGCCGAAGCTCTGTTGTCCGATGATAGCGAGGCGCATGGGAATCTCGTGTAGCTGGCCGGCGATGCGACGCGAGCGATCTTACCGCCTTCGGAGCGACCCTGTCAGATCGGTGCGCGAAGGAGCAGACTGTGAGCGTTGGCGTGGCACAGCGATCGGAGCTTCACGTGGTTCCAGGAATCAGGCGTTCAATGCTTTGCAGCGCTCTGCTCATGGCGGCCTGGTGCGTCTCCACGCCGGCACAGCAATACACCAAGCCCAAAGTACGTACCGTTACCGCGTTTGTGCGCCTCGAGCCATCCGGTTATCTGCAGCAGATCTCCGACGCCCTGGTGGTGCTGCGAGCCGCCAGCCACGAGTTCGAACAGCAAGGCTACGAAGTCCAGACGCTGCGGATCGTGACTCAACCGCTGGGCGAGCTGGTCGCGGGCAAGTCCGAACCCGACGCCCTGGCATTCATCAAGGCTCTGAGTGATCTGTCCGCAAAGGAGAACTTCCTCGCGAACGTCGGCCCGGCAATGCTGCGCGACAGTGACGACCCCGAGCGCATGCGCTTGCTCGCGCGCGCCCTTGCGACGCTTCCCAACGTCAATGGGAGTGCAATCATCGCCGGCGAGGACGGCATTCACTGGAAGGTGATTCAGGAAAGCGCCGCACTCGTCCGTTATCTCGTGGACAACAGTCCACACGGCCAGGGCACCTTCCGCTTCGCGGCCACCGCGATGCTGCAGCCGTACGCTCCGTTCTTTCCGGGCGCCTATCACACCGGGGCAGGCAAGCGTTTCTCCATCGGCCTGCAGGGGGCGAATGTCGTGCAGGAAGTCTTTGCGCACACCCATGGCGATTACCAGGCAGCGCTCACCGAGCTGACGCGGCAACTGACCGTACACGCCAAAGTGGCCGAAGAGATCGGCCGGCGGGTGGGCGCGTCGAATGCCTGGACCTTCATGGGTGTGGATCCCACGCCCGCGCCGATGGGCGATGTGTCGATCGGTGCGGCGATCGAGAGTTATACGGGGGCGAAATTCGGCTCGAGCGGCACGCTGACCGCGGCCGGGATCATCACCGCGGCGGTGAAAGCCGTGCCGGTGACGCAGGCAGGCTTCGCGGGACTCATGGTGCCCGTCATGGAGGACAAGGTGCTCGCGCGGCGCTGGGCGGAAGGCGCGTACAACACCGATTCGTTGCTCGCGTATTCCGCTGTCTGCGGCACGGGACTCGATACGGTCCCTTATCCTGGAGACATCGGCCGCGAGCAACTCGTGCGCATCTTCGGTGACGTCGCCTCGCTCGCGAAGAAGTGGAACAAGCCGCTGGCGGCGAGGCTGCAACCGGTCCCGGGAAAGGCCGCCGGCGAGCTGAGCGATTTCAACGACCCCTATTTGTTCAACACCAGGCTGCATGCCGTGCCGTGATGCCCGCTATGCAGGAGGCGAGTGGTGTACCCGGGTGCATGGGAGCCGTGCTGCTGAAGGGCCACGGCGGGACCGAGCAGCTCGAATATCGCGAGGACGTGCCGGTCCCGCTCCCGGCGGCGGGCGAGGTATTGATCCGCATCCGGGCCGCCGCGCTCAATAACACGGACATCAACACACGGATCGGCTGGTATTCAAAGTCGGTGACATCCGGCACGGGCAGTGCCGGGATGGCTGACTCTCGGGCAGCGGACACCGGGTGGGCGGGCAAGGCTGTCAGCTTTCCGCGGATACAGGGCGCTGACGCCTGCGGTCATGTGGCGGCGGTCGGGCCGGGTGTGACTGCCGCGCGCATCGGTGAGCGGGTGCTCGTGGATCCGGTGCTGCGGCCCGCATGCGGAGCACCGCTGTACTTCGGTTCGGATACCCCTGGCGCCTTCGCGGAATTCGCCGTGGTTCCGGCACGCAACGCCTGCGTCGTACGCAGCAACCTCTCGGACATCGAGCTCGCCTCGTTTCCCTGCGCATACACGGCCGCGGAGAACATGCTGGCTCGAGCCGCGGTCGCGGCCGGCGAGCGGGTTCTCGTGACGGGCGCATCGGGCGGGGTAGGGTCGGCCGCCGTGCAGCTGGCCCGCAGGCGCGGCGCCAGCGTCGTGGCAGTGGCCGGGGCCGCTAAATCGGCCGCGATCGAGGCGCTCGGCGCCGCCCGAGTGCTGCCGCGGGCGGCCGATCTTCTGCGCGAGCTCGGGCGGGAGTCGCTCGATGTCATCATCGACGTGGTGGGCGGGGATAGGTTTGCACAGCTGTTGGAAGTCCTGGCGCGCACCGGGCGCTATGCAGTCGCCGGTGCGATCGCCGGGCCGCTGGTCGAGCTGGATTTGCGCACGCTGTATCTGAAGGATCTGCGTCTGCTGGGGTGCACGATTCCCGAGGCGACGGTGTTCGCGAATCTCATCGGCTACATCGAGCGCGGCGAGGTCCACCCCGTGATCAGCGCTACCTATCCCCTGAGCGAGATCGCAGCCGCCCAGACCGACTTCATGGAGAAGTCGCACGTTGGAAAAATCGTCCTGACAGTATGAGGGGGGATCAATGGAGTTGAGGATCGTAGCGGGCGCGCTGCTGTTCGCGCAGCTCGTGGCTCCGGCCTGTGCCGAAGGCGCCGCGACCGTGATCCGTGCAGGGCACCTCATCGATACGGTTGCCGGGCGGATGACCGGCGCACAGGTCATCGTGGTGCAGGATGGCCTCATCGCGCAGGTCGGTCCCGATGCGGCGGTCCCTGCCGGTGCGCGCGTCATCGATCTCAGTGCCTACACCGTGCTTCCCGGTCTGATGGACGCGCACACCCACCTCACCATCGATCAGCGCAATCAGGACCCGCTCGCGGAGCTCGAGCACACGGCGGCAGAGCGCGCGTTCGGCTCCATCCCCAACGCACGCGCGGTGCTGCTCGCCGGCTTCACCACCGTCAGGGATCTCGGCTCATATCGCGCGCTGGTCGATGTCGCGCTCCGCGACGCCATCAATCGCGGCGATGTGATCGGGCCGCGCATGTACGTAGCGGGCGCCTACGTGACCATCGCGGGCGGTGCGGGCGCGGTCACCGGCTTTGCGCCGGATGTCACGCTGCCCTGGGATCTGCGTTTCGGCGCGGCGGACTCCCCGAGCGAGGTACGCGAACGGGTGCGCACGCTCGCGAGCCAGCGCGTCGATGTGATCAAGATGTTCGCGACCGGCGCGGTGCTCACGCACAACAGCAATCCCGCAGGCCGCGAGGCGACGCTCGAGGAGCTCACCGCCGGGGCGGACGAGGCGCGCAACTTCGGCTTGAAGCTCGCCGTGCACGCCCACGGCGCCGAGGGCATCAAGGCCGGCATCCGCGCCGGCGCCGCCTCCATCGAGCACGGCACCCTGATGGACGACGAGGGACGGGCGCTCATGAAGCAGCATGGCACCTATCTCGTGCCGACGCTCGAGGTGCGCGAGTGCGTGGGCAGTAACTACCCGCCGGAGTTCGTGAGCAAGGCGCAGCAGATCATGACGGCGCAGCTGGCGAACTTTCGCAAGGCGGTCCAGGCGGGCGTCAAGATCGGCTTCGGCACCGATATCGGCGTGTGTCGTTTCGGCACGAATGCGCGCGAGTTCAGCCTGATGGTCGAGAACGGCATGACCCCCATGCAGGCGATTCAGGCGGCCACCACCGCCGATGCGGATCTGCTCGGTGTAGCGCAGAAGCTCGGCTCGATCTCCCCGGGCAAGCTTGCCGACATCATTGCCGTGCGGGGCGATCCGCTCGCCAACGTGCAGTTGCTCGAAGATGTGCGCTTCGTCATGAAGGACGGGCGGATTTACAAGGAGGATTGAGGCCGCCCACGGCCGCCGGCGGCCTCGCGCTCAACTGCCGTTCTTGTCGTCCTTCCTTTGGACGAACACGTAGTACGCGACCGTGTCCCAGGCGTTGTGGATGCCGCAGAAGAGCAACAGCAGCGCCGCCGCGCCCACTCCGAACAGCGCGCCGCGCTCGTGCAGCGGCGCCGCCACGGCGCCTACCGCAAGCATGGCGTATGCCGCGAGCGGCAGCAGCACGTGAAACGACCAGTCCTCGAACACCGGCCGGTAGAAGCTCTGTGCGCGCATTCGCCAGGCGACGATGAGGGAGTAAATCGTCCCCGCGACCCCGAGCAGGCCGCAAGGAATGACTGCGGGCAGGACCGCTCCCCAGGGGGCGCGCAGCATCGCCGCGAGCAACAGCACACTGCTGAAATGGATCACGGTGGGGGTCGCGAAGGCCGGTCCGGCCTCGCGCGCCCCGACCGGCGGCTTCTCGGCGATGAGCGTCATGACGACGAATTGCAGTCCGACCAGGCCACCGCTCGCCGAACCGACGATCACATAGAAGCTGTCCCACGCATTCAACTCTGACACTTCCTGACCTCGCCCCGTGAGGGTCATCAACCGCTACGTCGCGATCATAGGATCGTTCCGGCGGTGCGGGCCAATGCGCCGTCGCCGGCCGGCCCCTGACGGCGCCCCGTCCCGTGGACGGCGTAACCCCTTGCCGCGCCACAACAATTTGTATTGGCGCCCACGCAACGGTGCCGAGGGGTGTACCGCAGAACCGGTTGTCTGCAATGGCCCCAAGGTCGCATTGCGGTGCAGCGTGCGCCGTGTGAGGGTGGACGGCAGACTGCGGATTGGCTGCGGGAGCTGCGGCTGTCGCGGCCGCGGGCAATGCGATCGGAGTGCATATGAAGCATCACCTCCTGGTACTGGTCTCGGCCGCCGCGCTGGCGGTCTCGCAAGGTGCGGCCGCGCAGATGGGCCACGGCAACGGCGCCGGCGGCTCCATGGGCGATTGGGAATTCCGCATCGGCCCCGTGTTCCAGGAATCCAAGAAAGTCGACTTCAATGGTGGCAGCAGTGCGGACATCGACAGCACCACCGGGGTCAAGATCGGCGCGGGGTACTACGTGACCGACCAGCTGATCATCGGCGGCAACTTCGGTTACGGCCAGTCGAGCTTTAACGGCACGGTCCTGGGCAACTCCGCGGGTAACCCGGGCGGCCCCAACCTTGAAGCCAAGATAGAGAATGGCCACGTCGACTTCAGCACGCTGATGTTCGACGCCACTTACACGTTCCTCACCGGCCCCATCAAGCCGTTTGGTAAAGTCGGCCTCGGGTGGAACTGGATCAATACCAACATCGCCTCCGGACCTCCGCAGTTCGGCTGCTGGTGGGATCCGTGGTGGGGCCAAGTCTGCACCGGCTACCAGCCGACACACGGCGCGAGCAGCTTCGCCTACCAGGCCGGTGCGGGGGTGCAGTTCAACTTCCGTCGATCATTCGCGATCGACCTCGACTATCAGTACACCTGGATCGACCTGCACAACACCAGTAGTACGCCGGGTTTCGGCGCCGTCGAGCTGCTGTTCGTGTGGAGGTTCCCCGCCTACCATTAGCTCCCGAGACACGCCGCAGCACCGCCTCCGCGGTGCGCGGCGTGCCGGTGCCGCTACGTCGCGACGCGTAACTCCACGGAGCGTCTTTCGGGTCCGAGCACCGTCACGAGAACCAGCACCACCGCCACCACTGCGAGCGTCCAGGCGAGGATGTCGGCATAGTCCCCGCCATGTGACTCGGCGAGTCCGGCCTGGACCGGCGCCATCTTGGCCATCGCGAGGTTGCCGAGCTGATAGGCGAAGCCCGGCAGCACCGCGCGCACCGAAGGGGGCGAGAGCTCGTTGAGATGCGCCGGCACGATGCCCCAGGCGCCCTGCACCATGAACTGCAGGAGAAAGCCGCCCGCCGCGAGCATGACCGCGCTGTGCGAATAGGCCCACAGTGGAATCATCGGCAGTGCGAGCAGCGCGGCGAGTGCGATGGTGCGCCTGCGGCCGAGATGCTCGGACAGCGCGCCGAAGCAGATACCGCCGCCCAGGGCGCCGAGATTCATGACGATCGCGATCTGGCCGGTGATTCTGGCGGAGAACCCGTGTTGGGCCTGGAGGAAGGTCGGGTACAAGTCCTGCGAGCCGTGCGAGAAGGCATTGAAGCACGCCATCAGCAGCACGAGGTACGCAAGGGTCGGAAAGTGCGCGCGCACCGCGGCCCAGAGGAGGGCACCCGAGGCGCGCTGGGGCGCACCACCTGCCAGCCAGGCGGGTGATTCGCGCACGCCCCAGCGGATGTACAGCACGAGCAACGCGGACACCGAGCTGATGATGAAGAGGCCGCGCCAGCCCACGTGGTCGAACGCGGTTGCAAACAGCACCGAGGCCAGCAGATAGCCGAGGACGTAACCCTCCTGCAGCAGGCCGGAGAAAAATCCGCGTCCCCTGGCGGGCAGGCTCTCGAGCGCCAGCGCCGCCCCGATGCCCCACTCACCTCCCATCGCAAAGCCGAACAGCGCGCGCAGCGCCAGCAGCGTTGCGAGGTTGGGTGCGAACGCCGTGGCGAGCTGCACCGCCGAGTAGCTCAGCACGTTCACCATGAGGATCGGCCGCCGGCCGTATTTCTCCGCCAGCCAGCCGAAGGCGAGCGCGCCGATCGGACGGCAGGCGAGGGTGAGAAAGATTCCCTCGGCCACCGCCTTCACGTCCGTGTGGAATTCGCCGCCGATCGATTTCAGGCAGAAAACGAACACGAAAAAGTCCAGCGCATCGAGCGCCCAGCCGCCGAGCGCGGCGAGGTACGCATGCAGCTGTGGACGCGTGAGGGCACGAAAGTAGCCCAGCATGGCAACCTCGTTGCGACGGGCGCCGGCAGCCTAGCACGGATGCCGCCGGCCGCGACGGCTCGCCTGTTGGTTTGCATCGTAGAATGTCGAGGCGGCAACGGCAGCCATCCCGGAGGCACATGAGCGAACGCGGCGCGAGCTTCGCTGCCATCATCGAACGCGAGCACGGCTTGCGCCGCACGCTCGGCGCGCGCCGCATGAGCATGATCGCCATCGGCGGGGCCATCGGCACCGGCTTGTTCCTCGGCAGCGGCTTCGCGATCAGCCTGGCGGGACCGGCGGTACTCGTGAGCTACCTGGTCGGTGCGTTGATTGCGCTGCTGCTCATGGGGTGCCTCGCGGAGATGACCGTCGCGCATCCGACCACCGGCTCCTTCGGGGCTTACGCCGAGCACTATCTCGGGCCGCTGGCCGGCTTTCTCGTACGCTACGCCTACTGGACCAGCATCGTGCTCGCGGTCGGTACCGAGGTGACGGCGGTCGCGCTCTACATGCGCTTTTGGTTGCCGGCCTCGCCCGGCTGGCTGTGGATCGTGGGATTTTCGGCGCTGCTGGTGCTGGTGAACGCGCGCAGCGTGAATGTCTTCGGGACCATCGAGTACTGGTTCTCGGCCATCAAGGTCACGGCCATCCTGATCTTCATCGTGCTGGCGGCCTACGTCGTATGGCGTGCGCCGACCGCGCTGGGCGCCGCAACCGGCGGCGCGGGCCCCCGCGCCGGCTTTCACCACTACCTCGATCACGGCGGCTTCTTTCCCCGCGGACTGTGGGGCGCGTGGGTGGCGGTGATCGTCGCAATCTTCAGCTATCTCAGCATCGAGATGATTGCGGTGGCGGCCGGCGAGGCCGCGCAGCCGGAGGTCGCCGTGACACGCGCATTTCGCTCCACGGTGCTGCGGCTCATCCTCTTTTATCTGCTGACGCTTGCGCTGGTGCTCGCGATCGTGCCCTGGACGGCAGCGGGAGTCGACGAGAGTCCCTTCGTCAAGGTGATGCGCGCCCTGCAGGTGCCGGCGGCCGCCGGCACATTCAACTTCATCATCCTGATCGCGGCGTTGTCCGCCATGAACAGCCAGCTGTATATCACGACGCGTATGATGTTCAGCCTGTCCCGCGCGGGCTACGCGCCGCGCCGCTTCGGCACGCTCAACTCGCGCGGCGTGCCGGTGCAGGCGCTGCTGCTTTCGAGTCTCGGGATCGCGCTCGCCGCCGCGCTCAGTGTGCTGGGCGCGAAGACCGCTTTCATCCTCATGCTCGCGATCTCCTCCTTCGGCGCGATGTTCACCTGGATGATGATCTTCGTGACGCACCATGCCTTCCGGCGGGCTGCGGGCCGCAGCGGTGCGCCGCTGCGTTTTCGCATGCCGGGCTATCCGGTCACGACCCTGCTCGGCGCCACGCTCATGGCCGCGGTGCTGCTCACCACTGCGTTTACGGAAGCCTTCCGACTGACGCTGGTTTTCGGTCTGCCGTTTCTGGGCGCGCTCACTCTGCTCTACATGCTGCGCTACCGAGGCGGCGCGCCGACGGAGTAAGCTTGCAGTTCTTCGGACAAGGAGTCACAGCATGGCGACAAAGGCAATTCCGGAGGGGTACCGCACTGCGACACCGTATCTCATCGTCAAGGGTGCCGCGGACGCCATCGAGTTCTACAAACGCGCCTTCGGCGCAACCGAGATGCTGCGCATGGCCGATCCCCAGGGCCGGGTGGGCCACGCAGAGATCAGGATCGGCGACTCGGTGATCATGCTCGCGGATGAGCATCCGGCCATGGGCTATCGCAGTCCGCGCGCGCTCGGCGGCTCGAGCGTCAGCATTCTGCTCTACCTCGAGGATGTCGATGCGGTGTTCGAGCGTGCGGTCAACGCGGGCGCCAAGGCGCTGCGTCCGGTGACCGATCAATTCTATGGCGATCGCTCGGGCACGCTCGAGGATCCCTTCGGGCACGTATGGACGATCGCGACACACGTCGAGGATGTGTCCCCGGAGGAGCTCAAGCGACGTGCCGCCGCCGCGATGAGGTCGGCACCGCCGCCGAGTTCCTGAGCCCGAGTGGGCGATTGAGCACCGGGTGGCGCGCTTGCGCGCCGCTCTGTCGCCATTCATGATGGCGAAAACAACGACTCAAGGGGAGCGCGTCAGCCGTGCGCGGCCGGGCTGACGCGATGTCGTGGTATTCAATTCGCTCACCTTCATCGTGTTCTTCGCCTGCGTGCTCGGGCTGCATTCGCTGCCTTTGCCATGGACAGCGAAGAAAATAAACCTGCTGATCGCGAGCTACCTGTTCTACGCAGCCTGGAATCCACCGTTCGTGATCCTGTTGTGGATCTCCACGGTGGTCGACTGGTATGCCGCCCAGGGGCTCGTCAAGGCGCGCCGCCAGGCGGCGCGGCACGCGTGGATGCTGCTCTCGGTGATCGCCAATCTCGGCCTGCTCGGCTACTTCAAGTACGGCCAGTTCCTGCTCGACAACTTCACCGCGGTCATGGGTACTTTGGGAATCGCCTATCACCCCGCCCATTACGACATCGTCCTGCCGGTGGGCATCTCCTTTTATACATTCGCCACCATGTCGTACACGCTAGACGTGTACCTGCGCCGTGCCCTACCGGCACAGAACCTGCTCGATTACGCGCTGTTCGTCACCTTCTTCCCGCACCTGGTGGCGGGCCCCATCATGCGTCCCACCGAGCTCGTGCCGCAGTTCGCGCAGCCGCGACGCGCGACTGCGGAGCAGCTGCGTTTCGGGCTGGCTCTCATGACACTCGGGCTGTTCAACAAGATCGTGCTCGCGGACAGCTTCCTGTCGCGCGCCGCCGAGCGGGTGTACGACACCGACAAGATACCCGGCACACTCGATGCCTGGGCCGGCACGCTCGCCTTCAGCGGCCAGATTTTCTGCGACTTCGCCGGTTACTCGACGACCGCGATCGGCGCGGCACTCTGCCTCGGCTTCGCGATGCCGGATAACTTCCGCTTTCCGTATGCCGCCGTCGGCTTCTCGGACTTCTGGCGCCGCTGGCATATCACGCTGTCCTCCTGGCTGCGCGACTACCTCTACATCCCGCTCGGAGGCAACCGGCACGGCGCCCGCCGCACCTACATGGCGCTCATGGGCACCATGCTGCTCGGCGGCCTGTGGCACGGGGCGAACTGGACATTCGTGGCGTGGGGCGGGCTACACGGCCTGTACCTGTCGGTCGAGCGGCTGCTGCGCGCGCGTTTTGCCAACTACCGGCCCGGTCCGGTGGTGTTCGTGCTGCTCGGGCTCCTCACCTATACCCTGGTGAACCTCACCTGGGTGTTCTTCCGCGCCAAGACCTTCAGCCGGGCGTGGCTCGTGCTGCGCGGGATGCTCGGGCAGAACGCCGCCGCGCGGCCGATCCTGTCGACTTTCAATCTGATCTCGGTGACCGCCATCGTCGGCGCGCTGGTGCTGACGCACTGGCTGATGCGCGCCCGCACGCTCGAATCGGTGGTGGCGCGCGCGCCGGCCGTCGCGGTGTGCGCCGTGTGGGCGCTGATGGCCTTCGCCATAGTCATCGCTCAGGGGGCGGGT
>Ga0306920_100009083_pt1 | contig 13251 bp, 5 predicted proteins | sample flu12Cox44000170_FD_204666 | JGI IMG/M metagenome (GOLD analysis project Ga0306920, IMG submission 204666) | Lab enrichment of tropical soil microbial communities from Luquillo Experimental Forest, Puerto Rico - flux4day.12C.oxic.44.000.170 (v2)... | ecosystem: Environmental > Terrestrial >... | reverse complement strand
CGTCGGTGCTGGTGATCATCGTCCCCTGGCCCGCTCCGGACACCGCGAAGGTTCCGCTCGCATAACTGGCGCTCCCGACCACACCCACCGAACCGACATCCCCATCCGACCAGACCGCCAGGAGCGTGGGCATCAAGCCGACCGTGAGAGAGGCCGTGGTGCTCTTGGTCAGGCTGCCCGACGTGCCCGTGATGGTTACGGGAACCGATCCCGTTGTGGCTGTGCTGCTGGCTGAAAGCGTCAAGGAGCTCGTGCTTGTCGTGCTGCCGGGGTTGAATGACGCGGTCACGCCATTGGGCAGGCCGGAGGCGGACAGAGCGACGCTGCCATTGAAACCGTTTTGGGCGTTGACCGTTATGGTGCTCATGCCGCTGGAGCCCTGCGTGATGGTCAGGCTGTTGGGCGAGCTGGAAAGCGTGAAGTTTGGCGGAGGATTGACCGTCAGCGAGACAGTGGTCGCGTTCGTCAAATTGCCGGCGGTGCCGGTGATGGTCACGCTGACGGTTCCGGTTGCCGCCGTGCTGGTTGCGGTCAGGGTCAACGTGCTGGTGCTCGACGTGGCACTCGGGTTGAACGAGGCAGTCACGCCCGCGGGCAGGCCAGAGGCCGCCAGGGTGACGTTGCCTTTAAAACCGTTCTGTGGGTTGACCGTGATGGTGCTTGCGCCGCTGGCTCCCTCGACGATGGTCAAACTGTTTGGCGATGCCGACAGCGTGTAGTTCCCCTGAGGATTCACGGTGAGAGAAAGTGTCAAAGTATTTGTCAAACCACCCGAAGTTCCAGTGATCGTCACTGTGAAAGTACCCGTCGTCGCCGTGCCCGCGGCGGACAGAATCAAGAGGCTGCTGGCGGTCGCGGGATTCGTGCCGAAGGCGGCGCTGACGCCGTTCGGCAAACCGGAAGCCGTCAAATTGACGCTGCCGCTAAAGCCACTGAGTGGATTAATCGAGATGGTGGTGGAACCGGAGGTCCCTTGCAGGATGGTCAAATTAGCCGGCGATGCCGAGAGGAGGAAGCTCGGCTGTGTGGTCGACGAAGGCCAGTTGTTGACCAGGTTCGTGGCGTTGACGGTGCCGATGCCCGTGGCGAAGTCCCAACCGGCGGTTGCGCCATACGCCGGCTGGTAGGTGTTGTTGGAGGTGGAGAGCACTCCGGAAGAGGCGCCGTCCAAAAAACAGTTGAAATTGCCGGTGCAGTTCACCGTCATGTCGCCTTGCGTCACGTCGTAGAAAATGCAAGCAGCAGAAATGCTGTTTCCGTTGCTGGAATTGCAGGGAGAATTGCCATTCGGACCGTATTCCGAAGCAGCCAGTTGGTAGTAGGCCGGATTGGGATTGCCCTGGCGTGAACCGGTCTTTTGATTTACGAGCGCCTGGATGCCCGCCATGATCGGAGATGCGAAGGATGTTCCTCCGGCGCCGGACCAGGCGCTCGGATCAGAGCCGCAGGCCGCGCCGCCGTTTTTGGTGTCGGACCAACAGAAAACATAGAAGTGGCCCCAAAGGCCATCGGCGGCGAACAGCGAAACGTCGGGAGTGTCGCGCACGCCATCGCTGGGGTTGCCGAGGACGGACTGCCAGGAAGGTTTGGGCCAACCCTGACACGTGCCGCTCACCACGCTGGTGGTGGAGGGCGTGCCGGTAGCGCAAGCGCTCGGACCACCACCGCCGGCCACCGTCGTTTGCAGGGACGAGCCGAAAGTTGGGTCGTTGCAAAGACTGCTCGGCCCGTACGGCGTAAAGCCTTCGTACTGCGCAAGCAGAGCACCTGCGCAGGAATTGTTCCAGGGGATTTCCGGAATGTAAGAAAGAGCGGAGCCGAAGGTGGGAGTGTTGGCGGAGTTCCAGTAGGTGCTGTTGGTATTGGAGAAGGTATCGCTGAAATCGGTGCCGCCAACGGCCACGTTGTAGGGAGTCGAGGCGAAAGCGTTGACCGCGATGCCATCCGCGGCTGCGGCAGCGCTATTGTCGCAACCTGCTGCACCGCTATCCCCCGCGGCGACAAAGACCGAAACGCCCTCGGTAACAGCCAGTTGATAGGCGGAGTTGTAAGAGGCGTTCGCGGCCTCGCCATTGACGGTCTCGCATTGGCCGTAGCTGATGCTCATGAGAGCGGGGGGAGCGGGGGCGTTAAGGAGATTCTGTATGGCAATCAGGCCGCCGAAGGTGGTGGTGGTGTCAGCGCAGGCAGCCATCACGATGGCCGCGCTCGGCGCCGCGGCACTGGCCCACTCGGCGTCCAGGATCGCTTCTGCATCATTGGGGGCGATGACGCCGGGAGCGCCACAATTGTTGGGCCCGCTCGAGGGCGTGGGGTGAAGGGAGGTGAACGAGCCGGCGGCGTAGGAGGAAAGACCGAACGTAGAGCGGAAAGTGTTCCAGTCGGCAGCACTGAAAACGTCGGTGTCTTCGATCAGGACGATGGATTGCCCCTGGCCGGAATAACCGGCGCTGAACAGAGGGTTGAGATTGTAAATGGTCGCGAGGTCTGCGGGCACCAGGGCGTAGTTGGTTCCGCCAAGGTTGTCCGTAAACGTGAAATTGACATGAGCGGTGCGCATGTGGTGCATCGCTCGCGGGCGAAAGTCATGAAGCGAAACGATCCCTTCTACGACAGCGGCCAGTGCTGCTGGAATTCGCGGATCGCTAATGTTGCCGACGTGCCTCTCGCCGTGGACTTCCAGGTAATGAAGTCCCGTTTGGAAGGCCTTGCGCACCTGGGCGGCAGTGCCGGAAAAATCAATGAGCATGCCGCTCGGATAAATCACATTGACCCGGAAACCGTAAGACTCGAGCCATGTGCCAAGGGCGTCAAGATCCGACTTCGCCACACCGAACTTCTCGGCGAACTCCCGCGCGGTAAGCCAGTGATGGAAATTGGGGGAATTCTGGTTATCCAGCTCGTCAATGAATTGCTCGAGAGCTAGCTCTTGCTCGCGGGAGCGCTTCAGTTGAAGGAGCATGTGCTCCAACGGGAAATCGTCGGCTACGGCACCACGATCATTTGCAAGAGTGGCTTCGGGACGCGTGTTGCCTTTGAGGGGGACACGATTCGTTTCGTCGACGCTTTGCGTGATTCGCGGGCGCGGACCCGGGCCCGGCCCTTGTTGGGCGAAGCCAGCCGGCGCAGCAGCTAGAGAAGCGACCACTGCGGCGACGAACCCGAGTTTGCGAAACATGGGTCCCTTCTTTCTTAACCAAGGCTTTGAGCGCACGTCTCGTGAAGAACGACCGCAACCGGCCAGACGTCGAGGTACGAACCCGCGGAGGGACTGCCCCGGCCGGTCCTCATCGGCCGCGAAATCCTCTAGAGGACATGCTTATCCCGGATCGCAAGAGAATTGGGAGCCGCTGTACACCCTCAGTGATTCAATGAATAGCGGAATTGACGTGCAAGCGCAACGGCCTAAGGGACAGGTTTCGGTCAGCAGGCCGCGCGGTTTAGGCCGGGGGCGGCCGAGCCTGGTTTGCAGAAAGCGGGCTTCGGGGGGGTTACGTGCCAGCTTTAGCGCGCCTAGAAAACAGTCTCGCGCCTTGGGGGTAGCCTGCCGGGTGGCGGGATTCTCCCTGGGCGGGATACGGCCCATTCGGTAAGACGAATGGAGAATTCCGAACCGGATATGGGTGGTTGCGCGCCAAGAAAGCACGCGTCGCGTCAAGTTTGCTGCCGCTTGTTTTTCCTGCTGATGTCGCAAAGCATGTCGGAATGGATGTTCAGGCCGATGTTGGTCATATTGTAGAGATGCTCGCTAGAAACCAGCCAGACGATTTCGCAGATTTGGCGCTCGGAATAATAGCGGCGCAGGCGGGAAAACGTGTCGGGATTGACTTGCTTGGTTTTTGTTAGCTCGGTGACGTAGTCCAATGCGGCGCGTTCGGCTTCATCAAAAAGAGGGCTCGTGCGATAATGGTCGAGAGCATCGAATTTCGCTTGATTCATCGAGGCTTGGATGGTCAAGGCCCGGCCGATGTCGATGCAGAAAAGGCACACGTTCGTGCGCGCTACCTGCTCCCGAATGAGCATAACCTTCTCGGCCGGGAGCTGCAGCTTTTTGTCGAGTTTTCCAACCTTTGCGTAAAACTCGGCAAAGGCAATCGGCAAACGCGCGGAATGCACTTTCAGGGGAGTCAGCACTTTGCCGAATTGCCGGCGGGTAAAGTAATAGGCCAGCTTCATCAGCAGACCCTTGGGCTTTTCGATCGCTGGAAGAAATGTGTCCGTTTTCAGAGCTTCGATGGTCACGTTTGCCATTTTCAGACTTCCTTTCCATTCTTTTGATTCCCGACGCCAAGTCCGCGTCGCGTCCGTTATTCAGGCCGGGTCGGCGGCCTTTATCTATACGACGAACAAGAACCGCAAAACCGGACACTGGAGAATGGAGGTTTTGCGCGGCGTCGGACAGGCGTCGATCCGGCGGTCGGCAGGGAAGGTCGAGGGGAGACTCCTGCGCGCATCCCTAGCCAGCGGGACAGTCCGCGTGGGAGAATTCCGACTCCAACATGGGCCGACCGAGAAACTTTCGTGTTTACTTCTTGTCCGTCGTGGTAGCCATCGGTGCGCTGTCCGAGCTGCTGCGCGAGCATCGGCCGTCCTTTCTGCGGCCGGACCTGCATTTGTGTGCCTATGTCACCACTGCCGATGGCGCGGTGACGGTTGTGGACTTGGTCAAACTCAAGGCGGTCGCGCACATTCCGGTGGGACCAGCTCTGTCCGGAATGCGCGAGCATCCCACGCGGCCTGAAATCCTGGGAATTAGCTCGCTTGGAGGGTTTGTGTGGATCTTTGATGCGCGCGCTTATCAGCTGAGCGCCCGCATCCCGGTGGGACCGCTTCCCTACGCTCTGGACTTCTCGCCCGACGGAAATCGCATTTACACGACCACCTCGGGGAACGACACGGTGTTGGCTATCGACATCCACTCGCGGATGATTGTGGCGCGCGGACGCACGGGAAGAGAGCCCGTGCTTGCGCGCGTGTCGCCGGGTGGCAAGACCGTGGTGATTGTGAACCGGCGGGACGCTACGCTGGGCATTCATGACGCAGCCACGCTTGCGCTGCGCAGCACCGTTTCCGTGCTACCGCAACCGGACGCGGTAGCAATTCTGCCGGACGATTCGCTCGCGTTCGTGACCAGCCGCTCCCAGCCTCAACTCTCTGTTGTGGACTTGCGGCGCAGCGTGCTGGTGGCAAATCTCGATTTGGCAGGCCGGCCGACCGACCTGCTGCTCAAGCCGGATGGAGGAGAGCTGTATATCATTTCACCCGAAGCCCACGGCCTGCAGGCCATCAACACCTGGACGCACGAAGTCGGCGACACGATGATCCTGGGCTCGGCACCGACACAAGGAGTGCTTAGCGCCGACGGTAGCCTGCTCTACGTTTCGGACACGGCGGCGGACCGCGTCATTCCGGTGGATATCGCGAATCGGCGGATCATCCGCGATCCCGATCCGGCAAAGGGATTCCCATTCCCAATTCCCGCCGGAGATGAGCCGGGAGCGCTGCGATTTGACCCAAACGAAACCTTGCTGCTGGTGGCAAGCCGAGCTTCCGGCGACCTGGCGGTGATTCGCGTGCGTACGAACTTTCTTGTAACCATGGTCCCGGTGGGAGATAGGCCGCAAGATTTGGCCGTTAAGTTGTATGGAAACAAGTAGCGAGGGAAATGGAAAGGCTACACCGGCGGCCAGGCGAAATTTTCCTCCCCGAGTTGGATGGGCAACAGGCCTTCGCCGGGAAGAACGTCCACAGGCAGCCCCCCGTGCCAGAGCGCGACGCCCAGCTTTAGTTGGCTTTGGCCCTTGAGGTCAAGTTGGTCGCGGTGGATGGCCACTTCAAGAATGCGATCAAACGCAGCCACCGCGACGGATTCCGGCTTTAACAGGCACACGCGGGCTTTTTCCACCGCGAATTCCTGAATACGGCCGCGCTGGAGTTTGACCACAATCACAAGTTCTTCTGCTCCACAGACGGTGATGCGAAATTCCGGGTCTTCGAGTTCGCCCATGGTGTCCGCAAAAGTGTCGATGCGGATACAAAAACGGCTTTCTTCAAAGCCGTAGCGCATCTCATGCAGATAAAAAACGCGGCCGTGCATGGAGCCCCCACGACGCTCGGGAGAATACAAACCGGCGCCGAGCCATTCGAAATAGGAAGTTTCGCGGCCGTCGACTTTGACGTACAGAAAGCCCGTGGGCGCAAGTTCGAGAGCGTGTTCGGGGCGGCGCTTGATGGGCTTGGCCAGCTCTTCGGGAGCGACCTCGCCAAGCGCGAGATAGATTTCAGTGAGGTGCTTGCGGTATAGGGCATCAAATTCGGGGTCGTTTGCCGTGCTGTGCTCCGGACCGAACCACCAGCACCAGTCGCTGCCTTCAGCCGCCAGAAGCGACTCGTGCGCTTTGCGGAGCGCTGTTTCAGTTGGCGCGCCCGGTCTCCCCTTTTGGTAGGCTTCCAGGGCACGCGCGTAAACGTCGCGAGCGTCCCATAGCAGCTCCCAGGCCGTGACGTCCTCGTTATGACCGATCCAAACGTCAAAATTCGCGTTGATCCAAGAAGCGGGAAAAATTCCGGTGTTGGCGGGAATCTCTCCGGCGGCGGCGATGGCCTCGCCAGCCGTAAAAGCGCGGAAATCGGGATCGGATTCGATTCGGCGATAGAACTCGCGCAGGAATTCGCGGCCATTACCCGGGTAGTATTCCCAAGCATTCTCGCCATCGAGAATAAGAGACACGGTGAGCGGCTGGTTGCCTGACACCTTCTCGCCGATCAGGCGCAACCGCGAATGAAGATCGGCGGCAGCGGCTTTCGCTTCCATCCGGCTATAAACGAAGCCGATAAGGTCCGAAAGATGGTGGTCGCGGAATAGCCCGGTGATGGACTTATCGCCCAGCTGGATGCGCCAAGGCTTGAAAAGGCTAGCCGCATTCGCGGGGATGCCGTTCGAATCGCGGAAAAAGCCCACGTTCAGCGTACGGCCAAGCACGCCTTCATCGGTGCCGAACCATTGGAACCCTTCTTCGGCGGCGATAGCGAGCGCTTGATCGGAAACCGAGCCCTCGGACGGCCACAGGCCCGGCGGCTTTGCGCCAAAGGTTTTCTCATGATACTGGCGGGCGAGCTGCAATTGTTCGCGAGCGTCCTCGGGCCGGCGAAAAGCGCGGCGCGGCAGCGGCGTACCAGGATTGGCGACGCGCGCGACGTCCGAGTCGCACAGGAGCGGCAGAATGGGGTGGTAGAAAGGGGTGGTGCTGATCTCGATCTGGCCGCGTGAGGCGGCATCGCGATACGCCGGCAAAACCAAACGCAGGAGTTCCAGCTGTTTTTCCTTCAAGGCGGACTTGTCGTTCTCCGTGTAGTCTGTGCCCTTCGACGCCAGGCGGCCGATGACTTGGTCCTTCTGAAACCACGACTCTTCCATCCAAACAAGCTGCGAGAGAAGCTGGAGGTCCCGCCAGTCGCGAGCGGTGAAAGCGACGAGAGCTTGAGCGCCCCCGGCGGGACGCGACCATTCGTACAGTTCGACGAAGCGCGGCCAACGCGACATCAGGTGCTCGTGATTGACCTGGAAGGCGCGCGACAGAATTTCCGACTTATCCTCCCGACCGAGTTCATCAGCATTTTTGAAAGCCAGGGAAAACCACGGCTCGTTACATTTTCCGCCGGCGTACTCTTCGAGCTGGACGCCGAGAGCGGGAACGATGTTGAAGGTGGCATGAAATTTGGGGAATTCGCGAAGCATTTCGACCATGCCGTAGTAGTCCTTCAAGGCATGGAGGCGCGTCCACGGGAGCACGTAGCGGGCGGTTTCCGGGTCGCGGTATTGCGGCTGATGCATGTGCCACAGCACAACCAGATGGATGCGATTCATTCGGCGGGTATCCCGAACAGAGGCTCAATCAGATGGTTTGTAGCCACAGGCATAGCCAGAATCAAAGTATACAGGCAAGAGCAGCCCATCGCAGCGCCGCTACGTACGCCGGATGAAACGATCTGCGGCCGACGACATGGTACACTCTAGCGTTCGCGTCATGCGCATTCTGGATCGCTATATCGTCCGCGAGGTATCCCGCCACGCATTCCTCGGACTGGTCGTCTTCACGTTTGTATTTCTAGTGCCCCGTCTGGTGCGCGTGATGGAGATTTACGTGCGCCACGTGGGCTCGGACGTGCAGATTTTGAAACTGTTTCTATGCATTTTCCCCGGTGTTTTCGTTTTTACCGTACCAATGGCCACGCTGATTGGCGTGTTGTTGGGGCTGGGCCGGATGTCTGCGGACAGTGAAATCATCGCGCTGACCTCGATCGGCATCGGGAGGCGGCGCATTCTCTTTCCGGTGGGAGTATTGGCCCTGGTTGGGGCGTTGCTCACGCTGGTCATGACCGCCTGGGTAGGTCCTGAGGCGTTGCGGACGCTGCACACTGCCGAAGCGGAATTGATCAGCTCGCAAGTCTCCTTTCAAGTGCAACCGCGCGTGTTTGACGAGCGGTTTCCGAAGAAAGTCTTGTATGTGAATGACCTGTCCGCAAGCGGAACGCGGTGGCACGGAGTGTTTGTCGCGGATACTGGAGGAGAGGGCGGTTCGCAAGTAACGCTGGCTGATAGCGCGATTGTGATTGCCGAGCCAAAGCAGGGCACGCTTGAACTGCACCTGCGGGGGGGAACGACGCACGAGTTTTCGCGCGAGGATCCCACTCATTATTCGGTTACCTCGTTTGGTCAGAGCGACTGGCCCGTTGAGGTGAGCGGGCTCGGTGCGGTACAACCCCGACAGCGCAGCATCCCCGAACAATCGATGAAGGAATTGATGACCGCAAGGCGTTCGGGATCGCGGGAAGCCAGTGTGGAGCTGCACACGCGGCTAGCCTTTCCCATCGCCTGCCTGGTGTTTGCGCTCGTGGCCGTCCCGCTTGGAGCGCAGCCGCGACGCGGCGGTCGAGCCGCGGGATCGCTGCTGGCAGTCGTGCTGATTGCCGCGTATTACCTGTTGCTGATCCTGGGTGCGGGACTGGCGCGGGAGGGAACGATTTCGCCAGCAGCGGGAATTTGGATGGCCAACGGCATCCTGACGGCGTTAGGGATTGCCTTGCTGCCGAGGATGGAACAGTTTCGAGGAGAGAGCCGCTGGTTGCGCCCGCTTGGATATCTCACCCGGCGGATCCGCCTGGCGCGCCGGCGAAAGGCTCAGGCTCGGGCACGCGCCGCGGCCGCGCACGCGGCGAATGGAGAACGCAGTGCGCAAGAGATGCCCGTGCCATCCGACGGTAGCTTTCCCCGGTTGATGGACCTTTACCTCCTGCGAAAGTTCTTTTTCTATTTTGCGCTGTTGCTGCTCGTATTCGTCTTTCTGTTCGAAGCCTTTACGTTTTTCGAACTGCTAGACGATATCGGGAGGCGCCGCATAGCGTTTGTGACCGTCGCCGAGTACTTCGGCTATCTTACGCCGTACCTGATGTACAACCTGGCGCCGCTGGGGGGGCTGGTTGCGGTGCTCGTGACGCTCGGAGTCATGAGCAAGAACAACGAGATTGTGGCAATCAAAGCCAGCGGAATGAGTCTGTTTCGTGTGGCGGTGCCGCTGCTGCTGGCGGGTCTTGCGGTGGCGGGCACGTTGTTGGTGCTTGACGATACCTATCTGCCCTACGCCAACCAGCGCCAGGATGCCCTGCACAACCAGATTAAGGGGCGGCCGCCACAGACCTACACACATCCGCAACGGTGGATTTTCGGGGAGAACGCGAAGATCTACAACTACGACGTGTTCGATCCGGAGCAGAACATGTTTGGCGGTCTGAGCGTGCTGGAGCTCGATCCCGCAGATTTCCATCTGAGACGGCGGATTTTTGCCACCCGTGCCCGCTGGTCGGAAGCGCAGCATGTCTGGGTGCTCGAAAACGGGTGGATCCGGGAATTTGCAGACGGTTCGGTTACAAGATTCGAGCCGTTCACCGCCGCTGCGCCGCCGGAATTGTCGGAACCACCGAGCTACTTCAACCGCGAGGTACGGCAAGCGTTTCAAATGAGCGTGGGCGAGTTAGGCAGCTATATCGATGGATTGCACCGGGCGGGCTTTGACGTGGCAACCCTGATGGTACAGTGGCACAAGAAGATCGCCTATCCATTGATGGCGCCGGTGAGCATGCTGCTAGCGATTCCCTTTGCGTTTCTGGTGGGAACACGCGGAGCCATCGGCGGAATCGCGCTCGGGGTAGGCATCGGCGTGGCTTACTGGGCGATCGCGGCGCTGCTCGAAGCCATGGGCGGTGTCGGGCAGCTGCCGCCGTTTCTGGCGGGGTGGTCGCCCGATATTGTCTTCTTTTTCCTGGGGATGTATTTCTTCTTCAAAGTGCCGACGTGAACCGCGCTCGGCGGAGTGTCGTCCTGGCTTCGCCGTCTCTTCACGTCAAAAGAGATGGTTAGGGCCAGCGGGCGAGCCCTCGCCTGGGCCAAATCAGCCGGTTAAAGTATCACTTGAAGCGGCGCCTGCCGCTTATTTTGCGCTCTTTTGCTTCGCCTGGTTAACTTCAACCACTACTTGAGCTGCCGCCAAACGCGCGATGGGAACGCGAAAAGGCGAAGCGCTGACATAGTCCATGCCGAGCGTGTGGCAGAATTTGACGCTTTCCGCGTCGCCACCGTGCTCGCCGCAAATGCCAACCTTCAACTGCGGCCTTGTTTTGCGGCCCTCGGCAATGCCCCACCGCATTAGCAGGCCGACACCTTTGGTGTCGAGCGACTGGAACGGATCGGCACTGAAGATGCCGGCTTTTTTCTCATCCACGTAGTCGGGCAGGAAACGGCCGGCGTCGTCACGCGAGAGCCCCATGGTGGTCTGCGTGAGGTCGTTGGTGCCGAAGGAAAAGAACTCCGCAATTTCGGCGATTTCTCCGGCCAGCAGCGCCGCGCGCGGGAGCTCGATCATCGTGCCGACCAGGTAGTGGAGCGGCATGCCGGATTTCTGAATGAGGTCGTCGGCGACACGGCGCGTGGCTTGTTCAAGGATGGAGAGCTCCTTTTTGTCCAAAGTGAGCGGATGCATGATCTCAGGTAAAACTTTAACTCCGCCCTTTTGACATTCGAGGGCCGCTTCGATGATCGCTCGCACTTGCATTTCAAGAATCTCCGGATAAGTAATCGCCAGACGGCAGCCGCGATGCCCCAACATGGGGTTGGCTTCATGGAGTTGTTCGACGCGTCGAGCCACCACCTCGACGCTGATGCCGAGTTCGTTTGCCAACTCCTCTTGCTTCTTGCGCTCATGCGGAACAAATTCGTGAAGTGGCGGGTCGATCAGCCGAATGGTGACGGGGAACCCGTCCATGGCTTGGAAGATGCCGATGAAATCGCGGCGCTGAAAAGGCAAGAGCCGGTCGAGGGCCTTCACGCGGGCTTCTTTGCTGTCCGCCAGAATCATCTCCTGAATGGCACGCTGGCGCTCGTGGCTCTTCTCGGGAAACTCAAAATCGGTGAAAAACATGTGTTCGGTGCGGCAAAGGCCAATCCCCTCGGCGCCAAACTCGCGCGCCTTGCGGGCGTCCTGGGGCGTATCGGCATTGGTGCGCACGCGGAGGCGACGCGTTTGGTCGGCCCACTTCATGAACATTTCGTAGGATTTCGGGAGTTGCGGCACGACGAGCGGAAGCGCCTCCGTGTAAACAATGCCCTCGCTTCCATCGAGAGTGATCCAATCGCCTTCACGGACCACGTGGCCGTTGGTGGACATGGAAAGGGATTTGTAATCGATCTCTAGCTTTTCCGCACCGACAACGCAACATTTGCCCCACCCGCGCGCCACCACCGCCGCGTGGCTGGTTTTGCCACCGGTGGCGGTCAGAATGCCCTGCGCAACGGCCATGCCGCCCACATCTTCTGGGCTGGTTTCGCGGCGCACGAGAATGACCTTCTCACCGCGTTCGGCCCACTCCTCGGCCTTCGGAGCCGAGAAAACCACGCGGCCGGCGGCAGCACCGGGGACGGCATTGATGCCGGTCGCCAGAACCTTGGCGGCAAGCGTGTTCCTATCGATTTTCGTGTCGATCACCGGATAGAAAAGGCGTTCAATGTCCTCCGGCTTGATGCGCAGAAGAGCTTCATTCCGGGTAATCAGTTTTTCATTGGCCATGTCCACGGCCATTCGGAAGGCGGCCGCCGGGGTGCGTTTGCCCGTGCGGGTCTGGAGCATGTATAGCTTGCCCTCTTCGACGGTGAACTCCATGTCTTGCATGTCCCGGTAATGCTTTTCGAGTTTTAGCCGAACTCGCTCGAGCTGCGCGTAAACCTTGGGCATGGTCTTGGCCATTTGGTCGAGCTGCATGGGAGTGCGGATGCCAGCGACGACGTCTTCCCCCTGAGCGTTCACCAGGTAGTCACCGTAGAAGATCTTTTCGCCAGAGCTTGGGTCACGGGTGAAGCACACGCCGGTTCCGGACGTTTCACCCGTATTCCCGAACACCATTTGCACGACATTGACGGCGGTGCCCAGGAGCCCCGTGATTTTTTCCACGCGGCGGTAGGTGACGGCCTTCTCCGCCATCCAGGAGCCAAACACCGCGGCGATGGCTCCCCAGAGCTGGTCCATGGGATCATGCGGGAAGTCCTGGCCCGATTTCTCGCGGAAGTAACCCTTGTATTCCGCGACCAACTCTTTCCAACCGCTGGCCGGGACCGCCGTATCTTCTTTGATCCCTACGCGCTGCTTCATCGCGCGCAGCCGCTGCTCCAAGTCTTCCTTGGACAAGCCCATGACCACGGTCGAGTACATCTGCACGAAGCGGCGGTAGGCGTCATACGCAAAGCGTTCGTTCTTTGTGACCGCGGCCAGGCCTGCGACCGAGCGGTCATTCAAGCCGAGGTTCAGAATGGTTTCCATCATCCCCGGCATGGAGCGGGCAGAACCGGAGCGCACGCTGACCAGCAACGGATTGCGCGGGTCGCCGAGTTTCTTTTTGGCGGCGCGTTCGAGCTTGGTCACATTGTCGGCGACCTGTCTTCTCAGTTCACCGGGGAATTGCTTGTCGTGCTTGTAGTAATAATCGCAGGCCTCGGTTGAAATGGTGAAGCCGGCTGGCACCGGCAGGCCGATCCTGGTCATTTCGGCAAGCCCGGCGCCTTTTCCTCCCAGCAGATCCCGCCAGCTGCCGTCACCCTCTGCTTTTCCTGCACCGAAAAAATACACCCACTTTTTCACGGTCATCCTCACTTCCTTTTGATTAAATTGCGGCTTGGATTGCAATAGCCGAGAGCTTCTTTGTATG
>Ga0306920_100009082_pt1 | contig 13252 bp, 9 predicted proteins | sample flu12Cox44000170_FD_204666 | JGI IMG/M metagenome (GOLD analysis project Ga0306920, IMG submission 204666) | Lab enrichment of tropical soil microbial communities from Luquillo Experimental Forest, Puerto Rico - flux4day.12C.oxic.44.000.170 (v2)... | ecosystem: Environmental > Terrestrial >... | reverse complement strand
GACCCGGTGGCTGTTTGCCGCCTCAGCGGCCGGCTTCACCGTCGCCAGCCTGTTGTGCGCATTTGCCTGGAACATCCAGAGCATGATCGAATTCCGGGCGCTGCAAGGCATGCTCGGCGCGTCGATGATTCCGATCATGTTCACCTCATCCTTCTATTTTTTTCAGGGTTCGCGCCGGGTCTACTCCGCGGCGGTGGTCGGCACGATCGCGTCGATCGCCCCGGTACTCGGTCCCGTCATTGGCGGCTGGATCACCGACAACTGGAACTGGCACTGGCTGTTCTACGTCAATTTAGTGCCCGGGGTCGTGGTCACCGTTCTTACTGTGCTGCTGGTCAGGATCGACGAGCCGGATCTGTCGCTTCTAAAGGAAGCCGACTACCCCGGCATCGTGCTGATGGCGGTCGCCCTTGGCACGCTCGAATATGTGCTCGAAGAGGGCGCGCGCTGGAACTGGTTCGACGATGCCACGATCCGGAATTGTGCGTGGATTGCCGCGATCGCCGGCATGCTGTTCGTGATCCGCAGCCTGACCTTCGCGCGGCCGGTGGTCGATCTGCGCGCGCTGAAGAACCGTAACTTCGCGGTCGGTTGCTTTCTGTCCTTTGTGACCGGCGTCGGCATCTTCTCGACGATTTATCTGACCCCCCTGTTTCTCGGCTATGTGCGGGGGTTCAGCGCCTGGCAGACCGGGCTTGCAATCTTCTCGACCGGTGCGGCCTCGCTCGCGGGTGTGCCGGTGTACATCGTGCTGGCGCGCAAATTCGATACGCGCTGGCTCATGATGTTCGGCCTTGCATCGTTTGGCGTGTCGATGTGGGCCTTCAGTTATATCACCAGTGATTGGAGCGGCGGCGAGCTTCTGGTGCCGCAGATCCTGCGCGGGTTCCCGCAGGTCTTCGCGGTAGCCCCGGCAGTGACTTTGGGCCTCGGCAGCCTATCGGCTGAGCGTCTCAAATACGCGAGCGGTCTGTTCAACATGATGCGCAATCTCGGCGGTGCCGTTGGCATTGCGGTGTGCGGGGCGATACTCAACACGAGAACCAATTTCCATTTCGACGGTATCACCTACCATCTGACGCCAGCGAACGGTGCGATGACCAGGATGGTCGACGGTATCGCGCAGCGCTACGGCGCGCTGCCGGGCAGCCTCGATGCGGGACACGTCGCGGCATTGAAGGAGCTCTGGCACCTCGCTTATCGCGAGGCGTCGACCTTGGCCTTCGCCGACGCATTTCACGCCATCATGGTGGCGTTCATCGCCGCCACATTGCTGGTGCCGCTATTGCGCCAGGTCACCCCGGCGAAGGCGCCATCGGCGCCATCGCATTGAGCGATAGAGGAGGGCGGTCTTGGAACAACGGAACGCGACGGCCGCGGTGATTGGCGCCGGCGATTTTATCGGCGCCGCCATCGCCAGAAAATTTGCAGGCGAGGGGTTCATTGTCTTTGCGGGGCGGCGGCGTGGCGAAAAGCTGGCACCGCTGGTGGCCGAGGTCGAGGCGGCACGCGGGCGGATCGTCGGGCGCTCGCTGGATGCCCGCAAAGAGGAAGAAGTGACCACATTTCTGCGGGATGCCGACGCGACTGCTCCCCTCGATGTCTGCATCTTCAACGTCGGGGCGAACGTCAGTTTCCCGCTGGTCGAGACCACCGAGCGGGTATTCCGCAAGGTCTGGGAAATGGCCTGCTACGCGGGTTTCCTGGCCGGTCGCGAGGCGGCGCGTTTGATGCTCCCGCGTGGCCGCGGCAACATCTTCTTCACTGGCGCCACCGCCGGCTTGCGCGGCGGGGTCGGTTACGCCGCCTTCGCCAGCGCCAAGTTCGGCCTGCGCGCTCTGGCGCAGAGTGCGGCGCGCGAGCTCGGGCCTAAGGGCATCCACGTCGCCCATCTCGTGATCGACGCCGGGGTCGATACCGCGTGGGTCCGCGAGCGGATCAAGGAGCGGGAAGGCGAGGCAGCACTCGCCAATCTCGATGCTGGCCGGCTGATGCGGCCGGCTTCCGTCGCCGAGGCCTATTGGCAGATCTATCAGGAGCCGCGCGACGCCTGGTCCTTCGAGCGCGAGATCCGGCCCTTTGGGGAGAAATGGTGACCCATGGTCAAGGTCGAATTCCACTTCGATTTCGGCAGCCCTAACGCCTATCTGGCGCACCTTGTGATCCCGGAGATCGAGCACCGCACAGGGGCGAGGTTCGAATATGTCCCGGTGCTGCTGGGCGGCGTGTTCAGGCTAACCGGTAACCGGTCACCCGGCGAGAGTTTCGCCGGCATCAAAAATAAGCTCGAGTACGAGCACCTTGAGATGACGCGCTTCGTCGAGCGGCATCGAATCACCAGCTTCCGCCGCAACCCGTTCTTCCCGGTTAATACGCTCACCATTATGCGGGGCGCCATCGCGGCGGAGACCCTCGGTGTTTTCGACCGCTATATCGACCAGACCTATCGGCACATGTGGTCTGAGCCGAAAAAGCTCGACGATCCGGCGGTGTGGCGGTCCGCCTTACTGGAATCGGGTTTCGATGCCGGACGGTTCGAGAAACTGGTCCAGGACCCGGAGGTAAAGGCGCGCCTGTTAGGCAATACCGAGCGCTCGGTCGCGCGCGGCACCTTCGGTTCGCCGACTTTCTTTGTCGGAGACGAGATCTTCTTCGGGAAGGACCGGCTCCGTGACGTCGAGGAGATGATCCTCACGGCTCGCTGAACCCGACGGCGACGCGCCGCACGGTCCGATTTTTGCTACTATGAGATCTGGCAGCGCCCAGGATGGAGAAGGGAATGGCTTACGGAATGACGCGTCGCGAATTCGGGATCGGCGCCGGGGCGGCGAGCCTCGCGGGCTTGGGTTTGAGTGCCCGGGCCAAGGGCGCCGACAACAAGACCTTGCGCTTCATCCCGCAAACCGATGTGCGGGTGCTCGATCCGATCTGGACGACGGCCTACGTCACCCGCAATCACGGTTACATGGTGTTCGACACGTTGTTCGCGATCGACTCGAAGTTCCAGCCGCACCCGCAGATGGTCGAGGGTTCCGAGGAATCGTCGGACAAACTCAATTACAGTTTCGTGCTGCGCGACGGGCTCAAATTTCACGATGGTCAGCCAGTGCGCGGCGCCGATTGCGTCGCCTCGATCAAGCGCTGGATGGCGCGCGACGCGCTCGGCCAGACCCTCGCCACGGTGATCGCCGACATGAAGGGCGGCGACGACAAGAACTTCTCGATCCACCTGAAGGAGCCGTTCCCGTTGCTGATCGATGCTCTCGCCAAGGTGTCGAGCCTGGCGCCCTTCATCATGCCGGAGCGGCTGGCCAAGACGGACCCCTACCAGCAGGTCACGGAGATGGTCGGTTCGGGGCCGTTCAAATTCGTCAAGGAGGAACACCAACCCGGCAACAAGGTGGTGTATGTCAAGAATACCGATTATGTGCCGCGCAGCGAGCCCCCCGACTGGGCTTCGGGCGGCAAGGTGGTCAAGGTCGACCGGGTCGAGTGGATCGTCGTGCCCGATGTCGCCACGAAGACGGCGGCCATGCAAAACGGCGAGTCCGATTGGTGGGAAGACCCGCCGGCCGACATCTGGCCGGTTCTCGACGGCAGTCACGATATCTACATGGTGTCCCAAAGCATCCGGCCACTGGGCTGTGTGCGCTTCAACTGGCTTTATCCGCCCTTCGACAACGTCAAGATGCGCCAGGCGGTGATGATGGTGGCGAGCCAGGCCGATTATATGACCGCGTTCGTCGGCGACCAGAAGTATTGGAACGTCTGTGCCTCGTTCTTCACCTGCGGCGGGCCGATGGCCAGCAATGCCGGCTCGCAGGCAATGACCGGCAAGCGCGACTATGAAGCGGCCAAGCAGCTGATCAAGGAAGCCGGATATAAGGGCGAAAAAATTATACTGCTCGACGCCGTCGATCAGCCGCTGATCCACGCCGAGGCGCTGGTGACGGTCGATATGCTGAATAAGCTCGGCCTTGATGTCGAATATGTGGCCGCGGATTGGGGCACGGTTGTTACTCGGCGCGCCTCGAAAAAGCCGCCCGCCGAGGGCGGTTGGAACATATTCGAGACCGGCTGGACCGGCGCCGACCAGTTCGATCCGGCAACCAACGTCATGCTGCGCGCCAATGGCGATCAGGCCTGGTTCGGCTGGCCAAAGGACGACCAGCTCGAAAGCCTGCGCAGCGACTGGCTGAAGGCGAAAGACCTGGAAGAGCGTCAGGAGATCGCTGCTAAGCTCCAGCAGCGCGCATTCGAGGTCGTGCCGTATATCCCGACCGGACAATACGAGTTCAAAACCGCCTTACGCAAAAACCTCAAAGGCTATATCGAAGCCCCGGCATTCTTTATGTGGAATATCGAGAAGACGTGATTTTTCCTCGCCCAGCGTGCGGAACGAGGTAATCGAGCGTGCGGCCGATTAAATAAACCCTACTTTCCTTCTGCAGTTGCCGGGGCGGCTCCGGGGCTCGTAGCGACAAGAGGTTTGAAGTCAGGCTGGAACCAGCGCTGCGCGATCAAGGTCGGCACCACCGCGCTGCCGATCACTGCGGTCAAGAGGATCGTGTATTGGCGCTCGTCGATGATGTGATTGGTCAACCCGAACAGCGCCGAAATCGACCCGAATGTCAGCCCGGTCGACATCATCAAGGTCGTGTACATCCCCTCCTTGCGCTCGAACCGGAAGAGGTGCGTAAGCGGCAGGATGTCGACGAATTTGGTGAGCATCTTGACCGCGAGATAGATCACAATCAGACCGGCCGCATCGACGATGACGTCGGCGCGCACCAGCGAGCCCGCCTTCAGGAAGTAGAACGGGGTCAACACCGTGAAGGCGATCACCCGGGTCCGGTGCATCAGCTCGCGGTCAGCAAGAAATATCGGCGCAAGCACCATGCCTATCAGATAGGCCGGCAATACCGCCTCGCTCTTTGCGGTATTGGCGAGCCCGCCGAGCGCAAACAGGATCAGCAGAACAAACTTGATTTGCGGCTCGCTAACCCGGGAGCCGAGCCGCGCGAAAAACCACGGCGTCACTCGCGGCAAGAGGAACATTGCGGCCAGCGTCGCCAGAGCGAAGCCTACCAGCCAGAAATTGTAATTGGCGAACACCAGACCAAGCGCCAGGACCGTTCCGATGTCTTTGATGAAGCAAGCCGCCAGGATGATCTTGCCGATCTCGGTGTTGTTGAACCCGGTTTCGACCATCACCGCGTAGACGACGGCAACCGAGGTCGTCGACAGCGCGATACCGGCGATCTGCGCCTGCGCCCACGGCCATCCTGAGACGAAGTGCGCCCAGGCGAAAACACCGAGGTAGGGGGCAAAGAAGCCCACTGCCCCGATCGCCACCGTCGACCCGAAATTTCGGCGAATGACCTTCACGTCGATCTCGGCGCCGGCCAGGAAGGTCAGCAGTATTGCCCCGAACCCGGCAAGGTAGTTGACCCACGGGGTCAGGGGCATGTCGACGAGGTTGCCGGCGACCGCGCCGATGATGATCTCGAGCAAAGCAACGGAAACCGCTATCCACGCCTGCAGCGACGCCGCAATAAGCGCGAGCCCGATCCACAGCGCCGACGCAAACCAGATGTTCTCCATCCCAAACCCTCTTGTCCGTTGGCAAGGGTCTCGTCCGAACCAGCCGTCAGGGGGCAAAATGAAACCCGCCGGACGGCGGGTTGCGAAAGACCCCGCCACGCAATGGCAAATGGCAGGAGTCATCAGCCCTTGCGGGCGGTTGTGGGGAACTCCATCCCCCTTGCGAGGTACCCTAACCTGCGGCCAAGTCCGATATCAACAGGAACGCCCTACCTCTGCGCAAGGTCACCGGCGTAGCGCCGACGCCAGCCATGCCCTAGCATCGTGTTCCGACCAGTCTGCAGGGAGGTATCCGCAATGCCCGCCGACCCTAATCGTGTGATCCTGACCGGCGAAAACCCGTTCATCCGGCTGAGCCAGACCGATGGCGGTCCCAACACGACGAATGCGAGCTTTTGGCGCATCATCACTTGCCCCGCGGGTCCGGGGCACGTGCTCTATCTCAACAGCGAACTGACCGACAGTCGCTGGCGCATCTATTCCGACAACATCGCGATGGCGCGATGGCTGCAATCCACCGTCCAGGGCATGCTCAACGCAGAGACAGCCGATACCGGTATCCCGGTGCTCGATGCCCAATTCTCAAAATCGGGCGACCCGCACCATTTTTGGACAGAGAGCGTGGCGGCGCGCGGTGAGGAGATTGCGCTCACCTGGTATCAGATCGGCGATCCATTGCTGATCCACACGCAGCCCAACGCCGAGCCGGAGCGTCGCACTTACGGGGTGTGCACCCTGCTGATCCCGGCGTTGGGCGCGCGCCTGACGCGGAACGGCGTTCAAGCGGCCGGCCGGCCATGGCCAAGAGAGCGCGAAGGGCGGCCCTTCAGCACCTGCGCGCTGGCGTTCTCCGAGAGCTGGACCGAAGCCCGCTAGGCCGGCAGCCGCGTCAGATATCGGCATAGGCGCGCGTTTCGGCACGCGCGCCGGGATGGGTCACCGAACCCTTCTCGGCATCGCCGACAGTCTGTGAATAGCGCCACAGGCAGCCCGACTGATGGTCGCTGTGGCGCGGCTGCCACGCCCGGCGCCGGTCGGCGAGCTCGGCATCGCTCAACGCCACGTCGATCGTGCCCTGTTGCGCATCGATCGTGATGGTGTCGCCGTTGCGAATCAGACCGATCGGCCCACCGACCGCCGCCTCCGGCCCGACATGGCCGATGCAGAAGCCATGCGTGGCGCCCGAGAACCGGCCATCGGTCAACAGTGCAACCTTGTCACCGACACCCTGTCCATAGAGGGCAGCGGTCGTCGACAGCATCTCGCGCATCCCCGGCCCGCCGCGCGGCCCCTCATAGCGGATGACAATGACGTCGCCCTCCTTGTAGCGGCGCTTGTCGACCGCCTCGAAGGCGTCCTCCTCGCGGTCGAAGCACAACGCCGGGCCGCTGAAGCGCAGACGGGCCATGCCGGCAACCTTGACGATCGCCCCCTGCGGCGCGAGATTGCCCTTGAGCACCATAAGCCCCCCGGTCGGCGACAATGGTGCCGAGGTCGGCCGTACGACGTCCTGCCCCGAGCGCACGACGACGTTGCGCAGATTCTCGGCCACCGTCTTGCCGGTGACGGTCATGCAGTCGCCGTGCAGATAGCCGCCGTCGAGCAACGCCTTCATCAGCACCGGGACGCCGCCAACGTCGTGCAAATCCTTCATCACATAACGGCCGCCAGGCTTCAGATCGCCGATATAGGGTGTGCGCTTGCAGATCTCCCCGAAATCATGCAGGTCGAAAGCGATGCCCGCCTCGTTCGCGATCGCCGGAATGTGCAACCCGCCATTGGTCGAACCGCCGGCAGCTGCGACCACCACCGCGGCGTTCTCGATCGCCTCGCGGGTAACGATGTCGCGCGGGCGAATGTTCTGCCGCAACAGCTCCATCACAGCCTGACCCGAAGCCTCGGCATAGGCATCGCGCGAATCGTAGGGCGCCGGTGCCCCGGCCGAGCCGGGCAGTGCGAGGCCGATCGCTTCCGACACGCAGGCCATCGTGTTGGCGGTGAAGAGGCCGCCGCACGAGCCGGCCGACGGGCAGGCGGCGCATTCGAGCTCGTGCAGTTCCTCGTCGGAGAGCTTGCCGACGCTGTGCGCGCCGACCCCCTCGAAGACGTCGCCGATCGTCACGTCGCGGCCCTGAAATCGGCCGGGCAGGATCGAGCCGCCATACATAAAGACCGACGGCACGTTCAACCGCACCATCGCCATCATCAGCCCGGGCAGCGATTTGTCGCAGCCGGCGAGCCCGACGAGCGCGTCATAGCAATGGCCGCGCATCGACAATTCGACTGAGTCGGCGATGACCTCGCGGCTGACCAGCGACGACTTCATGCCGTCATGTCCCATCGCGATGCCGTCGGTCACGGTGATCGTTGTGAATTCGCGCGGGGTACCGCCGCCCGCCGCGACCCCCTTTTTGGCCACCTGCGCCTGACGCCCCAGCGAGATGTTGCAGGGTGCGGACTCGTTCCACGTGGTGGCCACACCGACCAATGGCTGAGCGATCTGCTCGTCGGTCAGCCCCATCGAATAGAGAAAGGCGCGATGCGGCGCCCGCTCTGGCCCAACAGTCACATGCCGGCTCGGCAGACGCGACTTGTCGAAGGCCGGGCGGCGAACGTCGTCAGGCATGGCAAGGCTCCCGGAGGCGGCGATCAGGCGGCCACGGTACCGCCGCCACCGGGCGTAATCAATGCCGCGACCCGCGGGATTACCCCCAGCGCGGCTGCTCGCCGAGATCGATGCCGAGTGCCGTCTTGGCGACGATTTCGTGCACCAGGAAGGTATTCGCCGGGTGAAAGCGGCCACAGCGTGCGTCGCGGAACAGCCGCTCCAATTCGTTGGCCCGGGACATGCCGGCGGCGCCGGAGACCTCCATCGCCTTGTCGACGATGCGCCAGCACGCCTCTACGGCATGGTACTTGGCCGAGACGATCTTGGCCGGCCAGGTTGCACCGTGGTCGACGCCATTCGACCACTCCTCGGCGACCCGGTCGAGATGCGGACCGATCGGATCGAAGGCCAATGCCATCTCGGCCACCATGTGCTGGATCTCGGGATGGTAGGCCATCGACCAGCTGACCGCGACTGACTTCTTGTTCTTGATCCCCGGCAGAGCGAGGTCCATCGCCCGCTGCGCGACGCCGTAATAGATATTTCCGTACCCCATCAGCGCCCAGGCAAACATCGCGACAATGTAGTTGTCGGCGCCGCCGGCCGGCAGGATGCGCGCAATGTATTTGTCCGGGACAAAGGCGCTTTCGAGCACCGTGTCGTCGCTGCGCGTCGCGCGCATGCCCATCGTGTCCCAGGTCTCGACCATCCGCCAGCCGTCGTAGTCACGCGGCAGAAAGGCGTGCACGATTTTTGGTCCGCCTTCGGCATCCGCCCAGGTCGCGTGCAGCCCCATGCGGGTCCATACCGGCATAAGGCTGCCAAACATCTTGTGCCCGGTGAAGCGGTACCCACCATCGACGCGCTCAGCTTTGCTGGTCGACAGGAGCACCGGCAGGTCGTTGCCGCGCTCGGAATGGCCGGCATTGAAGATCTCGCCTTCCGTCGCCTCCTTCAGCAGCCATTCGAGCGAGCGGTCGCCCTGGCGCCACAGATCGGCGACCAGCCCCACCCAATAGAGGTGCATGTTGACGCCAAGTGCGGTTGCCGGGGCGTAATAGCCGAGCCGGCGCTGTTCGCGACACACCTCGGCGAGCGTAAAACCGGCGCCGCCGAGTTCCTTTGGTACCGGCATCGTCAGATAGCCGGCGCGCTTGAGCTCCTCGAAATCCTCGTCGAAAAACCGGTTCTCGCGATCGTTGACCCAGCCCGCTCGGCGAATTGGTGCAACAGCTTGTCTGACAGGATCTGTTCACACGCTTGCATCAAAGCCTCCCCAAAGTGCAACGCTGCAATCTTACGGAAAGCTGAGCGAGGGTAAATCGTCAGGACCGATGATCCGCCACTCCGATCCTCGGCGCTGCCATCTCACCAGGAATGATGAGATGTCTTCGGGCCGCCGCCAGGGTGCGGGTGCTGCTAGTGAGGCGCTAGCCCGCGGCGCATGGCGTAGGCGGCGGCCTCCGTGCGGTTGGCGCAGCCGGTCTTGGCGAGAATATTGCGGACGTGCGTCGCGACAGTGTTGAGGCTGATCGACAGCGCCGTCGCGATGTCGGCGTTGCTGCGGCCGATGGCGATCAGACGGAGCACCTCGGCTTCGCGTCCCGTCAGATCGTCGGGCGCGGTCGGCCCCGACAATTCATTGAGACGCTTGGCGGCGCGTTCCTCAAGCGCGCGCATGCCGATCTCGCGCGCGCTTTCGAGGCTTGACCGCAGCAGCGAGGTAGCGCGCTCACAATCGCCGGACTCGCCACGCGCCAGCAGCAGCGCCGCATAGTCATACTCCGTGTTGGCAAGGCCCACGCGTGCGCCGATCCGCTCGTTCATCGCCAAGGCCGCCTCGAAATGCGCTTGTGCATCGGACCAGCGGCCCATCGTCGACGCGAGCAGGCCGAGATAACGGTCGGCCGAGCCGCAGCAGGCAATCGCGGTGCCCAGCACGATGGTGCGGCCGGCATAAGGCAGCATCAGCTGGTACATCATCGGTGCGCGCCCGGCATCGGCGAGTGCAACGCAAACTTCGGTCAGATACACCAGCGAATAATGCCAGCGCCCGTCGCGAGGCATGGCAGGGAAATCGCGCACCAGCTGCTCATATTCTTTCCGCGCCTTCTCCTGTTGGCCGATCTCGAGGTAGACCAGCATCAATCCCGGTCGCCAAACGCTGGCAGCGGCATGCTGCTGCAGGAAAGCGGACACCATCGGCTGCAATCGCGCCAAACGGCCTTGCTCCCGGCGCAACGTAAAGATCTGCATGCTCATCTGATCTTCGTGAACGACAAGGCCGCCGCGCAATTGCGCCATCTCCAGGATGAGCCGCTCTGCTGCGGCAAACTCGCCCCGTAACAGCAGCATCATGAGGTGATAGCCGCGCAGTGCGATTGAATAGGTTCGCTGCCGGATGCGCGGCTCCGCTTTGGTCACCGCGCTTAGATCGGCGGTGACCGCCTGCATATCGCCGAGTTCCAGGTACAAAATCATCCGGCGGGCGTGGGCAAGGTGAACTATCAGGGGGTCGCCGGACCGCTCGGCCCCGGCAACCATCTCGGACGTGTAGCCAAGGAGCTCCTCGCTGCTCTCCGGTCCCCACGAAAAATCAAACAGATGGTCGATATTGCTCGCCAGCACCGCCGGATCACTGACTTTGCGGGCCATCTCGATCGATCGCGCAACCTGGACCCGCGCCTCGGCCTCAGCACCGCAATACAAAAGCGCCCTGCCGAGGGCACCGGTTAACCGGGCGCGGCGCACCGAGTCTGTTTGCGGAACTTCGCGCAACGCCTCTTCCAGCAGCTGTCTCGGTTGCAGATTGGTAGTAAGCATGTCGGAGCGCCACGAGGCATGCTCATAGGCCAGCGCGGCGTTCGCCAAAACCTCGGGCAAACCCAGCCCGCTTGCCGATTTCGCTGCCTCGGCAAGCGTCGCCAGCGCGTTCTGGAAGTCGTGGGATTTGCGCTGTGCTTCCCCCAGCAGAAACAGCAGCCGACAACGCGCAGTCTCATCCGGCTCAGCCTGCTGCTCGATCGCATCGAGCGCGGTCTGAAAAAACTGCACCGCGTCCTCGAACGCGAGCAGCGCGTCGGCCCGCCGGCCGGCGCGCACCGCATAATCGATCGCCTTCTCCGCTTCGGCATTGCCGCCTGCGGCCTGAAAGTGGCGCGCCAATTCGGGTAGGAAAGAGTCGAGGTTGGCGCGATGAACCGCTTCGATCGCATTCCCAACGGCACGATGAAATTGCCGCCGCGGGGCGATCCGCAACTCGTCGTAGAGAGTGATGCGGATCAGGTTGTGGGTGAAGCGGTAGCGCTCGGGCGCCGTCTCCTCGACAATGTGCGCCGCCACCGCTTCGTCCAGCGCCTCCAACAGCATGTCTTCGCTCAACGGCGATGCGGCGCGCAACAATACCTCCCAGGTAAAGTCGCGGCTGATGACCGAGGCCAGGGCCAAGACCTCTGCAGCCGGCGGAAAGCAAATTGAGGCGGCGGCCGATAACTTCGGTCACCCCTTCGGGAATGCGGATCGCGGACGGCGACACCGCCTCAGCACCATCCGATCTCGCGGCCAGCGCGCCGCGCTGTTCGAGAAACCGCACGATCTCGCGCAGAAACAGCGGGTTGCCTTCGGTCTGATAGTGCAGCGTCGTTGCCACCCCGGCGGGCACCGCCGTCCCGGCGGCGGCGATAAACACCTGCACTTCCTCGGCGCTCAATCCCACGAGATTGACCCGCACGAAATGCGGAGTCCGCGCCAGGGCGCCCAGCGCGTTGGACAGCGGATGCTGGCGCGACAGTTCGGTCGCGCGATACGTCCCGACGACCAAAATCCTGCTGTCGGCGAGCTCGGGCGCGAGAAATTCGAGCAGACGCAACGACGGCGCATCGGCCCAATGCAGATTGTCGAACACCAATAGCAGCGTCCGGTGCCGGCTCAAGCTGGCCAGGAATTGCCGAATCGATTCGAACAAGCGAAAGCGGGCTTCGGCCGGGTCGCCGAGCGGAGCCGATCGCTCCAGTCCCGGCAGCCGGTCGCGGACTTCAGGTACGAGGTCGCCGAGGTCGCCGGCACTCGCGCCCAACTCGGCAAGGAAATCGGAATTGGCATCCTGCAGCGCAGCGCGGATGACTTGTACCCAAGGCCAATAAGGCGGAGCGCCTGTTTCCTCGGGACAGCGGCCCCACAACACGGCCGCCCGCTCGCGGGCAGCGTGGGTGGCCAATTCTTGCGCAGTGCGGGTCTTGCCGATCCCGGCCTCGCCCGCCAGCATGACCATCCGCCCGTGTCCGCCGGAGGCCTCTTCGAAAGCACTGCGCAATATCTCGAGCTCGTGCTTTCGCCCGACGAACACGTCTGCCGGCGCTGGGGCAGAGGTTCCCCTAGGGGCGCCCTCGGAGCCCGTGTGCTCTGTCCGCGGCGCGGAGGACGGGGCTTGGCCGGCGATCGGGATACGGAAGACATGCACCGGCCGGGCGATGTTCTTGACCCGCTGCTCGCCGCGGTCGTCGAAGGCAACGTCCAGCCGGTCCTGGACTTGGTCGCGTACCACGCGGCTGACGCAGATGTCACCTGGTTCGGCCAGAGCTTCGAGGCGGGCGGCGATATTGACACCGTCGCCGTAGATGTCGCCCTCGTCGAGGATCACGTCGCCGAGATTGATTCCGATGCGGAACTCGATCCGGCGTTCCATCGGCACATTGGCATTGTGCTCAACCATCGCCCGCTGGATTTCGACGGCGCAGCGCACCGCATCGACAACACTGGCAAACTCGACGAGCAGCCCGTCGCCGGTGGTCTTGACGATGCGGCCCCTATGCTCCTCGATCTTGGGATCCGCAAGGTCACGGCGGATCGCCTTCAGAGCTTCGAGCGTGCCTTCCTCGTCGGCACCCATCAGCCGCGAATAGCCGGCGACGTCGGCGGCTAGGATTGCGGCGAGGCGGCGAGTGGTGGTCATTGTCGATACGGAGAGTCTCCCGCAGGCAAGATAGCACGAACGTTGAAGAAATAAGCTTGCGGCCTTGCCTCGCGAGACTTTTCGTCGGA
>Ga0306920_100009081_pt1 | contig 13252 bp, 13 predicted proteins | sample flu12Cox44000170_FD_204666 | JGI IMG/M metagenome (GOLD analysis project Ga0306920, IMG submission 204666) | Lab enrichment of tropical soil microbial communities from Luquillo Experimental Forest, Puerto Rico - flux4day.12C.oxic.44.000.170 (v2)... | ecosystem: Environmental > Terrestrial >... | reverse complement strand
CGTGTCGTCCAGCTCGGCGCCGCGGTCGGCCATACGCGCAGCCGGGTGCAAACCTCACGATGTTCGTGCCTGACGACATCTGGATCTGGGCGAACTTCAAGGAAACGCAGCTCGACCACATGCGGCCGGGACAACCGGTGACTATCAGCATCGACGCCTATCCGGAACGCACGATCCGCGGCCATCTGGCCAGCGTGCAGCCCGGATCCGGCACCGCGTTTTCGCTGCTGCCTGCCCAGAATGCTACCGGCAACTGGGTCAAGATCGTGCAGCGCGTACCGGTCAAGATCGTCATGGACAACCCGCCGGCCGATGTCGCGCTCGGCCCGGGGATGTCGGTCGAGACAAGCGTGCGGGTCAATGCAAATCCCTCGCTCTATGAGCGCGTGAGGGGGTGGCTATGAGCGGCCGCGCGCAAGCCGCGCCTCCCGGTGCGCCGGGCGGCGCCGGCACCAACCCATGGCTGATTGCCATTCTCGTGGCTGTCGCATCGTTCATGGAGACGCTCGACACCACCATCGCCAACGTGTTGCTCAACTATATCGCCGGCGGCCTGGGGGTCAGCGAGGACGAGGCGTCCTGGGTGGTGACGACCTATCTCGTCGCCAACGCCGTCAGCCTGACGGCGAGCACCTTCCTCACCCAGCGCCTCGGCCGCAAGACCTTCTTTCTGGTCTGTCTAGCGCTGTTCACCGCCAGTTCGGTGTTGTGCGCAGAGGCCTCGAATCTCGATGCGCTGCTGCTGTTCCGCATTGTGCAGGGCGTCGGCGGCGGCGGCATGGTACCGGTGGCGCAATCGATCCTCGCGGATGCCTTCCCGCCGGAAAAGCGCGGCCAGGGCTTCGCGCTGTTTGGCGTGGCGGTCGTGGTAGCGCCGGTGGTCGGGCCGACGCTCGGCGGCTGGCTCGCCGACAATCTCTCGTGGCGTTGGGCCTTTATGATCAATGGCCCGGTAGGCCTGATCACGATGGGGCTGATTGCGCTGGTCTTGCGCGAGCCCGAGGCCGTAGCGGCGCGGCGCCAGCGGCTGCGGCGGCACGGGGAGAGGTTCGACGCCGTCGGCTTCGCGCTCGTCGCGACCTTCCTCGGTTCGCTCGAGCTTATGCTCGACCGCGGGCTCGAGGACGACTGGTTCGGGTCGACCTTTATTGTCGGAGTCGCGGTCGTCTGTGTGCTGGCGTTCGTGCTGATGATCCCGTGGGAAGTGAGCCGCCGCAACCCGGCGATCGACCTTCGGATGGTGGCGACCCGCCAGTTCGGCGCCTGTTTTCTGGTGATGCTGGCGACCGGCGCCATCCTCTTTGCGACAACGCAGTTTCTGCCGCAGCTGGTGCAGCAGGATTTCGGCTACACCGCGACCTGGGCCGGCCTTGTGCTGTCGCCGGGCGGCCTCGTCACGGCGGCGATGATGTTCGTCGTCGGCCGTCTGTCCGGCAAGGTCCAGCCCAAATACCTGATTGCTGTCGGAGCGGTGCTGATCGCGATTTCGATGTACGACATGACCAATGTGTACGGCGATCTCGACTTCTGGTTCATGGCGCGCTCGCGCATGCTGCTCGGCGTCGGACTGCCGCTGATCTTCATTCCGATCATCGCCGCGTCCTACGACGGCCTTCCGCCCAGCAAGACCGACCAGGCTTCGGCCCTACTCAACGCTGCGCGCAACACCGGCGGCTCGATCGGCATATCTCTTGTTGCCAATGTGCTATGGGACCGCGAGCAATTCCATCAGAACATGCTCGTCGGCCAGGCGATCCCGTCGAGCGTGCAATATCAGGATGCGCTGCAGCAGGTGACGAACTATTTCCTCGCACAGGGCAGTTCGCTATGGGAGGCCCAGCAGCAGGCGATCCAATGGGTTGGGCAGCAGGTACAGGCGCAAGCCTCGTACCTGGGCTATATGGACGCTTTTTTAGCGCTGATGCTGATCTCGCTCGCGGCCGTGCCGCTCGCACTGACCTTGCGCAAGGTCAAGCTCGGCGGCGCCGCTCCAATGGGCCACTAATGGACATGCATGAAGGCGGGGTACCAGGTGATCCGCACGCCGCCAGTCAGCCTTGTCGATGGCAGCAAAGGGCAGAGTCGCACCGAGGCTGCTGTACCACGCGGATAATCCTGCGTGTCACCATAAAATGGAGAGTCCACCATGAATGTTCAGGACCAACCGCATGTGAAAATGACTGAGCGTCGTTCGCCGGTTTCGATAAGACGGCCCACGCAGGATGGGCCTGTCACTGAGCGGCGAGCCGACGCGCCAGTGCCCTACCAAGGGATTGACGGACAACACATCAACGGCTCGTGGCCTCCCGGAAGGCACGGTAGTGTGCAAATCGACACGGTGAGTATGCGTTCGGCACCCGGCCCGCAAAAGCGACTTTATCCAAAAACGTTAACAGTCTTTCTCGATGCCAGTCCGTCAGGAAAGCATCGGGCTGTTCATGCTGCCGCATTGGCGCAGCGCTGGGACGCGCATGTGATCGGTGTGCACGTGGTCTTCGCCGGCGTGAGGTTGGATCCGCCGTCAGAGTCTTGGGCCATCGGCGAACGGGCGTTCCAAGCCGTGATCGCCCATGAAAAAAGGCTCCGTGCAGACGCGGAAGCTGTTGCGGCCCATGTGAGCGAACACTTTCAGGCTCTCTGCACCAGATGGAACGTCGCCGGGGAATTACGTCGAATCGACGGCCATCGGCCGGCGCAAGGGGCGATCCTCAACGCGCTTCATTCCGATCTGGTGATCGTGGGGCATCCTGAACCGAATGGCCTTCCAGATGACCTGACACTGGAGACGATCTTGCTTGCGAGCGGGGCGCCGCTGCTCGTCCTCCCCAATGCATGGCTAGGTGAAGCGATTGGCAACAATGTCCTGATCGGCTGGAACGCCGGTCGGAAGGCCCGGCGCGCGATATCAGACGCGATGCCGTTTCTTGTCGACGCACAGGCGGTCACCACGCTGGTTGTGGATCCGTCCAGAGGCCGCCGAGATGGGGAAGAGCCCGGTGCCGACATCGCCTTGCAATTGGCGCGGCACGGTGTGCATCTCAACGTGGAACGCGTGATGTCGAACGGCTGTCCGATCGCGGAGGTGATCCTCGCGCGCGCCGTGCGGATCGGATCGGACCTGCTCGTATTCGGAGCCTATGGTCACTCTCGGCTGCGGGAACTTTTGCTTGGAGGCACAACGCGAACCTTGCTCGCGCAAATGCCTGTTCCCTTGTTTGTTTCGACATAATAACGCCCCGAGCGCGGATCGTCGAGTTCTCGCCCAGGAAGAGCGTGCGGTGGCGCCGTTTGGTTGCCGCGCACACGGACCGCGCGCATCCGCGGCTGACACTCGAGGTATCTCGCCAGCCGGTTCAGGCCATAGCATTCTCGGCGAATATCTGTCGAGGAACTGATTGGATCAGCCGGCGCTGACCCCTATGAAGCAAGTAGAAGTTCCGTTGCTTCACACAATGCACATCAGGTGCCCCTCGCTCGGCGGCCGGCTTCGTACATAAGGTTCGGAGCGAGCCATGAAGAGCGAGCGGGTCAGTTATGGGTGTGCTTGGGAGCGGTGAACCTGCCTCCACGGCGGTTTTTTTGACTGTAGCAGTTCCTCGCGGAACCCGGCTGACGTTTGCCGCGCCGCTGTCGCTCGCGGCGGCTCGTATCGCTTTGGTGGCGGCAATGGCTCCCGTATCGGTTCCGGTCTGATCTTCGCACGGATCGCTTCGCTGGTGCTCCTACAATCCTGCGCCAAAGTCGATAGATCAACAAATGCTCGCGACCGAAGGGTTGATTGGCACACCGCCATCCTGAAGTTCAGTTCCTCGCGCTAAAGCGGCGCTGGCGTTGGTGAAGCCCCGACGGTCATCGATGGGATTTGCCCCCGAAAGTCAGGTTCGCAGCCGACTCTTCGCTGGAGGGAGCCGGATTCGAACCATCGGTCCCTCTCGTGCAACCAGTACCCGAAAAAGGCGCCAGAGCTTTGTGCGCAAGGTCAGCCGAGATGGGTGCGCACGCGTGAAATGCGCGGGCGGAGCCGCTATCCTGACAATCCAATGGTTCGACGGGGACCAACGTCATGCCCGAACGCTTTACCGAAACCCTACGCGTCACAAGTGAGGCTGGTTGGTCGCACGCTGTGCAGCATCGCTTTGTGAATGAGCTATTCGCCGGAGCCGTGCCCGATGCGGTGATGGCGCGCTATCTTATTCAGGACCACCGCTTTCTCGACAGTTTCTTGGTTCTGCTCAGTGCGGCGCTTGCCAACGCCGACACGTTCGCAGCCAGGCTGCGCTTTGGTCGCTTCATCGGCATGGTGTCGGCCGAGGAAAACACCTATTTCCTTCGGGCGTTCGAAGCGCTCGGCGTCACCGAGACCAGGCGCGCAGCCGATCCCGACACGCAGCCGACCATAGGCTTCAAGGCGATCATGCGTGAAGCGGCGGATACGCGCAGCTATGCGGCCGCGCTTTCGGTCCTCGTGGTGGCCGAATGGCTGTATCTCGATTGGGCCTCCCGCGCGCCGCAGCCGTTGCCGAACAACTTCGTACACGCGGAGTGGATCACGCTGCACGACAATCCGAATTTTCGTGGGTTCGTCGATTTCCTGCGCACGGAGTTGGACCGTGTCGGCCCGGCGCACGCAGATCTGTGCCGCGACTTCTTTTCTCGCGCTGTCGCGCTCGAACTCTCCTTTTTCGAAGCCGCCTATACGACCTGAGTTTCTCCTGAGGACCTCGGCACCGCTCAGGCGGAATAAGCGACACCTGGGAAATTCACGGCTGCAACAGATTAAGCGGCCAAGGCGGCGATGGCCGCTTCGCGGAACCGATGGTTCGAGTCCGCCTCCCTCCAGCGGCGAGTCCGTCTCTCTCCGGCATCCGCTTTCGAAAGTCGAGAACCCGGCTTTTCGCGCGGGGTGCGGGACTGACTTGGCGCCCGGGTCGGCAGAGACGCCCCGAGCCACATCACCTCGCGGGTGCGACCGGACGGTCTGCTGCGAAGCAGCCATCCACGACAGCGACTCCAAACGGATGGAAACTGCTGACAATCGGGCGCATCGGACCATTCAGGAAAGCAGGATCGCCGACCTCAAGACCACTGCAAGATCCCAGGCGGCCTCAATTTTGGAGCCGACCCCTTCGCGCGCTCGACGAGGCTGCGCCTGCATGCACGTCAGGACGGCGATCGCAGGCGAGCGATCTTATCGACCGTTGCGACACAAGCCGCTGCGGCCTCGGCGCCCTTTACGACGAAATGGTCATAGAAGAACTTCTTGTGCTCGTCGTGCTCATGAAAGTTGTGCGGCGTCAGGACGGCCGATATGACCGGCACTTTGGTGTCCAGCTGAACGCGCATCAGCCCGCTGATGACGGCGTCAGCGACGAACTCGTGCCGGTAAATGCCGCCATTGACGACGAACCCGGCGGCTACGATGGCGGCATAGCGCCCGCTCTCGGCGAGCAACAGCGCGCGTGTAGCGGAATTTCCAACGATCCGGGCACCTCAAAGAAGTCAATGTCTCCGTCGCCGAACCCGTGCTTGGCGATCTCGGCAGTGAACGACACGCGACATTGATCGACGATGTCTTTGTGCCAGCAGGCTTGCGAACGGCACGCATACGCACGGGAAGGCGCATCGACGATTGTGGATGATCGGGAGGCCGCATTATCCCGGCGAAATTACAGCAATTTGGTAAAATGGTATCTTCGAATTCCTGAGCCAACCGTCTTATTGCTCGCTGTTTCGGTGGTTTCTTCACGAACCCGGCTATAGCCTGAGCTTTCGTAGAGCGCGATTGCTGCGTTTTGTATTTCAGCCGTGCTTAGCTCAAGTCGCGCAATCTTTCGACCGCGGCATTCGCCCTCTGCAAATTGGAGCATCTGTCGCGCGATGCCCTGCCGCCGGGCCGAGGGGTCGACATACATGCGTCGGAGTTCCATGGCGGTGTCTGACGCGCGTTCCAGGCCGAATGTGCCGACCACCTTATCTCCCCGGAGTGCGACCCAAAATCCGCCATCTCGCTCGCCGTAATAGGCCGGGACGCGATTGATCTCCTCCGACAGCGCACGCTCGATATAGGCGTCGAACGCATCGCGGAGGTCGGGTGGGCTAAGGAGTCGATTGACCGCGATGACCAATTCCCTGACCTGGGCGGTATCCCGATCGGCAAAGGGGCGGATCGTGACCGCCCGCGACCCTGGTCGGTTCTGCTGGTGGCGCCCGATGTCCGGGGATAGCTCGAGCCACTGATGCATTGACTCTTCCCAGATCGAGTCGCTTGGCGGCGGAAAGGCGCCAATCTCGAATGCGCCTACGGCGACACCGCAGACCGCAGGATTGCGGTCACCTTCCCAATAGACCGTGCTGCCGCAACCCGGGCAAAAATGAAACCGGATGCGGTACCCGCTATCCGCGTCGCGCTCGTAGTTCTTGCGCTCGCCATGCAGGCGCACCCGGTCCTTCAGGTAGGTCGCGCCATAGTGGAACGCCGTGCCCGTGCGGCGCTGGCACGCCTTGCAATGGCAAAGATAGACGCGCTCGGGTTCCCCCTCGGCAATGACGCGGAGAGACCCGCAATGGCACTGCCCAATCCGCTCTATCGCAGCCTCCTAAACATCAGGATGACGACACCTCATTATGCAAGTCACACCTTTGCGGCCCGCCGGTGCAGCCTTACAGATGGTAACCATCCGTTCGTGCCCCCGGAGCAAACCTTTGCCTGGCCGCCTGCCAGCTATAGCCTGCTTGGAGCTAGCCCGGCCATTTGACAACGGGCACACCCTGCTCCTCCTGTATCTGCGGAATGTGTCCGGGTTGCGCGCGCACCCGCTCTAGCCAGGCGCGGATACCGGAATAGCGCGCCAGCTCAAATCCACCGTCTTTCGCCGTGTGCGTGTAGGCGTAGAGCGCGATATCGGCGATTGTGTAGCGCTCGGCGGCTAACCACGAGCTATTGGCCAGCCGCTGCTCCATCACCGCGAGTGCATGCTCGCCGCGCGCGTGGTTCTGGGCGATGCGATCGGCAAGCCGGGACTGCTCAGCCAGCGGCAGATGCAGTTTCCAATGTCGGTTCACCGCGATATAAGGCTCGTGGCTATACTGCTCGAAAAACATCCAGCGCAGCACGTTCGCCTGATCCCAGGCGTCGGCTGGAGAGAGCTCGGTATCGCGGGCTAAGAAGTAAAGGATCGCCCCCGATTCGGACAGCATCCGCCCGTCAGCGAACACGATTGTCGGGATCTTTCCGATCGGGTTGATCGCGCGGAACTCTGCGGTCGCAGGCTCGCCGCGATTTTGTGTCGTGTCGACCCGGCGATAGACGATGCCGAGCTGGGCCAAGAGCAGCCGCACTTTGTAGACGTTACCGGAGTCGAGGTCGCCGTAGAGTGTCAGCATCGGCGTTAGCTCATGTCAAAGCCGGTTTGGAATGAACATCGCCTCGCCTCAGGCGAATCGCGCGAGGCCGTGGCCCACCGACCAATTCTCTTTCGCGGCCTCGAGAATGTACACGAACACGTCCTCCGGGCGGAAGCCGGGGCTGTTGCCGAGCAGCTCCGCGAGCCGCCGGAACAGCGCCTTCTTCTGTTCTATGGTACGGGTGCTGAATACGGTGATCTGGATAAACAAGAGATCGTCGCTCCGGTCGACGCCGAGATAGGAGCAAGCCTATTGCCGGTCCAGCCGCTCCGCCCCGGGCAGATTCAGATTGGTGGTCCACGGCAACGCCGAGCGCCACCAGATCTGCCGCGAGGGAACAAGTTCGGTGCGGCGATCCAGGGTGCCAACTCGCAGCGAATAGCCGGGTGGCTCGCCCGGAACGGCCGAATAGATCGGGGTGCCGCAATCCGGGCAGAACGCGTGGACAATCCGGTTGCCGCTATCCGCTGACTTGAAGAAGGTCTTCGGTTCGCCTTTCTGCAGCACGAATGTCCCCTGTACGACCGGCACGTTGGCGCGGAACGCGCTGCCCGATAGGGTTTGGCAGTCCGTACAGTGACACACCCGGACCTTGTCGGGCTCGATCTCCGCCTCGAAGCTGATCTGCCCGCAATAACAGCGGCCGCTCACTTTCATTTCACTCTCCGACGTGATCCCTGATTACGGCCCAGCAAGACCTGGTTAAACATCGAGCCGAACTTGCCCACGTCGATCAGACCGACGCAGGTGGGTCTGCCTACCCCAGCGCGCTGGGTGTAGACGATGGTGAAGGGTCATAAGCGGTTCCCGGTCTTGCTCACCGCGTCTCGCGACCCACAGCGAGCGAAAACGAACCAGTCGATCTCCTCGGTCACCGGAGCGGACAGGTCGATGCTGTCTCCATGCGCCTGCAGCGCGTCCATACCGGCGCGAAATTCTTTGTCGGATAGCCGCGCGAGAAACGAGTCGCCGCGCAGCGCCGATTTCTCGACAAAGCTGGCCCAGTCGGGAGCGATCGTTTGCCGGACCACCCAATGCGTGACGCCTGCAAACCCGGCGCTCTCGAATGTGGCCGCGATCTCGGCCCGGGCGGGAAGCTCGGTCTCGATCAGAGACTGCAGCGCGAAGAAATGCCGGTGCGGGAAATCGCTCTCGCGGGTGCCGTTGCGAATGCACACGTAGCCGCCATCCCGCAGCACCCGGTGGCATTCCCGCGCGGCGGCGGCCGCGCTGCCGAGATGGTGATAGACCATCGATATAAAAACGAGATCGGCGCAGCCGTCCGACAGCGGCAGCGCCTCTGCTGATGCTCTCCAGTAGGAGATATTGCCGGGGTTCCGCTTGCAGCGGGCCTGTTGCACCATCCGTTCTGACGGGTCGATCCCGATAACCTGGCTGCCGAACCGCTGCGCCAACAATTCCGAGAAGCGACCGGTGCCGCAGCCGAGATCGAGGATCAGTCGACCGCCGTCACCTTGAGCTTGTTTTCGGTCGTCGCCTGGGCCGCGACCGCGATCGCACCCTTGCTTCTTACTTGGGTTCTTGTCGGCACGTTCGCTCTTCTCTTCGGGCTGCGATTGTATCGACAGTTACATGAGCTGGCGCCGGGCGAACGTTCTCCTTAGCCGCGCGTGATCAAATTGGCGTCAACACATCGCGTGGCCGGCGGATCTGCGATCGGCTTCAGCCGGCCGAAGATGAAGATGAAGACGTAGGCGACGATGCCAAGGACCAGCACGATGCCGGCAGCAGGAACGCACCAATGAAGGACTGCGTAGCCCCGACGTCTGGCCAGCTTCGCTCGACGCTGACATCTTGATGAATAAACAGGGCCTCGCCGCCAGCGCTGCCGATCTTGTCCACCACCGCCTGACCCCCTGCATCGTCCAGGTCGGTTACCACCACTTTGGCGCCTTCACGCGCCAGTGTCGCCGCACAGGCTGTGCCAATTCCGGATGCGCCGCCTGTAAACAATCGCGACCTTATCTTCTACCTGACCCACAGCGTTCTCCCCGTTCCTCCCTGATCACCGGGCATCCTCAAACGGGAGCACGTGCATAGAACCGGATGGCATTGTCCCAAAGGAGCTTACGCCTTCGCTCCGTGTCCATCTCCCAGTCCAGCACCAGCGACACCGAAGCAGGAAAGTGGCTCTCGCCATGCGGATAGTCCGACGCATACATCAGCACGTGATCGCCGACCAGATCGATGACGGCGTTGGTTAGCCGGGCGCCCTCGGGGATCTCGATGCTCTGGAAATAGCGTCCGCCGGTGACGTACTCGCTCGGCTTATGCCCAAGCTCAGGGAGCGCGGCTTTGATCGTCTCGGCGTGTTCGTCAAGCCGCGCCACCCAGAACGGCAGCCATCCGTGCCCGGCCTCCAAGGTGCCGACGCGCAAGGTCGGATAGCGGTCCATCACCCCGCTGCCGATCATCGCCGCCATGTTGCGCATGCCGCACCAGGGATGAGCCGCCGAGCGCTGGAGCCACAAATTGTCCCAGGTGTCCTGCCCACCCGGCGCATAGGGCGGCATCACCGTGAAGGTATGAAGCACCACTGCGAGGTCGAGCCCGGCGGCTTCGGCGTAGAGTGGCTCCAGTGCCGGGTGGTCGAGCGGCGTGCCGACTGGAGCGTACACCATCATCCCCCAAGCCCAGCTCGCTTGACCCCAGCGACGGATCTCGGCAAGGGCAGCGTCTATATCGCGGCCGCCGGCCAGGATTACGCCCCCCAGCCGGTTCGGATAAGCATTGCAGTAATCGGCCATCCAGCGGTGATAGGCGCGGTACATTGCCATTTCGAGCGTCACGTCGTCGCCGGCCGTCCAGGTGCCGAACCAACCCGACGGGAGCGTCAGGTTTACGTCGACACCCTCATGATTCATGTCCTTGATGCGCTCGCCAGGATCAGCATCGACGAGCGGCGACGGTTCGCGCGTGCGCTTCACGCCGGTGAAGCCCGCCATGTATCCGCTCGGCGCCTCGTCTGGTTTGGCCGTCCCGAGCCGGCGACGATAACTGCGCTGACCCTTGGTATAGGTCTGGTGCCCGGAGCGGTCCTGCGACTTGTATGCCTCCCAGCCGCGCAGTCTGTCCTGTTCAGCCTCGCTGAGATAACCGGCTAGAATGCGCGCATCCGGACCGACATGGGTGTCGGAGTCGAAGATCTTGTAACCGTCGCGTGCCATCGTTTACTCCGTTTGAAGGCGTTAAGATCTATCGGGGTCGGCCGCCCGACGAAAAGTAGCGTTGCTCAAGCGCCTGCTGCTTCGCACCGCTTTCGCTATCATCTGGCACCTCGGGCACGAGATAAGGCCGATCCCGGCGGCTGTCGACAAAGGCATCCCAGGCCTTCACGCCGCCGGACTGGAACGCGGTCATGAAGTCCGACAGCGCCGCCCAGGTGATGTGGTGGGTGAACCCCGGGTACCACGCGATCGTGACGCCGAGCGCCAGATGCTCGTCGAGATCGAGATAGCGACCGAGCTTCCCTTTCATGAAGGAAAACGACCCTGTCACCGCGGCGCGCGCCGCTCTGATTTCGTCAACCGAATGGGGCGATTCGAACTGCACCCAGTCAACGCCAGCCTCTTCGCGGTAAGCCCGCAACCGTGCGATGGTGTCTTCCAGCGTGCCGTTTGAGGCGTCCCGGGCGTAGCACTGCGCCATCACAACGAAATTCGGATCGAGTTCGTTCTTCATGTCGACGGCGGCACGGTAGCGTGCAATCGCCTGCTCCAGTGGTACGACCTCGACGCCCGCGCTCTGCGTCTTGCGCTTGCCTTCTATCGGCTGGTCGTCGATGCGTATCCCGGCAATGCCGGCGCGGATGCACTCCCGCACCATGCGGCGCACTGCCATGATGCCACCGTGACCGGTGTCGCCGTCCATGATCACCGGGATCGACACACTGTCGGCAATCCAGCCAGCGATCGTTACGCATTCGGTCATCGTCGCGGTGCCGACATCGGCAAGACCGGTATAAGCGCCCACTACCCCGCCGGTACCGACGAACAACGCCTCGCAACCCGCCTTCTCCATGATCCGGGCATGCGCCGCAGTCGGCGGGTGCAGCACAGCCAGAACCTTGTCTCGGCGATGGATCAGATCCTGCAAGTGCGCCGATTTCGACTTCTCATTCATCTTCATTGCAGCATGTCCCTTAAACTAGATCACGAAGCATGACCCCTGGCGGTCGACTCGACGAGAGGAGTGGGCGCGGTAATCACCAGCTCGTGCTCGAAAAGTGATGAGAGTAGCGGTGCTTGCTCGAGAGCCGAGACGCACAACGGGTGAGTTACCCTACGGCTAACCTGAGTGTTCAGGTTGCATAAGCTGCTTCATCCCCGTGTCTGACGCACGGACGATCGCGTCAAGCAGGCGATGGCGAGTGACAGCCGCATCGAATCCAGGGCTGACCGGTTTGCCGTCGCGGATGCTTTCGCCCAACCTCACATAGAGCTGGGCGACGTTGTAGCGAGAGTCCGGCTGCACCCCTTCCGGCACCCAGCGATACTTGCCGGGAATTGTCAAATCAGCGAGTGCGGAGCTGTCGCCTCGGGCGCCTTTCAGATTGAGCTCCTGGCGCTGCATAGAGGCACGCGACGTGGCCGTGAGCTGCAGGTCGCCCTCTTCCCCATGGACCTCGAACAGGAACTCGGTTCCGCGCCTCATGCCGCCACGGACCTGGAATGATACGACCGCTCCATCCCCGACAATGCCATTTACGACGAGCTGGTCGGGTGAGGTCTTCGTAACTATCTCGCCCGTTCCTTCCAGTGGGATACGGTCGCGTTGGCTTACCACGAAGGCGGTAAGTTCTTGGAATTCGCCGAGGCAATGGCACAGCGCATCGACCGTGTGGCCGCCTGTGATTGTCAGCAAGTTAGCGCCATTAGCCCGGTCGGCCTGGTAGGCGCGGTCGATCGTGGCTCCCCAGTTCGGGGCGCAGGCGATCATTGTCGCCGATAGCACCCGGCCAACATACCCGTCGGCGATGAGATCCTTCGCGTAATTGATCGCCGGAGACTCCTGGCCTTGCAGACCGACCGCGTGACGGACCCCTTGACGCTCTGCCGCAGCGAGCATCCGAGCTGCCTCGTCGGTGTCGCGGCCGAGCGGCCACTCGCAGTAGACATGTTTCCCGGCCTCGATTGCGGCCATGACCGGCAGGTAATGATCGGGCACCTTCACGCAGACTGTGACCAGATCGACATCAGGATGCTGAGCAAGCTTCGCCGGATCCGAGAACGCTAGTGGAATTTCGAAATACCTGGCGGCCGCCTCCGCAGATTCCTGCCGGGTCGTACTGACGGCGGTGATCTCGAACTCCAGAAGGGCCTGCAGGGCCGGGATATGGGCGATCGAGGCAAAACCCCGGTTCGGGTTTACCCCGACAATCCCTACCCGGATTTTACTGCCTGCCGCCATGGATCCCCCCTCTCCGATATCCGCCATGTATACTTATTGCTGGATGAGCTCGATCATGATGCCTTCCGGTCCACGGATGAAGGCGAGCCGCAGGCCGGGGTTGCGTGTCAGCGGACCGATGGCGATCTCGGCACCTCTCAGTGACTAGTCGGCGCGCCCCGGTCGGCATCCCGTCAGAGCGCGAACAACAGTCCGACTCACGGAAGGGCCGTCTTTTTTAGGGGCTTCCCCGCCACTAGCGCGGGGTCGGCCAGCTCGCGAAAGGTGCCGCCGCATCGCCGGCGCGCATCTCCTCGCCGTGGACGCGGATAGGCCGGTGATCAACTCGGCGGGCGGAATTCGGGATTCTCGAGAGAGAGGCGCTCGGTCCACCCCGCCGCGCGGGCGAATTCATCGAAGAACGCGATGTCGTAGGCGC
>Ga0306920_100009080_pt1 | contig 13254 bp, 9 predicted proteins | sample flu12Cox44000170_FD_204666 | JGI IMG/M metagenome (GOLD analysis project Ga0306920, IMG submission 204666) | Lab enrichment of tropical soil microbial communities from Luquillo Experimental Forest, Puerto Rico - flux4day.12C.oxic.44.000.170 (v2)... | ecosystem: Environmental > Terrestrial >... | reverse complement strand
GACCACGACGTCGAGGCCCGCGGCGAGGAAGCTCACCACCCGGTCCTGATCGGGGATCGAAGAGTCGTAGCTGGCGGCGCCGTGAACGTGGAAGTCACCCGACACGAGCTCGAACGGCCCCCCGCTGCCGAGGCTTGGCACCGACAGGATGCTGGTTTGGCCGACCAAGAGGTCCTGAACCAGGAACGTCTGCGTGACGTCGTCGCCAGGCGCGACGGTGATCCGTGCGCGGTCGAGGCTCGCGAACGGCCCGCGCGTCGCGTACACGTAGTAGTCACCCGGGGGGAGCAGGAGATCGAGCTGGCCGTTGACGGTCAGCGCGCGGTTGCAGGCGGGGGCGCGGCCGTGCGGCGGCCCCAGCATCGGATCGCAGCCAGGGAAGAGGCCGTAGAACGTCGGCGCGGGACGGTTCGTCCCGGCCTCGACCGGGATGACGACCACCTCCGCGTACGTCGCGGGCGTGGTCGCCGTCTTATTGACGATCGCGTGCAGGTGCGCCGACGCGGTCAACGTCAGATCCCCGATGTTGACGGGATCGTGGCCGACGGCGAAGGACGCCGCCGGGGCGGCCGGAAGCCCGAAGGCGTACGGCTGGACACGGTAGCTCCGGTTGGGCGGCAGCGAGGCCTGGAAGGTCCCGTCCGCCAGCGGGACCGCCTCGCTCCAGGGGACGCGATGGGAGGGATCGTCGGGGTTGGCGCCGGGCGCGGGCTCGTAGAACAGCAGCGAGGCGGCGCGCCCTGACTGCCCGTCGAAGGGGACGCCGCCGACGACGACGCGGCCGCTCACGGGGACGGCGGCTGGATCGCCGTGCACCTCCGTCCGGACCTGCAGCGCGGCGTCCACCGCCGGCGCGAGCCCCAGCCCGGCGGTGGCGAGGATGAAACGCTCGTAGTGGAGCCCGTCGCCCGACAGCGTCGGGGCGAGCGGGACGCCGGCGGCGCTAAGGGTGGTGCTGTTGAACCCGGCCCCGGAGCTGCGATCGCAGGGGACGACCGCGTAGGCGACGTCGGGTGGGGCCTGCGAGCGCGCGGCGAGAAAAGGCCACTGCCGCCAGGCGCGGTCGATGTGCAGCAGATCGAGATCGGGGAGCCGGAAGCCGAGCCCCTCGCCGGGGACGAATGGCGCCAGCGTGTTGTCCCCCCAGAACAGGCCGTCCGTCAGGTAGAGCGTGTTGGCGTCCGGGGCGCCGTTGTAGAGATCGCTCGTCACGCGAATGCCGGGCTCGCACGGCCGCAGCTCGTACCGCGTGACGACGGTGACCCGCGCGTCCCCCTCGAGGTGGCCGCGGAAGACCGCGGTCACGGAGTGCTGCGTGACGTCCGGGCTGGGGTGCTCGTAGTAGGTCCAGCTGTCGTAGTGAACGGCGTCGCGCGGCAGGAGGCCCGCCGCCTGGTAGATGGAGTTGGTCTGGTCGCCCGGGGGGTCACCCGACGGCGTCCCGATCGGCGAGAAGTCGAGGATCGTCCCGCCGCTCGGCGCGAGGTTCTGCGCGTGCTCGGGGGCGTCGAGGACGACGCGCACCAGGTCGTTGGCCAGCTCCAGATCCCCGTTCGCGGCCTGGGCCTTCGGGCCCGGCATGCGCGTGAGGTTCTGGTCCAGGGGCGTGAGCTTCAGGGTCCCGGGCAGCGCCCCGCAGGCGTAGGTGAGCGCGGGGCAGGCGGCGACGGGCGTGCACTGGCCGTCATCGCCCCCCAGGCAGCCGTCGCGGCGGCAGCCGCCCGCGAGCGCGACCGCCGCGGCGCACAGGGCGATCCCGTATGCGGCGCACGCCCGGCTCATCGAGCCGGGATAATATCTGCGATCACGCCTTTTGCGGGACGCGGCCTGCACCGGCCGCCGCGGCCGCCGCCACCGGAGCCGTCGACGCGCTGCTGCCGGCCGACGCCCCTGGCGCCGTCGGGCCACCCCCGGACGGGGACGCCCCGGGTGGGCGGCTCGTCGCCGGGCCGGCCGAGGCGCCTGGCGCCGTCGGGCCGCCCCCGGACGAGGGCGCCCCGGGTGGGCGGCTCGGCGCGGGGCCGGGCGAGCCGCCGGGGGTCGTGCGGATGACGCCGCCGCGCGGTCCGATGATCATCACCATGCGGCGCCCTTCCATCATGGAGCGCTGCTCGACCATCGCGATGTCGCTCACCGCCTTGACGACCTTGTCGAGCATCGCCTGCCCCGTCTCGGGGTGGACGATCTCGCGGCCGCGGAAGACGATGACGAGCTTGCACTTGTTCCCCTCGCCGAGGAACTCGCGGATGTGCTTCACCTTGAAGTCGAGGTCGTGCTCGTCGGTCTTCGGGCGGAGCTTGATCTCCTTGAGCACGATCGTCGACTGGTGGCGGCGAGACGCCTTCTCCTTCTTCGACGTCTCGTACTTGAACTTCCCGAAGTCCATGATCTTGCAAACCGGCGGCACGGCGCGCGGGTTGACCTCGACCAGCTCGAGGCCCGCCTCGTCGGCGAGGCGCAACGCCTCTTGCGTGGGGATGACGCCGACCTGGGCGCCATCGGCGCCGATGACCCTGACCTCGGGTACGCGGATGCGACGTCCGACGCGGTAGTTGTCCGTCGCGCTGGGGGGTGCTTGATTGAATGGCCTTGGGATGATCTTTCTCCTGGTCTCTGGGTTGCTAGTTCATGGGGCCGACTGCGGGAAGTTCATGGGGCTGACGGCGGGAAAAGCTAGGTGGTCTTGATCATTGTAATGCCGGCGGGGGGCCGACGGCCGACCTCTTCGGTCACGAGTCTGAGTCTTTCTTCTTCGTGCCTCCGACGGGCGGGACCTTGGCGTCGGTGGCCAGCTGGCGGGCAAATTCATCGAGCGGCGTGGCCGGGAGTTGCTTCCCCTCGCGAGTCCGCGGGGATACGACGCGGGCCGCCAGATCCTTCTCGCCCACCACGACCATGTAGGGAATCTTCTCCAGCTGTGCCTTGCGTATCTTGGCACCCAGCTTCTCGGCCGAGATATCGGCCTCGACGCGCAGCCCGTGGTTGCGCAACACGGCGAGAACCTCGTGCGCGTAGCCCTCGGCCTTCTCGCTGACCGTCAGGACGCGGGCCTGAACGGGCGCGAGCCAGAGCGGGAAGGCCCCCGCGAAGTGCTCGATGAGGACGGCGATGAACCGCTCGACCGAGCCGAACAGCGCCCGGTGGATCATGACCGGCCGCTGGCGGCTCCCGTCCTGGGCGACGTACTCGAGCGCGAACCGCTGCGGCAGCTGCAGGTCGAGCTGGAAGGTGCCGCACTGCCATTCCCGGCCGAGGGCGTCGCGAATCTTGAGGTCGATCTTCGGCCCGTAGAACGCCCCGCCCCCCTCGTCGACGTCGAACTTCCGCCCCGTCGCCTCGAGCACACGGCGGATCGAGGCCTCGGCGCGATCCCACAGGCCGATCTCGCCCATGAAGCTCTCCGGTCGGGTGGAGAGAAAGAGGCGGACGTCCTCGAAGCCGAACAGGTCGAGGATGTCGAGCGCGAACTGAACGCAGCCGCGCATCTCGTCTTCGATCTGCTCTTCGCGCACGAACAGGTGAGCGTCGTCCTGCGTGAAGCCGCGCACCCGCAGCAAGCCGTGGAGCACGCCCGAGCGCTCGTAGCGGTAGACGGTCCCGAGCTCGGCGTAGCGCAGCGGCAGATCGCGGTACGAGCGCAGCTGCGAGCGGTAGATGGCGATGTGGAAGGGGCAGTTCATCGGCTTGACGAGGTAGCGCTGCCCCTCGAGCTCCATGCCGCCGAACAGGTTCTCCTTGTAGTGCTCGAGGTGACCCGAGGTCACGAGCAGCTGCTCGCGCGCGACGTGCGGGGTGTACACCGGCTGGTAGCCGCGCCGGACGACCTCGTTGCGAATGAGATCCTCGAGCGCCTGCCGGACCACCGCCCCCTTCGGGTGCCAGAGCGCGAAGCCCGGCCCCACGAGATCGTCGAACGAGTAGAGGTCCAGCTCCCGCCCCAGCGTCCGGTGGTCGCGGCGCTTGGCCTCTTCGAGCCGCTTCAAGTGCTCGTCGAGCTCCGCCTGTGACGGGAACGCCGTCCCGTAGACGCGCTGGAGCTGCGGGTTCCGCTCGTCGCCGCGCCAGTAGGCGCCGGCGAACGACAGCACCTTGAAGGCCTTGATGTCGCCCGTCCGCTCGACGTGCGGGCCGCGGCAGAGATCGATGAAGTCGCCGTGCTGGAAGTACGAGACCTCCTCCCCTTCCGGGATCGACTCGATGATCTCGACCTTGTAGCGCTCGCCCCGCGACCGGAACCGCTCCAGCGCCTCGGCGCGCGAGACGACATGGCGCACGAACGGCAGGTTCTCGGCGACGATCTTGCGCATCTCCGCCTCGATGCGCGCGGCGTCCTCGGGCGCGAACGGCTCGGTGTCGAAGTCGTAGTAGAAGCCGTGCTCGATCGACGGACCGATCGCCACCTTGGCGTTCGGGCGCAGCCGCCTGACCGCGTCCGCCATCACGTGCGACGCCGAGTGCCGCATCCGCGACAGCGGATCGTCGGGCACGTCCCCCTTGTCGCGGGGCCGGATGACCTTCTCTTCCTTCATCCGGGCCGGCGCACGACGGGCGACTGAGGCGGCAGTGTTGTAGTAGGCACGGGCGGGATTGAACCGCCGACCCCTACCGTGTCAAGGTAGTGCTCTTCCACTGAGCTACGTGCCTCTGCCGTTTCGAATCCGCGTACGTTACGGCGCTCCGCCGGAGAGTCAAGCGAAAGCGGGGTGAATCGGTCCCCGCCGACTCGGCCGCCGGACCTCACTGAACGATGCCGTCGGGCGCGCCGCAGTCGAGCGCTGCCCCCGCGTCCGCGGCGTCGCAGTTCGGGGCCGCGAATCCGGCGGCGGGTCCCCCATAGCAGTAGTGGAGCCCCGTGTTGGCGCTGAAACCGGCGACGGCCACGAGCTCACCCGTGGCGGCGTCGTAGTAGGCCGTTTCGCTGCCGTCGCCGAAGAACTGGTAGAGGGCCAGGTACGCGCCGCATGACAACGTCATGTACGGCGGCGTGTTCGCCTGGCAAGCGGCGGCAACCGCCTGGGCATCGGTCCAGGTGGCGAAGCAGCTGTTTTGAGCGCAGTAAGCGGCGATCGACTGGCTGCAGCTCACGCCTCCGCCGGCGCCTCCCGCGGTACCGCCGCGGCCGCCAGCGCCCGTCGTGCCCGCTCCGCCGGTCCCCGCACGACCGTTGTCCTTCGGGGCGCTGCTCCCGCACCCCGCCCCCGCGCCAACCGCGATCACGAGCGCCGCGGCGGCTGTCCGACAGAGCCGGTCGAGCCTCGACCTCATGCCTCTCCGGTGCCGAAGGGCATCAGGATCTGGTCATGTTTCGGAGGGCACGGCGCGCCGTCCGTGGCGCCGCCGCGACGACAGCGCGGTGAACCGCTCGCGCCCGCCCTCAGTTCGCGCGGCAAGTCAGGGGGCCGCCGAGCGACTCGTCGCAGCTCGGGGCGAGGAACGCGCCCGGCCCCGCCGCACACATCTGGCCGAAGGGAACGCCGTAATTCACGACCGCGACCAGCGCACCGGTGCGCATGTCGTAGTAGTACCTCGTGCCCGTGTCTATGCCGTGGATGATGAGCTCGTGATATCCGCCGCAGCTCGGGACGGACCACACGGCGCCTTGCGAGCAGACGAGCGGCGCGTCCTGGGCCTCCGTCCAGGTGCGCGGGCAGTCGCCCGCCTGCGCGCAGTAGCCGGCCACCGAGTTCTCGCAGAGGACTCCGCTCCCCTGGCCTCCGTCGCAGCCGGCGGCGGCCAGCGCCAAGACCGACGCGACCCGCACGGCCCACGTCGCTCCGCCCTTTGCCTCACTCGCAGGAAACGCCATGGGGACCTCCTCACCACGGAGCCAGCAACAACCGTACCTCACCCGCGGCCCGGCCGCCGCGATAGAGTGCCGTCATGCCGAATCAACTCCTCGTCGTGCACGTCCACGTTCACGTCAGACCCGAGGGCGTCGAGGCGTTTCGAGCGGCCACGCTCGAAAACGCGCGGGCGAGCGTCGCCGAGGCCGGCATCGCGCGCTTCGACGTGATGCAGGGCACGGATGATCCGACGCGCTTCACGCTCGTCGAGGTCTACCGGAACGCGGAGGGGCCCGCCGCTCACAAGGCGACCGCTCATTACAAGAAGTGGAGGGACGCCGTCGAAAATCTGATGGCGGAGCCGCGCTCCAGCACGCGATACGTGAACCTGTTCCCCGACGACCAGGGGTGGTGACGGATGGCGCCCGTCGCGGGGTTCGAGGTCGCGGCGCCGGCGCGCATCGTGTTCGGCGCCGGCGCGGTCGCGGGGCTCGGCGCGATCGCGCGCGAGCTCGGCGGGCACGCGCTGGTCGTGACCGGGCGGTCGCCGGAGCGCGCCGCCGCGGGTTTGCGACAGCTCGGGACAGCGGGCGTGCGGGCGACCACCTTCCCCGTCGCCGGCGAGCCGACCGTGGAGACCGCCCGGGCCGGCGTCGGCGCGGCGCGGGCCGCGGGCTGCGACGTCGTCGTCGGCTTCGGCGGCGGCAGCGCCCTCGACGCCGCCAAGGCGATCGCGGCGCTGCTCGGAAACGGCGGCGATCCGCTCGATTACCTCGAGGTGGTCGGCCGTGGCCGGCCGCTCCAGCGCCCGTCGGCGCCGTTCGTCGCGGTCCCCACGACGGCCGGCACGGGCTCGGAGGTGACGAAGAACGCCGTCCTCGCCTCGCCCGAGCACGGGGTCAAGGCCAGCCTGCGCAGCCCGCTCATGCTGGCGCGGCTCGCGCTCGTCGATCCCGATCTCCTCGACGGGCTCCCCGCCGACGTCGTGGCCGCGAGCGGGCTCGACGCGCTGTCGCAGCTCATCGAGCCGTTTCTGTCGGCGCGCGCGAACCCATTTTCCGACGGGCTGGCCCGCGAGGGGATTCGCCGCTCCGCGGGCGCGCTCGGGCGGGCCCACGCCGCCGCCCGCGCCGGCTCCCCGATCGCGGCGGCGGACCGCGAGGCGCTCGCGCTCGCCAGCCTCCACGGCGGGCTCTGCCTGGCCAACGCCGGCCTCGGCGCCGTACACGGCTTCGCAGCCCCGGTGGGCGGGATGTTCGCGGCGCCGCACGGCGCGGTCTGCGCCGCGCTGCTCGCGCCGGTGCTGCGCACGAACCTCGCTGCGCTCCGGTCGCGCGCCCCCGAGAGCCCCGTGCTCGCCCGCTTCGCCGAGCTCGCCACGCTCCTCACCGGCCGCGCCGGCGCCACGCCCGAGGACGGGCTCGCCTTCGTGGCCGAGCTGACGGGCGCCCTGGAGGTTCCGGGGCTCGGCCGCTACGGCGCCACCCGGGCCGACCTGCAGGCGCTGGTGGCCAAGGCGCGCGTCGCCAGCAGCATGAAAGGGAACCCCATCGCGCTCACCGACGGCGAGCTCGCCGAGATCGCCGGCGCGGCGCTCTAGCGAACGCCTCGCGCCCGCCGCGCGCTTGCTGTAAGAATTCGGCCGCGGTGCCGCCAACCTCGACCTCCCCCCGCCCCTGGCGGGACGTGCTCACCGACCTCGGGCGGTTCTGGGAGGGCCCCGTCGCCGAGGACCGCACCCCAAGCGCGACGGCGCGCGCCGAGCGCGTCGGGCGGGTGATGCTCGCGGCGGCGATGATCTGGATGGGCCTCGTCGCCGCCTGGGGGATCGCGGGGCCGTTCCCGGACGGCCACTTCGCGGCCACGGCCAACATCGGCACCGCGGCCTGGAACATGATGACGTTCAACCTCCGCTATCCGGTGCTCTGGACGGCGGCTCACCCCGCCCCCGGCACCGCCGAGAGCACGTACATGCACCACCCGCTGGGCGTGTTCTGGACGGCGGCGGTGTTCATCAAGATCTTCGGCGTCCACAACTGGGCGATCCGCCTGCCGGCCGTCATCTCCAGCACGCTCTGCCCGCTGCTCGTCTACCGGATCGGGCGCGCCGTCTGGGGGCCGGTCGAGGCGGGGATCGGCGCCCTCACCTACGTCTCGCTGCCGATCACGCTCGGCTTCTCGAACTTTCACGCCCTCGAGGGGCCGGTCATCGTCGGCCTGCTGGTCGCCATCTGGGGGTACGTGCGCTACCTGCAGACCCACCGGGAGCGCTATGCGATCGCGAGCCTCGTCGGCTACGCGTGGGCGCTCAACAACGACTGGCCGGCCTACTTCTGGATGTTCGCGTTCGGCGGCCTGCTGTTCCTGCGGAACTTCCTGGTTCCGCCGCGGCTGTCGGGCGCGCTGCGCTACCGGGCGGTCGGGCGGTACTGGGCCTTCCTCGTCGGCCTGACCGTGGCGAGCCTCGTGCTCATCGCTTACTTCACCGTCGACTCGGGCAAGCTCGGCGACCTCTACGCCGCCTACACGAACCGCTCGTCGGGGAACCACCTGCCGCTGCGCAAGGTGCTCGAGGCGCGGCACGTCTGGATCGAGCTCATGTTCCCGGGGCTGGCGATCTTCCTCGGCAAGCTCGGCCTCGTCGTCGTGCTGGCCCGGGCGGCGCTGCGGCGGAGCTGGAACGAGCTCATGGTCCCGCTGCCACTGTTCGTGATGGCGGCCGTCCAGTACGCCTATTTCAAGCAGGGGGCCGACGTGCACATCTTCTGGCCGCAGTACTTCGCCCCTTACCTGGCTCTGGCGATGGCCGCCCTCGCGGCCAGCCTGGGCGCCCTCGCCGAGGCGGCGGCGCCGGGGCTCGCCGCCTGGCTCGAGCGCCGGCGCCCGGGCGGGCGCGGCGCGGCGGCCGCGGCGCGCCTCGAGGCGCTGGTCCCCTACGCGGGCGCGCTCCTCTTGGCGATCCCGCTCGCGCTCGTCTGGCGCGACGGCGCGTCGATGGTGCGCCTCGGGCGCGAGACCGGCGGGCGCTTCAACTCGACCAACATCCAGAGCGACGTCGACAAGGTGATCGCGCTGCGCTGGTACCTCAGCCGCTACCCGAAGACGATGCCCCTCGGCTTTCACCCGGCCATGACCGCCCACTGGGGGCTGGCCTGGGAGGCGGACAACCGGCCCATCGTGCGTGGCACGCCCGTCGGCACGCGGGCCTCGCACTCGTCGCGGCTCTACATGCTCGACACCGCCCTGGTGTCGTCCGCCGAGCTCCGCGAGGCGCTCGCCAACTTCAAGGTCACCGCGGTCGGCGGCTACTGGTTCCTCGACCGCGAGGCGCCGCCGGGGCTCGACGGCTTCAGCCTCGCGGAACGCGAGCCGTCGCTCGTCGACTGGTACTTCCAGGGCGGGACCGAGCCGACCCGGACCGTGGTCGCCGATCCGTTCGTGGCCTGGGAGTGGCGGAACGTGCTCGGCAGCCCCACCGGCCCGCCAAACCCCGCCCCCACCGTCGCGCCGCGAACGCTCGACCAGATCCGCATCGCCCACAACGCCGCCCTCGCCGCCGGCGACGGCGCCAGCGCGCAGCGCCTGTTCGGCGAGCTCAAGGCCCGCTTCGACATGCCGGTCACGGCCAGCTGGAAGAACGGCACCGTCCTGCTCGGCGGGGTCCACGGCGGGGGCGCGCAGCGCCGGATGACCTTGTTCTTCCAGGCCGGCACGTTCGCGGGTCGCGCCCGGTTCTCGGTGACCGGCAAGGTGTCGAAGCGCGCCCCGCTGTCGACGCTTGCGCTCGACGAGGCGGCGATCGAGATCGCCCAGCCGCCGACGCCGCCGACCGACCTGTGGCGCGCCGGGCAGGTCTACGCGGTGCGGGTCCCCTACTTCAAGCGGCCCGGCACCGAGCGTTACAGCGGCCGCTTCGTGGCCCTCGATCACGCCCCGGCCCCCGCGCGCGCCGACGCCGCCGGCGACGTCCAGCTGCTGACGGTGCGCTAGCCGGCCGAGTCAGCGACCCGCCTGCGGACCCGGGCCGCGGACGATCTCGATGGTCGGCAGCGGGAAGATCATGGCCACCCCGGCCGCCAGCATCGCCTGCTCGCGCTCGAGGATCTCCTCCCGGAAGTGCCAGGGGAGCACGAGGTAGCAGTCGGGGTGAGCGCGCCGGGACTCCTCTTCGCTGACGATCGGGATGTCCGTTCCCAGCGTGCGGGCGCCGTACTTGTCGGGGTTGCGCTCTGCGGCGACCTCGATGAGACGGTGGTCGATCTCGCACCACTGCAGGATGGTGTTCCCCTTGGTAGAGGCGCCGTAGACGTGGATCCGCTTCCCCTCCCCCCGCAGCGTCTTGAGCAGCCGCTGCAGCTCCTCGCGGTGGACGTTGGCCCGCTCCTGGAAGTGGCGATAGGGCTTGTCGGTGTCGAGCTCGAGATCGAACTCCTGCTGGCGCAGCGTCCGCACGTTCTGCGTGAACTCGTCGCGCTTGTACCGGAGGTTCTCGACGTGGGTGGCGAAGCAGCGGATCGAGCCGCCGTTGATGGAGTTCAGCGTGGCGTTGACGATCTTGAGGTCCGCCTGGCGGAGGATGTGCTCGATGACGGCGAGGCTGTAGTACTCGAGGTGCTCGTGACAGATGGTGTCGTAGCTCGTCATGCGGAGCATCGTCGGCATGTACGACATCTCGAAGCACCACAGGCCGTCGGGGGCCAGCACGCGCTTGACCGCGCGCGCGAAGGCGATCGGATCCTCGAGATCGTAGAACATCGCGATCGAGGTGACGACGTCGCAGGTCGCGCCGCCGAGCAAGGCGCCGAGCTCCTCGGAGGGGAAGAGGTCCATCACCACGGTGATGTCCTTGGGGACCTCGCGGGCGAGATCGGAGGGGTCGATGCCGATGCGGGTGAAGCTCTTCGGGTAGGCGGACAGGAGCGTGCCGTCGTTGCAGCCGATGTCGAGGACGCGGGCGTCGGGCTTGCCGGCGAGCGCAGCGCACTCCTCGGCGATGCCGGCGAGGTGACCGCGCATCGTCGCGTTGGTCCCGGACCGGTACCAGTAGACCGAGTAGAGCACCTCGGGCGGGACCGTGTACTCCATCTGCAAGAGGCCGCAGGCCCGCTCGTCCCGGAGGGGATCGCAGCGCACCAGCGAGGTGGGCATCCGCCGCATCGGCGGCAGCTGCCGGCCGGGCTTGACGAACGATCCCTGCAGGTACTGGTCGCCGAGATCGATCACCCGGGTCAGCGCGGAGGAGTTGCAGACCCGACAGGTCGTGCGGTGGGTGAGGTGCATGCGCCGAGCTCCCGCCATCCTAGGCGGCCTGCCGCGGCTGGACAAGTCGGCCGGAACGCGGCTATGGTCCGACCTCCTGCTCGCCCGAGCGGCCTTCCCCCCGTGACGTCCACGCTCGCCGTCCTGGTGCTGAACGAGATCGAGGCGATCCAGCAGGTGCTGCCGCGCGTCCGCCGCGAGTGGGTCGACGAGATCATCGTCGTCGACGGCGGGTCGACGGACGGCACCATCGAGTACTGCGAGAGCCTCGGGCTGCCGGTGCTGCGCCAGAAGCGGCGCGGCTACGGCAACGGCATGCTCGAGCTCATCGAGATCGCCAAGGGGGACATCATCATCGAGTTCATGGGCGACGGGAACTGCCGCGTCGAGACCATCCCCCTGCTCGTCGACAAGGTGCGGGAGGGCTACGACCTCGTGATCGGCTCCCGCTACACGGCCGGCGCGCGCAGCTTCGACGACACCCCCATGACCCGCTTCGGCAACTGGGCGTTCACGCGGATGATCAACCTCGCGTTCGGCGCCCACCTCGACGACGCGATGATGGGATACCGCGCCTACCGCAAGGATGCGTTCCGCCGGCTGGAGATGGACTCGCCCGGGCTCTGCTTTCCGACCCAGGGGACCATCCAGTTCGCCCGCTTCGGGTACAAGATCGCCGAGATCCCGTCCGACGAGCCGGCGCGGCTCGGGGGGGTCCGGAAGGCCCAGAACTTCCGGACCGGGCTCGAGCTCTGCGGGATGATCGGGAAGGAGCTCTGGCGAGAGTACGTCCTCCGCACGAGCCGCGGCCGCCGAGCCGGTGACGACGGCGGAGCGCCCCCCTCCGGCCGGCCATGAGCGCGCCCGCGCCGGGCAAGCGCGGTGCGGCCGCGATCGTCGCCGTCGCGGTCGCGGTGGCGCCGGCGGCCCTCGCCGGCCTGGCGGCGGCGTGGAGCCCCTGGCTCGGCGCCCATCGCAGCGCGCTCGCCGGTGCCACGGTCTGGGCCGCCGCGCTGCTGCTGTCGTTCGTCGGCTCGGGGGGGCTCGTCGCGGCGTGGCTGCTGCCGGCGCGCCGGCCCGACTGGGGGCTCCGGGCTGCCATCGGCATGGCCGCGCTGGTGGCCGTCGGCGGGCTGCTCCAGGTGGTGTGGCTCGCCACCGCGCCGGTGATCGTGGCCCTGACCGTCGGGGGGCTCGCGGCGCACGCCGCCGTGCGACTCCGCCGGCGCGAGGAGCTGCTGCCGGCGATCGCGCGGGCCCTCGAGGGCGCCCGGCGAGCGCCCGTGACGACCGCCGCGGTCGCGCTCCTCACCGCGGTGGTGCTGTTCGCGTTCATCGGGAACCTGGCCACACCGGTGTCGAACCTCTGGGACGACCTCGAGGGCTACTTCGTGTTCCCGAAGGCCCTCCTCGCCCGGGGCGCGCTCGAGGAGCCGTTCTCCTTGCGCCGGTTGGGGGCCCTCGGGGGGCAGTCCTACCTGCAGGCCTTCCTGCTCGCGGGCTCGAGCGTCTTTCACATCAACGGCTTCGACAACGGCATCTGCCTGCTCACCATCTTCGGCATGGTCGGGGGCTACGCCCGAGGCCGCCGGGGCGCGCTCTTGGTTCCGATGTTCTTCGTGGCCTTCTTCGTCTACCGCCTGCACAACGTGGGAAGCGCGCTGTCCGGGACGGTGTTCTTCCTGGCGCTCTACCGGGTCCTCGACGCCGAGTGGCCGCCTGCAGAGCCCGACCCCGGCCGCGCGACGACGATCCTGGTCGCGCTGCTGGGCGCGGCGGCCTGTACGCTCCGCCAGAACTACCTCGCGGCGGTGGTGGCGATCCTCGCCGCCGTCTACGGCCTCCGCCTCCTCGATCATCCGACGGCGCGGCGGCAGATCGCGCGCGCCGGCGCCCGCGCCGCCGGGCTGCTCGTCCTCGTCCTCCTCCCCTGGTGGATCGTCAACTGGCGCTCCTCCGGCACCTTCCTCTACCCGGTCATGATGGGGAACGGGCGCCCCGACTTCGGCCTCACGAGCCGCGCGTCGGCGGCCACGGAGCTCGGCTTTCTGGTGTTCAACGCGTTCTACAACGTCCCCGTCCGCTCCATCGCGCTCTTCGTGCTGGCCGCGCTCTGCCTCGACGAGGGGAAGCGCAACCGGACCCTGTTCGGGTTCGTGGTGGGGACGGGCCTCGGCGCGCTGGCCATCGTCCACGGCTTCCGGGCCAGCGA
>Ga0306920_100009079_pt1 | contig 13255 bp, 8 predicted proteins | sample flu12Cox44000170_FD_204666 | JGI IMG/M metagenome (GOLD analysis project Ga0306920, IMG submission 204666) | Lab enrichment of tropical soil microbial communities from Luquillo Experimental Forest, Puerto Rico - flux4day.12C.oxic.44.000.170 (v2)... | ecosystem: Environmental > Terrestrial >... | reverse complement strand
GTTCCCGGTTCCGGGCCGGCGTTTTCTTGGGGGCCGAACCAGAACCAGAACCAGAACCTTGGAACCTGGAACCAGAACCTTGAACCCGGAACCTGGAACCTGGAACCTCTGTGATCTGCTCGCGCCGAACGTCTTTGGCCTTCTTGTCATCCCGCAGCCCGAGGTAGACGGGATGCCGCAGCATATTGTCGGCGGTCCACTCAGTGAAGCGAACCTGTGCGACGAGCTTCGGCTGAACCCAGTGGGGCTTCTCGTTCGATGGCGGACGGCTGCTGAACGGGTTTTTCTCGACTGCCAACGGCTTGAGGAGCGCCGACAACCGGGCCAGCTCTTTCTCGTCGAATCCTGTTCCGACATGACCGACATAAACGAGCGCGCCGTCCTGGTACACGCCGAGCAGCAGCGCGCCAAAATACTGCCGCGAGTTCCTCGGCTCCGTCCACCCGCCGACGACGAACTCCTGTTCCTGGACCAGTTTGAGCTTTCGCCAGTCGGGTGTGCGCTTGCCGGAGACGTACCTCGACGTCGCCAGCTTCGCGATGAGCCCCTCCCAGCCGCTCGCGAGTGCGCGGACGTGCAGCGGCCGCCCATCTCCTTTGGCGATTTCGCTCAGCCGGAGGATCGGCGATCCCGTCCGTCCGAACACGTTCTCGAGCGCGTCGCGCCGTTCAAGGAGAGGCCGGCTGCGGAAGTCGACGGCACCTCTCTTCAGGAGGTCGAATGCGATGAATGCCACACGTCCGTCCGGTTGATTGGCGTCAGCGTGTGTGAGGTGGATGCGGCCTTGAAGGTTCTGGAAGCCTGTCGGCTGTCCTTGCGCGTCGAGCGCGACGATCTCCCCGTCCAGGACGAGCGGTTCGTCGAGCGCTTTTGCCCATCGTTCGAGGGCGCCGGCGATTTCAGGAAACTGGCGGGTCTTGTCGTTGCCGAGACGCGACCAGTGCGTGACGTGCTTGCCCCGCGGCTCGATCTCGACAATGGCGCGGATGCCGTCGTACTTCGGTTCGTACACGAACCCTGGGTCGTCGAGCGGCGCGCCTCCGGGCGAGGCGAGCATGGGACGCGCGATGGCGGGCGCAGGCACCCGCCAATTATGACCGACGCTCGAGCCTCAATTCCCTTTCAGCCTCGACCCAGTCCTGGATGTCGTTGCCATGCGTGGCACCGCGCTCGAGATACCGGTGGTAGGCACGCACGCGGACCTCGTCCTCGGTAGGCTGACCGTTCGATTGCCGTGTAACTTCGATCTCCTGGATCGCCCCCGTCTGGACAGAATCGCCGGCATTTTTGCTGGTCGTACTGCTGCGTACTGCTCGCTTTGCCATAAGATGCCTTCCCCCCGGTCATGTTCGCGCACTTGCGGCCCCGTCGTCTAGTGTTGCCGCGCGTAAGATTCCATTAGTCCGTCGAGTATCGATCGTTGAACCACGGCTCGGCCGTGTTCGAATAGCCGCGCTCCTCCCAGAATCCGCGGCGGTCGTCAGCGAGAAACTCGATCTTGCGGATCCACTTCGCTCCCTTCCACGCATAGAGCTTCGGGGTGATCATCCGGCAGGGGCCGCCGTGCTCGGGCGGCAGCGGTGCGCCCTCCCAGGTATGTACGAGCAGCACATCGTTCTCGGTCGCGCGCGCGAGCGGCAGGTTCGTCGTGTACGGGATGTAGGTTCCAGGCGCGAAATCGTAGCTTGTACACAGCACGTAACCGGCGTCCGGCCGAGGCACGGCGAGCTCGGCGATAGTCTTGAAGCGGACACCTTTCCAGTGGTTGTCGAACCGGCTCCACGTCGTCACGCAGTGGAAGTCGCTGATGTCCTCGACCTGGGGGAGCGCCAGGAAATCCTCCCATCGCAGGGTCAACGGATGCTCGACGATCCCGGATATCTCGAGCTTCCAATCCTTCAAGGAAACCTGGGGCTGCTCGCCAAGGTCGAGCACCGGCCAGTTCCTCACTTCGTGCTGGCCAATCGGCAGCTGCGGCATCCCGTGACGGTTGGTTGAGCCGGAACCACGCGGCGGCTGACCGCGAAACTTAACGTCCACACCCTTGTCGAGTGCGATCTGGCGCTTGATATATGCGAGGCGCCGCGCTACTAGATCGGTCTTGTCGTGCACGCGGATATGTTAGAGCGGTTTTGTTTTGTATGTAGTGCAGACCTTTAGGTCTGCCGTGGAGCAGGCCTGAAGGCCTGCACGACATTCGCGATGCAGACCTAAAGGTCTGCACTACGTACGAATCAGGCGACGGGCTCCGGCGTCAGAGGGCTCGCGAGGCTGGCGGCGTGGTCGAGCGTCCCGGCTTCGACTGCCTGACTGTAGACCGCCTTGCCCAGTTCAGGCTCATGCGCGGCAGCTTCCGCGGCCTTGCGCTGAGCGGCGCGGCGCGCGGCCTTGTTGCGATACATCCTGTGGTCTGCGTCGGTCAGCAGGGCTTCGTACGTCGTCCCGTCATCCGGGAAGACGGATGCGCCGGCGCTGATGCCGATCGGGATCTTCTTGCCCGCTCGGACGTCGAGCGCGATCTTCGAAACCGCGTCCTGGAGTTCCTGGCACTTGATGTCCGCGGTTTCGCGCGAGCAGTCGGTCAATACCACGATGAACTCGTCGCCGGCGTAGCGGACGCACAAGTCGTACGGCCTGAGCGCGTCCTGCAGCGCGAACGACACTTCGCGGAGTGCCCGATCCCCCACGTGATGACCGTAGGTGTCGTTGATGGCCTTGAACCCGTCTATATCCATCACGATGAGCGCAACCTGGTTCTTGAGACGCTCGGCGCGGGCCAGCTCGCGCGACAGATGCACGAACATCGACCGTCGATTCGGGAGGCCGGTCAACGGATCCGTCAGCGAGTCTTCCTGCGTCTGCTCGAACACGATCGAATTGTGAATGACCGCAGTGGCCTGCTCGCCGATGCGTTCCATCAGCCGGCTATGGTCTTCCGTGTACCGGTTCGCGTCGACGTGGTAGAGGGCCAGGCAGCCGATGAAGGCGTCGTTGAAATGCAGCGGAGCGACGATTGCCGATCGGAGCCGTGGCGCCTGGAGACCCAGGACCTCGAACGTGGAGGCAGGGTTCCCGTTGATCACCGTCCGCTTGTTGCGCGCCACCAACCCGGACAGTCCCTGGCCGGCCTTGAGGGTGCGGTTCAGCAGCTGCGGGGCGTCGACGCCCGCGGCAAACCGGCACTTCAGCGCGTCGCCCTCGTCCTGCGCGAGGAACAGCGCACAACCCGACCACGGAATGATCTTCGTCAGCTTCGACGAGATGAGCGCCATCGTGTCGGCGACGCCCAGGCTGGTGCCCATCGACTGGGCGATCTCGTAGAGGGCGTAGATTTCCCGATGCGCGTGCGCGATGTTCTCGAACGCGTTGGGCAGGACTCGCTTCGGCACCACGCCGACGGGGAGTGCGCCGATCCCTTCGACTCTTGGCGCGACGACGGCTTCAGCGGCCGACTGTTCGAGGCTCGCCTCGGCGATGAGCGCGGGCAGCATCTGCACGAAGATGTCGACGAGCATTGGATCGAGTGCGCGACCCGCCTCGTGCTTGAGGAGGCCGATGGCGCTCTCGTGTGACAGCGCCTTGTGATACGGCCGCTCGGTCGTGACCGCATCAAAGTAGTCGACGACGGTGAGAATGCGTGCCCCGATTGGAATCTCCTCGCCGGCCAGGCCCTTCGGGTAGCCCTGTCCGTCCCACCTCTCGTGATGGCTGAGGATAATCGGCGCGACCGGATACGGAAACGGAACGGCCGCGATGATTTCGGCGCCCACCTCGGGATGGATGCGAATCTTCTGGAATTCTTCCTGTGTCAGCGGGCCGGGTTTCGACAGGATGTGTTCCGGCACGGCCAGCTTGCCGATGTCGTGAAGCAGCGCTGCCGTTTTCACACCCTGAATCGCGGCCGGCGTCAGGCCAACGGCCTTCGCCATGCCGGCCGCATACAGCTGCACCCGACGGATGTGCATCTGAGTGTTCTGGTCTTTGGCGTCGATCGCGCGCGCGAGCGCCTCAATCGTTGCGAGGTGGAGATCGGACGTCTGCTGAACGTGCCGCTGCTCACCTTGGATCCGGCCCAGATACACCTTGTACGTGCGGTAGGTCAGGTAGATGGGCGCGAACGCCAGAGGCGCGAACCAATAGTCGGTGCGCTTGAGGAGCATCGCCGCCAGCGAGGCGGTTCCCGCGCCCACGAAGTAACTTGGCGCGGCCGGCAGGAATTCCTGCTGCCACGTCGCGAGGATCGATTGGCCTTTCGAGAATGCGATGCCCAGTGCGGCGAAACAGGTCGAGAGCAGGAAGTAAGTCGCCACGGCGGCGACGAGGGGCCGGCCGAGCGCCGGAATGCCGAGTGCACCGGGACGCGACATCCACGACAACACGACGCCGGCGCCCTGCACGGCAAGCACCACGACCCCAATGTCGAAGAGCGTGTCCGAGAGAGGGCTGCGCTCCCTCGCGTTTACATGTCGCCGGCAAATAACGCTGGTCGCCGCCACGACCATCGTCTCCCGAGGACCGAGGAGCACGAGCGAGGCCACGTCAATCGCACATGACACCGGCAAAGACGAATCGTTCGTTCCCAAGGGCAGCGTCACCCTCAACGCTGCCGTGAACGCCGCGAGCGCGATCATGGCGGCAAACAGCACTGCCTGCTGGGGCGCGTCGCCAATCGGCGGACGGATGGCCACCACCACCGCCGCCATGACGATCACGGAAGCAGTGTAGACGCGGCCCGCTGCAACAGACAGTTTCATAAGACGTCTAGTGAACTCGCGGAGCCGTGGACATCCACAGATCGCCCCAGTCTTCCCTCAACAGCGACCACAGCACCTGATCCACGTACTCCCCTCCGCGTCGCACCGATTGACGCAGCACGCCTTCCTGCACCGCTCCGAGCTTGCGGAGGGCGCCGTTGGCCCGGCCGTTCCGGAGGGCCACACGTGATTCGAGCCGGTGCACGCCGACGGTGCCGAACGCGAATGAGCCGACGAGTCTTGCGGTCTCCAGAAAAACACCGGTACCCCGCCACGACGGCACGATCGTGCATTCCCACTCGGCGCTTTCCCACGTGAGATCGATCTGGCGGACCTGCACGAGGCCGACGACGGCGCGCGTGGAGCTGATGGTGACCACGTAGGTGAAGGCTGTGCCGGCCGCCCGATCGCGGGCCGCGCGATCGATCAATTGCTGCATCGCCAGCTCCGGCGAGAGGTCCTCGATGCCGAACGGCGTGGCGTCGGAGATCGATCGCAGGTCGATGAGCGGGCGCAAGTCGGCCGCGGTCGGCTCACGAAGCGTGACAAGACGCGCAGTCAGCATCGGTAGCTCACTGTGCCAGTTCGAAAGCACGCTGCCGCCAGGTAAGTCCGGAGCCATGTTTCTCGTTTTCTCCGAGTGGCTGGGGGAGCCACACATCGCCCGCACTCCCTCGGAGAGCAACTCCGGCGCCAACCCAATGTGGTCACATAACCCTCTAGATATCTATTGTTTAGGGATGGTTATCGCAGCACTCATTTTCGGTGTTTGTGCGTTTATATGACAGAGATGCGCTTAGCGGGTCCTTGTTGTTATGTACAGACGCCTCGAATGCAACAAGTTGGCTTCTTTCGTGGTTCAAACTGAAACAGCGTGTTCCGTAGTAAGACAACTCAAGCGGATGAATGGGCTGAAATGCGCGAACTAAGTCCGCCGAATGCGGACGATCCGGCACACTGAACGTGGCGTTTACGATGTGTCGTGCAAGGCCTTCCACCTTCGGCAAGGCTACGGTGGACCGCCGAAGCTTTAGCGGAGGCTGGTCAGGCCTGCTTCATGGCAGACCCAAGACTGCACTACATCCGAAATGCCTGCCGGTGCCGATCGGTCCACCAGCTCCACCCGATCAGAATCACGGCGCCGATGATTCCGACGATGTAGATGGCCGTCACCGATGGAGGCGGACCGCCGCCGACGTTTGCGACGTACGCGATCAATAGAAACGCCACGAGGCCAACGAACGACCAGTGCCCGATGGGATCTCGCGCGCGCGTCGCGCGCGCATACAGCCACACACCCGCTCCGAACAGCAGCAGCTCCACGATGAGCGTCGCTGGAACCGAGTTCCAGAGACCCAGGCCCCAAAGCGCACCACCTGGATAGATGGGCAGGTCCGGTCTGTGTGAGACGAAGTCCAGGATCCAGTGGCTGACCACAAGTCCCGCGACGAGGAGCGATACACGGCCGGTGATGCCGGACAGCCAGCACGCGGCGCCGAGCAACGCGCCCCACACGCACAGGGCAACGAGCGAATGTGAGTAGGGGTAGTTGACGAAGTCGAGCGGCGTGAACGCGGTGATGCCTGGCACGATCCGCACGGTCTCCAGGCCGGTCGCGACGAACACCGGCCACAGGATGTCGGCAAGCTGGCACGCGACGAACAGGAGCGCAAGCGAGAGCTTCGGCGCCGCGCGTTTGCCGGCGAATCCGAGCGCAAAGTGACCGATGAACATGCAGGCTTAAGGCGTTTCCCGGGCTTCCTTGTCCAGATAGGCCAGCCACTGCTTCACGAGCGGTTCGTTGAGCCCGCCCGACTTCTGATACTGATCGGCGTACGCGTGGGCGAGCCGTACGTCCTCGGCGCGATCGTGCACGAGCTGGCCGCTGCGGTGCGCATTGAACATCCACTCGAGGGCGAGGAACAGCGACGCCTGATCGTCCGCACGATCCTGCAGGAACTTCTCGAGCAGACGGACCGCGTCCACACCCTTGCCGAATGTTGCGTAGATGAGCGCCAGCGGCCGGGCGAAGCGCAGATCCGCCGGCCATCGCGAAGCGGCTTCTTCGAGAATGGGCCGCGCCTCGCCTGTTGACTTGAGACGCATCAACGCGTCGCCCAGCCATTCGTAGAGCTGCGGGATGTCGTCGCCATCCGCCATGGCCGTGCGCCAGACACTTGCCGCCTGCGAGTCCCGACCCGCGGAGGCGTAGGTCACGCCGAGATACGCGAGCGATCCGGTGCTGTCGGCGTCGGGCTGAATCGCCCGCTTGAAACTCGCCTCGGCCTCCTTGTAATCGCGCTTCTGCAGGCGGGCGATCCCTTCGTCGAACGCCGCTCGCGCGGCCGGCGCCACGCGCTCCTGAAACGGCTGGAGCGTCGCGGGCTTCAGCGCGTCTTCGCGCGCAAACGGTCGCGCGAGCTCCCTTGCCTCGACGGGCAGGTAGAGCGGCGCGCCCGGCGTGGAGGCCGACGCCGGGATACTCGAGGATGTCGACGCCAGCGCGGCTGGAGCCGCGACGTCAAACGCGCGCCCCAGGCTGGTCACGAGCGTGTTGCCCTGATTGACCAGCGCCCGCAACCGGTACGATCCAGGTGGCAGCGACTGAACGAGCAACTGCTGGCTGAACACGACGCGCTCGTCACCCACCAGGACGCCCTGAACGTCGGCGCTCAGAATGGCCGGCCCGCGTTCGTCGGTCGCCACTTCAAACTTGACCCCGAGTGTTGCCGCATCCGGTCCGTACGCCTCGAGATACCCATGCAGGGTACCGAAGCTGACGCTGGTACCGACGCTGGGGCGCATCAGGTTCACCGGAGGCAGCGGGCCCCCGGCGATCAGTTCGGTCAGCTTCACGCGGCCGAGATCGAGGAGCGAGGCGCGAACGGGCACGTCGATGCTGCCCACGCGATCGCCGTCTGCGGCGGCAAGCTTGACGACGTACTCGCCCGGATCGACGCTCGCGCCTCCTGCAAACACGAGCGGGGAGGGCACGCCGCCCGCGGTCGGTGCGATCCGCACATCCGACACCCCGCCATCGACCGACTTGCCGTTCTTGTCGACGACGTAATAGGCGATCGACAGGCGCTGCGGCGTTGTATAGGCCGAACCGATCTCGGCGTGAATCAGCAGCCGGACCTTCGATGGCTCGAGGCCGCGGAAGGCAAACGCGATGGCTTTGATCGCCAGGCTCGAGACCGGGAGCGGGGAGGCCAGCGCGGCCGTCGCTGCTTCGCGCGGCGTGCGCGGACCGGCGGTCGACGTGTCGCCGCCGGCGAGCAGGGTCCGGTGCGCGCGAACAGTGGTCCCCGCGCGCGAAACGTCGACGCGGACCGGATGCGGCTTGCCGTCGCGATCCCGGGCGTCCGGTTCGACGCCGAGCAGGTAGTACCCGGCCAACTCCGAACTGATGCGCTCGAACGCGCCGGCTCCCGTGCCGGTCAGATTGAAAAGCGCGCCGCGCGCCGCCAGCGTCAGCGATTCGAGTCCATAGCGCTGTGTGATCGCGTCTTCGGCCGCGGTGGCCGTGAAGCTGGCCTTCGAGCGCGTGACGTCAGCCGCGCTGTTGTCGAGGCGCAGCGAGTAAATCGCGGTGCGCGCGGCCGAGGACAGAGCGCCGATCTCGGCGACGCGGCCCGTATCGTCGCGCTCGCGATCCGTGAAGAATCCCTGCGAGACGAAGATCATGGTCTTGGGCGCGTCGATCTGTTTGAGACTGGTCAACACCTCGCGGAGGTTGCTCAGCGTCGTCTCGGCTTCGCGCCGCGCATCGGACACGATCTGCGTGGACTCGACCCTGATTTCGTCCTTGCAGGCGGCGATCTGCCGCTGTGTGCCGATGCAGTCGCGGGACGACACGGTGTTCAGCGCGGCCTCGTCACCGCGGTCGATCGCCATCGCCAGCGTGATGCCCACCTCGTGCGCTCCGCCCGTTGCGAACAACGCCTGCTTCTGTCCCGGAATCTTCCCGACGGCCTGCTTGATCTGGTCGTGATCCGCCACGAACGGCGTCGAAATCGACGGACGTCCGAGCCCGATGACGGCGACGCGGTCGCCGGCCGAGAGTCGATCGACGAACGCGGTGATCACGCCGCGGAGCGGCAACATGTCGCCGAAGGGAATATTCGGCTGGTCGATCACGAGCGCGATCAGCCGTCCGCCGGCTGCGGATTCGTTGGAGACGTAGCCTTCCGGCACGGAAGGCGCCTCGGCCCGGCCGGCGCCCGTCCCGGCCGCCGCGATCCATTGTGCGCTGACGACTTTTCGCGGCCTGCCGTCGATCCGGACGGTGAAGTCCGAGACGATCAGGTCGCGAATAGGCTCGCCGCGATCGTTCACCACCGTCACGTCGATCGGCAGCGCTTCGACCCCCGAGCGGAAGCTCGGCGCGGTCTGAGGGGGGTCCTGTGCGCGTCCTGTGGCAGCCGCCAGAACGCCAGTCGCCGCGAGTACCGTAATGAGCGTTCGCATCTTATTTGGGGGCGACGGCGCGGTAACCCTGGCGCGCTCGCACGCGGCCCTGCCCGTCGACCTGCACGGAAATCCGGCGAAATGTGTCGTCTCGCCTGGTGTTCGTCGACTCGTACCCAAGCAGATATTGATTCGACAGCTCCTCGAGCAGATCGGCGAACGCGAGATGCAGCTCGTCGATGCTGTCGGTAAAGAGAGCGCGTCCGCCGGTCGGTTCGACCAGGCGCTGCATGATCGACTTCAGCGCGGCCACCTGCACGCCCCGCCCCTGGCCGATCATGTAAAGCGTGACGTCGCTGGCCTGGAGCCGACGCTCGACGTCGGTGATCGACGCGTGGCTGCCTTGATCTTCGCCATCGCTGAAGACGACCATGGCCCGGCGCCCCGGCTGCTTCCCGAGCATGTCCACGCCGCGCAGGATGACGTCGTACAACGCTGTCGCGCCCCACGGCGCCAGCCGATCAACCGCCTTGGCACGGTCCTCCGCGTTCACCGCACGTCTTGTCAGCGCGAAGATGCTGTCGTTGAAGCCGAGGAGCGTCACCTGATCGCGGCCCGGCACGGCGGCGAGGAATTCCTTGACGGCCTTCTTCAGCCGCGGCATCGCCGGGGTCATGCTGCCGCTCACGTCGCAGGCGACGATCAGCTCGAGTGGCACGTCCTCCGCGCCGAAGTGCGAGATGATCTGCGATTTGCCGTCCTCCTCGACGTGGAACGCGCTTTTCGGCAGGCCGCTGACGAAGTGTCCGCGGCCGTCGACGACCGTCGCGATGACCTGCACGACGTCGACGTCGACTTTTTCGGCGTAGCCGAGTTCGCGGGTTCGCACGGTACGGATGATGCGGCCACCACCGACGAGTTCGGCGACCGCTCGCACCTGATGCGCCGTAATCGACCCGCCCGCTTCCCAACTGCAGTCATACGGCGCAGTACTCGTTTCGCACACCTGTCGTCCATCGACTGAGAAGAGCACCCGGCTGGCCGCGCCGGGAGGCGTGACGGTGGCGCGAAACGTGGTCGCACCGCTGAGATACGCGTCGGCAGTTGGGGAGACGATTTCGAGAACCGGCGCGGCCTCTTCGGATTGCGCGGCGAGCGGAGCGTGACGCAGAACGCCCGCACACACGATCACCAGGAGAAGTGCGGCGAGCGCCGGGCCGGCAGGAAGACGAACGCTCGGTTTCATTGTTCCCCGGGTCTCGCGGGTACATCCGGCAGAAGAGGACCGTCGGAGGTTGCCGCCGCGATGTAGTCTTCGAATCGCTCACGGCCGATCGCCTGCGCCGCCCGCGCCAGCGTCAGCCAGTCGTTGCCGTCGGTCGGATTGATGCCGTCCACGAAGTCCTGCATCGCCGCCGCCAGGACCGACTTGGATAGGACCGCTGGCAGTTGAAGATTATGCAGCACGACCGCTACACGAAGCGGCAAATCGGCAACCAGCGTCGCAGGCAGCCCCGTCTGCGAGAGGCCCCACCAATGACGCCACTCATCAGGAACGGGCAGCCGCGTACAGAGGCAGCCCACCGTTCGCAACGAGTAGACACCCCATGAGTTGAACGCCGCCGGCATCCCACCGCCGAGCACGAGCAGCTCGACCGTTGAAAACAACGACGACGCGTGATCCGAATCGTGCATGATCGTCCACCGCAGGGCGCGGGTTCGCCACCCATCCATATCGATCGCGTCGGCGATCGCATCGACGGATTCGCGTCCGGCAACGACCGCCCGCACGCGTTCGGCGCCCTGCTCGACGAACTCGCTGATCGCATCTCGATCCCTGTCCGTGAGTGCATGCGGGTCCATCACGGCCACGCTCGCGGCGAAGCCGTCGCGCTGCATCAGGTTGAGCATCGGCGATTCCGGCACGCGATCCACGCTGATGCGACGCAGGGCGAGCTGCGACATGGCCACGTCGAGCGCGAGCGCCGATCCCACGAGATGCCACGGGCCGCCGCGCGTTTCCACGCCGGCCACGCTCCACATTCGCACCCGCGCGTCGCGTCCCGGCAGGGCGTGGCCGAAATCGTGCCGGCCCGATGGATCACCGGCGATCAGGATGGTTCCTTCGGGATCGCCGAGATCGAAGGCGTACGCCAGCGACAGCAGCGCGCGGCCGAGCATCTCGTCGACAACCGGAACGAGTTGCGCGCCCGCGCGTCTGGCTTCCGACAAGTCGGCCGGCCGCTTGATCCCGCCGAGCGTCTGGGCCGCTTCCTTCAGCGCGCGAACCGCCGTCGCATCGGCAGCTCGTTCAGCGGTCGCGATCTCCCTCGCTGCCGCCGTCAGCTTCATCGCGGCATCGCGAAGGTCGTCCAGCGTGAGTGGCTGGCGGGTCAGCGTCTGCGCCACCGCGGCCAGACCGAGCACCGTGTCGAATGACATTCCCTCCTGCCGCGCGCGCGCCCGACGGAGTCGCTGAAGCTCGGCGCCGCCAGGATCAACGAGGTATCGCTGGCCTTCCCAATTCACGCGACGCGGTGGACCCGCCGGCGACACTCCTGCCGCCGCCTTGAGTAATGTCTCGTCGTCGGAGGAGCCGGCAGGTATCGCGGGTCGCAGACTGCTGGTGATCCAGATGGCAATCGCGCCGCTGTACCGTCCGTCGTCGTTCAGCTTCACGGCCACGAGATCACCGACCAGACGCTCGGCGGTCGCGGTGTCGATGGTGCGGACCGCCGCCAATCGAGCGATGAGCGCCAGCGATCCTTGGAACTGTGCAAGCGCGGCGTGACCGCGACCCGCGTCGAGCGCCGTGAGGCGTTCGGCCTGGCGCGCCGCTCCGGCGTAGATCGCCGGTGTCCTGATACCCATCCGTTCGAGCGTCAGCATCAACACGGGAAACGATCCGAAACCGCGGACGGCCACACCGACATCACCGTCGTCGATCGGCTGTCCGGCGAATGTACGTTCCGCGAACGTCAACAGGTCGAGCCGCCGCTCTCGCTCCCGTGCCGGATGGCCGAGGATCATCTCGGCGAGGGTGATTGGGTCTGCAGGTGATTCAGCCGCGATCCGGCTGACCGTGGCCGGGTCTGCGGAACCGGCATCGCCGAAGGCACGCTGCCAGAACGCGATCGATCCGAAGCTTGTCGCGTCGGTGTCGTTTGACGCGTGCCTTTGTCGCGCGAAGAACGCCGCCAGCTCCGTCTGTGGCCGGACGAACGGCGCCACGGGGACGTCCCACTCCGGAAACCCCCGGCGTGCGAGCGCCGCCAGGCGTCTGAGGGACGCCACAGGCTCCTGTCCGCCGGGTTTGACGCCGAGCACCTGCTCCAGCATGGGCGTCTCGAGATGCGCCAGCACGTCGTACAGGTACCCGAGCCGTCCGCGATCGTTTTCGAACAGCGCGGCCACGAACCGTTCGGGTCGATCGAGCTTCTCGCCGACGACCGATTCCCAGGGCGCAACGACCGCGTCACCGCCCCGAGGCACAACACGTCCGTCCCGAATCCGAAGGCTCTCGCCGAACGCAGCGAACGTCGCCGGCACCCGCTCGGCAAGCCGGCGGAGGAGCGGAGGATGGTCGGCAAAAAACCGCACCGTTTCGTCATCCATGCCGGCAAGGCCGTAGCACATGAGCGCCGCGGTCCGGTCGGTGAGGATTGCGCCGACCAGCGCCTGCGGATTGACCTGGCGGCGGAAGATGGCCTCACTCCAGACGGCGGCGGGGAGCGGGACCGGGACCGTCTCGATTGCGGCCGGCGGCGCGGCGTCGGCGAAGAAGGCTGCGATCCCCCGGCGCACGCCTTCGTTCGAGTAGGGTCCCGTTTGCGGCCAGGAGTACACGGTCCGCGCGATTTCGGCGACCGCTCGCGCGCGGTCGGGTGCGGGCGTGATGGAGGCGGCGGCCGCGAGCGCGGCGACCCCGCCGCGCACCGGGACGTCTTCAGTGCTGGTGGTCTGACCCGCGCCGAGTGCCGGCGCGGGCAGAGAGAACAGGAGCGAAATACACAGGCCGAGATGCGCCGAAGGAAGAGCTCTCACCGGTCCCGAACATCACTTCTGGCCGGCCCGCCAGCCCGCTGCGCCGG
>Ga0306920_100009078_pt1 | contig 13256 bp, 15 predicted proteins | sample flu12Cox44000170_FD_204666 | JGI IMG/M metagenome (GOLD analysis project Ga0306920, IMG submission 204666) | Lab enrichment of tropical soil microbial communities from Luquillo Experimental Forest, Puerto Rico - flux4day.12C.oxic.44.000.170 (v2)... | ecosystem: Environmental > Terrestrial >... | reverse complement strand
GTCTTGGTCTTCAGGCGTTAACGCGTAGCCGCCAGTGGGAAAATAAACAAAATGGGCCGTTGACCCCGCGGGCAGCGGCAGGCTCGGCGTCTGTTGTGCTGTCGCAGCGTGAACTGCAAAAAAGCCCATAATCGCTGCCGCTGCCAGGCTCTTCGTTACTCTCTGCTTCGTCATTGACGTTCCCTTTCTCTGATGGTCTGCCCCACCGTAGTGGTGTCCCCTCCACGAGAAGGTTGAGCTTAGCCGAAGGAAGGACGTAATGGCTTGTGTGGCTAGATATTTCTGAGACAGGACACTAGCACCTTCGAGACACCTTGGCAGGATGACGGTTCTTCCGCAGTTGAGGGTACACGGCTGTGCGCACCCGCTGACGGCACCGCCGCCCGTGACCCTGAGCTGTCATCCCCAGAGCCAAACCCAGGCACGGGCGAGAGCGCCTTGTGGCGCTGACGGGTCAGCAATTACATCAGTGGCATGCAAATCAGGACCCGCTCCAGCGGATTGTGAGCATCCCATGGCGAGAACCTGGCGACGGGACAAAAGCAAAACATCACCATACTAAGAAACAGCAGCATTGGTTGAACGCGTAGATATGTCGGACCAACCCAATTGTGCTGGCATATCTGTGAGAATTCGTGAGCCAGCAACCATCGACGATGCTCCGCAAGTAACGCGGTTCCACAGTGATGACGTGCCGGCCAACCGAACCGCGAATTTTATTCGCGAAAGACGTAGAGCGGTAAAGTCGTACGTCTGCCCTAATCTGCCCATAGGCGGGGCGGTGTGGTACCGCGCGCGAAAACGTGTGCGTATTGCAGAGGTCTTCTGTGCTACGGTCAGGCGATGGACGATGGGGACGGCTACTTCGGAGAGCGTGTCGCGCAGAGGTACGATGAGGCGAACGCGGACATGTTCGAGCCGGGCGTTGTGGACGCGGTGGTCGAGGTTCTGGCGGGGCTGGAGGCCGCACCGAGGAGCCGCCCCAATGCGGCGCGGCAACCGCATGGCGGCGCGATCGCGATCATCTCTCGCGCCGCTCTCGAGCGCCTCCTATACGTGGGCTCCAATCAAAGGGCCTGGACCCGGTTCCAAGTTGCGTCATAGACGCAGTTCGTGATCGGACTTGTCGACCGACCTGTGAACACAAAATTGGGATCGATTTGGCCCTGGACCGTCTGACCTTGCTGGCTGACCATCGTCAACTGACCTTGTGGATTGACGTAGCCCTGAAAATTCAGAGTTCCCCCCGCCGCAAGAACCTGGAACGTGGCAAGACCGTTGCGGATGGTCAAACTTCGACCGCTGACAAAATCGAGGCACCCGGGGGTCACGTTCCTGGCAACTGAATTACCGTAATATCCATCAAAGGCTGTGGTTGTGTTGCTGGGCGATCCAGGCGCCGGAGTCCCGGTCGGCGAGGCTGCAGCCGGCTGGGCCGGGTACGCCGTTGGCGGCGATGATTGCGGGGTGCAAGCCGAGATCGCGAGGAGGGATATCCCCAACAGGCATAACCGTTTCATCTGGTCCTCCCTGGAAAGTGTGCGGACGATTGTCCGGACTGGTTCATACGGTCCTGACGAGGCTCGCCCGCCGGCCGAGACTAAACCGTCGGTTTCGTCGCCGACTATGCAAAAATTGGAAAAAATTTCACGGGGCGGTGAATCGCACTCCCGGGGTGCGTTGGAGAGTGGTCGATGGGGTCTCGCCAAATGTCGCCCGATATGTACCGGCGAAGCGCCCCAGCTGCGTGAAACCGAACCGGTGGGCAACTTCCCGGACCTTGACCTTGTCAGGATCGGCGTCGCGTAGCACGCGGCGGACTTCCTTCAACCGGCGCAGCAGCACATATTGGGTGGGGGTCATGCCGATAAATTCGGCGCTGCACAACCGAAGTGTCCGGTCGCTCACCACGATCCGGTCGCACAATTCCGGCATGTGCAGAGGCCGACTGAGATATTCCGCCAAGACCTCTTCGAACCTGACCATGATCCTTGCATGGTGGCGCTCGGCGTACCCGTCGGTCCGGGCGCTGGCGGTCGTCAAACAGGTGACCAACACCTGGATCAGACCCTGTTCAATGGCCCGCGCGACCTCGGAATGCGACAAGATCTTGGACTTTGTCTCGGCGAGGCGACACGCTTGCGCGTGCAGGCGTCGCAGGCGAGCCGCAAGACGCGGGGAAGGCTGCAGAGCTCGCCCCTCCGGTGGCAAAGAGAAGGGCGTTCCGGAGAGAGCCCAGCCATAACGTTCGAGCTGCGCCGGGTCCATGGCTATCACGTTCCAGACGGAAGGTCTCGGCGTCGACTGGTGCAGCCGCTCGCCGCGGCTGTGGAACATGAGGTCACCCGCCTGCATTTCTTTGCGGCGCCACACCGGCAACGGTTCCGAACCCACCGGAAACGTCACAAAGGCCAGCCCAGGACCCAGCTGCACATAGGCTACGCGTGGGGAATCTTCCTTGCACCGTAACACCTGCAGATGGTGCAGCTCCGCCCAAATGATGTGGGCTCGAAACTTGGCTCGAGGCACGATGACGGCTTCGATTTGCGCCTGGCGAAGGCTCGCCTCGTAGTGATCAGGCTCGAGGAATGTGCGCGTGCCAGCACCCGGCATTTTCTTCCTGCAAACTCGAGAAAGCATAATGCGGCTTATGGCTAAGCGTAGATCGGCCCGGTGGAGGGGGACTATGCAGATTTTGGAGATCCCGAGACCTTGCGCCAGCACGTGACCGCCGAGGTCCGCGGTCTGTCACGCCCGATCGCGGTCGATCGCGCGGCTGATCGCCGCGAAGATTAGCGCGGTCGACCAGCCGAGCATCAGCGAACCGCAAGTGGCCGCCAGCGCGCCAAAGATACGGTAGCCCGGCGCCAGCACGATATCGCCATAACCCAGCGTCGCAAAGGTAACGAGCGAGAAGTAGAAGGCATCGTCGTAGGTCTGGAGTGCACCGAGCAAGACGAGAAACCCAGCCCACAGTCCCACCTGCGCGAAATGACCGAAGAACAGCGGCACCACGGCGCCGAGCGAGATCCAAAAGGTCCGTCGGAGCTCGGTTGAGCTGTGCGTGCGGCGGTCGATGAAGCGGCCGCTCGCGAGCACAATAGCCTGCGCCAGGACCTGCAACGCCACTGTGGCGGTCACCGCAAGGAGGATCGCGGCTAACCGGCCCACCGGCGCCTCCCAGACCGTGCATTTCCCAACGCTCTGTTTTCCGGATGCTGGCAGAGCACGCCATTCTGGAATGCACCATTGCCGGTGATGCTGAGCGTCACGTCACGCGACGGCCGATCCCGGCGCCGCGGTAGGCGCGCCGCGCCAGGCCTCAAGTAGCGTGAACGCGATGGCGATCAGTGTCGGGCCGATGAACAGACCGAGGAAGCCGAACGCGACAAAGCCGCCAAACACGCCGAGGATCGTCAGGCTCATCGGCATTGCCACGCCAACGCCGATCAGTAAAGGCTTGATGAAATTGTCAATTACCGTGACGATGAGGCCCCAGAAGATCATGAAGACGCCCCAGCCCTGCTGGTCCTGACCAAACAGCCAATACGCCGCGCCACCCCAGACCACGATGATCAATGGCGCGCCGATCTGGCTGAGCGCAAGCAGCAGGGTGAGAAAGCCGAGCAGTACGGCGCCCGGGACCCCCGCCACGGCCAGGCCGATCCCCATTATGATGGCCTGGATGGCGGCTGTTCCCACCACCCCGTAAGCCACACTGCGCACCGCACCCCCCGCGACGTCCAGCGCGGCAGCGGCGGTCTCACCGCCAAGCCGCCGGAGGATGTCGCGCAGCGTCGCCGCCAGCGCATCGCCGCTGACCCAGAGGAATGTCGCCACAACCAGTGACAAGATGATCTGCACAACACTCTGAGCGAGCGCACTGGCCGCCTCGACGAACACTTGCCGCAGCGCGTCGGAGTAGGGTTCGAGCACGGCCCGGATGCCGCCCTGGGCGTGCATCGCCTGGTCCCAAATGCGGGCCAGGCGCTCACCGACGATCGGCAGACCCGCAAGCCAGGAGGGGACCTGCGGAGCGCTCGCGAAGTAGTCCTGCAGACGACCCGCCCCTTGCGTCAGACGCTCGGCGAGGCCGGGCGCCACCGCCATCAGGGGCAGGACAACGACGGCGAGCGCGAGGAGCAGCAGCAGCGTGGCGTCCAACCCGCGCTTCAGCCCACGTCGGAGCAAGAACTCGCGCAGCGGCCACGCGGCAATCGCCAGGATGGTGCCGAACAGGATCCCGGTGGTGAAGGGTCGCAACACCGCCAGAACGCCGATAATCAGACCTGCGAAGAGCAGCAGCAGGATGGCGTGCTCGAGGAGCTGCGTGGTGCCGCCCGCGGAGGCCGCACGCGCCCTGTCTTCAAGCGATGGGAGTTCGTTTGCCACTGCCATTGATCACCTCTTGATGCATCTGCGAACGCGAGTGGGACGCGACACCAAATGACGCCGCTGTGCGTGAGCAGCTTTGCGACCGCCCTTATCGGCGGCCGGTCTGTTCCAATCGCAGGTCGGGCGGCGATCGCTCTCCACACCTCCCGGAGCACACAGTCGGCTCGGTTTCACGCGAACTGTCCGCCAAGCGGACGGCCATGGCGGCCGGCCATCGGCTCCGCCGCCGGCAAAAGCAGTGTTGCGGCTGCGACCGTGTAGAGGGAGAGCACGAAGATATCTACGATCCGATCGAGGACAGGAACCTCAAACGAAGTGGGCGACGCCGCGAGGCCAAAGAGCATCAGAAAGGTCACGAGTCCGGTCAGCGCTACGGCGCCACCCGGGCGTCGCCCTCGGGTCATGATCCACCTAGCGAAGCCCAACGAGCCAAGCAGCGCCATCAGCGTCAGTGCAGGCAGCGGCGGACCGACCTCCAAGACCGTCGAGGCGGCGGCTGCTACGGCGCTTCCGACGAGATTACCCAGCAGCAGGATCAGAAGCTGGACGCGCCCGGCCGCCGGGTCCTGTGCGGACAGGAAGGTGACGAGCCCGAGGAGCGCCGGGAAGGCGAGCACAGTGGGTTCGGCGAGATAGAAGAGTTGCGCCGGCAGCACGATAGCGACCTTGGCAAGGGTGCGCCCGGCACTACCGTGTTCCGTCATGGGCATCCCGCTGGCGGGTGCGGCGCCGGCCGACGCGCCAGAGGTCCCCTCCTCTTGCGGTGCCGGAAGAATCGCGTACAGGAGCCAGACGACGAGTATTGCCCGTATCGCCGCGCCGACCAGGGTCTCGAGCACGCCGGCTCCCAGGATGTCCGCTTGGAAGGTGAGGACCGGGACTACCGCGGTGGCATTCAGCAGCATCGTGGCGGCGAGCGACGGTCGGCCCGCCGCCCGTTCGCGCATCGCAAAGCCAAGGAAGAAAAGCAGCCCGAGCGCAGCCGTCAGCATTAGCAACCGGTCAGCAAAGGTCGCGGCGACAGCATAGGCCGCGCCGCTCGTAGCCGCGATCACCAGGACCAGCGCCGCCGCCTGGCCCGGCCGAGGTGGGCGCGGCATCCCAACGAGAATCTGTGCAACAAGCACGGCCGTCAGCCCGGGCAGTGGCTCACGGGCCATCGTGCCCCAGACCAGCCCCAACGTCGCGGCGAAGGCGAGCCGGAGTGCTGAGCGGTGCCGTGCCATCTCAGGCGACATAGGTCAGAACGGAAATCACCCGGATCCAGAGCCAGGCGAGCGTATTAAAGACCGGGTGGTCGCCCGTGTAGAAGATGACGCTGGCGCGGGCATTGTAGCGCACGCCTGGTGGTGGCCCGTCAGCGGTTTCGAATGCCAGCTGGACCGGGAAGCGCTGCGCCGATGCAAGCCAGCCGCCGGTGCCCTGGTGCGTCTTCGGCAGGCCGGTCGTGGGGTCCACATCGCTCTCGCCAACACCCCAGCCGAGGCTCTCCAGCCGCGCCGGCAGCACACGGCCGGGCAAGACGTCGAGCACCACCTCGGCCCGCGTACCCGGGCTGATGTACTCCAGACTGTTCTCACGCACGAAGGCCTGCAGCCACACCAGCCGCGCGTCGAGGAAGGTCAGCGCCGGCTGGCCCGCCGCCGCGAACTGTCCGATATTGAGCTGCAGGTTGCTTACCACGCCGTCTCCGGGTGCGCGCAGGGTGGTCCGGGTGAGATCGAGGCGTGCTTGCTCGAGCGCGGCCAACGCATCGCGGATCTGCGGATTATCGGCGCCCTTTGGGCCGAGCGCCTGGCGCGCCTGCTCCAGCGAGGCTTGCGCACGCTGCACCTGCGCCTCAGCCGTGCCCAACTCCGACTCTGCCTGGTCGCGTTTCGATGCTGCATAGACGCCAGTGCGCACCAGCTCGAAGACCCGGGAGGCCTGCTCGCGCACGTTGTCCCGCTGTGCGAGCTCCTGCACCAGTTGCGCCTGAGCCTCATCCACCGCTGCTGTGGACGCGCCGACCGCCTGCCCGGCCGCGGCGAGCTTGGCCTCGGCACGCTCCACGGCGATGCGGAACGGGGTCAGGTCGATCCGGTAGAGCAAATCGCCGGTCCGGACGATCTGGTTGTCATGCACCGCGACCTCGACGACCTTGCCCGAGACTTCGGGTACTATGCGCACCACGAAGGCCCGCACGCTGGCGTCGCTCGTGTAGGGTGTCAGACGGTCGGCAATCAGCGTCCAGCCGAACAGCAGGACGAAAAGGACGAGGATGACCAGCGTCCAGCGCCGCAACGGATCGGCGTGCCTGGACGGCGGAGGCGCCGTCGCGATTTGCTCGGGCTCAGCAACCTGCATTTCGTTCATGCCGAGTACCCCTGGCGCACGCCCGTGACTCGGTGGGCAGTTGCCCTCCCGCGGCCGAACTGCGCCGAAAAACTCCTCACAGGACACGAATTCTCGCTTGGCTTCGTTCCGCCGCATCGATCCGGATCGGCACGGCCGCCAAAATCTGGATGCTCCAACCCGTCGTTTTCGCCGCGCGGGTGAACAAAGCGGCATCCTTTCGCATCCAATAGCGCGGCGGGAAAGACCAGGCAGAGCTCGAGAGCCAGCAAGACCGTCAGGTTCGGATCTCTGATCTCGTCCTGCCAGGCATAAAGCGACTTTTGCCTGTCGTCGAGGGCAGCCGAAGCCCGCTGACCCTTATAGCCTGGACGCGCGGGTGTACTCAGTCGCTCGCCGATGATCGTCAAAGAGGATCCAGACCTTTGGGCCTTTCTTTGCTGCCATCGGCCGTCTCTTCACCATCGGCCGTAGTCGGGCCTAACAGTAAGCGCCCGCTGCACAGCGGCGCGAGGTCCTTCGTGCCACACCGGCAGCACTCATTGGCGTTAACGGGCGGCCCACGACAGCCTGCGCGGTGGAGATGAAGCCGTGCATGCCCGGAACCTCGAAGCGCTCACCGAGTTCCAGACAAATACCATAGATGATTAGCGCCACTAAACCAATACTGATGCCCTTGAACATGGTCATTTTGCTCCTTTGGTCGCAAAAATACTAGGTATTTCACTGAGGTCAGGAATTTCCTCCGGGGCCAACTTCTTAGCGTCGGGCGGGATTGCTAATTTAAAACCGTCGGAGGCGACTTCGTTTGCAGTCTTCCATGCCCAAATATCGATGGTGTATTGTGGCGACGCTTTAACCGTCTTACTCGTGATGACATAGCGGCACGGGTAAGGGCGGGCCCCTTGGGCGATCCAGATCTGCCAGTCTACCTCTTTTGTCCGAAAAGCAAGGTGATCGCATTCGACGCCGTGGATCACGCCGCTTCCGAGATCCTTCGCCTCCTTAACCTCCGGCATCAATTCTTTGTAAGGATCCGACATCAGCAAATTAGCGGCTGGGACGGGTCTGTGGTACTTGTCCCGCAACACGTCGACCAATTGATCGATCGTGCCGGGCGCCTCGATTTGAGCATACAAGTTGGCGTTCTTGCCGAGCAATGTCAGCGTTTTCCCGTCAAAGGCCATCTCGACATTCGCAAATCCGCCCATGCGCGTCACGCGAACCTTGTCGGGGCGATTGAGAACCAATGTGCCGGAACTCGCCAATCCCACCTTTTCCTGCTGTCTGGTGACAATTTCGAGGTTCGTATCATAATCGAACGAAATAGCCTTCTGCGCGGCTAAATAGTCAGACATGGCCTTAAGCAGGTTCTTGGCATTCGCTTCATCGGCTCGAGCAACTGATATGCTCGCGGTTACTGCTATCGCTACAGATACAAAGACTGCCCGTGTCTTCGCGCCTTTGGTGAAACGACGGTGACGATGGCGTGACAGCGGTTTTGTCCGGGATTTTTTTGTCAGTTGCACTGTCACAGTTACCTCTCGATCTACATTGTCGGCGTGCCTATAGCGCGCGGAAACCGCCTTCAAACGTCCTGGCCCCTAATGGCACCGTAGCCGGGGGAAGGTCGGCTAACTATTGTTTTTGTACAGGCTGGGTTGGCGCCGGCTGGTTTGCTGCAGGCGGATTTTGGGCGTTCTTGCCTCCGCGTCGCTCGTAACGCCGTTCGACGCGCCCTTGGCGCCGCTCATGACGCCGCTCCATACCGGCCGTCTGAGCCTCTGCCTCGGTGGGTCGAACTGCAAGGCCCAATGCCGCCGCTAACCCCAGAAACGAAAACATGGTTCGACGCGAGATCGTTTCCCATTTCATTTTTTCAATCATGTCCAACTTCCTCGATTTCGACGGGATCCCCCTTTGGCAAAGTCGACATTTGACGACAGAGCCGGCGCGAGGCTTAACCGTCGGTTTCTTCGCCGACTATGCAGAAATTGGGAAATTTCACCGAAGCGGCAAGTCGGGTCGGTCGGTCCGGCACCTTGACACGGTGTCGGTTGTTGGCTTGCCAGTCCGCCATTTGGTTGCAAAGCGCCCCGCACTTTTTCTTGCGGACTCCCGGCCTTCTGAGCCAGGTGAGCCCATCGAACCACCACTCTGGGTGCTAGGATGCCTTGAGAACGAAGGATGAAAACCGGTTCATCAAGTGCCTTCCTGCCTAACCAATCGCACCCGGGGCGCAGTGCCTCTGAAAGCTCCGCTTTGTTGGCCATCGTAGCCCCCTTTGTGCGAGCCTCTCGCCGGAGCCCCAGCGAGGGGCTGGGGCTCCGAGAACGGGACAATCTGGGGTTGGGGGAGCACGATCGTCCCGATAGGAAATCAGCAATGCCGATTTGGTGTTATTATTGCACCGCAACGGTGACGTCTGTGTTCCAGGTGATGTCAACCTTGTCGCCAACCTTGACCTTATCAAGCACAGTCGGATCGACGATATGTCGGCTGTATTTCCATCCGTTCGGACCACTGAAGGTGATTGACGATGCGCTCTTGTGGATGGCGTCGATCGTCGCGGTCATCGTTCTCTGCACGGATGCCGTGCCCCCAGGACGTGCCCCCTGCCCCGCAGTGGAGGTCCCGGTCTGCGTATCGACAGGGGCCTCGCCCGGCGGCTTCAGTCTCGCCGAGAAGTTGTTGTTATACGTCAGCGATACCTTGTCTCCGACCTTGAGCTCATCGAACCGCTGCGCGCCTGGGGGCACGTCGACCGTCTCGAAACTGCCATCGGACTTCTTGATGTTCACCATGCGCTTGGCATGATCGATGGTTGCCACGGTGCCCGAAAGGGTGACGGTCTGTGTCGGGAGCTGTTTGACCTCCTGCGCCCAGCTGGGCAGGGAAAGAGCTAAGACCACCAACCCGGCCGCGCTGAGGATTGCGTTTACTCCCTTCATGTATCTCTCCTTTCTTGCCATTCGCCCAAGGCTAAACCGTCCGTTTCTTCGCCGACTATGCAGAAATTGAGGAAATTGACGGAGCCGAGGGTCGCATTCCTGGAAGGTGTTGGACAGTGGTCGATGGGCCTCGCCGGAGCCCCGGCGGGGGAGGCCGGGGTTCCAGGAACGGGGACAAGCTGGGGTTGTGGGAGATTGATCGTCCCTGATGATGGCAACGCCGATAGAGGTTCGCGAGGCTTGCCTGCCAGCCTGAGGCTAAACCGTCGCTTTCTTCGCCGACTATGCAGAAATTGGGAAAATTCACGGAGCCGAAGGTTGCATTCCGGGAACGTGTTGGAGAGTGGTCGATGGGGCCTCGTCAAAGGTCGCTTGGTAAGTTTCAGCGAGGTTCACCGTGTAAGAATTGGCGTCGTGTAACACGGGCCGTGCAGTCGGAATCCCGACGAGAATTCCAGCGGATGCATATATAAGCTCTATTTCACCTTCAGAACGCCAACCCCGTGTGCACGGCGAAGGTCACAGAGGTTGCGCTGCCTCCATTATTTAGCTGAGAGAAGCGCACCGGCAGATCACCCTCTACAAACCACCGGAAGTTGTATCCAGAAAGCGGGAAACTCTTGATCACGAGCGGTGTAAAGGCTTTAGAGTTCTGATTCACCTCGAAGGCGGCTCGCACTCCAACCGCCCAACTGTCTGGCAACGGCATGACCACGCCTGGGTGTACGAGAAACGTCGTCGCGCGAGTGTTGGGATGGACTTCGGGCACCAACTCCAAATCGAAAACTACTGGTGACCAATTAGGCTTCACTCCAAAGCCGAACGGAAAGTTGACATTGAATCCTCAGCGATGGTTGTCGGGCTCGAAGCGCCTGCGGCGGATGTGAAGGTCGCGAGAGGAAATGCTACTCCGACATGACCGCTGACTTCATATTGCGCACCAGGGACATATTGCGCGCGGTCGGATTCGGATAGAGCGACGGTCACGACCAATAAGACCACGGAGAGCGCCGCCCGCCGCGACAGGCTTGCGGCAAGGTGCACAAAACGCGGTGTGGCCATGAAATCCTCCTCAACGCAGAACGCTCCACGCAAACCAGTCTTTACCCGATATTCCCCAGATTCCCTGGGCCGCGGCGCGACCACTAGCCTAAGGCTAAACCCTCGCTTTCTTTGCCGACTATGCAGAAATTGAGAAAATTTACGGAGGCACCGGTCGCATTCCTGGAACACGTTGAAGAGTGGTCGATGGCGCCTCGCCAAATGTCGCTCGGTAAGTCTCGCTGAAGCGCTCTAGCTCAGCGAAACCGAAGCGAGGGGCAATTTCTGCGACGCTCACCGTGTGGGGATTGGCGTCGCGCAGCGCGCGGCGCACGGCCTCCAACCGACGCAGCAGTACATACTGAGTGGGGCTCGTGCCGAGAAATTCGGTGCAGCACAGCCGTAGGGTCCGCTCGCTGACCGCGACCAGCGCGCACAATTCCGGTATACGCAGAGGCCGGCTAAGATGTTCCGCCAAGACCTCCTCGAACCTGACCATGATGCTGGCGTGACGGCGCTTGGCGTAGCCGTCCGCCCTAGTACTGGAGGTTGTCAAACAGGTCACCAGGGTTTGGATCAAACCTTGTTCAATGGCCCGCGCAACCTCGGGATGCGACAATATCTTGGGTTTTGTCTCGGCAAGGCGACAAATTCGTGCATGGTGGCGTCGAAGTCCCGCCGCAAGACGCCGAGAGAGCTGGAGGGTTCGCCCTTCCGGTGGTAAAGAGAAATGCTTTCCGGAGAGGGCCCGGCCATAATATTCGAGCTGCGCCGCGTCCACCGCGATCACGTTCCAGACGAAAGGGCCCGGCGTCGACTGATGCAGCCCCTCACCACGGCTGTGGAACATGATGTCACCTGCCTGCACTTTTCTGCCGGAGAACACTGGCAACGGCCCGGAATCCGCTGAAAGTGTCACAAAGGCCGGCCCGGGTGCGAGCTGCAGATAGGCTATGCGTGGGGAATCCTCCTCACACCGCAACACTTGCAAATGGTGCAGTTCGGCCCAGGTGAGGCGGGCTCTAAACTTGCCGCGGGGCACGATGACGGCCGCGACCTGCGCCTGGCCCAGGCTCGCCTCGTAGCGATCGGGCTCGAGGAACGTGCGCGTGCCGCCGCCCGGCATTTAACGTCCCACAAAATCAACAGAGCACCATCCGTGGCTGAGCGTAGATCCGCCGAAGCAGGCGGACTATGCAGATTTTGTAGATTTCGAAGTCAACCAATAGCTTTCGCTAGGTTCCCGCCCATCAGGCGGATAACGCAGTGCTGTTGAAGGTGATTCGGGTCGTCGTTTCCGCGTCGACACTCCGCAGTGTCCATGGTGCTAGAATGCATTTGCCGCTGAGGCCGCAGAGAGAGATACCGCTTTAGGCTCATGCTCCACGCAGTCGCCGACAAATGGGCCCACTTGGCGTGCGGGATCCCGCGCTTCCCTGTGGTCGCAGGTTGATAGCGCTATGCAAATTCAAAAAAATGCATAGACAGGTCGGGTTTCGGGCGACTTTCCTGAGGTCGTTCATCGAAACTCGGGAGGAACCAAAAATGATTCGTAGTTTCCCAGTCGCTATCGCCGCAACAACACTCGCACTGAGCTTGACCCTTTCCCAGGCGATGGCGGCAGGTGAGCAACTGCAACTGATCCAAGACGCCGAACAACTCAAGACGGCACTTGCCGGAGAACCGGTCGTCCTTACGCCACAAATCGTCTCGGTCACCGCCACGTCGAGTGCCGATTCGATGTTCCCGTCCGGTGATTGGCAGCTTCCGACCAACGCGGCCCTGCTCGACAAGATGCTGCCGACGCTCTCCAAGTTCCAAACCACGAAGATCATCGTGCGCGGTTATACGGACAACACGCCGATTGGACAGTCACTCCAGGCGGCGGGAGTGACCGATAATCTCGACTTGTCGGCCCGACGCGCCATGAGCGTTGTGCGATATCTTGTCGCGCATGGAGTGAACCCGAATCTTCTCTCGGCCCAAGCGTTCGGGGCGACCAACCCGGTGGCACCGAACGACACACCAGATGGCCAGGCGAAGAACCGTCGCGTTGAAATCATGCTGATTGGCGTCGGCTCTTAAGTCACAGGTTCATACCGGGCGTCTGGCTCAGCTCAAGCCGCGCCCGGACGACGCAGCGCTGTTGAAGGTGATTCACCGAAGAGCGAGCGGTAGGCAACCGAAAATCGGCCGAATTCACAGAACCCGTAATCGGAGGCGATCTCGGTGACAGTCGTGCGTTCCGCATCCGCATTCTTTAGGGCGCGCCGTGCCAGACGCATTCGCCGCAGCCAGAGATATCGCTTAGGGCTCATGCCCAGGTACTCCAGGCAACAGTCGCGCAGCGTCCAATAAGAGACACCGACTTGTGCACAGAGTTCCGCCATGTATAAAGGTTCCGCAGGGTTCGCCGCTAGTACCTCTTCCAGGCGCCGCATCACTCTCGCCCGACGGCGCTGGACATTGCGCACATCCTCGGAGTGGCTGTCGGCCAGGCAGAAAACCATTGCTTTCACCAAAGCCTGTTCGATC
>Ga0306920_100009076_pt1 | contig 13257 bp, 6 predicted proteins | sample flu12Cox44000170_FD_204666 | JGI IMG/M metagenome (GOLD analysis project Ga0306920, IMG submission 204666) | Lab enrichment of tropical soil microbial communities from Luquillo Experimental Forest, Puerto Rico - flux4day.12C.oxic.44.000.170 (v2)... | ecosystem: Environmental > Terrestrial >... | reverse complement strand
TCCGGCAGAAGGCATGTTGGTCAGGATGTTCTTTTCAAGGAAGACGCTAGCGGTGTGCGATGACCAAGCGTTTGCGCGGCCCAGCTTCGATATCAAGCCGAGCACAGTTCCGGCTGTGTCACATACAATAAATGCTGATCAAAGTGGCTGGTATCCGCCGGTGATGGTGGGTGCGGAGTCGGTGCGGGCGCGGCTCTTTGGTCGAGGTTACATCGATACTGCGATCAGTCTCATGCGTCGACTGACACCGGATGTATACACGTCTTTTCTGTTGGATTATTACGCTGATGGCTTGCGCCGCTTCGGTTCAACGTGGTGCTATGCCGATATAGTTACAGTTCTATTGTGTTTGGCGGATCTCTTGGAGCCACGGACCTATCTCGAGATTGGCGTGCGCCGCGGACGTAGTGTCGCCGCTGTCGCGAGCATACGATCGGAGTGTAAGCTCGTGATGTTTGATATGTGGGTACCAAACTATGCGGGGATGGAGAATCCGGGACCTGAATTCGTGCGCCAGGAGCTTGGTCGGATTGGCCACCGAGGGCCGATCATGTTCGTCGATGGCGATAGCCACGAGACACTACCTGCCTATTTCCGTGAAAATCCCGATGCCACTTTCGACCTGGTCACGGTCGATGGAGATCACAGTCCCGAGGGGGCCGCCAGCGATCTTTGCGACGCGCTTCCGCGCTTAAACGTTGGAGGCGCGGTGGTCTTTGATGACGTATGTCATCCGCTGCATCCGGAACTTGCTCGAGTCTGGAACCAGCTGGTCGTGTCCGATGCGCGCTTTTCGAGCATGACCTACACCGATGCGGGATACGGAGTCGGATTCGCGATTAGGAAGTTTTAACCTGTGGCACGGCCTCGTTACCCCAAGCGCGCCTGGGTCACCGGAGCCACCGGCTTTCTTGGGCGATATGTCGCGCGGCGGTTGGCTGACAGCGGTTACGACGTAATCGGATTTTCTCGTACCACCGTCGAGGATCGGTTCGCGATCAGGTGGGGCTTCGCGGCGATCGAAGCGGGGCCGCTCGAACTTGCGATCTTTCAACGCGCCTGTCAGCGGCAAGGCCCTCCATCCGCCATTTTTCACGGGGTAGGCAGCGGTTCCGTCGCGCAGGCGGCTGCCAATCCGAGCGGCGACGTCGAACGGACGTTGCGAACCACTGAACGATTGATCGATGCAATGTGGCAGGTTGCTCCGTCCGCTCGGCTTATTTACCCGTCCAGCGCTGCGGTCTACGGCCAGACTGGACCTGGCCCGATTCCGGAAGAGTCGACGCCGCGGCCCATTTCAGTTTACGGCACAAACAAGCTGTTGACGGAAGAAATGTATCGGCAGCGAGCTCGCCTGGGAGGACTGGACATCATCACGGCGCGCTTCTTTTCGGTGTATGGACCGTCTCAGCGCAAGCTACTCCTGTGGGAGCTTGGCCAACGGCTGCTTTCCGGCGAGCGCGTCGTCGAACTCAGTGGAACTGGCGAGGAAACGCGCGACTTCATGTGCGTCATCGATGCTGCGGCGGTCGTTGGGACGTTGATTGAGGCGGACGACATCCCACCGATCATTAATATTGGGACCGGTAAGGCGACTCCGATCAATACGCTCGCACGGCTTCTTGCCGACGCCTTGAGCGCGACCGTTGAGATCCGATTCAGCGGTGAACCGCGGGTCGATGATCCGACCCATCAACAAGCGGACACCGGGCGGCTTGTAGCCCTTGGACATAAAAGGTTCATTCCTCTTCATCGCGGCATTGCTGACTACGCAAATTGGCTCCGCCGCTGCGTGACAAATGAATCGACATGCGTTTGAGTAATTAGCGGCAGCATCATGATACCGAGAATTGATTTACGCGGGCTCAGCCTCACTTAATCCCCAAACAGGCTCATATTTTATTTCGCAAGCGGCCAGCAGCGCCAACCGGCAACGACGACCAGTCAGGCATCCGCAGTTGACATTGCCTCCGATTTTGTCCAGCCGCAATTGGAGTCCGACGGCCGGTTGAACTGATCCCCATCCTTGGACCACGCTGCTGGCCTTTTTCCAATCAGTTTCAGCCGGGCCGTGTGCCACTAACCGATCGATCAGCTCGATCGGGACATCGAGAGCTCGGCACGTCTTATTCAGTTGAGTCCAGCCAAAGCACCGATGCTGGTTTTAAGAACGGATGGGCCATTGCCTGCGGGCGCTCGTGCATTCAGGGGCTTTCCACCAATTCAATCGATTTCAGCAGGATGGAGGCGACACGCGGATCTGCGGCAGAGAGGCGGTCGGACATGTCGCTTCGAAGCTCGATCCAGCGCGGCCCTTCGGTCTCCGGTATTGCCGCCTCCAATTCGAAGTCTCCTGGTCGGAACCGGCGTCGTGCAACTTCTTGCCCATCGACCACGACCTCAATCGTCGCACCCTCGCGTAGTCGATTGAACCCAGGCACCTCGCCCTTGATGCGCAGTCTCCCGACCTTTTTCTCCGAACCGAGCTGAATTCGAGCAACTGCGGCAATCCAACCATCCTCGTAAATTCCTGTGAACGAGAGTCCAGGCTTGAGCAAGTCCGCCGGAAAGCTCTTGATCGCTTGCGGTAATGGGAGCGCGCGCGCTCGGTCCTCCGAAGAGTTCTCCACCAACTCGAGAGATATGAGGCGAATTGACGCCACGCGCTGGTCTGCGGCGGATAGACGATCGGTCGTGTCGGATCGAAGCTCTATCCAGCGCGGCCCTTTGCCCTCCGGTATTGCGGCCTCCAATTCGAACTCTCCTGATCGGAGTTGGCGCCGTGCAACTTCTTGGCCGTCGACGATGACCTCTACCGTCGCACCTGCGCGCAGTTTATTGAAACCGGGTACCTCGCCCTTGATGCGGATTCTTCCGACCTTTTTCTCCGAAAGGAGCTGAACTCGAGCAACTTCGGTAACCCAGCCGTCATTGTAAATCCCTGAGGACCAGGGTCCAAGCTTAAGCAAGTCCGCCGGAAAGCTCTTGACCGCTTGTGGTGGCATCAGCGCGCGTGCTTGCTCCGAAGAGTCCTCCACCAATTCAAGGGATATGAGGCGAATTGATGCCACGCGCGGGTCTGCGACGGATAGACGGTCAGTCGTGTCGGCTCGAAGCTCGATCCAGCGCGGCCCAGCGGTAGCGGGTATTGCCGCCTGCAATTCGAAGTCTCCCGCCCGGAGCTGGCGCCGTGCAACCTCTTTGCCATCGACCACGACCCCGATCGTCGCACCTGCGCGCAGTCGATTGAAACCGGGCACCTGGCCCTTGACGCGTATGCTTCCAACCTTTCTCTGCGAACCAAGCCGAACTCGAGCAACGTCGGCGATCCAACCGTCTTCGTAGAGGCCTGAGAACAGCAGGCCAGGGTGGAACAAATCCGCCGGAAACCGTGAAATCGATTGCGGCGGTTTCATCGCGCTAACTTCATCTTCGGCTAAAAGCGAGATGTTGCGAGCATAACCGGTAATATGGCGGACATCGATCTTTTGAGGTTCGGAATGCATGTCGATAGCAATATAGAAATGCCCATCGATCTCTCGCGGGGCGAGTGGCTCCGACAGCATTCGTGCGGCTCCACGACCGACAAAGCCGAACCCGCTTCGATTGTGTCCGAAGACTTCGGGCGCCGGTAACTCACCCTGTACTGATGCCCTGGTCCACTCCAGCAACATGCGGGAACCCGGAACTAGATTGACAACTTCGAAAAGCATATGTCGTCCGGTCGCCTGCAGGCCTCTAGAAGAAGCGGCAAAATCCGGCTCGCGTTGCCACAGCGCTATATCGCGAGCGACCCCGGGAATGATGATATGGCCCAGACTCGAGTCTACCTGGGAAAGATGATTGCGGACCTCTGCCAGATTTCGAACATAGAACCGGCCGACCTCGGGACGGTCCATCGACTGATTCACGATGCTCTGGTCCGCCGCTGTCGTAACCATGACCGCGCCGGCCATTGGCGTTTTGTCAGGCAGCAGAAATCGGCGAAATTCGTGCTGCTCCGTAGGCTCCGAGGTCAACGCGAAACTCAGCGGACGAAATAAACCGAGGAGTTCGACACCAAGTTGGTGAACCTGCCTCCAGAGCGGAGAAGCCCCAGCAGGAATCGGCTTCGTGGCCAATCCCAAGCCCATCAGCTTGAGATCACCCGAGTATTTTGGCGCCGGATGGCCGCGCGTATAGACCGCTACCAAATTATCGATCCCCACTTCGGGAATATCCCGCATTATGGGTACGCCAGGGGGAACGCGATCAAGACCCGCAAGCCTCTCCAGCATGACTGCGGAGGCCTGATTCGCTCTCACGGTTCGATCCGCATAAAGGAACTCGGTACGCAGATTGACGAAAGCCAGTATCGCGATAAGAGACGTGGGAATCACACGGGCAGGAAATTTCATCGGCTTGCTCTGAGCAGGACAAGCGTTGCCAGGATGATGCTCGAGAGCAGGAAAGGTTGAACATACATCGCAAGTTTCAGGAGGCCGAATCCGCTACCTTCAAGAAACAGTGGCACTGCCAAGACCGCCATCACGGCGGCGATCGCGGCTGCAGGCTCGTGGCGCCGGACGAGCCAGAGAATACTCAGGATCGACGCCAAAAAAAGACTTGCCCCGATCGCGATTTCGATATCGAGCGAAGAACCCCTGCTAACGAAGTAAGGGCTGATGCCCCATAGGGCCGCCAGTCCCGACGAGGTGAGAAAATACGGAAATGACTCGGCGAACAGGCTGCTGGTCCCCTCACTAGTTTGCTTGGACAGCCAAAAGAGCTGGTTCACAATATCGGGAGCGATAAGTGCGATGCTGATCATTGCGATAGCGAACAACGCTGTGAGCGCAGTCCGAAGCGATCCATAGATCTCTGTACAATCAATAGCGTGATAGATCACTAACGCGATGCCAAAAAAAGGCAGCATTTCAGGATAGCTAATAACAAAAGTTGCAACCACCGTTGCTGAGAGTGCCACGTATCGTATCAAATTGCCGAGCTTGAGCCGGTAAAATCGAGTCAAGCAAAGACCGGCAGCAAGGGCCAACAGCAACATCCCGAGCACTTGCGCAATCAGTTGCAGATACACGCCAAGCGCCAGCATGGCCGACACGGACATGAACGCCGCTGTGACCAATCTGGCATAACGATGAGGCGTCGTAATCAAAGCAGTGGCGGCGGCTATCAATGCAACATTGAGCGCGACCATTAGAGGCATGTAAACCATCAATCCATTCTTGCCGGCCAGCGTGATGACATACGCTAACAATAGATCGGATGCCGTTCGTATGCCGAATAAAGGATACACAACGTAATAGATGCTCGAATCAGCTTGCTCTAGCCAGGCCTTCGGATCGGGGGCCTGAATGAAGCCCTGGTCCACCAGGCGATGCGCGTCCAGCACATACTGGGTCATGTCTGAATTTAAGTCTCCCAGCCAAGCAAATCCGAGCGTGAGCAACGGCCAACCCGTGGTCCCAAATGCGATGATCCCGATCACGGCATATGGAAACAAGCGCCGAGCGGGAAGCACAGGTTTTAGAAGAGCCAAGATCACGCAGGCGAAAACAACCGTCGCAATGGCATGAATAATAGCGAAGCTCCCGACCGGAAGGCCGAATCGGCTGAAGACATAGACAGAATAGGCGGTAACTGCGACGCCGACACCAGGAGCGATTAGCGCGTTGCGGATCAAATCTCGCTGGGTGTGAAACGCAGCTACCACCGCATAACCGACCACCCAGAAATAAGCGAACAAACCGACAGACAGCGCAAATGCCATTACACCATTCCAAGGCAGTTAGAGCCTGAAAGTTTGTATTTCGTTCGTTTTCTGCTATCCCGAACGGTGGCGGTATCTATCCATAATCTTCGAAACGAGCAAGTCTCAAGCCCGTATATGCCTCACGACGGCGTGGACCCATTAACGCTCGGACGTAGCCGTAGAGGCAAGCTGGATGAAGGCAGGAGGTTAAGCGCAAGCTTGTAGTAACGAGTTGCTATCCGCGGACGGATTTGCGTTACGTGGCGGGCGTAGGATGGACCGGGGCGAGGGAGGCGAGTGTGTTCTGCACGCTGGGCTCACCGAGGGCCGGTTAGAGTGGAATCTCGAAAGCCCAGAGGGCGTATGAAGAGAAGCGTTTGAATGTCACATTAGCCCGCAACACTGATCGCTAATTGGTCCTTATTGTCTCATAACGGCCGCGCGGAGCGATCCATATTGCACGAAATCGCGGCCGATTCGTTCATGCCTGGCCGCTTACTTCCTCATGTGAGATCGTATGCTTGACGTCAAGAGAGTCCTGATTACAGGTGCTGCTGGCGGTCTTGGCCGAACCATTTGTCGGTTGCTTCACCACGCTGGCTATGCCGTCAGCGCACTTGTTTCGCCGAGGGACGCGATGACGTCTGTTCCATTGAACCCCTCCGCTGTGACTGTGGGATATGTGCAAAATGCCGAGGCGGTCGCCGTGGCGTTAAGGGGTGCCGATGCCGTTATCCATTGTGCCGCCCTGCTTCCTAACGCATTTCATGCAGAGGAGCGCGCTTTCTTAGACACAAATGTAGGCGGTACGGCAGTGGTGTTGAGGACTGCGATTGAGCACCGACTCCGCCGCGCGTTTTTTTTCTCCACGATCAATGTTGTGGATCACGTCAGTCGGACCGTCACGCGTGCTGATCTGTTCGATTTTCTACAGGACTCCCCCGATGCCTACATCAGATCCAAGATCGCTGCAGAAAAGTTCCTCCTGGACAATTGCGGCGCCTTCGATGGCCATCTGGCAGTAATTCGACCTGCGTATATCTACGGTCCGGGAAACTACGCCATGTGGCAACAGCCGCTGGATTTGATTCAAAAAGGCAAAATGCGCCTGCTCGACGGAGGCACCGCGTTGTTTCCCCTGATCTACGCTGAGGACATTGCCCGCTACATTATGGCAATGTTCGAACAGCCCTCGCCACCAACTCGGTATGATCTTCACATACTAAGCCACCCGCAGCGAACGACCATGCGGGATGTCTTTCATTTCATCGCCGATTACTTGGGCGTTCCGCACCCGCGTTCGCTAGCTTCACGACCGCTCTACCAGGCCGCCGAACTTCTACGGTGGCTACCGAGACGATTACGCGTTGGGCGCTTGAAGTATCTCACACGTACGCGCATCGAGCTCTATTCCCGCGGCTGCGACCTTTCGGGAGTCTTGGACCAGGCCCACCTGAAAAGTATCCAACTAACCGACTATCGAACTGGACTCGCAGCGATGTTGGACGACTTTTGCGGAAAAGCGAGCGATAGGCTCGGACCATGAAGGCGCTAATCGTGGGGGCAAGCGGCCACCTCGGGGCTCATCTCGCACGGGCATTGCTCTCCCGCGGCATTAACGTACGCGCGCTCGTGCGTCCCGGGAGCAGGAGAGCGGGGCTGGCCGGCATCGATGTCGAAATCGTCACCGGAGATGTCCTCGACCGCGACAGTGTGCGTGAGGCACTGCGGGGTTGCATGTGCCTCTATCACCTCGCGGCTCCCACGACCGCCGGGGAGCCTGTCGACCGTATCATCATGGAGGGTACGCGGATCGTAATCGAAGAGTCTGCTCGAAGTGGAATCGACCGCGCGGTGGTAACGAGCTCGACCGTCACAGTCGGTTATGCGAACGATCCGTCGATCGTGCTGGATGAGGGCAGCTTCGAACAGTCGTCGGCCACAGGGTACCACGCCGCAAAGTGGGAAGCCGAGCGGTTCGTGATTGAATTCACACGTCGCAGTGGCCTTCCGATCATTATCGTAAATCCGTCCGCTGTGGTTGGATCATTGGACTATCGTGTGACCCCTAGTACGGCGCCGATTCAGCGCTGCATCGACCGAGGCTTGCCGTTCGCCTTCCCGGGCGGGATCACGATTGCTCACGCCGCCGACGTCGCGGTTGGACACGTTCAAGCGATGGAGCACGGCATTCCCGGCGAACGATACATTCTTGGTGGCGAGCGGCTCACCATTCCGAACTATTTTGCGCTCATTTCGCAAATCTGCGGACGACAGCCCCCGCGCCTCGTGCTTCCGCAATGGGCAATGCTTGGAGTAGGTGCCGGGTGCATGATTGCGCGCTCGCTCGGAATTGGCTCCGTGCCATTTTCGTTTAGGCAAATCCGCAATATTGTTGGCCGTTATGCATGGTACTCGAGTGAAAAGGCGCGGTCGGTCCTGGGCTATCAATCGAGACCCGCCTCCGAAGCGATCAAGGCTTATGCCGACTGGGTGGCCTCTGGGCGACCAGCGGGGAAAACTAGGTGACGAAACGAGGCCGCGGAGCGACATGACCCGATCCTTGTTCGGGCGGCAGAGGTCTGGCCGGTTACACGATCACGATGTGCTCGCCTGTTGGCCATATCGCGAAGCAAAACATTCTTGAGAACCCAATGTTCGTGCCGGTGCTGATCCTATTCTACTGGATATTGGTTTTCCTGGTTGGGCTACCAATGACGCTGGCCTGCCTTCAAAGGGAGCGGCGCTGGTTGATCGCACCGCTGTCGCCTCTGGTAGCTATGGCTCTTCTCTCGTGTGCCTATCAGTACTGGTGTATCTGGCTCGCACAGCCCTACAAGCCATTCGTCGTGCATGGCGCGGTGACTGTTATGTCCCTCGTCAGCTTGTTTGTCGTCTTATTGGCACGGCGGGAGAAATTGACGCAGCTCGGATACGACATCGCGCACGGCCTGGGGCGTAGTTGGCCACTGCTGATGATACCCCTGCTGAGCGTTATTACCTTTAGTGCATCCTTCTGGAGCAACGGCCTGGAAATGCTATCAGGCGGACAGGATGAACTGGGCTATATCGAAACAACCCGGCACATCATGGAACATCTGTTCACGCGGGACGCCCTCGATTTTCCATGGGCGCGGGCCGATCACTATCTCGGTGACTTCGTAGGGACCTTGCAGGCCTATCAGTGGGGTCAGCGCCTAGGCGCTTTTTTTCTTCTTGCCGATCTGTCTGCCCTGTTCAGCTTATCGGTAGAGCTGGCATTTCCGGTGCTGGTTGGCTCTGTCATTGCAGTCGCCACAGCGTCTTTGGGAATTTTGGAATTGATCGTTCGCCGCTCGCGCATCGGTGTGCTGGCAGCACAGGTAGCCTTCGCCGCCGCCTGGGTTTTGGTGATGCTGCATTTTCAGGGAAGCTTGTCTAATCTCGTCTCCCTGGGCATGAGACTAGGCGGCCTTGTTTTTATCTTTTGGGCCTGTGCGTACACGCGGAAGATTCCTCCATTAATTCTTTCCGGTATTTTGGGTGCCGGCTGGCTCGTCCTATATCATGAGAGTATTGGATTCGGTCTGGCACTACCTCTCGCGGTTGGTCTTGCGGGCGTCCTTTGGCGTGCAATCCGCGGGAGGCTCGCTTTAGCCGCTCGCTTCGCCGCCCGCATCGCGATGCTTGGCGTCGTGGTGTACGCGCTGCAACCCGACCTGTTCATGGTGGCGGTCAATACGCATCGGGCGCGTGCAGCTGCAAACGTCGCTTTCGATGTCAATGAAAATCTTGCCACCGCTGTGAGGCGAGCCAACGATATCGCCGCCAGTCGTCTACCGCCTGTTCTAGGGTATGGTTCGCTCTATGACAACAGCAGCGTCAATCATTATCTCACGGCGAAATTACAGCCATACACGTTGAGTGCTTTCTTGACGCTTGCCATTCTCGGCGCCCTGGGGTTCTGGTGGCGGCTGCCAGCGGGTGCTCGGGAAGGATGGGCGGCAGTACCAGTCCTTTTGGCATTCATAACGGTGTCGCTCAGTTCACAAGCGAATGGTGATAGCGTCATTCTGATGCGTAGCGCTCAAATGGCGATGCCCTTTATTTTCGTCGGAATTTCGTTGCTTGCATTTGCTCGCCGCGGTTTGCTTGGCGTCGGAAGCCTCCATTCGATGCTGAGTATGCGCTTTTTGGGTCGGGTCGCAGCGGCCATCGTCTGGCTCATGGTTGTGGGATTAGACGGCTTTTCAATTGCGCGCACGATCGGAAACATGAATCGGCTCTCGCAGGAGACCGATCTGCTACTGCACCATTATAACTCGAATGCCCCCCGGTGGGTTGAGTTTCGCGAGCTCTTTAGAGGCAACGAACCAGCGCCGGTGCTGCTGTCCGGCTTCAGCGATACGCCTACGCCGCATTTGATCGCCGACGGGCTGCACGCTGTCCCGCATTTGCTAGGGACAACGATCACGGGTTACTGGCCCCGAATTGATCCGAGTAACAGTGTTCCCAAGACTCAAGATTACTTTAAATATTTTCGGCATTGGCTCACGCCGTCTGAGCTGCTTGAACGAGTCCGACAAGATCCGGTCTGGGAGTGGCCCCAGACCTATGCAAGGCTACTTGCCCTTACGCGCCAAGCCATCGTCCCCCTGTCAGGAGGCTATCCTGTGGAATGGGGCGAGTGGCCCGAGGTGTGGGGGCCGCGCGCGTGGCGCTTTCCCAATCTTTGCGACGTGCTGGATCGGATTGAGACCGGCTTCGTTGCGCAATCCAAATCCCCTGCCAGCGGTCGCGACGAACTCGGTCTATTCTGGCAGGCTGACCGCGCGCTGAAGGCCTCACCGCGGCTGCCGGATGAGGCAAACGCCATCATTGAAGTGGCCTATGACGGGCCCGTTCCGCGAATCGTAATCGATGGTGTGGAAGCGGCGGGCCAACTGCGCCAGGCGTCGGTAAGCGGAAAGAGGGTAGTGGGAGTGAGTGCCGTGGTGGGTCCGAACAGTCTGATCGAAGTTCTCGCATCGCCGGATACCAGACTGCGTTCAATCGAGCTCTACCGACTGCTAGCCGCGGTTCCTTGAGCTGACCAAGGCTGCACATGCACCGGCGCTCACTCGACTCCGCACGCATCTCGTCGAGACAAATCCATTCGCGTTTCGATCACTCCTGGCGATGTCCGCATATTTGATCGATGACGCTTGGGGATTCATCGTCGGCCATTAGCTGTAGTTCGATCATTCGAATGAGTTCTTTACTGGTCAGACCGGCAATGGATACCCGGACCCGCGTGGCACCGGGTGGTAGATCTATCCTCACGTCATCGGCCTGTACTTCGGTGGGATTTCCGCGTGCTCTTGAGGATCGGTCAATCAGACGCTGCGTCTGCCCGGCGGCGTCAATATTTTCGACCAGGAGAGTCACCGGCCCCGTCATTGGAATATTGCCCGGCACCGGTTCAACCCGAAACGATAGCGCCAAATGGCGGCTGCCGATCGCTTTCGTAACGTCGATCTCAACCCCCGCAGTGCCCGGCTGACTGGCGCCATCGGAGGGCATGAGAACAAACCAGCGCCGTTTCCTATCTACGGGATGGGTCATCCACTCGACACGCGCGCCGATCGGGCTCAGCTGACCTTTGGAGGCCAGCGCCGACGCGTAACGAACAAGTGGAAACCTTATGGCACGTGAGTAGTCGAATGAGCTGCCGTCGTCCGACAGGGGCACGAAAAGTTGCACGTTCGGCACGGTTTCATAATAGGGCCAGTGGCTATAGGGACCTTCCTCACGCTCACTACGCACCACGATTAGGCCCTGGCGATTCCGCCAAGCCGCTTCGGGCAGGAGCGCTGGGAACTCCAGGTCGGTGCGTGTCGGGTTGTTTGAGAAGGGAAATTGCAGATCCTGCTGGTCGAACATCGCTCGCGTCCGTCTCTGTGCGGGCATTTGCCAGATGAACGGCCCCACCGCCCCCGTGAACGCATGAACGCCCTCGCGTCGTGTACTCGGATCACCCCACATTTCTGCCAAGACACTGGCAGGTTCAGACACGACCGTGCCCCGTCCACCAGCGGAGTTTTCATCGCCGAGGCACAACTTTGCCAGCACTGAAGCAAGTGCCGGCATCGGCTGGGGTTCCGCACGGGCGAAATGCCACTGGCGCAACCCAATCACGATCATCCCGGTGACCAGCAGCCCCGCCAGAATAACAACGCTGCCGCTCGCGGCAGCCGACAAAATACGGCTCGCATTCCGATCGGGTAACCATTGCAAGCCCGGGCCGACCCGCGCGTGTTCACCTTTCAATGAGGTCAGAGTGGTGGCGATTGCTAAAATTATCAACCATTCGTTGCTGAACAGGAACTGCGTTCCGAGTCTATAACCGAGGGCGTTAATGTCTTGCGTTTCCGCCAAGGGAGGCCCCCAAGTCCCTCCCACAAGGTACAGCGCCACAACGCCAGTCCACCAATACAGCGCGATCAGCCTATAGACTGGACTGATGCCGACCCTCGCCCACGGCAGCAGCGCGAGGCTGGCCGACGCGATCACAACGTATCCCGCCGTCACCGGCCAGATGGCAAGGCAAAAGATCGTTGTTGCCATCGTGGCTCCGACCGGGCGCCGCCGCATCATGCAGGTCAACGCGACCACACTCGTCAACAAGCCGAGAATTGAAATGCGTGTGATAAACTCGATCCGATCGGTGCGATTGAAGGTCTGGTAAGAGAATTTGGCGACGGCCAGCACATGGCCGGGCAATCGCCGGAGATGGTGCGCGAATTCATCGCGGTAATTGATGAGCATCTCCCGCCGGAACTCTTGATTTAATTCCGCAGGAGTGAGCGGTCGCGAAACGCCGAGCCGCTTTTGACCGGCTGCCTGGACGGGAGCATACATTGCCGGCGTCCAGACCTGATACTTCGGGCTGCTGGCGCCAAATAATGCACTGGCATCGTGCCCTGCGAGCGCGAACTCGCCGGTTTTGGCATGATACAAGAGCATCCAACTGATGATTGGAATGAAGAAAGCCAGGGCCACGATCGAGACGTGGAACAGACTCCTTCGCAGCATGCTCCGGCCCTGGAGCAGCAACAACAACACGACCGGTGCGATGAATATCGTCATCAAGGGACGGGTCAGGGCGGCAAGAGCTAAGAACAGGCCGCCCATCGCAACCCATTTCAGGCGGAGGGGTTCAGTGAAAGCGAGGCAAAATGCAAACAGTGCGATCAGGTTCCAAATGAGCCCCAACATATCCGACGTCGAGATGGCCAACCACTCGGCGTGATATGGCCAAAAAGCCAAGGATGCCGTCATTGCCAGGGCGGTAGGTCGCCCGACCCGGCGCGCAAGGACTAAATAGCCTCCGACGGCTACGCCTAGAAAAAGCAGCAGCAGCAGCTTATGGAAGGCCGCATAATCCACCCCCGTCGCTGCAATCAATAATCCCGCAAAAACCGCATACCCCATTCGATAGGAGAAATTTATATTTTCCCAAAGGAAACCCTGTGAAAACTGCAGCG
>Ga0306920_100009071_pt1 | contig 13260 bp, 12 predicted proteins | sample flu12Cox44000170_FD_204666 | JGI IMG/M metagenome (GOLD analysis project Ga0306920, IMG submission 204666) | Lab enrichment of tropical soil microbial communities from Luquillo Experimental Forest, Puerto Rico - flux4day.12C.oxic.44.000.170 (v2)... | ecosystem: Environmental > Terrestrial >... | reverse complement strand
GCCGATGTACAGGCCATGATTCCCGCTTTCAATACCCAGTGGAACAACGATCTGAATTCGGTCTGGGGCGTGGGAGCGGCCACGTTCGCTTTCACCCCGAAAAAGCAGGCTCCTCCCGCCGGCTCATGGTGGGTGGTCTTTCTCGACAACAGCGATCAGGCCAACGCGCTCGCGTACCACGACCTGACCAACGAGGGGCTGCCCATCTCCAAGGTCTTCGTCAAGACGATCCAGGCGGACAAGGCGAGTCTCAGCGTCGGTGCGAGCCACGAGATCTGCGAGATGGCAGTCGATCCGTGGCTGAACAGCGCGTACCAGGATGCACGGGGCACGTTCTGGGCCGGCGAGATCTGCGATCCGGTGGAGGACGATCAGTACGGGTACGAGGTGGGCGGCGTGCTCGTCACCGACTTCGTCACCCCCAACTGGTTCGGGCACAAGAACGCGGTCGGGGCGATCGATCTGCAACGACGCGCCGACCGTACGTTCGAAGTGCTGACTGGCGGCTATGCGCAGAAATTCGACCCGAAGAAGGGCTGGGTGCAGGTCACCGGCGCCAAGGCGGCACGCACGCTGCGCGGCTCGCAGGCCGCGCAGGGGTCGCGCCGTGAGCGCCGTGCCCGCGGCTGGCAGGAGTGGGCCGTCAGCGCACGCACATTCAAGTGACTGGCTGGCGCGCCCGGTGGTCAAGAAAGAGCTGGACCTCGCTGCGCACGAAACGGTGCACCTCATCCTGGGACCGCGGTACGGCGGCGCGCGCCGCGGCGCCCGGCAGCCCGGCAGTCGCCCGTCGCCAGTGGAGGGCCAGCTCGCTCATGTAGTCGTCGGCAGCTGCGCGCGTGGCATCGATCGGCGGCGGGCCGCCGGCGGCGGTGAGCAGGGTCGGCGTGTCGCTGCGCGGCGCGGGAAGAAACAGCCCCTCGAAACTCGCCGCGCCGTCATCCCGGCGGGTCAGCGCTCCCGGTACGCCGAACAGCTTGCGCACGGTGACGAGCAGCGAGGTGTGCTGCAATGGCTGCGAGCAGATCACGCCTTTCGGCAGATAGGGTGAGACCAGCAGCGTCGGCACGCGCAGGCCGAGGCGGTCGAAGCCGAACGCCGGGGCGAAGGAGGCGGTATCGCCTGGCGCCGGCGAGTTGATGCCGTCGGGATTCACCGCGACAGGCGGGTCGGCGTGATCGAAGTAGCCGCCGTGCTCATCGAAGGTCACGACGTACAGAATCTGCGGCCACTGCGGCGCGCCGCGCAGCGCCGCGTAAACCTCGCCAACGAGCTGATCACCCGGCCGCACATCCTGTGGCGGATGCATCGAGGTTACCGGGCCGTCGGCTGCCGAGCCCGCAAAGCGCGGGATGATGAAGCTGTAGTTCGCGAGTCTGCCCGCGGACGCATCAGCAGCGAAGCTCGACTCGTAGAGCTTGAAGTTGGCGCGCTGCGTGTTGATGCGGCGGTATTGCGCGACCTCATTCTGATCGCTGAAGTAAACCGCCCAGGTGCGCTGACTCTGCTGTAGCTGCTCGTAGATGGTCACTGAGTCGAGTGCCACGCTCCAGTCGTTGCGCGCCCAACCGGCAGAGGTCGCGGCGTGCATGTACAGCCGGTTGGGCATGGTGGGTCCGGGGACCTCGGCGAACCACTGGTCGCAGAGCACGAAATTTCTCGCCAGCGCGGTCAGTGCCGGGAGCTGTCCGGGGGAGAAGCTCTGCATGACCGCCGTGGCGTCCGCCGCAGCACCCCTCACGCCGTCGGCGGAGAGCGCCTGCAGATAGTTCTGCACGAAGCCGCGATCGTTGACCGGCCTGAGAGCCGTGCCCGGAGCGACGATCCGCCTGGTGAACAACTGCACGTTGGTGTCGTCGAGCGAGTGGCCGGGACCCTGACCCTGCGCGACGGTGAACTGTGCCGGCTGCCCGGCGCGGATGCCGCGGTTACCCGGCGCGGAAGGTAGCGACGGATTCGGGCGATTGGAGTAGGAGCCTGAGGCGATCCCGGATGCAGCAGGCCATTTGCCGAAGAGGTGATCGAATGCGCGGTTCTCCTGCATCAGTACGACGACGCACTCGATCGGCGGCAGCACTCCCGGCCCATCGGCGGGTCTCCTCGCCGGTTTGGCCGTCGTTCCGGCGCGGGTTGCGTTCTTGCGCCCTGGTGCGGAACGGCGTCTGCTGTTGGAAGGGCTCAACGCCCCGCCAACTGCTGCAGCAGTGCCACCGAGCGCCCCTGCAGCGGGTAAGCCTCGTTCATCGTGAGTGGCCGGGCTGCGAAGGGAGATGCGAGTGCCGTGTCGAGCACCACGCTCCATGACTTGGAGCTGAGAATCTCGGCGATGCGGAACGGGATCGCTTCGTGGTGCGCGTTCAGCAGCAGTATGAAGTCGCTGTCGCGGATCGGCTCGCCGCGGCGTCCGCGGCGCTCGATCGCGCCTCCGGCCAGGTACACACCCACGCAGCGTGCGAAGTCCTGGTGCCAGTCGCGCTCGGTCATCTCGCGACCCTCGGGGTTGAGCCAGATGATCTCCTTCAGGCCTTCGGGAGTGAGTGTGTCGGCGCGCACGTAACGGCGACGGCTGAACACCGGGTGCTCGCGGCGCAACCGGATGATCTGCGCGGTGAATTCGAGGAACTCGCGTTGTCGCTCATCCAGGCTCCAGTCGCTCCACGACAGCTCGTTATCCTGGCAGTAAGCGTTGTTGTTACCGCGCTGCGTGCGGCTGAGCTCATCGCCGCCGAGCAGCATCGGTATCCCCTGCGACAGCAGCAGTGAGGCGAGCAGGTTGCGCTTCTGGCGCCGCCGTAGCCCGAGAACCACCGGATCGCCGCTGGGTCCCTCGACGCCGCAGTTCCAGGAGCGATTCTCGTTGTGGCCGTCGCGGTTGTCCTCGCCGTTGGCCTGGTTGTGCTTGTGGTTGTAGCTCACCAGGTCTTGCAGCGTGAAGCCGTCGTGCGCAGTGATGAAGTTGATGCTGGCATGAGGTTTGCGGCCGCTCGCCTCGTACAGGTCGGCGGAGCCGCTGATGCGCCGCGCGCACTCCCCGATCAGGCCACCGTCGCCTTTCCAGAAGGCGCGCAGGGTATCGCGGTACTTGTCGTTCCATTCGTTCCAGCCGGGCGGGAAGTTGCCGACCTGGTAGCCGCCACTGCCGACATCCCACGGCTCCGCGATCAGCTTGACCTGCGAGAGCACCGGGTCCTGCCCGATGGTGTCGAAAAAGGAGCCGAGGCGATCGACCTCGTGGAGCTCGCGGGCAAGGGCGGAAGCGAGGTCGAAGCGAAAGCCGTCGACGTGCATCTCGGTGGCCCAGTAGCGCAGGCTGTCCATGATCATCTGCAGCACGTTGGGATTCTGCAGGTTGAGTGTGTTGCCGGTGCCGGTGAAATCCATGTAGTAGCGTGGCTCGCCGGCAACCAGCCGGTAATAGGAGGCATTGTCGATGCCGCGAAAGGAAAGCGTCGGCCCGAGCTGATTGCCCTCCGCGGTGTGGTTGTACACGACATCCAGCAACACCTCGATACCGGCCGAGTGCAGCACCTTGACCATGGTCTTGAACTCGCTGATGCGGCCGGTAGAGGAGTAACGCATCTCCGGGGCGAAGAATCCGAGAGTGTTGTAACCCCAGTAGTTGCGCAGTCCTTTCTCGAGCAGATGCCGGTCGTCGACGAATGCGTGCACCGGCATCAACTCGATCGCGGTGACCCCGAGGCGCACCAGGTGATCGACAATGGGCGCAGTGGCGAGCCCCGCATAGGTGCCGCGCAGGTGGGGAGGGACCTGCGGGTGGTGCATCGACAGCCCGCGCACGTGCGCCTCGTAGATGACCGTGTCGTGCCAGGGAATGCGCGGCGGGCGGTCGTCTCCCCAGGTGAACGCGGAATCGACCACGCGGCACTTCGGTGTGCCGGCGGCGCTATCGCGCCGATCGAACGACATGTCCGACTTCGCATGACCGGTGCGATAGCCGAAGTGCGCATCGCTCCACACCAGCTGGCCCTGCAGATGCCGGGCGTAGGGCTCGATCAGCAGCTTGTGCGGGTTGAAGCGATGCCCGCATCCGGGGTCATAGGGTCCATACACCCGATAACCGTACAACAGGCCCGGTCGCGCCTCCGGCAAGTAAACATGCCAGTTGCCGTCGGTGCGCTCGCGGACAGCGATGCGCTGCACCTCGTGCCGTCCGGTGGGATCGAACAGGCACAACTCCACTTTTTCGGCGTGCGCGGAGAACAGCGAGAAGTTCACGCCTTCGCCGTCCCAGGTGGCGCCCCGCGGGTAGGGTTGGCCGGGCCACACTGCGCTGATCAGCGCGTCCGTCCTCACGCTCGGCGGTCGCTCGCTCGTGCGGTTACGGTCCCTGTCGAGTGCGACATCCACGTGCAGGATTCCTCGCCGCCTTCACCGATGCTGGTTACGCGGATACTAGGGGGAGCGGTGCGGCGCATTCAACCTTGACGCGATCAGGTTGCCCATTCCGGCCGGGTCCTCGCGCCAGATGGTCGAGCTGGGCGACGATGCTTTCACGGCCGCGCAGGTGGCGCCGGCTGTACCGGCTGTCACGGAACAGATGCGTCGGGCACACCGCTTGGCCCGCCACTGCTCGGTCACCGCACTCTGTGGAGCGATGGCAGCTACCAGAGCATCGAGGGAATCGTCCGCGAGGGAATCGCGCAGCCCAAGCAGTACCGGGGCCCCATGCCGCCCAAGGGTGGGGCACAACTCACCGACGAGCAGGTGTCGGCGGTCGCCGCCTACGTCTGGGCATTGAGCCACCGCTGAGCGGCGCGCGCTGACTGGCGCGGCGCTGACTGGCGCGGCGCTAACTGGCGCGGCGCTAACTGGCGCGGCGCTGACCAACTCTCAGCTCGACGGTCCACTCATCGAGCGCCCAAGCGTGAAGCCCAACGCCGCAGCAGCGGCGGAGCCCGCCAGCACGCCGAGCTTCGCGGCACTCAGCAGCGGCGGATCCTCGAATGCAAGATTGGCGATGAACATCGACATGGTGAAGCCGATACCACCGAGGACGCCGAGCAGCAGCAGTTCACGCCACCCCACACCCTGCGGCAGCACGCAGATCTTCAAGCGCACCGCCGCGAGCGCCGCAAGGATGATTCCCAGCGGCTTACCGAGCACGAGGCCGAGCACGATGCCGCCGCTGACCGCGCGCGGCGCAGCGGCCGTCAGGTGGATACCCCCGAGGCTCACCCCGGCGTTGGCGAAGGCGAACAGCGGCATGATGCCGAAGGCGACGTACGGGTGCAGCATCGTCTCGACTCGCACCACGGGGGATAACGGCACGCGCGGCGGTCCAGCGCCGGGCAGCGGCTGAGCGCCGCACGATCGCGGCGCGCGGCGTCGCGCTGCCAGCCCGAAATCTGCCGTCACCGGTGTCAGGAGTCCCAGCACCACACCAGCGAGCGTCGGGTGCATGCCGGCGCGCAGCATTCCGAGCCACAGCATCGCGCCGGGCAACACGTACGCGAGCGCCGAGCGTATGCCGGCGGCCTGCAGCAGCAGCACCAGCGCGATGCCGGCGGCCACGAGCAGGAACTGAGCGGGCAGCAGTCCGGCGGAGTAGAAGCAAGCAATCACCAGAATCGCCGCGATGTCGTCGGCGATGGCGAGCGTCAGTAGCAGCACGCGCAGGGCCGGGGCCACGCGCCCGATGAGCGACAGCACCCCGAGGGCAAAGGCGATATCGGTGGCGGTCGGGATCGCCCAGCCGCGCCACTCCTCGGAACCGCTGCCCACCAGGATATATAAGAGTGCGGGCACCACCACTCCGCCGAGGGCGGCGATGATCGGAAGCGTCGCGACGCGCCGGTCCGAAAGCGTACCGTCGCGAATCTCACGGCGGACCTCGAGCCCCACGAGCAGGAAGAAGATCGTCATCAGTCCGTCGTTCACCCAGAAGCGCAGGTCGCGCGCCGGGAGCAGCGGTGCGCCGAAGGCGAGCGGCTGGAGCCACAGTGCCTCGTAGGCGCTCGAGAGTGGCGAGTTGGCACAGGCGAGCGCGATTGCGGCCGCGGCCAGCAGCACCACGCCGCTCGCGGCTTCGATACTGATGAAACGCAGCGGCCACAGGCTCCGGTGGCTGGCGTCCGGTGTGCTCACGGCCAAGCTCCTGTCGTTTCAGGAGCTTAGCTCAGTGCGAAAAATAACGCGCTCGCATGTCGATTCAGTGCGCTGACGTTCGTCGTAGTGGCAGGTCTAACTCAATCGTCACAGGAGTCTCGTATGCGCGTCATGGTGATCGTGAAGGCGACGAAGGACTCGGAGGCCGGCGTGCTGCCGAGCACCGAGCTGCTTACCGAGATGGGTAAGTTCAACGAGGAGTTGGTGAAGGCGGGGGTGCTGCTCTCGGCCGAAGGCTTGCGGGCGAGCTCGCACGGCGTGCGCGTCCAGTTCGGCGGCGGCAAAGGCACGGTGATCGATGGTCCCTTCACCGAGAGTAAGGAGCTGATTGCCGGATACTGGCTGTGGCAGGTGAAGTCGATCGAGGAGGCGGTCGAGTGGATCCGCCGCTCCCCCTTCCGCAAGGGCAGCGAGCAGGTGGAGATCCGTCCGGTGTTCGAAGCGGAGGATTTCGGCGACAACCTGACACCGGAGCTGCGGGCGCAGCGCGCCGACCGCCACACACGCATCGCGGCAAAGAACTGACAGTTGTATCGACCTCGATCGAGGAGACAGACCATGCACGCCAGTACGCACCTGCACTTCAAGGGCAATTGCCGCGAAGCGTTCCGCTTCTACGCCGAGACTCTGGGCGGCCGGATCGTGTTCGCGATGACTTACGGGGAGTCTCCGGGCGCAGAGCACACTCCCGCGGGTATGCGCGACCAGATCATCCACGCGCGGCTCGATCTCGGAGAGCAGTTTCTGTTGGGTTGCGACACCCCACCGGACCGCTACCAGGCGCCCCAGGGGTTCAACGTGATGGCGGCCGTCGAGCACCCGGCCGAGGCGGAGCGTATCTTCAAGGCCCTGGCGGACACCATAACCATGCCGTTCCAGGAAACCTTCTGGGCGCGGGGCTTCGGCATGTGTACCGATCGCTTCGGTATTCCATGGATGGTCAACTGCGCCAAGCCGCTCGAAGCCGTGGGCGGGGCCGGGCGCAAGAGTGCGGCCTGAAGCAGCGTTCTGTCGCCCGGCGCACACACTTGAGCGAGCCCCATCTTGCGTTGCTGCCGCTGCGATGGTGTCATCCGTAGTCATGAGGGCTACGGATGTTCATCGCACCATCGAGGCCGTGTGGCGCATCGAGTCTGCGCGGCTCATCGCGGGGCTCACGCGACTGTTGCGCGATGTGGGGCTCGCGGAGGAACTGGCCCAGGACGCACTGGTTGCGGCGCTCGAGGAGTGGCCGCACAACGGTGCGCCCGACAATCCGGGCGCCTGGCTGATGGCGACCGCGAAGCACCGTGCCATCGACCAGCTGCGACGCCGGCGCATGCTGTCGCGCAAGCACGATGCGCTGGCGCACGAGTTTGAGATGGAGCAACTGGATAACTGCGGAGTGCCCGATACGGCTGCCGAGGATGTGGTGGGCGATGACCTGCTGCGGCTGATGTTCATCGCCTGCCACCCGCTGCTCTCGACCGAGGCGCGCACCGCGCTCACCCTGAAGCTGCTTGCCGGGCTCACTACCGCCGAGATCGCCCGTGCCTTCCTGGTCCCCGAGAGCACGATTGCGCAGCGCATCGTACGTGCGAAGCGCACGCTCGCCGCCGCGCGCGTGCCGTTTGAGACGTTGCGGCCCGAGCAGCTGCGTGAACGTCTGTCCTCCGTCATGGAGGTCATCTACCTGGTGTTCAACGAGGGCTACGCCGCCACCGCCGGTGAAGACTGGACGCGGCAGTCGATGTGCGAGGAGGCGCTCCGCCTCGGCCGCATGCTCGCCGAGCTCGCCCCGCGCGAGGCCGAGGTACACGGACTGGTAGCGCTCATGGAGATCCAGGCCTCGCGCCTGAACGCCCGCGTCGGCCCGAGTGGTGAGCCGATCCTGCTCATGCAGCAGAACCGTGTGCTGTGGGACCGGCTGCTGATTCACCGCGGGCTTCTCGCACTCGCGCGCGGAGAGGCGCTCGGTGAAACGCGCGGACCCTACCTGCTGCAGGCGGCAATCGCCGCCTGTCATGCCCGCGCGGCCAGTGCCACCGAGACCGACTGGGTGCTCATCACCGCGCTCTATGACGAGCTGGCGCGGCTCACCCCTTCTCCGGTGGTGGAGCTCAATCGTGCCGTGGCAGTCTCCATGGCGTATGGGCCGGCAGCCGGGCTGGAGATGACTGACCGACTCGCAGCCCAGGGCGCGCTGCGCTCCTATCATCTGCTGCCGAGTGTGCGCGGGGATCTGCTCGCCAGGCTCGGCCGCTACCACGAGGCGCGCGGCGAGTTCGAGCGCGCCGCCACCCTGACCCGTAACACGCGCGAGAGCCGCCTGCTGCTCGATCGCGCTGCGGCTTGCCTGCGCGAAGAGGCCTGATGTCGTACATGCTTTTTATCGTCGAGCCTCAGGGCCAGCGTGGCGCCCGCACGCAGCGTGACGGGGAAGGCCTCTACCAGCGGATGCTCGAGTACACCCAGTCGCTCAAGGAACGCGGCGTGCTGCTCGCGAGCGACTCGCTGCGCTCGGCTGCCGCGCGTCTGAGCATTCGCGACGGGCGGCCGAGCGTCATCGATGGGCCTTTCGCCGAATCGAAGGAGCTGGTCGGGGGATTCTTCCTGATCGAGTGCGCCACGCGCGAGCAGGCGCTGAGGTTCGCGGCCGAGTGTCCCGCAGCCGAGTGGGCCACCATCGAGGTGCGCGAAGTCGGTCCCTGCTACGAGTGAGCCTGCCGGGCCGGCGGCGAACGGGTGCTCACATCTGCGCTGCCCAGGAAGTGCACCATCCGGCGGCCTTCACCTCTTTACCGGTAAAAAGCTGACAGGGACCCTGAGTGGAGCCGTTCGTCCCCTGGTACAACCCGCAGTTGGCGCAGCTGCTTCCCGCAATGGCGCCCTGCGCGTCCTTGGCGTCCTCGACGTACTTCACCGCCTTCGCCTCCGGTGCGTCCATCGACAGGAGTGGTGCCGAGGCCGCGAGGACACTGCGTGATGCGCCGGCGGCGAGTGGCGCCAATGTGGCAGCGAGTGTCAGCCGTCGCAGCAGCCGGCGACGCGACAGTGAGATCTCTTCGCTCATGCGCAGCTCCTCGGACGAGAAGAGCTCGAGAGCGTAGCAGACGCTGCCGCGGGGCGAATGAACGGCGCGTGCGCGCGCGGCGCAATGCCGTTGCCGGAGCGCTCAACTCGAGGTTTGGGCGAAGGACTCCATCATGAGGCCGGTACCGCCGCGCGAGACGTGCGCGACCACCGCGGTGCGTCGGTGGAGCTTGGTGATTCCGCCGAGATTGATGGCGAAGGAGAGCACGACGTGCTGGCCCTTACGCAGCCCGAGGTTCGATGTCTCGATGAACACGCCGGTGGCGCTCAGGTTCACCGCTTTGCAGAGCTTGCGTCGTCCGCCGGGCACCGTGATGTACACGATGGTGCGCGCGCGATGCCTGGTGTGCAGCCGGCGTTCCACTGCGATTCCCCGTGAATTGTGGTTCGTCTTTTTCTTCTGGTCTGGGCGCCCGGGCATTATGCCCTGCAGAGCGTGCCCTGCCGCGGCGAATTGAACGTAATTCCCCCGCCTTCGGCATCAATCGCGGCGCAGGAATGAGCCGATCTCCTGTCCGAATGTCTCGAGGTCCACGAGGAAGGCGTCGTGGCCTTCGATGCAGGAGAGCGGTGCAAAGCGTGTGCTGACGCCCGCAGCCTCGAGAAACCCGGCGACCGCACGCTGCTCGTTGACCGAGAACAACAGATCAGTCTGCACCCCGATCACCAGCGCCTGCTCGAGCGCTGCACGGCGGAACAGGCCAACAGGGTCGCCGTGCACAGCCAGGTCGAAGCGATCCATGGAGCGCGAGATATAAAGGTAGCAATTCGCATCGAAAGCGCTGACGAAGCGCTGCGCCAGGGTCTCGAGGTAGCCCTGCACGGCAAATTCGGAGGCGAAGGGGTCGCCGCGCTTCATATCGTCGCGGATCGGCTGACGCCCAAAGCGCAGCTGCCATTCGGCCGCTGAGCGGTAGGTGACGGTGCCGAGCTTGCGGGCCAGGCGCTGGCCGGCGGCGGGCGGGCGGTCGGAGGAGTAATTTCCGCCCGCCCAGGCCGGGTCCGAGGTGATGCATTCGCGCTGGATGGAGCGTAGCGCTATGGCGAAGGGTGCCGCCGCGGCCGTCCCGGAGATGCAAACGAGCCGCCGCGCGGACCCCGGAAACAGCGCGGCATAGGCGAGCACCACCATCCCCCCGAGGGAGGGTCCCACGACCGCGTCGAGTCGGCTGATTCCGAGAGCGCGAACGGTCTCGAACCCGGCCCGGGCGATGTCCTCGACGGACAGGTCCGGGAAGCTCAGGCGGTAGGGTTTGCCCGTGGCCGGGTCGGTGGAGGCGGGTCCGGTGGATCCGAAACAGCTGCCGAGCGAGTTTACGCACACAACGAAAAAGCGCTCGGTATCGATGGCGAGCTTCGGGCCCACCATCCCCTCCCACCAGCCAGGGTTCGGGTCCTGGGGCGAGGCTGCGGCATGGGCCGGCGGAGAGAGGCCCGTGAAGAGCAGCAACGCGTTGTCGCGTGCCGCGTTCAGCGTCCCCCAGGTCTCGTAGGCGAGGTGCGCACCATGCAGCACGCCACCGCGCCACATGGGAAATGGGTCCGGCAGGACTGCGTATTGACGCGCATCCATCGGGGAAGGGCCGTGCATCGGCGTACCCGCGCGCGGCGGAACGCTCAGGGCTCCGGATCGCTGCCGTCGGCGATCCCCTCAAAGAGCACCGTCGTGAGGTAGCGCTCGCCGGTATCGGGCAGCATGGCGAGGAGGACCGCGCCCTCCGGTGCCTCGGCGGCGACCTTCAGGGCAGCCGCGAAGGTTGCTCCCGAGGAAATACCGCAGAAAATGCCCTCCTTGCTTGCGAGGTTGCGCGCGCTCTCGACCGCTTCCGCGTCCGTTACCGTGATCACGCGGTGCGGCACCTCGCGATCGAGCACCGCCGGCAAGAAATCAGGGGTCCAGCCCTGGATCTTGTGCGGCGTGAAGGTCTTGCCCGACAGCAGCGCAGCCAGCGCCGGCTCACAGGCGATGACCTGCACCTCCGGTCGCGCGAGCCGGATCATCTGCCCGGCTCCGGTGAGTGTGCCGCCGGTTCCCCAGCCGGTCACGAAGTAATCCAGCCGCCGGCCGGCGAAATCCTGGAGGATCTCGGGCCCCGTGGTGTTGCGGTGGTAGGCGGGATTGGCCTCATTCTCGAACTGCCGCGCGAGGAACCAGCCGTGTTTGCGGGCGAGCTCCGCGGCCTTGCGCACCATGCCGCTGCCTCGCTCAGCGGCCGGGGTGAGGATGACTTTCGCACCCATGATGCGCATCAGCCTGCGCCGCTCGACCGAGAAGCTTTCCGCCATCACCGCCACGAAGGGGTAGCCCTTGGCGGCACACACCATGGCGAGTGCGATCCCGGTGTTGCCGGAGGTGGCTTCGATCACCGTCTGCCCCGGCTTGAGTGTGCCGGTGCGCTCCGCGTCCTCGATGATGGCAATGGCGAGGCGGTCCTTCACCGAGGCAAGTGGGTTGAAGAACTCGCACTTCACGTACATCGTCACGTGCCGCGGCGCGCAGCGCTGTACGCGCACCACCGGGGTCTTCCCGATCGTGCCGAGAATGCTCTCGTAGATCATGATTATCCTTCTACGCCCGGGGTCCGCGCCGCGGCAAGACACGGCGTCCGCGTTGTAAGACTTTGTCGTTATGATGGCATGATCAGACTGCAGAAGCTGCTCGCGGAGGCCGGCCTCGGCTCGCGCCGCACCATCGAGGGCTGGATCCGCGCAGGCCGCGTCAGTGTTGCAGGCCGGACGGCGCAGCTCGGCGACCGCGCATCACGCACCGATGAGGTGCGCCTGGACGGGGAGAAGCTCGATCTGCTCGGGGAGGCGCAGGCCCCGGAGCTACTCCTTTATTACAAGCCGGTCGGCGAGGTCACCACCCGGCGCGATCCGGCGGGGCGGCCGACGGTATTCGAGCGGCTGCCGCCGCCGCGGCACGGCCGCTGGATCAGCGTGGGCCGCCTCGATGTGAACACCTCAGGCCTGCTGCTGCTCACCACCGACGGGGAGCTCGCGCACCGCCTGATGCACCCCTCAAGCGGGGTCGAACGGGAGTACCTCGTGAGGCTGCGGGGTCGGCCGGGACCCGAAGTGATCCGCTCGCTGCTGCAGGGCGTAGTGCTCGAGGATGGAGCGGCGCGGTTTGACCGCATCGGCAGCCATGCCGCCGGCCAGGGCTCGCACAGCAGCTACCGCGTGGTACTGCACGAAGGCCGAAACCGCGAGGTGCGGCGGCTGTGGGAGGCTGCCGGCTTCGAAGTGAGCCGCTTGCTGCGGGTCCGCTACGGACCGGTCGAGCTCCCCCCGGATATGCGTCCGGGAAGTGCTCGCCGGGCTGACGGGGCGACGCTGGAGCGGCTGCGCTCGGCGGTCCGTCCGGCCTGATCGGCGTCCCTTCCGGGGGGCAGCGTTCCCGGCAAGCAAATTACGGGCCAGGAACGCATTGACACCCCGCCACCGCAAAATCAAAATACGCGGCTCATTTTGCGGAGGGGTACCCAAGCGGCCAACGGGAGCAGACTGTAAATCTGCCGGCTTACGCCTTCGAAGGTTCGAATCCTTCCCCCTCCACCACCCGAGGCGGGAGACGGACCTGAAGGTGCGGCCGGCAGAGGGCGCCATCAGCGGGTGTAGTTCAATGGTAGAACCTCAGCCTTCCAAGCTGATGACGTGGGTTCGATTCCCATCACCCGCTCCACGTTAGTCCGCCGTGTGTTGGCAGCCGACGCCGGGCCCAGGTAGCTCAGTTGGTAGAGCACGTCCTTGGTAAGGACGAGGTCAGCGGTTCAATCCCGCTTCTGGGCTCCAGTCAACCGGGCCGCCGATGTTGAGTTGAAAGTGGGTTTGTTGGGATTTCGGCGCCGCACGAGGTAGGGCGCCCTTTCGAGGAAACTTCCATGTCCAAAGAGAAATTCGAGCGCAGCAAGCCGCACGTGAATGTAGGGACGATTGGTCACGTGGATCACGGCAAGACGACTTTGACGGCGGCGCTGACGAAGGTGATGGCCGAGACGTACGGCGGGACGTTTGTGGCGTACGACCAGATTGACAAGGCGCCGGAGGAGAAGGCGCGCG
>Ga0306920_100009069_pt1 | contig 13264 bp, 14 predicted proteins | sample flu12Cox44000170_FD_204666 | JGI IMG/M metagenome (GOLD analysis project Ga0306920, IMG submission 204666) | Lab enrichment of tropical soil microbial communities from Luquillo Experimental Forest, Puerto Rico - flux4day.12C.oxic.44.000.170 (v2)... | ecosystem: Environmental > Terrestrial >... | reverse complement strand
AGTGCGAAACCAGAGGATCGGCAACCGAGGGTCGGCCTGGCGGACGATGCTACGGATGGACGGAATCGCCTGATCAGGGGCGCCGCGAACCTGGATGTAGAACGTTGCACTGGCATCTTCGCCTTCGAACATGGGGAAGAAGGCCTGCTCGGAGTTGTCGCGGAGGTTACGGTAGTTGAAACCGGCGCAGACGCCGACGATTGCGATATCCGGCTTGACCTCGGGACCGGAGCCCACGCCGATGTGCATGCCGATTGGATCGCGGCCGGCTAGATAGCGTTTGACGAAAGCCTCATTGACGATGACGGAGCCGTGGCCGGCTTCGCCGGCAGGGCGGGAGTCGCGGGCGTCAAAATCGCGGCCGTCGAGGATGCGAATGCCAAGGGTCGAGAAAAATCCGGGAGTGACGGCGTTGAGGTTGACGAGGTCGCCGGTCACGATGCGGCGATCGGTCTGGACGATTATGAGATTGTTCCAGCTTTCGCCGGTCAGGAACGCCACGCGGGCAGCGGCGGAGTTGCGAGTGGTGGGTAAGGCGCGGACCTCCTCGTGAAGGCGGCGGACGAGCCGTACGGCGTCCGCGCGGGAATAGCCACTCTTCACGGGTGCGATGGCGAAGGAGAGGATGCCGGAAGTCTCGAAGCCTGGGCCTTTGGTGAGCAGACCGGCGAGTGTCCGGACAAACAGCGCGGCGCCGATCACGAGGATGAGGGAGAAGGTCACCTGCAGAGTGACGGTGCATTTGCGCAGGCTGACACCGCCGAAGCCGGTGCCGGCGCGCTCGCGGAGCGAGCTAACAAGGCTGTCGCGGCCGGCGTGGACGACGGGCGCAAGGCCGCTCAGGAGGCCGGCAGCGAGGCTGGCGAAGAAGGCGAAGGCGAGCAGGCGAAGGCTTAGGGTTGCGCGGAGGGAAGTGGCGGCAAGCTCGTGCGGCAGGAACGCGATCAGAGCGCGGATGGCGAGCGGAGCGACGGCCACGCCGAGGACGCCGCCGGCCAGGGCAAGGAGGATGCTATCGGCGAGGAGTTGGCGGCCGATGCGGCCTCGGGAAGCGCCGAGAGCGAGGCGGGTGCCGATCTCGCGGCCCCGTGCAGAGCCGCGGGCAAGGAAGAGGCCGGCGACATTCAGGCAGGCGAGGCCGAGCAGAACGCCGGTGGCGGCGAACAGGAGCCAGAGCGGCTGGGAGAGACTGCGGCGCAGTGGCGAATGGCCCTGGGGCGCGGAGGTGAGTGCGAGAGTGGAGGCCAGATAGCCGCGACGGCGGTCGGCCGTAATAATCGGAAAGCCAGGGCGAAGCATGTTGTCCTGGAGCCACGCATTGAACCATGGCTGCAGACCGGCCTGCGCCTGCAAGGGCGTGAGGTCCGGGCGGAGGCGGGCAAGGATCTGCACCCAGCAAGTGGGGCGGCGGAGCAGGTCTTCGGCACCGGGGATCGCCTCCGCGTACATGGATGCAGGAATCCAGAGAGCCGGGACCGCACCGACATCGACACCGTGGAACGTCGTGGCGGCGACACCGACAACCGTCATGGGGTGCTGGTTGATGAGGAGCTTGCGGCCGACGATGTCCGCCGCACCGCCAAACTCGGCCTGCCAGAAGTCGTGCGAGAGGACGACGACCGGCCCGGCGCCAGGCGCAGCATCATCAGGCTCTTCGATGACGCGGCCCCGAGCGGGACCGATGCCGAGGACCGGGAAATAACTGCCGGAGACGATTTCGGCGGCGACGGGTTTCGGATCACCGCCTGCCGAGAGGTTTACCTGGATTTCGGCGCGGCAGAGGACACCGTCGAAGAACCGGGTCTGCTGCTGGAGGTCGCGGCAGATGGGGTAGGACATGAGGTTCCAGGAACCAAAGCCACCGACGACGTCGTCGCCGTTCCAATCGACGAGGACGAGGCGGGCCGGGTCGCGGACGGGCAGCGCGTGCAGTATCACCTGATCGACCAGCGAATAGAGGGCGGTGGTCGCGCCAATGCCGAGGGCCAGCGAGAGCAGCGTGGCGGCGGTGAAGCCGGGGCTGCGAAGGAACGATCGGACGGAGAAGCGGAGATCGTAGAGGAAATCGCGGAACCAGCGGGTAAGCCAGACGTCCCGGACTTCCTCGCGCACTTGGGCGAGGCCGAGCTCGGCGGCGACGCGACGGCGGGCCTCGGACTCAGGAATGCCGGCGGCGGTGAGGTCGGCGATGCGGCGGTCGAAATGGTATTGGAGCTCGCGGTCGAGGCCGCGCTCCAGGGCCCCCCGGCGGAACCAGTTGAAGAGCTGGATCATCGGCTGCCCTCTTCGAAAATCAGATTGACGGCATCGGAGAAGCGCGCCCAGCTATCCTTCTCGACGGCGAGCTGCCGACGGCCGGCGGCGGTGAGGGAGTAGAATTTGGCCTCGCGGCCGGTCTCCGACTGTTTCCACTCGGCGCGCAGCCAGCCTTTCTGCTGCAGGCGGTGGAGCGCGGGATAGAGCGAGCCCTGATTGACCTGGACCACCGAGCGCGAGATCTGCTCCAGCCGCTGTGCGATTCCGTACCCATGGGCGGGTTCGAGCGAGAGGATCTGAAGGATCAGCATGTCGAGCGTGCCTTGCGGGATAGGGAAACGCGGAAAGGGCATCGATACCTCAAGCTTCGACAGTTGAGCATACACGCTAGATAGGTCGAAGGTCAAAGTATGGGAGCTTGCCGACCTGTGAAACAGACTCTGTGGTCGCGCTAGGAGCGCGCCGGGCCGCCATTGTTGGTCGGATCACGCGCGACTCTTCCATTGCCATTTTCTGGAGGGGCTGCCGCGCACACAGCCTTCTCGCACAGCCGCGTCACATCCGTCACGTGTTAGCCATTAGTGCTTGGCGTTCATCGGGGCCGTGTCCCCGACAGGCGCACCGATCTAGCCGATAGCAGGCTATTCTCAGGACGGCATTGAGGAGGCCCAAGTCCTACCGCCCGAAAGTGGGTCGAGGTATTTGATCAGCATCACGTCGTCTCCGTGCTGTCCGTATATCAGCTCATCGACAAGCTTGCTGGCTAAAAGTATGCCGAAGCCTCCGGGCCGAAGTCCCTTTTCTTCCCGAACGGCCACGTGCGCAAAGAGGTCATCCGGCGGGCTGTTAATGGCCGCGTGCTGTAGGTCCTCAAACGAGAAGCCACGGCCGGGGTCCTTCACGCGACACACCACCATGCGCTTCGTCCGAAGATAGCCGATCTCCACGTATTCGTATGGATTAAAATGGCCGCCATGCTCCATGGCATTTAGCAAAATCTCATGGGCCGCTAGCGCAACGTCTTCCCTCTCCGCAAAAGGAATATCAGCTTCGCGTAGGAACTGAATCAGCCGATCTGCAGTCTCCTTCGTGCATCGGGCCAACACCCGAATCCATTTGCGCGTAGCGGAAATGACTTCGATCCCATCGTCCCAACAGGGTTGCGTCATTGCCGTGTGCACCATATGAGCCATAAGACTCTCATCGAATGGAGCACGAAAGTAACTGAAAACGTTCTGGCATAAAGATGCAAGCACTTCCTCGGGCGTTCCTCTGTCCGTGAGAATGATCATTCGCATGTGAGGGCGAACGTGCCGCACTTTTCGGAGCAGCTCAAGATCCTCGCGCCCCGAGGTCTTTTGTCCGGTGATGATCAAGTCAAAGCTGCATTCTTTCGCCATCGACAACGCTGTTTGGTTGTCGAGAGCTTGCTTTAGATTCCAGCCCTCCTCCCGCACCAAGCCATCGAGCAGATTCTTAATGTTTTGTTGCGGATCGACGACCAACATGGTCTTTCGCAAGGCAAGAGCTGCTTTGGCAGAGGCGGACATGTCGTGAGACTATGCCGCCAGCCGGTTCACGGCAACTGTCAGTTGTGTCAGTCCACGCTAGCGTGCAGGCTTGCATTCTCGTCTCCCGTCGAAACTGGTAACTTAGAATGCTGGGCGGAACTTACAATATGGTGTAAGGCCATTGGAATCTGGTGGACGAGATGAGATTCGAACCCACGCATTGCGAACGAGGAAAATATAAGATGCGGTGTTGCAACCACTTGCGATAGGCGAGGATGCCCCAAATGGAGTACTTCGAGTACCGAGGGAGATCTTGGAGTCCGGACTGTTCCTCGAGCGATCGACTCGGGTCCGAGACGGCCGCGCGTCACGGGCAAGAGGCCAGAGAAGGGAACGAGGACCTTCGAAGCTCCCCAAGCTTCGGACGAGGGTTCGAGGAGACCCAGGTAACAGTCCGGCTCGCCACCTTGTTTCGATGTTTCGTCCGAGCGAGGCGGCAGACAGGGAAGGATTTACTCCCAGGTTATGGTTCCGTCGGCGAAAATTGCAATTGACACGATGTGCGTTGAGTGCCGAGGTGCCAATGACGCCGAATATTCCCGGAAGCGTGTCTGGTGCGGGCGCTTTTATTAGCAAGACAGAGAGGTCTCGACGCACGGGACCGATGACAACAATAGCCAGTCCAATGTGACGGTGGGCGAACGCTTACATGCCAAACAAACAATGTTACGAAATGACGATCGTGAGATTCGGTACAGAAGCGAGGAGCCGCTCCTTGAACAGGAGGATGCCGGGAAAACCGGTATCAGCGATCAAGCGCACGGGACGGCCCTGAATAAGAATGTCAAGAAACAAGCAGTTGGAAAGTGGGCCGATCGCAGGAGTGGGCGGGTTCAATGAATGAAAAATGATTTTTCTGGCGTCGTAGTCGATCGTGAAGTTGGCCAATTTCAATAAGTCCGTTCTGATGATGGCGTCGGCGTTCCGGGCGAACTCCGAATATTCGGCCAAATGACCGACGCGCATGACAACGTTGACCGCTCGAGCCGGGCCAAAGCGAACCTCGGGGATTATGGCCTGCTGCCATGTGAGCATCCGGTCGAAGTTGAAGGTTTGCGTCGTTTGACGGTTAAGGCTGAGCTTATCGGCGATCTTAGAATCAACGAAGCTGATCGAGGCGCCGGTATCGAGGGCTAGCCTCAGATGGGTCTGCGCACCAATCTGCCCTTCTACCTGAATCAGGGTGCCACTCAGAAGATGAAACGGGAGTGCTGGTTCTCTCTCGTGGGCGGATGCGATGACGTTTTGAGGGGGACCAGGCAAGGAAGCAGAGGTAACGGACAGGAACAGGACCGAAAGCAGGAGCAAATTTCGGGCTTTCACGGGGCACCTCCCTGGTGCAGCCCGGAAAGCTCAGCCAGTTGGTTATCTACCTCGATCCCAGCGAGAACCTATTGAGGAAGCAAGAATGTCGCAGGGTATCGCGCTGAAACGTCGAGGGTTGTGGGAGTTCGCGAGGCTGAACAGCATCGGAAATGAAGGCATCTGTGGTAAGCTCCTCCAAAGGTTGTACGCATGGCGGCGACGGATCCATTTAAGCCAGGGCTGCTGCAATTCGGGCCGTTTGAAGCGGACGTGCAAACGGAGGAGCTAAGCAGGCAGGGAGTGCAGTTGCGTCTGCCCCGGCAGTCATTCCAAATCCTGGCCATTCTGCTCCAGAAACCCGGACAGCTGATTACACGAGATGAGCTACAGCAGGCACTGTGGCCTTTAGACACCTTCGTCGATTTTGACAAAGGGATCAATGCGGCGATCAACCGGCTACGCGAGGCGCTCGGAGATTCTGCAGAAAACCCGCGCTATGTTGAAACGTTACCTCGCCGCGGTTACCGCTTTATCGCCCCAGTAGGCAGGCCAAATTCAACAGCGCTCCCAGCGCGCGTTCGGAAAGGCTTCTTTCAGAACCTTACACCAAAGCCGCGGTGGTTATCCGTTGGAGTCACATTATTGGCGCTACTAAGCCCGAGATAGACTGCGTCGAGCAAAGCGGTACGGCCCTTCGCGGATATTGAAAGCAAGCTGCTCCGGAGGTCTTCAAGGCTGGTGGTGAATCTGCTCGTAAGCTGAGCATGCTCGCCGAAGGTGATGAGAAGGAACTCATCCTCCGGGTTTGCCGTATCGAAAAACTGCATCGCCGCCTCTTTAGCTTTGCCGATTTTGTTGGCCACACTGCCGCTGAGGTCTAGGATGACGCCAATAGAAATAGGCACGTCTTCGGACGAAAAAGTGACGACTTCCTGCTCGACGTTGTCTTCAAAGACCCGGAAACTGTCAGCCTCGAGACCTGTAACGACGCGGTCATAAGGATCGGTGACGGTGATGTTGACGAGTGCGAGCTCGACGTCCATCCGGACGGATTGGCCCGGCTTCATCAGCTGCCCAGATGTATCATGCCCTAAGTTTTGCAAATTGGAGGATTGACCCAGAGCAGAAACCTGCAACACCGAGGCAGCAACGAAAGCCAGCAACAGAAGTCTAAGCGATGCGCCTAAAATCCAAGCCGCGATCGAGTGATTCGGCACGGGGACTCCGAAAGCTAGTGGCCGACGGGCGCAAGTGTACGGTTGGCCGTGCCGTGGTCCGTCTGCTTGCCGTAGTGTTGAAGCCTCTGAAGAAATTCACGTATCCCCTTGCGAGCCCTGTGCAACTGAGACTTACAGGTCCCGACCGAGCATCCCAGAATTTCGGCAATCTCTTTATGCTGGTAGCCTTGCACGTCATGGAGAATGAACATTGCTTTGTAGCCTTCCGGTAAATGACCAACTGCCCGCTGCAAGTTGGAGCGGTCGAATATTCCAGTCAGGCGCGCATCAGGAGCACCGACCTCATTGTGGGATCTATTGTGTCCATCATCGCCAGCAAACACTTGGTCGAAGGATGTTGAAGCCAGCTTCTTCCTACGTAGCCGCATGAGAACGATGTTTGCTGTTAACCGATGTAACCAGGATGAAAAAGCCGCTTCCCCTCGAAACGTATGAATCTTGCGGAATACTTGCAAGAACGCTTCCTGGGTTAAGTCTTCGGCTTCGCTTGGGTCTTTCACCATGCGCAGGCAAAGGGAGTAAACGCGCCGGCAGTGGAGTCGATAAATGAACTCGAATGCAGCGGCATTACCCTCCTGGGCAAGCCGAACAGCTTCACCAACGGAGCAGTTGTCTGGATCGCATGGCTTTTCTTCTCGCACACTCTGCACTTCGCCAGAAAGGTGCTCACGTACGTTCAGCGCTGCATTTATGCGATACGGATCGGAGTCAGCGTTCGCCATAATTTGCCTCCTTGATTGCAGACGAATAACGTGTGACACATCATTGCGGTTCATCGCCTCGGCGATTGATGGTCCTTGTAGTCCCCAAATTCTTCTGTCTTAATGTCGTCGTCGCTAACGCCTAAGCTGTGGAGCAGGCTGGCCATCGCAGCGACCATCCCGGACGGACCCGCAGCGTAGTAAACCGGCCCGTAAAGGCTGTGCAAGTAGCGCGTCAACAGCCTGTGATCGATGCGGCCGTGCTCATAGGGCCAGGCGGGGCTCTCAGCTCCCGTGAGTGTTGGAATGAATCTGAAGCAGGGATTTTGCGGCACCAGGTCTTCCAATTCTTCTAGGAACGCTGCGTCTTCCAAATGCCGATTCGAATAGAAAAGGTAGAGTTTGTGCGGTAGACGTTCCTTTGCAGCCCAATGAAGAATGCTGCGCATAGGCGTAATCCCGATGCCGGCTGCGAGAAACACTGCTGGTCTCGTGGCGTCCTTATGGAGCGTGAATGATCCCCTCGGGCGGCTTACTTCGAACTTGGTGCTGAGAGGCGCTGCCTTCAAAGCAGTCTTAAAGGCAGTCTCGCGCATGCGGAGTGCGATCATTATTTGCCCTTTGTCTTGGGGATGTTCGCTAGAGAAAAGGTCCTCGAATTGTCCCCATTGTGTTCGGGGGAAGGGTCGCGAAAAGCAAAATCAGCATGTTGCCCAGCGCGGAATTGGTAGCTGGCACCATTCGTGTCAAACCAGAATGCCATGGTGTCGCGAGCAATTCTTTGCCGCTGCTTTAAAGTTATCTGATTTTCGGGCATGAGCTTCCTTAGCGTTTGCTTCCACGAGTGCTATTTAGGGCCATCGTTAGCACTTCCGCTTATATAGACAAGAGTTTTTAGGGTTTTATTCCGAGCCCGTATCCAAATGCTGTTCGCGCAGGACCACGAGTCTCACTTTGCAAGGCACGAACGGTTTGGTGACTTGGCTGGCACGCTTCGGAAATTCCGTTGAGGTTTCCACCAAAAGATTGGCCGGTTTTGGTAACCCCAGAGGAAGGGTTCCACCGTAGAAGCAGTGCGGTTGTGTGTTTTAGTGAAGTGGCTACTGCTGTGGCCAAGGCGGCTGCACGAGAACGGGTATAGCGCTGACGGCCGCGGTGTCCGGCGGCTTGAAGGAAAGCTGATTGGCCAGAAATTGGATACGGTCGCGAGTGGCTTCGGCGTTCAATGCGTGGGACGCTTAACAAGTTCCTAGATGGGTCTATCCAGGTCCGTTAACTCCACTGAGAAACCCTCCCAGGTGACCAGTCAACGTCACAATCACCACTGCCGCAGCCTCAATCGGCAGGCGATAAGCGGGCAAAACGTTCCCCTCTCTACGTTGGCTCCTCGCATGGACGAACCACACCACCCAGATCAACAAACTCGAGACACAGCCGAGCACAAGGTGCATCAACAGGACGCTCTTGAGCCGTTGCCCTTCAAGCTCCCACTGCCACGCGAGAATTCCTGTGATCAGTACCGGAATGGTGGTGAGTGCCGCTACAAAAAAATTGCAGGAAGCTGCCGCAGCGAGCTGACGGCGCTTCGTCCACTGGCCGAGAAAATCAAACAGGACACCAATGATGAATAGGGCGATCGGGAAATGGATAAGCACGACGTGCTGCGCGTGCTTGGCGAAAAGGACCGTCTTGATGTCGAAGGGGTGCAAGGTTTTCCTCTTACTGGACGATGACTTTGCCGGTCATCTTCGGATGGACCGAACAGAAATATGGATACGTCCCCGCTTTGGCGAACGTGAACGAAAACTTTTCATCCGTGTCGAGGACTTTGGATTTAAAGGCCTTGGGATCCTCCGAACTGACCACGGTGTGAGGGATATCGTCACGATTGATCCATGTCACTGTAGTGCCGACCGACACTGTCAGTGTCGCGGGCCCGAAGCTGAAGTTGTCGATTTTTACTTCGACCGTCGAGGATTTCTCCTGCGCGTTTACGATGGAGTTTTTGCGACCCGTTTCCACCGTCCCGAGCTGAATCAATAGCAACGCCGTAAGAATTGAAACAGACACACTTCGAGTCATTGGTTTCTTCCTCTCTTCATTTTCAGGGGAGTGGACGTCCTCAAAATGCCTTCTTCGTCATGCCAGCGTCGAGTCCACGACGGCCAACGCGTGTTGACCCTGAACGTAGTTCACGTCGGTAATACCCAAAACGTTGCGCAGTTGTTCGGCGGGCACCTTCATGGGACCCGGCGAATCCGCCTTGCCCGGCTGCGGCTGGGGAAATGCGGTTGATGCAGCCGTGTGGAACGTTACATTGCCTTCGATCTTCTGCATCGTCTGGTGAATATGCCCGTTCAGAACCGTCACGGAGCCGAAATTCTTCAGGTACGCCAGCGCCTGAGCGCTGTCCGCTGTTCCCCAACCCCATTCCGGATATACAGACCACAGCGGAATGTCCGCAAACACGACGATGGGGGGTACTGGATTTCAGGGGCTTAACGTCGTCCTCCAGCCACTCGAGTTGATCGTTCCCCAGTGTCCCGAGGCCTCCGGCCTTTAAGTTCATCACGTTCACCAGCCCGATGAAGTGCACGCCCTTTTTGTTGAAGCTATACCAGCCCGTGCCCCTGCCGCTTTTCCCATAGCGTTCCAGAAACTGCTTTCCGTCGTCATTGAGCACATCGTGTTCCCCCGGGACGTAGAACACGTCCTTGGTTCTTGCACCTTTCAAGATCTGATCCACGGTATCGAACTCTTCCGGTTTCGAAAGGTGGGTGATGTCGCCCGTGTGCAGCATGAATTGAGGCGCGGTCGACAAGCCATTGATCTTGTCCGCCGCCGCCCTGAGCGTCCCTATAACATCCGGGTTCGCCGGCCTGTTGAATCCCATATGGCTGTCGCTGATTTGAACAAAACTCAGTTCGCCCTTGGTGTCCAAGGTGTGCAGTTCCGAAAGGCGGCTCAGGCTGTAGGACCTCAATATTCCGCCTTTAATGACGCAAAAAGCTCCTGTGCCTGCCCAGGCCATGCATTTGAGAGATCCCCGTCGATCGACTCCGTCACGATTGTGGTCATGCAGAAGCTCATCTTTTTTCGCTTCGGACATTTTATTCCCCTTGTGCCAACCTTCTGCCGTGCTTGACTCGTTCCGCTGCGCTTCATCCCTGTAGACTGGCGCGGTGGCACATTTATTCCCGGCGCATGCATAGATTTGTTTCAAACCTGTAGTCCAGGGAATAAAATTGGGCGTACAGCTGTTCCTGCTCATGAGCGCGATTGAGCAGGAGTAAAGCTTGAGAGGATTGGGTCCCGTAGAGCAGGCTCGTTTCGAGCGGCTTGTGCTACCGTATGTCGACGCCGCGTTTAACCTCGCCTTTGGTTATTGCGCTCCCGCGAAGATGCCCAAGATGTTGCCCAAGAGGGACTTCTCCGCGCATGCCGTTATTTCCGCGGATTTCAGGGTGGAGATGCGCGCTTGGCTTCTGCGAATCGTCCGCAATACCCGTTACACCTGGCTGGAGAACAATCGCTCCGTAGAGCTAAGCGTCCCATTCGACGAAGAGTCACACCTGCAGATTTGCGTGACGCCTGAGAGTCTTGCCCATTATCGGCGATGATCGCGCATGTCTCATGCACGCCCTCGAAGCCCTACCTCCTCGTTTTCGCGAAGTCCTCATCCTTCGAGAGCTCGAAGGTTGCTCCTACAAGGAGATCGCCGCAATCACGTCGATTCCTCTCGGCACAGTAATGTCCTCGCTCTCACGAGCCCGCCGGCAGTCTCGAGCTTACTGGTTCTGCCCGGGAAGGAGGCTCTACGTGAGATGTGAGCTTGCGGACGCACCCCTTCATTGCTACTTCGACGGTGAACTGAGTGACCGCCGTACGGCTGAATACAAGCGCCACCTCCAGCACTGTGTTGATTGCTCCGTCGCGCTCGCGGAGCAGGAGCTCTTTCGTCATAGATTGCAGCTCGCGCACCTCTATCAGCGCGCGCCGGCCGCACTCACGCAGGAAATTCGCGTGGATCTGGGCTGCGTTACCTCAAATGCACTCTGGTCGCCGACCCTCCTTTGGCAGTGGTTGGCCGTTGCGGGCGCGCTCCTGCTTATTATGCTGGCGGTGTCGAAAGTTAGCTCTGAGCTTCGCAGCCGAGGTTATGAATCCGAACTCGCCGGGGAAATTATCGATATGCATCGGCAAGCACTGTCCCAAGGACAGATGACAGGAATCGCTTCTAACAATGAGCAGGTTGTGCGGCAATGGTTCCACGACAGACTTAAGTTCGATTTTCCCGTTCGTAACTTCGCGCATGAAGGTTTCGCACTTCAGGGAGGTCGGTTGGACGATATCGAAGGCCGCTCGGTTGCCGCGCTCTTCTATAAGGGGAGCGCGCATCTGATCAATGTCTTTATGTGGCCCACGAAGGACCGGGACAAGCCTCCTCATACTGGGTGCCTGGGAGGCTATCAGTGGATTTATTGGCGAAAGCACAAAGTTGAATTCTGCCTTGTATCGGACGGAGCCCCGAGTGAGCTTGAGTGCCTCTACCGACTGATCGCCGAATGACAAACATCGCAGTGCGATTCATGGTTCAATCCCACGAACATAGGAATGCGGGAGTCTTTCTTCCTTCGGGAGGGAATAAATCAGCTACTACTTCAGTCATTGTCGTTGGAGCGCCTTGAGGTTAACGCGCCCGGGCGATTTGCAAAGGAACAGAGCGGCGTCAAATCTGGCTGCAGTGAATAAGCGACTGGACTCTCACCCGCGCTGAGGAGCTTGCTGTGTCCCGAAACAGGCCTGCCATAGTTCTCGAAGGCATGTAATGCAAACGTTCGAACTTAACTTTCATGGATCGGAGAAAGCTATGAATCATTCCGGAAGTGGTTTGAAGCGGCCTGCGAATCGACGTTCATTCCTAAAGAATGGGGCTTTGGGAGTGGGCGCCGCAGTGGGAGCTGGATTGCTGACCAACGGATCGCTGGCGTCCGCAGGGCAAAACGAAAATGATGGCACAGCGATGACAAAAGGCGATATCGCAATTCTGACGTTCTTGAGCGCCCTCGAGCAAGTGGAAGCCGACCTCTGGATCCAGTACGCAGAGCTTGGCGGGCCGACGACGGCGGTGGCCGGAGCAGAAGGGCTTTCGGCAATTGATCTGCAACTAAATGGTAAGGCCATCAGCACGGGTCTTGCCCCAGGTTACGTGACGGCCCTGCAAGTGCTTGACGGCGATATGCCGCAGTACATCGCCGACAACACCGATGACGAAATCAGCCACCATCGCTTCCTGAACAATTATTTGCAGTCCAAAGGTGCGGCACCGGTCGACCTGAGTCGCTTTGCGATTCTGCCGCCGAGCCAAGTGACCGGTGTGCCGCAAACCGGACGACTCACCAACCTGAGACAGTTGACCGTTGACACTTCGTGGTGGACCCGCCTGCGCAGCGATAACCAAAATCCTGACCTGGAAGGTACGTTCGAGAACGCCGTGCCAGACCTAGCCAAGGGTCAGCACCCCGCTATCCCACAGACTGACGCTGAAGCCGCGTTAAACAGTGACGGGACCATACCCAACCACCTTCAGGCCATTGCCAGCACCGCCGGGTTCCACTTTGCGTTCATTGAACAAGGTGGTGCCAGTCTATATCCGACGCTGGCGCAGAAAGTTACGAATCTGGAGGTTCTACGAGTGCTGTTGAGCATCGGCCCGAGCGAAGCCATGCATTTCCAGACTTGGCATGACAAAGCAGGTAACGCTCCGAATATTACCGACGGCGATCTCAGCTTCCCGAAACTCAACGCTGGGATTGATCCCAACACTGGGAAGACGACTGTGAAGGGCACTCCGGCAGCCGACCTGTTCCAGACCAATCTGATCATGCCCGAGCCCACGATCTTTCTCGATCCAAGACTCGGCCCAGTTTCCATCCTTCGTCCCACATCTACCGCACAGGGGGGCGCCGTGGCTTCCGTCGTCAGTTTTGTTGAGGACGGGCTCTTCCTCAATCCTGCGACAAACAAAAATACCGGGATCGTGGATGTGTTGACGCGCCTAGCAGAAGAAGCGGATGAAGCTCGACGCCAGCTTTAGCCTGCTTTATGCATGAAGGTGGCTGAAGTCGTCTTGTTGAGGATGTGTGTTGATGTCCAGGGCGGTTGCGGCGGCCGATGGTTGACCGCATGCCGC
>Ga0306920_100009064_pt1 | contig 13266 bp, 14 predicted proteins | sample flu12Cox44000170_FD_204666 | JGI IMG/M metagenome (GOLD analysis project Ga0306920, IMG submission 204666) | Lab enrichment of tropical soil microbial communities from Luquillo Experimental Forest, Puerto Rico - flux4day.12C.oxic.44.000.170 (v2)... | ecosystem: Environmental > Terrestrial >... | reverse complement strand
GCCGGCGGAGTTGGTGAGCGCGCGGCCGAGGTTCCCGATGCCGACGATCGCCACCGACCAGTTCTCGTCGATACCGAGCGCCCGGTCGATCTGGGCGATGAGGAAGTCGGCGTCGTAACCCGATCCGCGCGTCCCGAACGAGCCCAACAGCGACAGGTCCTTGCGGACCTTCGCTGCGTTGACCCGGGCCAGCTCGGCGAGCTGCTCGGAGGAGACCGTGCGAGTCCCGGCGCGGACGAGCTCGGTCAGGATCCGTTGGTACACGGGAAGGCGCAACACGGTCGCCTCGGGGATCCGCTTCACCGCGGGGGTGTCCGCCGCTCCGGTTTTCGCAGCCGTCTCGTCGTCGCTCACTGCAGTCGGATGGTACCGAGGAGGGTCGCGCCAACACCAAACCGGCCACGTCGGTCCGCCCCTGGCGCGGCAGGCGGAACCGACCGTTTCACCAGGCGATGGTCAGCAGTTCGCCCGCCACGACGTTCAGCCAGTGCGATGCCGAGGCCTCGCCCGCGACCACGGCGAGATGCCCGTTGGAATCGACCAGCAAGCCGAATTCTCCCTGCTGCAGCTCGCCGAACGCCTCGACGCAGCGCAGCCGGACGCCCTCGGGCACCAGGGAACGGGGCAGCTGGTCGAGGCCGCCGCCGCCCGCGTCCATCCGGGCGGTCAGCTCGATCGTCCCCGACGCGGGGATGCCCGCCACCCGGGCGTCCGCCACCGTCGCCGCCAGCTGCAGGTTTCCGAAGTGGTCGACCCAGGTGACCTCGGCACGCAGGCAGCTCCGCCCGTCGTGCAGGCGGCCCTGTTCGACCACCCCGCCGACCAGGCGGTGGAGCGACTGGGGGTCGATGGCCTCGCCCAGCGCCGCCAGCGGGGTCCCCCGGCACAGGTCGGCCGCCCCCGGCGCGAACACGTCGCGGCCGTCGAAGGTGGCGCCGCGGTCGGGCGGCACCGCGTCGCGGTGCAGCTCGACAACCGACGAGATCGGTGCCTCGCCCGCCGCCTCCGCCGCCGCCACCAACAGCCCGTTGTCAGGTCCAACGAAGGACATCCGCCCGCCGGCCGGCAGCGCCACCTCCAGGCCGATGCCTCGGCGCGCCGTGCCGACACCCGGGTCCACGACGCCGAGCACCACGCCGGGACCGAGATGCGGGACTGCGCGCACGAGCGTGTGGCTGCCGGCGCGCACGTCGAACGGAGGGATGTGGTGGGTGAGGTCGATCACGGTCGTGCCTGGAGCCCGCGCCGCGATCACCGCGTGCACCACGCCGACAAACTCGTCCGACGTCCCGAAGTCAGAGAGGAAGAAGACCGTCCCCGGCCTGCCCGCTGTCGACGCCATCCCGCTCGGCTCGGAAGGGCTGGGTGCGGGCATGAAGTGGGCCGGAGGCTCGTTTCAGCGCTGCAGGTTGCGGGAGCGTTCCGTGGCGGCCGCCACCGCCTCCATGAAGGCCGAGCGCACGGCCCGGGCCTCGAGCGTGCGGATCCCGGCCGCCGTCGTGCCCGCGGGCGACGTCACGTCGGCCCGCAACGAGGCCGGGTCCCGCCCGGTTTCGGAGAGCAGTGCGGCGGACCCGAGCATTGTCTCGACGACCAGCGTGCGGCTCACGTCGCGGGTGAGCCCCATCTGCACGCCCGCCTCGATCAGCGACTCGGCCACGAGGAAGAAGTAGGCAGGGCCCGAGCCCGAGAGCCCGGTAACGGCGTCGAGATACCGCTCGGGCAAGCGGACCACCGTACCCAGCGAGTCCAGCAACGACTCGGCCCAGGCGAGGTCCGCCGCCCGGGCGAACGAGCCGCCCGACATGGCGGCCACCCCGGCACCGATCAGCGCCGGTGTGTTCGGCATGGCCCGGACCACCGCCGGCTCGCCGCCGAGCGCACCCTCCAGGCGCTGGCACGGGACGCCGGCCACGATCGAGAGCACGCGCCGCACCCCCGAGGCCCCGAGCGCGCGACAGGCGCCCTCGGCCTGGTCCGGCTTGACCGCGAGCACGGCGCCCCGCACGACCTCGCCGCCCTCGTCCAGCAGGCCAGACTCGGGCGCCGCGACCACGTGCACGCCCGGGTACGACCCCTCGAGCTCCTTGCGCCGTTCGTCGAGCGGCTCCACCACGGCGACGTCGCCCACGACATAGGCACCGCGGCCCAGCAGGCCGCCCAGCAGGGCGCCACCCATCTTCCCGCCGCCGACGATCAGCAGGTTCGCCACCCCCGCGACGTTACTGAGCGCGATCCACCACTGCGGAAAAGCTACCGCCGGGCCCGGCTCCCCTCAGCGTGACGGTCTACCCCCGCCGCGGCCTCCGGCGGTACGTCGAGGGGTGGGCCATCGTCATCGCCGTCGGGAAGTGGTCGTCCGTGTAGACGACCGAGGCCCCGGCGATCCGATCCAGCTCGTCGTCGTCGATCAACCTGGCCGGCACCCGTCCCACCAGGTACACCGCGTCCTCCGGCCCCAACGCGAAGGCCATGCCGAGCAGCGCCGAGTTGCGCCGCATGAGGTAGGCGTAGACCTCTTCCTTGTTGGCCTCGGGGACAGGCATGAACTGCGCCTCGTGCCAGAGCGTCCGCTGCTTCAGCGTGAACCAAACGGTGATGTAGTCCTTCTCCTCACCCTTGAAGCGGAGATACCACTGGAACGACGCAGTCCGGTCGGTCACCTCCTGACGCTCGGCCGCCACCAGTGGGCCGTCCGACGCCAGCTCCCGCTCGGCCCAGGCGTCGATACAGGCGACCGCCGCCGCCATCTCCTCGTCCTCGGGCAGGTCGATGAGGGGCACGCAGCGGCTCAGCCGCTCAGCCGCACTCGACGAGGCGGCCGGCGGCCAGCTCGTCGTGCAGCTCCACCAGCGTCGCCGCGGCGGCGCGCCAGGTGTAGAGCCGTGCTCGCAGGACCGAGGCCGTCGACAGCCGCTCGGGCCCGAGCGGCCGCTCGAAGACCCTTCGCACGGCGGCGGCGTAAGCGCGGGGGTCGGGCTCGTCCACGAGGTAGCCGGTGTGGCCGTCGTCGACCAGCGTCGTCAAGCCGCCGACGGCCGAGGCCACGACCGGCGTCCCGCACGCGGCTGCCTCCAACGCAACCAGGCCGAAGGACTCAGAGCGGCTCGGGACGAGGCACACGTCGGCGGCGCGGTAGTAGGACGACAGCAGTTCGTGCGGCTGCGGCTCGATGAAGTGCACGAACTCGCGCACCCCCCGCGCGTCCGCGACGTCGTAGAGGCTGTGCAGCGACTTCTCGCCGTGCGGGCCGCTCGGCCCGCCGACTACGACGAGGCGGTAGGGCTCGTCGCCGTGGGCCCGCAGCTCCGCCAGCGCCTCGATGGCGACGTCGGCCCGCTTGAGCGGCTGGATGCGCCCGACGAAGAGGAGGAGGCGCCCGTCGAGCGGCAGCCCGAGAGCCCGGCGCGCCTGGGGACGGTGCCCCGGTCCGAAGAACGCGTGGTCGACGCCGGGCGGCACGATGCGGATGCGCCCGGGCTCGCCGCCGTAGAGGGATGCGATCTGGTCGGCCTCGACGCTGCACGACGCCAGCACGGCGTCGGAGCACTCGATGATGGACGCCTCGGCCTCGGCGCGCCGGAGCGGCATGTCCGCCTCGACCTCTTCGGGCATCGACTCGGCCTTCACCCGGTCGAGCGTGTGGAACGTGCAGACGAGCGGCAGGTTCAACTCGTGCTTGATCACGTGCCCCGACAGCCCGGACAGCCAGTAGTTCGCGTGGACCGACGTGTACGGCAGCCCACCGCCCTCGGTGCCGCCGGACCCGGTGGGGGCGGCCATGCGCCCGAGCACATCGGCGGTGAACTCCTCGACCACCGCGGGCAGCGCCTCCTTGGGGACGGCTTCCGGCGGCCCGGCAGGCACGTGGTGTACCCGGAGGCCCGGCTCGACCTCCACCACCGACGGGAGGTCGGGGGACCAAGCCCGGGTGAAGACGTCGCAGGCGACACCGGTGCGGGCGAGGGCCGCCGTGAGCTCGCGGACGTAGACGTTCATGCCGCCGCCGTCGCCAGTGCCCGGCTGAGCCAATGGCGAAGTGTGCAAGGAGAGGACCGCGAGCCGGCGCATGCCGGGCAAAGCCTACCGGCGGCCGGCGAAATCGCTCCCGGCACCTGGGAAGACGCCGGGCCCCCGTGAGGGAGCCCGGCTCAGGCGTTCAGGAGGTGGAGGTGAGGTTGCCCGATACCGCAGAGCTCCCGGCCGGCGGGGGCACTGCGTCGACGGCGTCGACGCTGGCCGTCTCGTCGGACGCACCGGCCCGAGCCTCGTTGCGCTCGTCCTCGCGCTCGCGACGGAACGAGAGGTAGATGCGCACGAGCGCTTGTTTCTGCTCTTCGCTGATCGTCTGGTCGGCCATGATGGCGCGGGTCAGGTCGGGTGCGCCTGCGGGCGCCTCGAGGATGCCGGCCTGCACGTAGAGCGTCTCCGCGGAGATGCGCAGGGCCTTGGCGATCTGCTGGAGGATCTCCGCCGAGGGCCGGCGCAGCCCGCGCTCGATCTGGCTCAGATACGGGTTGGAGATCCCGGCCAGCTCGGACAGGCGGCGCAGGGAGAGGCGGGCCGAGCCGCGCTGCTCACGGATGAACGAACCCAGCTCGTGCCACCGGTCTTTCGGGTCCGTGCTCACTGTTGCAAGCGTACCCCGGCTCCGGCGCGAGCAAAGGTTGTCGCCCTGCCGGGGTCTGGGGGAGCGGGCGGTGGCCTTCCCTAGAAACAAGGGCACGACCTGCTCGCATGGCGAGTTCGCCCCGGTTGTGAACCGTTGCCGTTCGGGTATGGTCCAGCACGCAGCACTCCGCCGATCACCCCAATGACAGGAGACCGCCATGGCCGAGTACACGCTCCCCGACCTGCCCTACGACTACGGCGCGCTCGAACCCCACGTGTCCGCCCAGATCATGGAGCTCCACCACGACAAGCACCACGCGGCGTACGTGACCGGCGCCAACCAGACACTCGAGAAGCTGGCCGCGGCTCGGGACAAGGACGACTTCGCCGCCATCGTCGGCCTCGAGAAGACGCTCGCGTTCCATATCTCTGGCCACGTGCTGCATTCGACCTTCTGGCAGAACCAGAGCCCCGACGGCGGCGACAAGCCCGACGGCGCCCTGGGCTCCGCGATCGACGAGCACTTCGGCTCGTTCGACAAGTTCAAGGCGCACATGACGCAGGCGACCATGACGATCCAGGGTTCGGGCTGGGGCGCATTGGCGTGGGAGCCGTTGGGCGGTCGCCTGATCGTCGAGCAGATCTACGACCACCAGGGCAACGTCGGCAACGGCTCGATCCCGCTCCTCGTATTCGACGCGTGGGAGCACGCCTTCTATCTGCAATACAAGAACGTCAAGGCGGACTTCTTCGCGGCGCTGTGGAACGTCGTGAATTGGCCGGACGTGGCGGCGCGCCTGGAGGCAGCGAAGGGCCTCAAGGTCGGTCGCTGACGCGGACACCGGACGTTGGCTCCCGGTGTCGGCGGTGCCACCCTTCTGACACCAGGCGACGGCGAGCGGATCGGCCTGGACGCGGGCCGTCAGCCGAGGGCGAGGTGCTGCTCGCAGAAGCGACGGGTCGGGTCGCGCTCCAGATCGGCATCGAGAATGACTGACCCGCAGGTGACGCACGACCCGTAGCCGCCGAGGCTCAGGCGTTCGAGCGCCTGGTCGACTCCGTCGAGGACGGCAGCGGACCGGGCCAGTTCGGACTCGTAGCGCTCCTCCACGCAGGCAGGGTAGCGCCCCGGGCCGCCGGCCAGCCGGTTTAGAGGTGGGCGGCGGGGGCAGATGTAGCCCAACTGCTATGCGAATCCGGAGGGACCCGGGGATCAGGCCGGGTAGAACGACCATCGAGGGTGGGTCGTCAGCGGACGAAACTGCCACCGCGCCACGGGAAGCCTGTACCGAGCAGGTCGGCACCGTGGTCACCCGGCGGTTCCCAGCTACTTGCGCGTCGGTTGCGGCGGCGAGGCACTTCCTCCGCCAACAGCTGGGGTCGGACGGTTGCGATCCCGATATCGAGTCGGTGGCACTCATGGTCTCGGAGCTGGCGACAAACGCGGTGCAGCACGCGCAAACGGAGTTCGAGGTCGGCATCTGGGTGACCCCCGACGCCGACGGGCGCTCCGTGCTGGTCCGCGTGACCGACAACGCCCCGGGCTCCCCCGCGCCGCAGAATCCGCCGGTGGACGCTGCCCATGGCCGCGGCCTGCGCATCGTGGAGGCACTCGCCGCCCGCTGGGGCGTCGAGCAGGAGGAGTTCGGGCCCGGCAAGACGGTGTGGTTCCGGGCACGCGTCGGGCCCGGAGCCGCCGTGGGCGATGCCATGGATCAGGCAGACGATGACGGTCCCAGAGGTGGTGCGCGCTTCGTAGTGTGACGGCGTGGATCCGGACGCACCGCTCGCTCCCCTCGTGGGTGCGCACGCACTCGTCCCCTGCGTCGACGGCAGTGAACGGCCCTACCGCGACCTCGACGGTGCGGCGTCGACGCCCGCGCTCGAGACGGTGGCGGCCCGGGTGGACGAGTTCCTGCCGTGGTACTCGAGCGTGCATCGAGGCGCCGGCTACAAGTCACGACGCGCCACCGCGGCGTACGAGTCGGCGCGGGAGAGCGCCTATCGCTTCGCCCGGCGGCCGGCCGGGAACGACGACGTCGTCGTGCTCGTCCGCAACACCACGGAGGCCATCAACCACCTGGCCTACCGGCTCCGCCTGGACCCCTCCGACGTGGTCGTCACGACCGTCGTCGAGCACCACGCCAATCTGCTGCCGTGGGCTCGCGTGGCGACCCGCCGCTGGGTCGAGTGCGACACCGAAGGCATGTTCGGCGTCGATGACGTCGTGCGGGTCCTCGACGAAGGGCCGCGGCCAGCGCTGCTTGCCCTGACCGCCGCGTCCAACGTGACGGGATGGCTACCGCCCGTGGAGGAGATCTGCGCTGCCGCCCACGACCGCGGCGTGCCGGTCCTGGTGGACGCGGCGCAGCTGGCGCCGCATCGCCCGCTCCCCTCCGCCCCCGATTTCGTCGCCTACAGCGGCCACAAGCTGTACGCGCCATTCGGCGCCGGCGCGCTCATCGCGCCGCGAGAGACGTTCGAGTCCGGCGACCCCTTCCTCGCCGGCGGCGGGGCGGTCGACCTGGTCGACCTCGACGAGGTCATCTGGACAGAGCCCCCGGAGCGAGAGGAGGCCGGCTCACCGAACGTGGTGGGTGCCGTCGCCTTCGGCACGGCCATGGACGAACTGGAGCGCATCGGCTGGGACGCGGTGCGGGCGCACGAGGCGTCGCTGTGCGCCCGGCTGCACGAAGGCCTGCGCTCGATCCCGGGTGTGCGCGTCCTCGGCCCGGCGCCGGGCGACGCGGACGGCGGCGAGGACCGACTCGCCGTCGCGGCGTTCACCGTGGACGGCATGCACCACGCGCTCGAGGCGGCCCGGCTCAGCGCGGAATTCGGCGTGGGAGTGCGGCACGGCTGCTTCTGCGCGCATCCCTACCTCATCCGGTTGCTCGACGTCGGGAGCGCCGGCCTGGCCGAGGCCCGGGCGGCGGTGCGCCGCGGTGACCGCAGCGGCATCCCGGGCGCGGTACGGGCGAGTTGTGGGCTCGGTACGTCCAGCGAGGACGTCGACGCCTTGCTCGCCGCGCTGCGCGCGCTCGCCGCGGGAGCACCGGCCCCGGTCACCTACGTCCAGGACCGGGTGACCGGCGACTACTGGCCCGAAGGGGACTCGCCCGGCTGGACGGCGGCGGAGAGGCCCGCGGGAGCGGCGTGCGGCCGCGGGTGACGATGGCGCGGGCCCACCACCGTTCCCGGCAAACGCGGCATATGGCAGCGCTGATCCTGGCGTCGTTGGCAGCAACGCCGGTTTTGGCCGCCTGCAACTCGCCCGTCGGCAGCACCTCCGTCCGCGACGTCGCCTGGGTCACGACAGCCGCCTCGGTGACGCTGCCGGGTACGGGCGTCACGCCGGTCGATCTGGCCACGCGTCGCCAGGGAGCGAAGGTCCCCATCGGCAGCCTGCCCGCCGCGCTGGCCTACACCGCAGGTGACCGCGGGCTGCTCGTCGTGACGCAAGGTGACGACACCCTCCACGAGATCGACCCGGCGACGCACGACGTGATCCATTCGGTGTCCGTCGGGGTGGAACCTCAGGCGGTGGCGGTCGCGCCGGGCGGGACGCGCGGCCAGGGCATCGCGCTGGTGGCCGACTCCGGATCGAACACGGTCACGCCGGTGGACCTCGGCACCTGGCGGGCGGGGCGCCCGATCGCCGTCGGCGCGCAGCCGGTGGCGATCGCCGTCGCGCCACCGTTGCCGGGCTCGGGCACCGTGCTGGCCTTCGTCGCGAACTTCGAGAGCAGCACGGTCACGCCGATCAACGTCAACACGATGGGGACGGGGGCTCCGATCCCGGTGGGGCCAAGCCCGCAGACGCTGGCGGTCGCCTCAGGGACGCTGCTGGTCGGGAACTTCGGCAACGCCACCCTCACGGAGATCTCCGCCACCACCCTCACGCGCGATGCGCCCGTGCCCCTGCCGTTCGCTCCCACCGCGATCGCCGCCGGTACGGGTGAGTCCACCACGGCCGCCTACGTGTGCGGCGGCGCCGGACTGGTGCCCGTCAGGCTGACCGCGCTGGGACCGGCAGTCGGGGCACAGATCGGGTTGCCCGACGTGGCCCAGGGCATCGCGCTCACCGCCGACGGCGCGACCGCATGGGTGACCCAGCAAGCCGGCGGGCTCATACCAGTGACCCTGGCAACCGGAAAGACGGGCCCGTCCATCCACCTGGGTGGGCATCCCTCAGCCATCGTGATCGGGGCCGGCTGAGGCGGATCGCTCTCAGACGCTGTACACGGCGCGGGCGCGGAAACGCACCGGCCGCTCGTTCAGCTCTTCCAGGTAGTGCGCGGCCCAGCCGGCGACGCGGGCCACGGCGAAAATGGTGCGCCCGCTGTCGGGCGGCATGCCGGCCCCCCAACTCAGCGCCGCGAGCGCGAGGTCGCAGTTGGGGAGAGGGACGTCGTGCGCGGCGGCCAGTGCGATGACCTCGTGCAGCACGGCGCGTTGGCCGTCACGCAAACGCGGCTCGGCCAACGCGAGCAGCGCGCCGAAGCGCGGGTCGCCGCTCTTGTAGACGGTGTGGCCGAAGCCTGGCAGGCGGCCTTGCTCGCGGAGCACGTCATTGAGGGCGCGCTCGGCGCCGTCGCGCTCCGCGACGACGAGGAGCTCGTACGCCATCTGGCTGGCTCCTCCGTGCAGTGGGCCCGCCAGCGTGGCCAGGCCGGCCAGCAATGCGTCGTAGGGATCGGCACGAACCGACGCGGCCACCCGCACGGCCATGGTCGACGTGGCCAGCTCGTGGTCGGCCATGAGGACCAGGGCTGCGTTGACGGCTTCCTCGGGCACCGCGTCTGACGACGGCGTGAGACGCGCAGCGAGGCGCGCGGCGATGGAGGCATGGGCGTGGTCGGTGGGACATTCCCCGACCGCGGCGACCAACGCGGCAGCCGAGCGTCGTGCCGCGTTCGTCACTGCCGGCGGCCGCAGGTCGGAACGGAGGGGATCGGTCGCGCCGCACACCACCAGGGCCCAGCGCATGCGGTCAAGGGTGTGGACGAGCGGGCAGGGCCCGAGGTCGGGCGCGCCCCAGTCGGCGTCTGGGGACCCGGACTCCCACAGGAGCTCGGCGACGTCCTCGAAGCGGGCCCGGGTGGCCAGCTCGGTGGCGCGCTGCCCGCGGTAAAGCGGCCCGAGCTCCTGGTGGAGCTGGGTCACGGCTGTCGTGATGGTGGCGAGCCTGGTCGCGGTCTGCCTGCCGCCCCGGCTCCGGATGGCCAGCGCCTCGACGTCGGACAGGTCGAACAGGCTGCCCCGGGCGCTGGGGTCGCGGTGGGACTCGAGCAGGCCGCGGCTGACGTAGGCGTAGAGGGTCGGCACCTTGACCCCGAGGCGGCGGGCCGCCTCCTCGGTGGTGAGCATGCGTTCCACCGGGTGGAGTTTATATTGACTTGATCAACGTTTACAATGCCTGGTCGCAGGCGGCATAGTGGGCGCTATGGACACCATCGTGCGAGACCTCATGACGGCGCCGGCCGTGACCTGCCCGGCGGACGTCACGCTGGCCGAGGCGGCAGGCGTGATGCAGCACGCGGACACCGGCTCGGTGGTCGTGACCGACCAGGGCAAGGTCGTCGGCATCCTCACCGAACGCGACCTACTGCGTGCTGCCGTGGGAGCGGGTGATCCCCGCCGCGAGAAGGTGGCGCTCTGGATGACGGCGCGGCCCGACGTCCTCGGACCCGACGAGCGGGTCGACGCGGCTTGGGCGAGTCTCACCTCGCACCACTACCGCCACCTGCCCGTAGTGGAAGGCGACGTCTGCGTCGGCGTCGTGTCGCTGCGCGACCTGATGGGCGTGGCTCGCATCCGGCCCGCGGGCGAGACGAGCGGCGACGTCCCGGCCGGGCTCGAGGGCGTAGTCGTGGCCGAGACCAGCATCGGCGACGTGCGCGGGCTGGAGGGCTTCTTCCACTACCGGCAGTACTCGGCAGTCGACCTGGCCGAGACACGTTCCCTCGAAGACGTATGGCATCTCCTCTTCCGCGGCGAGCTGCCCGACGCCGCGGCATCGCAGGCGTTCAGTGCCGAGGTGCGCCGGCGCCGCGTCTTGCCGCCCGGCCTCAGCACGCTGCTGTCGAGTCTGGCGGGGCGGGGCGCGCCCCTCGACGTGCTCCGAACGGCGGTGTCGCTGCTGGCGGCGGAGCTCGGCTGGCAGCCGACGCACGACATCGGGGCGGACGAGCTCGCCGACCAGGCGATGGGCCTGTGCGCCGCAGTGCCGACCATCCTGGCCGCGGCCCACCGGCTCCGTTGCGGGAACGAGCCGATCGAGCCGCGGGCCGACCTCGGCCACGCGGCCAACTACCTCTACATGTTGACCGGGAAGGTATCGTCGCCCGAGCACGCCAGGGCCGTCGAGCAGTACATGATCCTCACCATCGACCACGGGTTCAACGCGTCGACATTCACCGCGCGCGTGGTCACCTCGACGGGTGCGGACCTGGGTGCGGCGATCGTGGCGGCCATCGGCGCCCTCTCAGGGCCGCTGCACGGTGGTGCACCGATCCGTGCGCTCGCGTTGATCGACGCCATCGGCTCACCCGAGCGCGCGGAGCCGTACATCCGGCACGCCGTCCAGCACGGCGACCGCATCATGGGATTCGGCCACCGCGTCTACAAGACCGAGGACCCGCGGTCGCTCCTGCTGCGCGGCGTGAGCGAGCGACTGGGCGGACCGCTGGTCGAGCTCTCCGAGTCGGTCGAGCGCACGGTGGTGGAGGTACTGGCCGAGCTCAAGCCTGGCCGCCACCTGTACGCCAACGTCGAGTTCTACGCCGGCGTGGTGATGCACACGTGCGGCATCCCCCGCGAGATGTTCACCCCGACGTTCGCGGCGGGACGGACCATCGGGTGGTGCGCGCACGTGCTGGAGCAGGCGGCGCACAACCGCCTGATCCGCCCGGCCGCCCGCTACGTCGGGCCTCCCCCGCCCCAGCCGGTGCCGCCCGAGGGCTGAGGGACGACAGCCGGCCGGGGAACCCGGAATACCCGACTGACCTGGTCGGGGTTATGCGTTCGTGGTTCGCCTTCCCCAACCCGGTCAACGAGGTGTCAGCCCGGCTGGTGGCTGCGGGTGTCGTCCTGATGTCGGTTGCGACGATTGCGTTTGACCTGCACTGGATGACGGTCGTGATCGCCTACGGCTTCGTGGCCCGCGTCCTGACCGGCCCGACGCTCAGCCCCCTCGGCCAGCTGGTGGCGCGGGTGATCACGCCGCGGCTCGGCCGGGCGGCGCGGCCCGTCGCCGGTCCGCCGAAACGCTTCGCCCAGGGTGTCGGCGCCGCATTCTCGATGACGGCCCTGATCCTGACCGGGCTCGGCGACTGGACTGCGGCCCAGGTCGCGCTCGGCCTACTGGCGGCAGCGGCGACTCTCGAGGCAGCGTTCGGCATCTGCCTGGGCTGCTCGACGTTCGGCCTGCTCATGCGGACGGGGGTGGTGCCCGACGATGTGTGCGAGCGCTGCAACGACATTTGGGCCACGACAGGCGGTGCGGCACTCTGAGCGCGCCCGCTCAGCTGTCGTAGACGAGCACCCCGCGGATGTTCTTCCCGTCGCGCATGTCCTGATAGCCCTGGTTGATGTCGCCCAGCTTGTAGGTGCTGGTGATCATCGAGTCCAGGTCGAGCTGGCCGTCCCGGTACAGCTTCAGCAGCTTCGGGATGTCGGAGTGGATGTTGGCCGAGCCGAAGATGCTCCCGACGACCTGCTTCTCCATGATCGTCAGCTGCATCAGGTTCATGGTGACGTCCATTTCCGTCATGGGGTGAATGTTCGTCACGACCACGCGCCCGCGCTTGGCGGTGAGGCCCAGGATCGACTCCATCATCGAACCCCGGCCGACGCCCATGGCGCAGACGACCTTGTCGCACATCCGGCCCCAGGTCTCGCGCTGGATCAGCTCGAACGCCTCGTCCACCGAGGCCGCGGTGTGGGTGGCGCCGAAGTTTGGGGCCAGCTTGCGCTTGAGCTCGACCGGGTCGATGGCGAAGATCATCTCGGCGCCGGCCAACCGCGCGCCCTGCACGGCCGAGGCCCCGATGCCGCCGATGCCGACCACCGCGACGTAGTCCCCGGGACGCACATCCGCTGCGTAGACGGCCGAACCCCAGCCTGTCGTGACCCCGCAGCCGACGAGGCAGGCCTTGTCGAGCGGGATGTCCTCGAGGATCTTCACGCAGGAGGCCTGGTTCACCACGCTGTACTTGGCGAACGTGCCGAGGCAGACCATGGTCGCGATGTCGTGGCCCTGCGCGTGGTGACGGATGGTGCCGTCCATCTGGCGCCCGGTCATCAGGACGCCACCGACGTCGCAGAGGTTCGAATGGCCGGTGGCGCACGACGGGCACTTGCCGCACGCCGGCACGAACCCGAGGACCACGTGGTCGCCCGGCTTGAGCGCGGTGACGCCTGGTCCGACCTCCTCGATCACACCTGCACCTTCGTGACCGCCGATCATCGGCAGCGGCACCGGCATGTCGCCGGTGACTAGGTGCTCGTCGGAGTGGCACATGCCGGACGCAGCGAACTTGACTAGCACCTCACCATCCTTGGGCGGGTCGAGCTCGATGGGCTCCACGCTCCAGTCGGCGTGACGCTCCCACAAGACGGCGGCTTCGGTCTGCACGGTCCCTCCCCAAGGTG
>Ga0306920_100009063_pt1 | contig 13266 bp, 10 predicted proteins | sample flu12Cox44000170_FD_204666 | JGI IMG/M metagenome (GOLD analysis project Ga0306920, IMG submission 204666) | Lab enrichment of tropical soil microbial communities from Luquillo Experimental Forest, Puerto Rico - flux4day.12C.oxic.44.000.170 (v2)... | ecosystem: Environmental > Terrestrial >... | reverse complement strand
AGCGGCAGATAGCAGTAGGTATCGTAATAGCCGTGAAAGAAACGCTCCTCTTGATGCCCGTGCAGCGGGTCGTCGGTGGCGTCGAGATCGAGCGTGATCTGCGGCGGCGGGGCCGCATGGGCGTCGAGGAACAAATCGACAAACAGCCCCTCGATCGCCGCTGCGTCGTGGCCGATCTTGTGGTAGCGGGTCGGCTCCTCGCGGCTCAACTCCAGCCGGTTGAGCGTCGATTTGCCGGCCAATGGTGCGCAATCGGCACGCCGCGCTTGGAGCCTGCCGCCCAGTACCGCCATCACCGGGTCGTGGCGCAGCTGGTCGTGGTCGATCAGATCCTCGTAACCCAGCGCCATCCCGAACACCCGCTGACCCACCAAGCCAGCCACTTCGTGAACCACCAGATCGGCGTCACGGTGATCGGCAAAGCAGCCGGCAAAGCGTTCGATCAGCCTGATCCGCTTATCGCTAGCGCCGAGCAGCATCGCCCCGGCCTCCGAGGTCATCGTGCCACCGTCAAACGCGGCCACTACTTTGTGCCCTTCAACCGGTGCAAAGCCGAACAGATCCGCGTTACACTCTGTCTGCATCGGGACTCCCCCTGGTCCTGAGATAAACCGTTTGTGCAACACGATTTTCTCAGATCCAGGGCCCCGATGCACCTACCCGTTTGAGAAATCCAGGCTAGCTGAGCGAGGGCCGCGCGCAGCGGGGCACTGGAGACTTGGATCAGCCCCTCGAACGACCGGTCGAGTTCCAGGATCAGAAACAGCGCGCCGGAAACCGAGAGTGCGCAGACGAAAAAGGCAGCGATTACGGTAGCGTTGCGCGGAGCAAAGAGCCCAAAACTGGCAAATATGATGGCAAGCCAGAACACCAGCACGATCAAGAACGGAACAGGGATCGAACTGTCCAACTGCTCGAACAACAGCACGCGCGTTCGCCCGAGATCGAGGACCATCGTCAATGCCTGGCTTTGCAGGAAGCGTTGAGCATCGCTCTGCGGCGAAAGCCGTTGGATATTATCAAACAGAGCCTCGACCGAGGAGGTCCTTCGATCGATGTTTACGGGCGGGCTGCCGTTTTCCGGCCAAAACTGCTCGAGCGCGACGGTGACCGAGCGTTGGAGCAGCGCCCGCGCCTCCTTCGTCTCCGGCCCATAGTTCGCTAAGAGGCGGTCGAGCAGGATGACGTCGGCAGAGACCTGCAATAACTGGCTTCGACGCGTGTCGTAAGTGCTCTTCGCCGAGGCGATCAACAGGCCGAGGACCAGCGCAGCCATCGTCGCGATCAGCGCGATTCCGAGCTTCACGACATCCCTTGTGTCGGCGCCGAGATGATGCTCGGGCAATATGTTGCGAAACGACAGGCCGAGCAGCGCCCCGCCAAAAACGCACGCGAATGATATGCAAGCGATCGCTATCGAACTCAGAACCTATCCTCCCGAACTCAGAACCTATCCTCCGTGCGGTGATGCGATATTCCATCAACTCTGGTTGTCGACGCCTCGCTTGAGCCCGTCGCCGAGGCCGCGTTCCTTGTTGCAGCGTCCAATCGACAACGCGCCGCATCACGTCGGCGAGGCATGCCAACGCCCTCACCCTTAGCCATCAGTCAGCAGCGCTCCGCAAACAAGCCATCAACCTGTTCTTGCCCTTGCCAGGCGCGCACACCGTCGGTCACACGCTCATAGAAGTTGGCCGGCCCGACGGCGGCCTCTATGCCTGCGAGCCTAAGCCGCTCTCGGACTTCGTCGCGCACCCGGGCAAAGGCGAAGGTGATGCCCCGGCTTTGCAACTCCTTAATGGCGTTCAACAAGGCGTCACAGCCGGTGGTATCGGCAAAGTTGACCGAATCGGCATCCAGAAGGACATGCTTCGCCGGTGACCGGCCCGCCGCGAGCGCGGCTTTCAGTCCCTCATCTAGGTGGCCGACACTGGCAAAGAACAGGTCGCCGCCGATCCGCCAAATCAGCAAATCCGGGAAGGTGATCGCCTCAGGATGGCGCCGGATGTCGCGATAGGCCTCGGTCCCTGGCAGCTGGCCCAGCATGGCACTTTGCGGGTGGCTGGTTCGATAGATCAGCATCAGCAGCGACAGCGCCACCCCGATTAAGATCCCCTGCGGGACACCCATGGCCAACTCTCCGGCGATGACGATCGCGGCTAGGGCAAACTCCAAACGGCTGCGGATGAACAGATCGTGCAAATAGTCCGGCTTGGAGAGATGCAGCATTGCCGCGATCACGATGGCGGCAAGCGCCGGATGCGGCATGCCTCGGAACAACGGCGTCAAAAAAACCAATGTCAGAAAACAAAAGATGGCCGCGACGAGATTGGCGAGCTGGGTGTGGGCGCCGGCAGCCATGGCCACCGAGGTCTTGGACAGGCTGCCGACGACGAGAAAGCCGCCGAATAGGCCACTCAAAATATTGGCGGGCCCGTGCGCAATCAGCTCCTGGTTTGGATCGATGTCGCCGCCCTGCATCGCCGCGGCCTTCGCCCCGCCGAGCGCCTCGGCATAGCCGACCAATACGATGGCGAGCGCTCCGGGCGCCAGCTCCCACAGTATCTTGGGGTCGAGGTGGGGTAGGGCGAGGTGAGGCAGACCGGACGGGAGCTCACCCACGACGCTGATACCGGCGGCATCACCGCCGAGAACGCCGACAAAGATCGTTGCCGCAACTGCGACCACCAGCGCCGCAGGTATCCGAGGCGCCAGATGGCGCAGCAGCAGCATCGCGACGAGGCCGAGCAAGCCGGTCAGCACCGGGGCGAGCGAGACGTCCGACAAATGCTGAAGAATGAACCAGAGTTTTGTGAAAAAGTTGCCGGACGTGCCCTCGATGCCAAGCAGATGCGGGACTTGACCGATTATGGTGACGCAGACGAGTCCCTCGATAAATCCTCGCATGACCGGTGTCGGGATGAAGGCCGCCACCCAGCCCATACGCAAGGCGCCGAACAGCAGGAAGAAGCCGCCAATCAACACCGCTAGGGTAGAAGTGAGTGCATTGAATTCTGGAGTTCCTTGCGCCGTGATAGCGCCGACGGTCAGCGCGGAGATCAGGCCGGTCGCGGTGTCCGGGCCGACGACCAGCAGGCGCGAGGTGCCGAGCAGCGCATAGGCAATCAACGGCGGGACGATCGTGTAGAGGCCCATGATCGGTGGCACCCCGACGATGCCGGCATAGGCCATGCCCTCCGGTACCATGACCGCCCAGACCGCAAGCCCGGCCAGGACATCCGGCAGCACCCATGCGCCCCGATAGGCTGGAAGCCAGCCGAGGACCGGCAGCCACCGCTGCGCGATGGCGATAGGGCGAGTCGAGATAAGCGTCGTGTCGATCATGACGGAGGTCGGCGGCGCCGGTAGATCCGTAGCAATTTCGGGGATCAAGATTTCAAAATGTACGAGAACGCCGCCTTTCTGGCGCCATTCCTTCTTGTCAGCAACCATTTACACATTCTAATCGGTCGCCAAGCGCGGGAGGTCAGCAGCACGATCGACCCGGGCGAGCCGACCGCCGCCTTATTTTTCAGCGGGATGGTGATGGCCCATGTCCTGGTTCCGACCGGTCTGTTCGAGTATCGAGCCGGGATCGCTTTGCGGCTGATGGGCGGCGACATCGCGATCGCGATGGGCCGTCGTCACCAACGGCTAATCTGAGAGAAGCGCCGCCGGGGAGATTAGCGCATGAGGACCATGCTCATCGGCGATGGGCAACGCGCTGGTGCGTGGCGAAATCGGGCTCGTGATCTGGGATTTACCGCCATGCTCGCCGTCCAATGCCTGATAATATTTGCGATTCCTTTCGCGGCCATGGGTTACGAGGGGCTACGTGAAGTGGTGGCGCTGCTGTTTTTTATCTTTACCTTTCTCGTATGCTTAATCGCGCCCGGTCGAGTTGCCACAATCTTCGCGATATTGGCATTCATCTCTGGTTTGACAGGCTACGTGCTGGAGCGCGTAGAGCCGTCAACCACGATCGCCCTGGTCCTTGTTTTTATCGGAGCGGTCAGCGCCTTCGTTGTGGCGACCTACGCTCTCGGCTATGCGACGCTCGCGCCGGGTAGAGTGACGTTTCATCGGGTGTTGGGGGCGATCGCGCTCTATTTGAACATCGGACTGATGTTTGGCGCGATATATCGAATGATCTGGTACTTCATTCCAAATTCGCTGACCAATATTCCGGGTGATGCAGGCTGGTCGGCCTATGGCCAGATACTCTATATCAGCTTTGTCACCCTCACATCCACCGGCTTTAGCGACATTGTACCGGTCCACCCCATCACCCGCATGCTCGTCAATGTGGAGGCCATCATCGGCCAATTATATCCGGCAACTTTACTCGCCCGCCTGATCACCCTGGAACTTCGAGGGGAGCGGCGGCGCTCCTGAAAGAGCCTCCGGGCTCGATCCCCGAGATTTCGAGCGTTGGGTTTGCAGCCGCCGCCCCCGGTGGGGCCGGAAAAGTAGAGAGCATAGGAGCGTGACCTATGACCGACTCGATACGCTATCCAGGCCTTTTTCAGATCGACCCGCCGGTTTAGCTTATTTTTTGAATCCTCTGCCCACCGAGGCACGGGCGTGACCCAGGGATACTCAGCATGAACGAAGTGCCGGTTGCTCAGCCCGAGCAGATCGCGACGGCGCCTCCGCCGTCCAAGCGCACCGATCCGTTGCGGCGCTGGACGCTGGCCATCCTCATCCTCTTCCTCGTGCTGTTCGGCTGGACACTGGTTGCCGACCGGCTGACACCGTACACTAGCGACGCCGGCGTGCGGGCTTTCGTGGTGCGCATCGTACCGGAGGTCTAGGGGAAGGTCATCGAGGTCGCGGTGCATGACAACCAGATCGTCGGGACCGGCGACCTGCTGTACAGGATCGACCCGACGCCGTTCCGCATCGCCGTGGAGCGCGCCGAGGCCAAGCTCGCTGCGGCCGGGCAGGCCGTCGGCGCGTCTACAGCAGCGGTGGATGAGGCCCAGGCGCAACTGGTGCAGGAGCTCGCACAGCGGGACAACGTCCGCGAGCAGGCGGCTCGGGTCTTCGAGCTGGTGCGTACTGGCGTCTATGCAGCCTCGAAACGCGACCAGGCGGAGTCGGAGTTGGGCACGGCCGAGGCGCAGGTGCAGCGTGCCCAGGCCTCGCTCGAGCAGGCGCGCCAGGCGCTCGGCCCCAAGGGTGCCGACAACCCGCAGATCCGCGACGCGCTGGCCGCGCTCGAGCAGGCACGCCTCGATCTCGCCCGCACGACCCTGCGCGCACCCGGCGATGGTGTGGTAACCAACCTGCAGCTCAACATCGGGCAGTTCGCGGCCGCCGGCCAGCCGGCACTGACCTTCCTCGACGCGCGGCTGGTGTGGCTGCAGGCCTTTGTGCGTGAGAACAGCCTGGAGTACATCAGCCCCGGTACACGGGCCGAGGTGGTGGTCGACGTCTTGCCTGGCCGCGTGCTGCCGGCGCGGGTGGAAAGCCTCGGCTGGGGCGTCGGCGAGGGCGATGTGGATCCCACGACCGGCCTGCCAAAGACGCACCAGGGCACCGGCGGGTGGCTCGCATCGGCGCAGCGCTTCCCCGTCGATCTGACATTTGAGACCGCTGGCGGGCCACCAGACGGCGTGCGCTACAATGCGCGCGCCGCCGTTATCCTCTACACGGGTGACCACCCGGTCTTTGATGCGATCGCCTGGCTCTGGATCCGGCTGATCTCGGTACTGACCTTTGTCTCCTGAGACGGCACGGCACCGCGCGGCGTTGCGGCTCGCCTTCGCCGCGACATTGGCGATGGTCTGGGGCACGATGGTCAGGGAGCCGCTCCCCGGGCTCACGGCCGTGCTTGCCGCGCAGATTCTCGTTGGGATGCCGCGCCCGCCGCGGCTGGGCCAAGCGGCAGCGCTGGTTGTCGTGATCGCGGCTACCGCCGGTGCAGCTTTCGCTGTCTCCGCGGTGTTCTCGGACCGGCTGCTGGTTCTGATGGCTGCGCTCGGGCTGTTGTTCTTCCTTGGTTTTGCGATGCGCGAACGGGCGGCGGGCCGGCCCTCACTCCCTGCCACGATGCTGCTGAATGCCACCGCGGTGGTCCCGGTCCTCACGGTCCAAGCGGAAATCCTCGGGGCCGGCGTGCTTGAGACCCTAGTCACCGCGGCAATACGGGCAACGCTGGTCGTCTGGCTCCTGTACGCGCTCTTCCCGGCGTCGCAGGAAGAGGCCGCCACAGGTATGCCTGCCGGCGCCGCGCCCTCAGGCGGCTTGCCTGTAACGGAACAGGGGAGCACGGCGCGCACCCTTGCCAAGGTCGTCATCGTGCTGCCGGCGGAACTCGTCTACCTTGCCGAACCCACTGCGCTCGCCTTCCCGGCGCTACTCGGGCTCGTCACTTTCCTGTCCGCACAGGACCCGGCGGCCGGGCGCGTCCAACTCGTGATCCTGCTGTTGGGCAACCTCGTCGGGAGCGTCGCGGCCGCAGTCGCCTCGGCGGTCTTGGAGGTCGGTCCGCCGCTCCCCGCACTGACGTTAATGGCACTGCTCGGCTCGCTGGGCTTCGCGGCGTGGATAATGACCGCCAAGCGGCGCGCGGGCAGCGCCGTGGCGCTGACCGGCCTCGTGACCTTTCTGATGCTGTTTGGCCTCGCCGCGGCGCCCGTTCCGTTCGACGTCCCGGTTCTCGATCGGATCGTGGATATCTTCGTGCTCTCCCTCTATACGGTCGGAGCGACCACGCTGCTTCTGCCTCCACCGGACCCGATGGTCCGGCGTCATGGCGGGCGGCTCGGCGGACAATTCGCGTGAAACCGAGCTGGTTGGACGCCCCGGCCCGTGCGGAAAGCGGTCGCCGCCTGACCTGCGATGGAGCAGCCCGCCTGTTGATCAGGGTGGTCTTAAAGCCGCTCACGCATAGCGGCGTCAATTTGGTGTCGCGTCCCAGCCGCGTTTGCGGATGCCTCAGGAAGTGACCAATAGTAATGGCAAATCAACTCCCATCACTGGAGGAGAGAGCAGGTGTCGCCTCCGCGACCGGGACCACGCAGCTCCTCGAGCGCGCCTTCCTACTCCTGCTCTTCGCAGGTCTGCTTGTTGGCATTCTGGCCGTGCTGCGACCCTTCACCACGGCAATCCTGTTCGGCGCGATCCTGGCTATTGCCGCGTGGCCGCTGCGCGATTTTCTGCTCCGACACGGGCTGAAGCGCGGGCTCGTGGCGACACTGCTGCTGGTGCTCGCGCTCGCCGTCGTTGCCGTGCCGCTGATGGCAATGGCGCCCGGCCTCGGCGAGCGTCTGACGCAGGGGGCGGGTCGGCTGCGGGACTACTTCACCGGCGCTCCGCAGCTTCCTCCCAGGCTCGCTGGCCTACCAATCGTCGGCGAGCACCTCGCCAGCATGTGGGATAAGGTGCTGCTGGCCAAGGGCAACATTTGGACAGTTCTCGAACCCTATTCCGACGCGCTGCGACAGGCCTTGGTCGACGCCGCCGGCGCGCTCGGCGCGAGTGTCCTACAGATCATCCTGTCGCTGGTCGCGGCGACGTTCTTCTGGGTCAGCGGCGACGCGCTGGCGGCGGCGCTGCGCGACATCCTCCGGCGGCTTGGCGGTGAAACCGCCGATGTCGCCCTGGACGTCGCGGCGGGCTCGGTGCGCAGTGTGGCCTACGGGGTGGTGGGGACGGCTGTCATCCAGGCCGTCATAATGGCGATCGGCCTGGCGGTAGCGGGAGTTCCAGGCGCCGTCCTGCTCGGCTTTGTCACCCTGCTGCTTTCGCTCAGCCAAATTGGCGCGCCGCTGATCATCGTGGTCTGGGTTGGCGCAGCAGTTTGGCTGTTTGGTCAGGACCAGCAGGGCTGGAGCGTGTTCATGATCTTCTGGGGTCTCGTCGTCACCGTAATTGACAATTTTATCAAGCCCCTTCTGATCGGCGCTGGCGTGGCGATGCCCCTGAGCCTGACGATCCTGGGCGTGTTCGGCGGATTTGTGGCGTTTGGCTTCCTCGGGCTGTTCATCGGACCGACATTGATCGCCATCGCGTTCACGCTACTCGAGGCCTGGCGCGGCACACCCGCAGCGCAACCGGAGCAGACGTCCGGTGACGCGACGCTTGATATTGGCCGCAGTCGTGCATCCAGGAGTTGAGTCCACTGGCGTTATCCGGGATAGGGAGCGTTGGGCAACCCATGATTCGGAGGGCGCCGATGGGCCGGTTTGCCGCAATTCTTCTCGCAGTGAGCGGCACGGTAGCGTTGCAAGTCCTGGCGCAGACGGTTGTACTCACCAGCGTCCGATTCATCGGTCGCCGCACGCGCCGCGCAACCGAGCTCCGGCGGACATTCTGGATCTCGCTCGGCGCCGTGGTGCCGCTGTTCTTCGGTCATTTCGCACAGGTGGGACTGTGGGCTGGGTTTCTCCTCTTTATTGGCGCACTCCAGACCTACGACGATGCCTTCTACTTCTCGCTCGTCACCTTCGCGACGCTGGGCTATGGCGATATCGTTCTGGCGCCGGGCTACCGCATCTTTGGCGCGCTGGGGGCCACTTGCGGTTCGCTGATGCTCGGCTGGTCGACGGCGCTGATTTTCGCCGCCATCAGCCGCGGGCTTGACAGACCCGCAGACGCGCAAGGTGCCGCCGATGTTGGGGATCGGGGTTAATTAGCTTTCAGGCAACGGCCGAAACAACAGATCATCCGAGACATTTGCCTAGATATACTTTCTTCAGCTGCCCCGCCAATCGCTTCGCGAGACTTCGTTTTCGCGGGAGCGATGGTGGTTATCGCGCGCACCGTGGTGTATGCGCCAGATAAAACATGAAAATATTAGACCCATAAGAACAACGAAAATGACCCATTCTAAAGCTTCTCTGTCAAACCAGGCCATTATTACAGTCACCATCGCATGAGGTATCCACTACATTCGGCATTAAGAATTCTCGACCGTGCGATCAGAACTCTCATTGATTTGGATCAACGGACAATCGAGGTGCTCGCAATAGCTTGCCGCCTCGATCGAACGATTTAGGCGTTTCACGGGAGGTGTGTGCCAAATGTATCAAAACGCCGCTTTCCTCGCCGCCTTTCTTCTGATCTACAGCGCGGTCGCCGGTCGGATCGAACGGTCCTTGATAAGCGGCCCGATCGTGTTCACGGTGGCCGGCTTTGTCCTCGGCCCCGATGGGTTGGGCTTGCTGCGCATCAACATAAGCGGCGAGGGGTTGCGCCTTCTGGCGGAGCTGACGCTTGCCATGGTGCTGTTTACCGACGCCGCCAACGCGGATTTCGATGTCGTCCGGCGCAATCTGGGTCTCCCCGAGCGACTTCTCGGGGTCGGTCTGCCACTGACGATTCTGCTCGGTTTTCTGTTCGCCGCGATCGTGTTCCCCTCGCTCGGTATTCTGGAGATGACATTGCTGGCGGCGATACTGGCGCCAACCGACGCGGCGCTCGGCAAGCCGGTCGTGGCGAACCAAGCGGTCCCATCGGTCATGCGCGAGGCGCTAAATCTGGAGAGTGGCCTCAACGACGGCATCTGTGTACCGATCGTGGTGATCCTGCTCGAGCTGGCGGTCGGCACGCAGATCGAGGGCGCAACCATCGGGCATGTTGCCTGGGTCGTCATCGAGGAGATCGGTATCGGGCTGATCGTTGGTCTCGCGCTGACTTGGCTCACCACGCGACTGCTGCGCTTTGCCGAGGGGCGCGGCTGGATCAGCGAACACTGGGTGGAAATTCCGATCGTGGCACTTGCGGCGGCTTGCTTTGCAGCGGCGCAGGCGGCGGGCGGCAGTGGGTTCATTGCGTGCTTTGTCGGCGGGCTCTTGCTGAGCGGGCTCGGCGAGCGTCACAAAGAGGAACTGCTGCGCGGTGCCGAGCACATGGGTGAAGCGCTGGCATTACTGACATGGGTGGTGTTCGGGGGCATCGTGGTCGTCCGTATGATCGACTGCGTCACCTGGCCAGCGCTGCTCTATGCAGTGCTGAGCCTGACCGTGGTTCGAATGCTTCCGGTCTTTCTGTGCCTGATCGGCACGCGAACGAGTACGTCGGACAAGCTTTTCGTCGGCTGGTTTGGTCCGCGCGGACTGGCCACGATCGTGTTCGCGGTTCTCGTCCTCGACGCAAAGTTGCCTGGTAACGATACGGTGATGCTCGCGGCCGGATGGACCGTGCTGCTCAGCGTCATCGCGCATGGCGTGACCGCCAACCCGCTCGTCAAGGCCATAGGGACGCGCCGTTTACAGCCAGCTGAGAAACCAGCTGACATTCGATAGTTGATCCCGAGCAGGAGGATAAAGCTGTGCCAGTGCAGCCCGTATTCGAGCGCGCAAGAACGGCGGAAGAGATGCGTCTCGACGAGGCGCGTGAGAGGGGGGTGCCATGGAAACAATGGGGGCCGTACCTCAGCGAGCGGCAGTGGGGGACGGTTCGCGAAGACTACAGCGAGAATGGCGATGCGTGGAACTATTTTACCCACGACCAGGCGCGCTCGCGCGCCTATCACTGGGGGGAGGATGGCCTGGGCGGCTTCAGCGACGACCATCAGCGGCTGTGCTTTGCCGTTGCTCTATGGAACGGCAAGGACCCGATCCTCAAGGAGCGGCTGTTCGGCCTGACCAATTCCGAGGGCAACCATGGCGAGGACGTGAAAGAATATTATTACTACCTCGACAGCACGCCAACCCACTCATACATGAAGTATCTTTATAAGTATCCGCAGAACGCATACCCTTACAGCAATTTGGTCGAAACAAGCCGGCACCGTGGTCGCAACGATTGGGAGTACGAACTGCTCGATACCGGGATTTTTAACGAAGATCGTTATTTCGACGTCTTTGTGGAATACGCGAAAACCGCACCGACTGACATCCTGATCCAGATCAGCCTGTGCAATCGAGGGCCAGAGGCCGCCAGCCTGCACGTGCTCCCGACCCTGTGGTTCCGCAATACCTGGACATGGTGGCCAGATCAGCCGAGACCTTCTTTGCGGCAGAAGCCGGGGGAAAACACGGTCACGATTGAAGCGTCACATGCCGATCTGGGTGGCTTCTTGCTGCATTGCGACGGAAACCCAGACCTGTTGTTCACCGAAAACGACACCAACAACGAGCGGATCTTCGGGAAGCCTAACGCGTCACCCTATGTCAAAGACGCATTTAACAGCTATCTTGTGGCGGGCCGGCAGGAGGCGATCAACCCGAGCATGATCGGGACCAAGGCCGCCGCGCACTATCAGCTCAACATAGGCGCCGGCGACACCGCCGTCGTTCGGCTAAGGCTGACCAATACCGGCTCCCGCAGCCCGTTTGGCAGGCAATTCGATCAGATCATCGATCAGCGTCGGCGCGACGCTGACGCGTTCTATCACGCGATAACGCCGGCCCGGGTGGGCGAGGACGCGGCCAATGTGATGCGGCAGGCATTGGGCGGGATGCTGTGGAGTAAGCAGCACTTCTTCTACGATACCGACAAATGGCTCGAAGAGCACGGCGCCGACCCAATGCGGCCGACTCCCCGCCAGGTGCGGAATCGCGAATGGTTCCACGTGATCGGCGATCATGTCATATCGATGCCCGACAAGTGGGAATATCCCTGGTTCGCCGCCTGGGACCTCGCCTTTCACACGCTGGCGTTGTCGACCGTCGACATCGATTTCGCCAAGCAGCAGCTCGATCTGCTGCTTCGCCAGGCCTACCTACATCCGACCGGGCAGATCCCGGCCTATGAATGGAACTTCAGCGACGTCAACCCACCGGTCCAAGCCTGGGCGTCGATCTTTCTCTACCGGATGGAGCAGGCGCTGCGGGGTAAGAGCGACCTAGACTTCCTGAAGCGGGTCTTCGGCAAGCTGACGGCGAATTTCGGCTGGTGGGTGAACCGCAAGGACCGCTTTGGCCGGAGCCTGTTCGAAGGCGGGTTTCTCGGACTCGATAATATCGGTGTCTTCGACCGCAGCGCGCCACTGCCGACCGGTGGGTATTTGGAGCAGGCCGACGGCACCGCCTGGGTGGCCTTGTTCTGCCAAAACATGCTCGAGATTGCCTTCGAGCTCGCGGCGCACGACGCAACATACGAGGAGTTGGCATCGAACTACGCGATGGAGTTCCTCTTCATCGCCCGTGCGATGAACGCGATAGGCCGCGAAGGAATGTGGGACGAGGAAGACGGCTTTTATTATGACGTCCTTCGCTCGCCGGACGGTACCGCGACGCGGCTCAAGGTCCGCTCGATGGTAGGTCTTTTGCCACTTTGCGCCGCGACCGTCATAGAAAAATGGCAGCGCGAGCGGGTCCCTACACTGACAGCCGCTATCTACGACCGTTGGCGGCGCATGCCGGAACTCCACGAATCCATCCATCCAACGGGACCCGGGCACCTGGGCGTCGCGGAACGCGGCATAATGGGACTGGCAAATGAGAGCAGGCTGCGCCGGATCCTAACGCGCGTGCTCGACGAAAACGAGTTCCTGAGCCCTTACGGGATCCGGTCTTTGTCTAGGTACCATGCCGAGCGCCCCTACGTCTTTAACGCTGGTGGTCGGGAGTATCGGGTCGCCTATCTGCCCGCGGAATCCGACAGCGGCATGTTCGGCGGTAACTCTAACTGGCGAGGACCGATCTGGATGCCGGTCAACGCGCTGATCATCCGCGCCCTCTTGCACTACTACGCCTATTACGGCGAGAACTTCAAAATCGAGTGCCCAACCGGCTCGGGCAAATTGATGAACTTGTTCGAGGTCGCGCGCGAGATCGCTAATCGCCTGACCCGGATTTTCCTGCGCGATGAAACCGGCCGGCGGCCGGTTTTCGGTGGCGCCGAAAAATTTCAGCGCGACCCCTATTGGCGCGATCACCTCCTCTTTTACGAATACTTCCACGGCGACAACGGTGCTGGCCTCGGCGCCAGCCACCAGACCGGTTGGACCGGCGTCGTCGCCCTGCTGATTGAAATTTTTGGCAAACTCGATCCGCAAACCCTCCTAGCGGCCGGGCAAGGAGCGGCCTTTGGTCGAAAGATAGAAACGGCATAGGCGGGGGATCGAACTCTGTGGTGCGCGGCAGGCTCGTCGTCACAGTTCTCGCATCCTTGATCGCGTCATGCGCGAGTATCGGGCCGGCTACGGTACCGCACGACAGGATCGACTATGGGAGCTCGATCGGTAATTCCTGGAAAGAGCAGACCCTCCTCAACATCGTCAAGCTGCGTTACGCGGATATGCCGATCTTTCTCGAAGTCGCACAGGTGATTGCCGGCTACCAGCTGCAGAGCGCGGTCACCGGCAGTTTT
>Ga0306920_100009059_pt1 | contig 13268 bp, 10 predicted proteins | sample flu12Cox44000170_FD_204666 | JGI IMG/M metagenome (GOLD analysis project Ga0306920, IMG submission 204666) | Lab enrichment of tropical soil microbial communities from Luquillo Experimental Forest, Puerto Rico - flux4day.12C.oxic.44.000.170 (v2)... | ecosystem: Environmental > Terrestrial >... | reverse complement strand
CGCGACCGACGTCGCTTCTGCCAACTACTTCGAGTCCCAGTTGCATGCGGCCATCAGTTTACGATGGATAAAGATTTCGTGCGAGCTACAAAAAGGGGGGATCGGGGTCGCCTCGGGGCCGCCGCGAGCGGCGGTGAAGCAGGGCGACGTTCTCAGATGGCCGTTAAGGAATGGTCTTTAGAGACGGGTCTTGGCGATGCAGACGGGTCTTGGCGATCTCAGGTTCCGTGTCGTGGGAATTGGCTTGCTCCAGATGATGGTGTGAAAGGTCGGCCCGCAGGAAATCGAAGGCCTCTTCCGGGCTGTTCGCCCAGTGCATGAGATTCAGGTCCTCCAAGGCAATGGTCCCGGTGTCGACCAGGGCCTGGAAGTTGACCACGCGGTCCCAGTATTCTCGCCCGTAAACCACGATGCCGATGTGCTTTGCCAGCTTTTCAGTTTGCGACAGCGTCAATAACTCGAACATCTCGTCGAAGGTCCCGAATCCGCCGGGAAATACCACCATCGCCTTCGCCAGGTAGGCGAACCATAGCTTGCGCATAAAGAAGTAATGGAACTCGAAGTTGAGATTGGGAGTGATGTAGGCGTTGGGTACCTGCTCGAAGGGCAAATGGATGTTAAGCCCAATGGTCTTTCCGCCCGCTTCGTGGGCGCCGCGATTGGCCGCTTCCATGATCCCCGGGCCTCCGCCGGTGCAAACCACGAAGCGATGCCGGGGCTGGCTGATCGTCTGGGCCCACTTGGTGATCAGAAAGGCCAACTGCCGCGCCCCCTCGTAATAACGCGACATGTCGAGGTCGGCCTCGGCACGTGTGATGCGCTGCCGCAGGCGGGGAGCTCCCGGGTCCGAGACTCGCAGCGCCTTCAGAGCCGCCTCCGCGGTTTCGCGGCTGTAAAAGCGGGCCGAGCCAAAGAACACGATGGTGTCTTGGATGCGCTCCCGCCGGAACTTCGACAACGGTTCGAGGTACTCCGCCAGAATACGCAGGCCGCGTCCATCAGGGCCGTTGAGAAATTTGTGGTTTTCGTAGGCTAGAGGCGCACGCTGGTTGGGATGAGGCGCCGGGACGTCCTTATTGTCGATCTCCATGAAGATAGATATATCAGTTGGAGCCTTACAAGGGTATGCGAGCACTACTGCCGGGGGCTCTCGCGATAGGTAATCGCCTCGACTACGCCCATCCAGATGTTAACCAGTCCCAGGCCCGTGACCAAGCCGCGGACAAAGTTCTGGCTTAGAAACTCCTTGACCGCAGGGAAGGGAACCAGCAGCGAATTGTCGCTCCACAGTCGCGTCCAGGGCAGCACCGTCAGGATAATGCCGACTTCGAGACAGAACAGCACGAATACCACCAACCACAAGCGTTGTAACCAGCGGCGGGGCCGGTTTGGAGGTTTGGCCGGCGGCATTACCAGCACCGGTCCGGCATTCTGCGTTACCCGGCCCGGATCTGGAGCCTCGCTGAAAGTGGAACGGAACCATCCCGCTGGCATGGCCGGTACGGGTGTCCACCCCGTACTGCCTTCCTGGCGCAGCCACTTGTTCGACCCCTGGCCCACGAATTCCATATCTGCGGATTGTACGACGCCGGTCGGTAAATCGCGCTATCCGGCTATCCCGAAGTGCACCGGGCCGAAAACTACAGCGGCAGGTGCCCTGCCGCTGAGGGTTACCTCCCGGCTAGCGTTAAAGCAGCTCTTCGTTCCAGTTCTCGAGGAATTTCTTCACCTCTGCCATGAATTGGTCGGCGACGGCGCCATCGATGATGCGATGGTCGTAGCCAATGCTGAGGTGCATCATCGAGCGAATCGCGATGGAGTCGGCGCCGTCCTTGTCGGTAACCACCACCGGCTTCTTGACGATTCCGCCCACGCCCATAATCGCCACCTGGGGCTGGTTGATGATCGGCATGCCAAACTTCGCTCCGAAGATCCCAGGGTTGGTGATGGTGAACGTTCCACCCTGTACCTCATCGGGCTTCAACTTCTTGCCCCGCGCGCGCTCCCCCAGGTCGGTGATCGCGCGCTGCAAGCCGACGAAGCTCCGCTCCTCCGCATTCTTAACTACTGGAACAATCAGCCCCCAGTCGAGCGCCACGGCAATGCCGAGGTTGATGGAAGAGTGGTAGCGGATGTTCTCGCCTTCCACCGAGGCATTGACGATGGGCCACTTGCGCAGGGCGTGCACCGCAGCACGGGCGAAGAAGGGCGTGAACGTTAGCTTGACACCGGTGGCTTGCTCGAACTTGCCCTTCATCCTCTCCCGGAGCTTCACGATGCGGGTGACATCGACTTCGAAGACCCCATGCACGTGCGCGCTGGTGCGCTTGGACATGATCATGTGCTCAGCAATCTTCTTGCGCATGGCGGTCATGGGAACGAGTTCGCCGGGCGTTACCCCGCCTACCGGCTGCAGCGGAGTTGTAACCGCGGGAACAATGGGAGCTTCATAAGCCGGGGTCGGTGCAGATGGTGCGGCCGCCGGCACAACTGCGGCCGCAGCTCCGGCGTGCTTGGCGATGAAGGCTTCTATGTCTTCCTTCGTGATGCGTCCACCGAGACCGGTGCCGGGGACCTTGGCCAAATCGATGTTGTTGTCCTTGGCGATCTTCCGCACCAGGGGACTCGAGCGGACGCGGCCTTGCTCACCCACTTCGCTCTCGGTCTCGGCCGGGGGAGCGGGCGCCGCAGCCGGCTCCTTCTTCGCCGCGGGCTCCTCGCGGGAAGGGGGCTGGGCAGCCTGGCTGGGTGCGGCCACGGCAGCAGACTGGGCTCTGGCGGCTACCGGCGCAGCCGCGCCGTCCCCGTCTCCGGCAATGACGCCGACGACCGTATTTACCTGGACGGTGTTGCCGGCCTCCACCTTAATTTCCTGCAAGGTGCCCGACGCAGGAGCCGGGATTTCGGCGTCAACCTTGTCGGTAGAGATTTCGAACAGCGGCTCATCACGCTGCACCTTGTCGCCGGGTTGCTTGAGCCACTTGGTTATGGTCCCTTCGAAAATCGATTCCCCCATCTGGGGCATGACTACATCTGTTGGCATGGTTTCCTTCCATGGGGTTGCTGGTTAGAAATCAGAGGTACAAGGCAAATGGAGATTATATCGCGGCAACGGACGACTAGGGTGTACGCCAGGAGCTGGCTGCAGACAGCCGAAATGATCTAGTTCATCAAAGTCCGCAGGCTCTCTTTTTGCTCAGCGCCATGGCTACTTGGCAGAATCCATCGACCGCGAGCGCCATGGGGCAAAATGGAGTTTGAGGACCGCCGCATTGCAGGCCGCGAAGAGCATGCGTTTGTCATCCCGTCGGGCGCTGGGGCGTTTGTACTCCGCGTTTGTACTCCACTTGGTGGTTGCAAGCAAAAATTGTGGTTGTAAGCAATAATGTCGAGAAATTTCAGTCCGAGCATGAACCGGGCCCGCCTGCACGCCTGCGACCGCATTTGACTCTGCCTGTGCCGTCGGATAGCCTCAGTGTTTCGCATAGGGTGTGGAAGAATTCTGGCTTCCAGCAGCTGGATCGCGCTTGGGCCCAGAATAGACGTCAAGGAATCCAGCCCGCCAGCCTTGTATGAAACTGAAACATTTCACCGGGTACGGAATCGTACTTCTCGCCTTGTGCTCGCCAGCGCTGGGCGGCAGCGTGATGCGCCCCACGCACGCTCCCAAAGCCATGGTGGCTTCCGTGCAGCCGGATGCTTCTGATGCCGGAGTCGAAATCATGAAAGCCGGCGGCAATGCGGTGGATGCCGCTGTCGCAGTCGGCTTCGCATTGGCCGTCACCCATCCCGAGGCGGGCAACCTTGGCGGCGGAGGCTTCATGCTCTTTCGCCGGCCGGACGGTGAAGTGCACTTTCTGGATTACCGCGAGAAGGCACCGGCAAAGGCAACCGCCGACATGTACCTGGACAAAGACGGCAACGTTGTTCAAGACATGAGCACCATTGGGTACCGGGCCATCGCCGTGCCCAGTTCGGTAGCCGGGCTGGCCTATGCAGAGAAGCACTGGGGCAAGCTCACACTGCCGCAGGTAATGGAGCCCGCCATTCGGCTGGCGCGCGACGGATTTGTGCTGGACTATTCAACGGCCATGGACTTGCAGGACGACAAGCTGGCGAAGTTCCCGGAGTCGCGACGCATCTTCCAGCGCGATGGCAACTTCTACCAGCCAGGCGAGGTCTTTAAGCAGCCCGAGCTGGCCCACACGCTCGAGCGCATCGCCAAGAATCCCGACGACTTCTACCACGGCGACATGGCGCGGGAGCTGGCAGCCGGCATGCAGAAGAACGGGGGCCTAGTCACCGCCGGGGACCTGGCAGCTTACGAGGTGAAAGAGCGGCAACCGGTTCGCGGGACCTACCGCGGCTACGAGATCATCAGCGCACCGCCGCCGTCATCGGGAGGCGTGGCGCTGATCGAGATCCTCAACATACTGGAAGGCTACGACCTCGCCAAGCAGGGTGACCGCTCGGCTGAGAGCATTCATCTCACCGCGGAGGCCTTCCAGCGTGCCTTCTTCGACCGCAGCGAGTTCATGGGCGACCCCGATTTCTCCCGGATCCCGGTAGCGCAACTGATCGACAAGCGCTACGCCAATGCCTGGCGCGAGTCCATTCCGCTGCGGCGGGCCACAGCGGCCGGCGATCTGAAGCGGCCGGCGATCTTCACCCAGCTCGACCAGTACGCCCGTGCCCGCCCGCCGGCAAAGATGGTTCACGAGTCGGAAAACACCACCCACTATTCGGTCGTCGATCCCGAGGGTAACGCAGCATCGGTGACCACTACGCTGAACCACAGCTTTGGATCACGTGTGACCGCCGAGGGCCTGGGTTTCCTGATGAACAACGAGATGGACGACTTCGCCAGCAAACCGGATGTGCCCAATATGTACGGGCTCATCCAGGGGCCGGCCAACGCCGTGGGCGCCAGCAAACGTCCACTGTCGGCCATGACGCCTGCCATCGTGCTCAAGGACGGCAAGCTGTTTCTGGTGCTGGGCTCGCCCGGCGGACCAACCATTACCACTACCGTGGCCAACATCGTGATGGGCGTCGTCGATTACGGCATGAACATTCAGGAGTCGGTGAACGCTCCCCGCTTTCACAACCAGTGGCTGCCTGACCTGCTCATGCTCGAAAAGTTCGGTATTTCTCCCGACACGGTCCACATCCTCGACAGCATGGGGCACAAGATCAAGGACGACCGCGAATTCTGGGGTGATGCCGAGTGCATCGCGATCGATCCCGGTAGCGGTGAACGGCTGGGCGCCAGCGACGGGCGTAATAACGGAAAGGCGGTAGGATTCTGATGCGGCGCGCCATGGCAACGCTGGTGTACGCGCGCCGCGAACGGCTGCACCCGGGACTGTTGGACCAGATGGTCGCCGGCGGCGCCGAGGCCATCGAGATTTTCGCGGCGCGCGGACACTTTAACTATTGCGACCGGCAGCACGTTCGCGAGATCGCCAACTGGTTTCGCAGCAGCGGCATCAGCCTCCATTCGATGCACGCGCCTATGCACGGCGACGACGAATTTGGGCGCACCGGCGCCCCCCCGCTGAACATCGCGGCGGTGGAGAAGCGCGACCGCATCGCCGCTATGGACGAGATCAAGCGCGTCATCGAAGTCGCTGAGTACTCGCCCTTCAAGTTCCTGGTGCAGCATGTGGGTGTGAGCAATGAATCCGCCACCGGACAAAAGCAGGAAGCGGCCCTGACCTCGCTGGAGCATCTGCGCGCCTTCGCTAAGCCGCTCGGGGTACAGGTCGTGGTGGAGAACATTCCCAACGGGCTTTCAACGCCCGAGCAACTGGTGGAGTTGCTGCACACTGGCCACTTCACCGATATCGGCGTGTGCTTCGATGTCGGTCACGCAAACCTGTCGCCCGGCATACGTCACGCCTTCGAAACCCTGAAGGAGTTGATTCGCACCACCCACGTGCATGACAACCATGGTGAACGCGACGAGCACCTGTGGCCGGGAAAAGGCGCCATTGACTGGAGAGAAACCGTGACCCTGCTGCGCACCGCGCCGCACGTGCCGCCGTTGTTGTTGGAGATCGAAGGCGTAGAGGGCGAGAGGGTCTCCGAGAAAATGGCCGAGGCCTACAAGACACTGGAAGTATAGCCCGTTTATTCATCCCGGTGATCGAAAGACGGAACTCATGGAAACCTGGGTACCAACCATCACCACGATTCGCGAGATCGGCAAGCATGAAGGCGAGGCCGTCACGATCCGCGGCTGGCTCTATAACCTGCGTGCCAGCGGCAAGCTGCTCTTTCCGCAATTCCGCGATGGAAGCGGTGTCATCCAGGGCGTCGTCGCGAAGAACGCGGTTTCGCCCGAACTGTTCGAGTCGATCAAAACGCTCACCCAGGAGTCGAGCGTGATCGTCAGCGGCAAGGTGCGCGCCGACAAGCGCGCTCCCGGCGGGTACGAGCTCGACGTCACCGATGCCCAGGTGGTGCAGCGTGTGAATCCTGAGGACCCCTATCCCATTACCCCTAAAGAGCATGGTGTCGATTTCCTCATGGAGCACCGGCATCTCTGGCTGCGCTCCCCCCGCCAGGCAGCGATCCTTCGCCTGCGGGCGGAGATCATCAAGGCGGCACGCGACTTTTACGATGATCGCGGCTTCATCCTCACCGATCCTCCAATCCTCACGCCCGCGGCCTGCGAAGGCACGACCACACTTTTTCCCGTAGACTACTTCGACGAGCAGGCATATCTCACGCAGTCGGGTCAGCTTTACATCGAGGCCACGGCGATGGCGCTGGGCAAGGTGTACAGCTTTGGGCCGACCTTTCGTGCCGAGCGCTCGAAGACGCGCCGCCATCTCACCGAGTTCTGGATGGTCGAACCGGAGATCGCCTACGGCACGCTCGACGATCTCATGAAGCTCGCCGAGGAGTTCGTCACCTTCATCGTGAAGCGCTGCCTGGAGCGTCGGCGCCCCGATCTTGAGACCGTGGGACGCGACATCAGCAAGCTGGAGAAAATCGACACACCATTTCCCCGCATCACATACGACGAAGCTGTCGGGATGCTGCAGGACGCTTACGGCAAGGGACTGCTGGAGAATAAATTTCAGTACGGCGGGGATTTCGGCTCGCCCGACGAGACCTACCTCTCATCGCAATTCGAGCGGCCGCTGATGGTGCACCGCTACCCTGCGGCGGTAAAGGCTTTTTACATGGAGCCCGATTCCCAGCGGCCCGACCTCGCGCTGTGCGTGGACGTGCTCGCACCCGAGGGTTACGGTGAGATCATCGGGGGATCGCAACGCATGGCGTCATACGAGTTGTTGCTCAAGCGCATTCACGAACATGGGCTGCCGGAAGAGGCCTTCAAATGGTACCTTGACTTGCGTAAGTACGGCGGGGTCCCCCACGCGGGCTTCGGCATGGGTATCGAGCGTGCCGTGGCCTGGATCTGTGGTCTTGAACACGTGCGCGAGACCATTCCGTTTGCCCGCATGCTGTACCGGCTGTATCCGTGATCCGCAGACGAACGACCGGCAAGCGTCGCGATCACAGCGCCCGGGGGAGGCCGCAGCCCGCGATGCGGGATGCCGGAGAATTAACTTCGTGCCCGGCCTTCCTCCGTGGTGAATCACCGCGCACGGAAGCTCGTGGGGTCAGGGTAGCGGCCCTTCGACTCCGGCACCCGCCGGGCGGACGACCTCGCTCAGGATGACTTATGGCAACCAGCCCAGCCACTAAACCGCTGCCGAACATTGAAACACCGCGCCAGATCCGCGTCATTGGAGTACCCCTCGATCTAGGACAGTCGCGCCGCGGCGTCGACATGGGTCCGTCGGCAGTGCGTGTCGCAGGGCTCGAAAGCAAACTTGAAGCACTCGGTTATAAGGTGAAGGATGGCGGCAATGTTTCCGTCGCCGTGCCGGAGACCCGCCCGGAGGGTGATCCCCGTGCCAAGTACCTCAGCGAGATCACCGAAACCTGTACCAAGGAAGCCGAGCTGGTGCTCAAAACGCTGGAGAGCGGGAACATTCCCGTCGTCCTCGGCGGCGACCATTCGATCGCGGTGGGAACCGTTTCCGGGGTGGCGGAGTCCTATCGTCGCCAGGGCAAGAAGATCGGGCTCATCTGGATCGATGCCCACAGCGACATCAATACGCCGGAAACATCGCCCAGCGGCAACGTGCACGGCATGCCGCTGGGCGCGATCATGGGACTGTTCGACTCACCCCTCAGCAACATTTTTGGCTTTAGCCCAAAGGTTTTGCCCGACAACTGCGTGCTGGTGGGCATCCGGGACGTGGACAGCCATGAGCGCGACAACATTCGGCGCTCCGGGGTGCACGCCTTTACGATGCGCGACATCGACGAGCGAGGTATGCGCACGGTGATGGAAGAAGCCCTGCGTCTGGCGGGACGCGGTACCGTCGGCTATCACGTCTCGCTCGACATGGATTGGATCGATCCCGAGGACGCGCCCGGCGTAGGCACCCCGGTGTGGGGCGGCGCGACCTATCGCGAAGGCCATCTGGCAATGGAGATCATCGCCGATCACGGTCGCATGCTGAGCTTCGAGATCGTGGAAGTGAACCCGGTACTCGACGAGCGCAACCAGACGGCCGAGCTGGCGGTGGAACTGGCGCTGTCGGCATTCGGGAAGAAGATCTTGTGAAACAGAAACCGCATCCGCACTTCCCACCACAGTGCACTTACGGAGAGATTCAATCCTTGCCGGTCAAGTTCGAGGTGCGGTAGTGGTGTGCGAGCAGCGCGGCCAAACACTGACCACGTTTCGCTCCGCGGCCACGAGTTTGTCGCCTGGAGTGCCGCTTCTGCGCCGATGTCTCAAACTTCAGCAGCCGCAGGCGAAGCCCGACCGGAGTCCGTCGATGCACAGGTGGGCGGGCGATCTGTTCGACGGCGTCAATCTCGGCACAAAAGCGGAGTCTTCGATTGAATAGCGACCCAGGACCAGAATCGCAACCTCATTCTGTTCTCGTCCGCCTCTTCGAGGAGCACTTCCATTCCCTGCCCACCCGGGTGTCGCCGCTCCAGGGCCAGGTGGGCGGATCAGGTCGCAACATCGTCCGCCTGGCCAACGACACTACTACCGCCATCGGGATTCTTTACGGGGTGCGCGAAGAGAACTTCGCTTTCCTCCAATTCTCTCGCGCCTTCCGCCGCAACGGGTTACCGGTACCGCAGATTTACGAAGAAGACCTCGATCGCGGCGCTTATCTCGAGGAAGACCTGGGAGACTTGACGCTCTACCACTTTCTTATCGGGCACCGCAAGGGCGACGAGATTTCGCCTGAAGTGGTCGAAGCTTATCACAAGGTTGCCGCCATTCTGCCGCGCTTCCAAGTGGGAATGAAGAACAAGATCAACTACAAGGCCTGTTATCCACGCAGTGCCTTCGATCGTCAGTCCATCGCCTGGGATCTGAACTATTTCAAGTACTATTTCTTGCGGCTGGCGGGCATTCCGTTCAGTGAGCAGGCGCTGGAAAACGACTTCTCACGCCTGACCAAGTTTCTGCTCGCCGCCGAGCGTGATTACTTTCTGTATCGTGACTTTCAGTCGCGCAACGTCATGCTGGTTGACGGCAGCCCCTACTTCCTTGACTACCAGGGCGGGCGCAAGGGTGCGCTGCAATATGACATTGCCTCGCTGCTGTTCGACGCCAAGGCAGACCTGCCGCCGGAATTGCGCCAGCAACTGCTCGACCACTATCTCGATAGCTTAAAGACATTCTTGCCGCTCGACCGCGGGGCTTTCTTGCATTACTACTACGGCTACGTTTACGTGCGCGTGATGCAGGCACTGGGGGCGTACGGATTTCGCGGCTTCTACGAGAGTAAGCCGGTCTTTCTACAGAGCGTGCCGTACGCGCTCAAGAACATTCGCTGGCTGCTGCACAATGCGCCGCTGCCGATTGAGCTACCCTCGCTCATGGCTGCCTTGACCGCCATGCTGGGTTCAGAGAAACTGCGGGCCATCGCGGCAGACTCCGAGAAGCTCACGGTATGCATCACCAGCTTTTCGTTCCATCGCGGCCTGCCCAAGGACGAGACTGGCCATGGCGGCGGCTTTGTCTTCGATGCACGCAGCCTGCCTAATCCCGGCCGCGAAGAGCGTTTCCGGCCCCTCACCGGCCGGGAAGCTCCAATTGCCGAGTACCTCAATCAGCAGGGAAGCGTGCAAAACTTCGTCGCCAATGTGATTTCGCTGGTCGACGCAAGCGTGAACAACTACCAGGTCCGCGGCTTCAAGAACCTGTCGGTGTCGTTCGGATGCACGGGCGGGCGTCATCGCTCGGTGTATCTGGCCGAGCAGTTGGCTGCCCACCTGCGCCAGCATAACGGCATCGAAGTGGTGGTTCGCCATCGCGATCTGGAGAACCTGGAATCATGAAAGCCATGGTGCTGGCCGCTGGCCTCGCCACCCGGCTGCGTCCGCTGACCGACAGCCGTCCCAAAGCGCTGGTGGAAATTGGCGGTCGAACGTTGCTGGAGATTACCCTCCAACGCCTGCGGGCTTTCGGCGTGACGGAAGTAATCGTCAACGCGCATCATTTCGCCGACCGGATCGTGGACTATGTCGCCCTCAACCGGAACTTCGGCATGCGCATCGAAGTCTCGCGCGAGGAAATACTGCTCGACACCGGGGGCGGCCTGAAGAAAGCCGCGTGGTTCTTCCTCGAAGATGGGCGCGACCGCGACCAGCCGTTTGTGCTGCACAACGTTGACGTGCGCAGCAACATCGACCTTGAGGCCATGCTACGATTTCACCGCGAGCGGCAGGCGCTGGTTAGCCTGGCGGTGCAAAAGCGCGAGACTTCGCGCTACCTGCTATTCGATGAGCAAGGGCAACTGCGCGGCCGCTGGGAGCACGAAGAGCACCCGGAAACGACTCGTTCCGGTTCCTTACAAGCGCTGGCCTTTTGTGGTATCCACGTCATCTCGCCGCGGTTGCTGGAGATGATGTCAGAGGAAGGCGTGTTCTCGATCATCGAAACTTATCTACGCCTCGCGGTTCGCGACGAACGCATCCTCGGATTTCGCGCCGACGAGTTTTACTGGCGGGACCTGGGAACGACCGACAGCCTGGCCCGGGCCGTGCAGGAGCTTACCTGTTATCCGGTAGGCGGTGAGAGTTGAGAAAAGATGGGTTTTTGTCGGCTGCATGCGGCGGCCTGGACGATCTGGGCAGGCGAAATTGTTGTGCTCTTGAGAAGATCCAGCGCACGGCTGCGCCATTTAGACTGCAACCATGAAGAAAATCCGCGTGGGAGTTTTGTTCGGTGGGCGCAGTGGCGAGCACGAAGTGTCGCTGCTGTCGGCTGCCTCGGTGCTGAACGCCATTGACAGAAGCAAGTACGAAGTGGTGCCGATTGGCATCACCAAAGAGGGCCGCTGGGTGACAGCGGCGCACGCCGAGCGCCTGCTGAAGGGCGACAAGGCCGCAGAGCCTGAGGCCCGCCATCTGCGCGCGGGAGATCCGCAGGCCACCGCCGCCGCGGCCGTACTCGCCAAGGGTGAAGCCGTGGTGGTGCCCCCGATTCCCACCCATGACCACTCGGCCCTGGTGCCCTTTGAAAATGAAGCAGCCCAGGTACGTGCCTCCATGAATGCCATCGATGTGGACGCGATTTTCCCTGTGCTGCATGGCACCTTCGGCGAAGATGGGACGGTTCAGGGCCTGCTGGAGCTGGCCGACATCGCTTACGTGGGGGCGGGCGTGCTTGGCTCCGCCGCCGGCATGGACAAGGACGTGATGAAGCGCCTGTTCCGCGACGCCGGTCTGCCAATGGTGAAGCACGTCACCGTGCTGCGCAGCGCATGGCGCGAGCAGCCGAAGAAGGTGCGCAAGTTGATCGAGGATGGCTTGAAATATCCGGTTTTCGTAAAGCCGGCTAACCTGGGCTCGTCGGTTGGTATCAGCAAGGTGCACGACCGATCCGAGCTGGCGGCCGCCATGGACGAGGCCGCGCACTTCGATCGCAAGCTGATCGTCGAGCAGGGTGTCGGCGGCAAGGACGGCAAGGCGCGCGAAATTGAATGCTCGGTGCTGGGCAATGACAATCCGTGCGCGTCGGTTCCAGGTGAGATCGTACCCATTAAAGAGTTTTACGATTACGATGCGAAATATCTGGTCGAAGGCTCCCGCCCTATCATTCCCGCCGAGCTACCGAAGAGCAAACTTAAGGAGATACAAAAGCTGGCGATCGCGGCTTTCCGGGCAGTCGACTGCGCCGGCCTGGCGCGCGTGGATTTCCTTATGGATCCGCACTCCGGCAAGATGTATGTCAATGAGATCAATACCATGCCCGGATTTACCTCGATCAGCATGTATCCCAAGTTGTGGGAGGCCAGCGGCCTGCCCTATCCCGAACTGATCGACCGGCTCATCCAGTTCGGCCTGGAGCGCTACGCGGAGAAGAAACAGAACCAGTACAGCCGGTAAGGCTACTAACTCCGGTACCAAGCGAGCCTGACACGCGGCCGAGCAACAGCTAACCCTTGAGCGGCCTCCGCGTCTATCGCCTTGCAGGGAGCGATGCCCTTAGTTAGGGGCATGTGGAGTTCTTCTCCGCTGGAAACCGCATGCCCCCGGCACCGCACGCTGTTCTCTCCTTTGGGCATGGAACCGGCGCGGGTTCCCCTGCGTACAATCCCGTGGAGGAGCCCGTGCCCAAGTTCATCACAATTTTTTTCTGTCTGGTTCCCCTCCTGAGCCTGTCCGCCTTGGCCGATGAGTGGTCCAAAAACTACTCGGTTGGCGCCAAACCTTCGCTTTACGTCGACACCAATGATGCCGCTATCGAGGTAACCCGAGGCAGCAGTAACACCATCGCTGCCCGCGTTACCACCCAGAACTACAAAATCGGTGAAGGAGGTCTTCGTATCAGCGAGCATCAGGACGGCGACAAGGTCGAGCTGACTGTGCATATTCCCAACCAGCCAGGGTTTCACATCAGCTGGCACGACCGCCGGGTGCGCATTGAAGTGCAGGTCCCGGCCGAGACCGCGCTCGACCTGCATTCCGCTGACGGCCACATTAACGTCGACGGCACCACCGGAGGGGCGCGCATTGACACCAGCGACGGGTCGATCGAGGTGCGCAACTTCAGCGGCGGTATCCGCGCCCGTACAGCTGACGGACACATCACCGTCGATGGCGTGGTCGACGAGGTTTATCTCCGCAGCGGCGACGGCAGAATCGAATTCACCGCGCGGCCGGGATCGAGGATGGAGCGCGGCTGGCTCATTCACACCAGCGATGGC
>Ga0306920_100009058_pt1 | contig 13268 bp, 12 predicted proteins | sample flu12Cox44000170_FD_204666 | JGI IMG/M metagenome (GOLD analysis project Ga0306920, IMG submission 204666) | Lab enrichment of tropical soil microbial communities from Luquillo Experimental Forest, Puerto Rico - flux4day.12C.oxic.44.000.170 (v2)... | ecosystem: Environmental > Terrestrial >... | reverse complement strand
CCCCTCTCAAGCGCGCCTTTGATGCAATAACCACGCATATTGCTGCCTTGACCAAGGAGGCTCGGCTTGCCCAGAAAACTTGACACATCTACGCCAAGTGTCGTTCGTCAAGCACCGCTAGTGTGGCGGTTCAGAAGTCCGCATCATTCTTGCGGCGAGCCCGATTGCGGACTTCTGAACCAAAGCCACACTAGAACCAAGGTTTGCTAGTGTCCTTCGATTCCGAAATTCGTACACGAGCTTGCTGCACGATGAAACGAATTTCGGAATCGGGACATAGCCCGCAGCGATGATCTTAGCGCCGGCGTGCTCAGCCCTCAAAGGCCGGGTAGCGTGAGCAGGGTATGGTATGAGCGCCCGCGGATATCATACACGCGCGCAAACACGATGCCTGCGCGTACCACCTCGAGCATGAGCGGAGCATCCAGAGTCCGGCAATAGAATTCTCCCAGCATCATTGCGAAATCGGCGGCTTTGGGATCCCAGGTGATCTCGAAGTCCGGACCCAGCTCCACTTCCGGGGAGCGGTGCGGCCCGCATACCGCTACTTTCCAAAGGCGGTCCCGCGGTTTTCTCTCCGCCCTGTCCGCGAGCTTTGCCAGCAGCCCCTGCGAGGCTTGCTTGAGCGACAGACCCCAGTAATCGAGCATGTAATGCTCGCGCGCTTGGCTCACTCCGCCCGCCAGCGCATTGAAATATGTATATTCGTATGGGTGCAAGCGGGCCATCGCAACGACTGGGCCGCCAATGCCGATCGCAAATGCGAGGCTCAAAGCGACCCTGAGCGCAATACCCGCAGCCGGCGACAACAACGACAAGTCGCGCGCGGCACCAACGAGCCAAGTGCCGGTAAACCCTGCGAGGATGGCCAGCGGCGGCAGGATAAAAATAAAATGCCTGATGCCGTTGTACATCGCCGGCCGTAACGCGACGGTGACCGCCAGCGGCAGGAGGACGGCCAGCGTGAGCAGAATCAAAACGGCGCGCCGGATTGGCGCAAGATCACGCCGTGCAGCCATGGCCAAGGCGCCAAGCCAACCCCCAAGACCGAGTGCCAAGAACAGCTCAGGCAGCTTGAGCGTAAGCAGTGTCGGCACATAGCTGCGCGGCATGTCAGTGACGGCGGTCACTGCGCCGGCAAACAGCTCCGACCATGGCTTCTCGAAAAACCGCGAAAAGTATTCGACAGCGCGAAACGGATTTGCCGGCTCGGCCACAGCCCAAGGCCACAGGAAAGCCATGACGAGATAGGCCAGCGGTACGCCGGGAAGCAGCGACAAAACGAATCGACCAAGTCGCGCGCCAGCTACCGCGGCGCCCTCGGCGCGCGCTTGCACCCCAACAAGAAAAGCCACGGCACCGAGCAGATCGAGTCCCCCGAACGCCGCCATGATGCGAGAGCCAAACGCCAAGCCGAACCCAGCGCCCACGAAGGCGCTGGTTGCCACGGAGGCACGTGGATACTCTTCGATCGCACGCACCGACGCGAGTAGAAGGATCGCCATTGCCACGGCGAAGGGAGCGTCCTTCGGATTCATGAATATCTCGCCGTAATAAAGCGGGCACGCGCCGAGCAACGCGAGCGCAATGAGCCCCGTGAGCGGGCCGCCCACGCGACGTCCCGCTCGCCAGGTGACGAACAGCCCGAGCAGGCCAATGGCCGCGCCCACGAGCCGTCGCGTTTCGAACAATGTGAATGGGGACAGCTTGGCAGCGGCGGCCAACAGATCGAAGCCGCCGCCGTAGTAATAGAGGTTCACCCAGGATAATGCGCGCCGATCGTGCAGACCGGAGGAATAGAGCTTGAGCAAGAGGTCGCCGTATTGGGAATGGGTATAGTCATCCCAGCTCAGGCCATAGTCGCGAAACGTGGCGAGCGCGAGGGCGCTGAGCGCGACAAGCATCACAATGGCACACTGATCGCAAAGCGCCTCGATGCTCGTTTCCCGGGCGATAATCGGCGGGGAAACCGGTAAACCGCGCGCAATCAGGCGAGACAAATCAAATGCCGATCGTCAACTGCTGCGAGCGCCAAACCGTCCGCTGATGCCTGCGGTCGAGGCATTAGCGCATGGCCGCGTCGAACATTTTGGCCACGTGCTCCCAATTGACCAAATGGTCCATGAACGCCTTTAAGTAGTCGGGCCGGCGGTTGCGGTAATCGATGTAGTAGGAGTGTTCCCAAACGTCGCAGCCCAGGATGGGCTTGCCACCGTGTACCAACGGGTTCTCGCCATTGGGAGTCTTGCTCACGGTGATCTTGCCGTCTTTGACCGCAAGCCAACACCAGCCAGAACCGAATTGCGTGACCCCTGCCTGAATAAAATCCTCTTTCATCTTAGCGACGGAGCCAAGATCGGCGACGATCTTCTTCTCCAGATTGCCGGGGATCTTGTCGCCGCCGCCATTCGGCTTCATCCATTGCCAGAAATGGATGTGATTATAATGCTGGCCCGCATTGTTGAAGAGCCCGGCATTCTTGCCAAATGAGCCCTTGACCGCGTCTTCGACCGATTTTCCCTCCCACTCCGTCCCTTTGAGGAGATTGTTGCCATTGTTCACGTAGGCAAGGTGATGCTTGTCATGATGATATTCGAGCGTTTCGCGCGACATATACGGAGCGAGCGCATCGTGGGCATAGGGAAGGTCAGGCAGTGTAAAAGACATTGACTTACTCCTGGGATGAGAACGGATGAAACAGGGGATCGGCCTCTCGGGTTCCACACCCGCTTGGGTTGCCGTTATACCAACCTGTGGGATCGTCGGCACCCGTGATCAGGACGTCTGCGGGCCGCGTGTCTCCAATGATTCGGCGGCCTCTCAGCCGACTGGTCCAATCCCGGCCAAGTCCCATTTTGGGGCATGCGCATGGCCGGTGCCCCGGTTCCGACGTTTGTATCACTTTGCAGCACGCTCTCGTACAAACGTCGGAACCAAAGGGACACTGGCAACTATTTGATTCTAGTGTGGCTTTGGATTTGACGTTCCTACGAATGAGTCGCGGCAGCGCTGGTAGGAACGTCAAATCCGCCACACCGGGTGATGGGGGTTTATCGTTAAGCAAGTTCCGATTTGCGGGGCATGCCGCCACATTAATTATTGCGGACAGGGCGGAACAGCGCCAGAATCATTTGGTAACCATACGCTCGAATGCCGCCGGTCCCTCGGCGGCGAGCGTATTCAGGCCGAAGCTGCAATGTCCGTACTGTTGTTGATCTTGGGTATCGTGGTGGCCTTATCGGGTCTGGCTTCGATCGGATTTGGTATTCCGCTCAATGAGATCGCCCTCGGCGCGACCCTGATGTCTGGCGGCGCGACGGCGCTGATCGGCGGGCTTATCCTGATCGGCCTATCAGCGGTTGTCAGCGAGCTGGCGCGGCTGTCGGATGGCTTGAGCGGAGCTGCCCCGCGAGCCTTGCACCGGAGTGGCGACTCCTTCGACCCAGCCGCTCTCTCCACGGCCCCGTTTACCCCTTCCAACGCTCGCCCTCTGCCCACTCTCAATGCCCCCTTCCCGCCCCGCTCCCGGGGAGAGGCACCCGCGCGGGAGGCTCGCGCTGCCGCGCCGCAACAATCCTCACCAACCTCGGTCGAAGTCTCAGCCGCTGCGATCGAGCGGCTACGCTCGACGATTCCGCGAACCGAAGCGTCCCGGATCGAGCCCCCGCCAGCAGCTCATCGAGAGGAGGCTCCATTATCACCCAATGGCGTGGCGGCGCCCCAGCATGCTCCCGACCGGGCGCGCGTTGCGTCACAGGCGCTGCCGGAGCCGCGCGTTACGGGCGAGGAGCGGGGCGGCGCGGCCGAGGCATTAAAGGCATCCCGGCTCGATTTTCTATTCCGCTCCAGGCCCACACGTCCGGCGCAGCCGGAAAGCTTTGACACTCTTCGGCCCGCCCCCTCGCGAACGGCAAGAGATGCAGCAGCTGCCGTCGAGCGACAGCCCACCTCTGAGTCCGCGGAGAGACCATCGGAGATCGCGGCGCCCCCCGCACCGGATGTGCATGCCGAAACAGCGCAACCGCAATCATCTCCGGCTCCCGCCGTCCTCAAATCCGGCGTCGTAGACGGTATGGCCTATACGCTCTACACGGACGGATCGATCGAGGCCAAGCTGCCGGAGGGCACGGTCCGGTTCGCCTCGGTAGCCGAGCTGCGCGCCCACATCGAAAGCAATTCATAGTCTGACCACCGCAGCGTCAAACTCCGCGGCCGCGCTCGCATCTCGCCACACGGCAGCAACGACGCAATTCGCGTCTCAATGGTATTGCGGCACGTCTTCAGCCCGCGCCAGCGCGGCGCACGCATCGGAGCGGATGCGCTCGACCATGGAACGGAACCCATTGGAGCGTTGCGGCGTGAGATGCTCGCGCAACCCCAGCCGCTCGAACGTACCGACGGCATCGCTTGCAAGGATATCTCGCGCATGCCGGCCGGAAAACATCGCGAACAGAATAGCGATCAGCCCACGCACAATGTGGGCATCGCTGTCACCTGTGAAATTCAGAACAGGCCCCCCTGCGCCGTTCGGTTGCACCGCGGTTGCAAGCCACACTTGGCTGACGCAGCCCTGCACTTTGTTCGCGTCCGAGCGGTCGCGCTCGGCCAGCGGATTCAGGGTTCTGCCGAGCTCGATGAGATAGCGGTAACGATCGTCCCACTCGTCGAGCAGAGCAAAGTTGTCGATAATCTCGTTGATGCTCATGCCAGCGGTCTTCGTACCCGGGCGCTGCGATCCGGGCAAAGCCTACTGCTTATATAGGGTGTGGGAACAGAAAAGGACACGCCGGCCGCCCGGCACAAAAGCGGACTTACTGCGATCGGCCGAGCCGGGCTTCCTTTTGCGATCGCGGGCCGCGCCAGGCCACAAGGCGATCCGCGGGAATCAGCGTATCGCGAGAAATCCCAGAGGAGGATTGCCCCGCCGACTTACCCCTGACGGCGTTCACAGCGTCGGATTGAGCCGCGCCCCAATACTCATTGAGATATTCGTAGAGCATCTTGGCACCGGCCTGCGCGCGATGGCCGAGCACGAGCGCAGCCTGCGATCCGACAATGCAAGCATCAGGCTGCCGATTGCAGAAGGATCGGGCGTCATCGACGGTCGCCTTGGCCGCCGAGAAGGCGTCGCCGGCGCTGACGGCAGCGTTCGAGCTCGTTTGCGATCCACCGCTCGGCAGCAGGATCAGCACGACCGTGAGCCAGAACATCATCCGAAACAAGAACCGCATAGCCTGCCCCCGGACCCACCGCGGCTTGATGACTTTGAGCGGGAACCCTACCAACAAGCGTTGAAGCCGCCGTTGGGAGTCGATCTCTGTTTTTGTCCATATTCGATGCGAATATGTGCAGACTTTTCAGAAAATTTTATCGTTATTCATGCCCCTGCCGGCTGCGCTTAGAGGAGCGGCAACCCACCGCTCACGATACCCACAATCGCGGCGGTAAGCTGCCTGAGCGCGGCCCGCCACGCAACCAATTGTAAACGGTGCTGTTGTTTCCGCGACCTTTTAGTGTTCGTTTAAGCGCCCTCTGCGAGGATCACAGCCCTCAACAGGGGCACGTCTGGTCGTAGGCTAGCAGCAAACGCCTGGATCCGTTCGCGGCGATGACCGAAGGAAAACGCAACCGAGGGTCGCGCGGCAGCCGCGAGGGTGAACGTGACGGCGGCAAATTTCCCTTGCCCTGGCCGCTTCGCATTCTCGGATGGACAGCAAGAGACGCGGTCGGATTTGTCGTGGGGACGTGCGCCACGGCCGCAATATTGGTGAACCTGCTGTTCATGCAAGGGGGCTCGCATCCGGCGCCAATTTTCAGGCCGCCCGACCCCACGCTCAAGGCGGCGGGCACGAACACAAAGCCAGCAGCAATTGCCACGCGAAGTGTCGAGCCAATCCCGGCACCCGCGTCAACCAAATCCACCAGCCCGCACGCACGCACGCCGGGCGAAATAATTGCCGATATTCAGCGCGAGCTTTCACGCCGTGGGTATTATGACGCGACGCCGGATGGGATTTATGGACCCAAGACCGATGCCGCCATTCGCGACTTCGAGCGTGCCTCGGGTCTCAAGCCAAGTGCGCAGCCCAACGAGGCGTTGCTGCAAGCGATCATGCGCTCTTCCGGCAAGGGCGCCAAGGGCGCGACAGGATCGATCTCGTTGCGGCCACTGCCGACGCCGAATGATCCCTTGATCCAACCTGCGGCGGTCTCGCCACGAGTGATCGCGTTGCAGCGCGCACTTGCCGAATTCGGCTATGGGCAGATCAAGGCAACCGGCATCGTCGATGCCGACACGCGGCAGGCAATCGAGATGTTTGAAAGGGAGCGCAAGTTGCCGGTTACCGGCCAGGTCTCCGACGGTGTCGTTCGCGAGCTCGCTGCGGCGACCGGACGCGTTCTGGAATAGCTGTCTTGCATGCGGCTGAAATCCGCCATCTGGGTTGCGGCTTACGTCCGCCGTTGCAATGTGGAGGGAATTTTCGCCGCGGTGAGGCGGCGTGGCGCCGAGGAGGCCGGTGCCATTTTTGTCAAGGTCAACCGATTGGACGGCACGGCCGAGCTTTTCGGCCCGGCGCCACAGAGCTTTTTTGAGGAGGCGCGGCCAGGCGAGCGGCTATTCAGCCGCTGCCTGCCGCAGTCGCCGGTCTCGGAGGCAAAGGTGGAAGAGCGCCTCGCGCGCGAGTTGCGGTTCGATCCGGACGCTTGGATCATAGAGGTTGAGGATCGCGCCGGGCGCCATTTCCTCGATCAAGTGATTGCATGAAGCAAACACTCCTCCCGGAGCGCGGCAGTAGAACCGCATCTTTCGTATCAAGCACTGTCGAGCCCAGCGGATCCAGGATGCTCGCGTCGGCTTCCCGCGCGCAAGAGTGCCTCTTGGGAAACCGCCGGCCGGCGAGAGAGCTCTGACAACGCTCGCCTGGCATTTTCCGCAGCCGTGCGCCACGCGACCGCGTGATGTTGCCCTACCGGCCGGACATCTCTGTCGGCCTCGCGCCAAAGCGCTATCAGCCGGCGCGCCGCAGTAATGCTAATCTCGCTATAAAGGCGCGACAGCGCGTAGACCCGATCGACAGATTGGCCGATCCGGGGATTGATGAACAATAAGAGCCGTTGCACGACATCAGCCGGTAGATCCATTGCTTTGGCCGCGACGACGATCGGCTCACCGGACTCATCTTCGATAATGCGGCGAGCCTGGAAGCGCGAGATGCCTAGCGTGCGCTCAAGCTCGCGCACTATAGTCTCGGTATTATGCTTGAGCGCAGCCGCTTCGAGACGCCAGGTATCTGCCCGCTGCATGAAAGCTGCCGGCGCCAACGGAGCCATCAGCGCGTAGTCCAGGCCGATCAGAATCAATCGGCGCTCCCCCGCTCCCGCCGCGTAAAACAGCTCCGATAGCTCGCAGGCTTCGGCCGCGCCAATGCGGTCGTACGCGCTTCGCTGTCGACCTGCCGGACGCAGCGGCGGCACAAATGTGCGCCGCCGCTTGGCAATCAGCTCTGCGTGCTCAGCGCTGCGCTGTGCGATCGCGTCGAGATCGGAATCCGTCAAGCAAGGCGACCGCTCGAGAAGCGCAGCGGCAACCGCGATGTCATCGCCTGCTAGCCGCGCGATCACCGCGCGGGGGGCGGCTGGATACAATGCGAGCCGCTCGGCAAGCACCATGCGGGCCGTAACATCCGTGGCGTCGATGAGCCGTAACGTCAGCTCGGTGTAGTAGCGCTCGTCCTCGGGCGTGTGCGCGGAGCGCTGAAGGTAGAGATCAGTCAGCACCCGCAGCAATGTCGGGCGCATGTCAATCTGGTTGCCGGCGCAGAGGTCCACCAGATCCTCAAGACCGGAAAAGGCCGATGGCCCTTCCATCGTGGTCTCTGCGGTCATAATGGCTGCGCCTTTGCTGCAACACTTGTACTTTGAAATAGCTTAGCGGTCCTCAATTAGCAGAGCGTTAACCCTGTGCCGCTCAAATCGCAGAGGGGCCGAATTGCGGCATCCGACCTTGCGGCGCGAGGGGAAAGCAAGATGGGAACGGTCATCAATTTTCGACCAGGTCGATGGGACAGGCGCGGACCGAGGTCGGTGGTATGCGACTCGGGTTCGGCGACCATCATCATTCTGCCGGTCGTTCGTATTGAGCGTCATTGCGAGCAGCCGGGCGGGGGATGCGAGCCGGGGTCAGCCAGCAGCTCCTCCCGTCGCCGGCGGCGACGCAGGGCAAGCTCCTCCTAGTCTTACCGCGTCACAAAACGTGTAGGGTGTGCAAAATCGCGTGGCAAGACGGGTCCGGCGTGCGCAACGGCGCGGCGCGATTTTGCGCACGCTGTCGGCCGTGCCACGCGCCGTTGCACACCCTACCCCATCACTAGCGTAGCGAATCGCCATAGTAAAAAAGGGCGGGAGCGCAGCGCCTTCACTGCAAGCGGCAACGCGCCGCCGCAAGCGCGGCGCGGGCCGCGGGAATCCATCCAGTCTCAGGAGTGAGCGCACGAATCACGATCAATCCCATCGTGGTCGGGGAAGTCACGATCAAGCGATCGGCGCGGGTGACATCTTCGTTCTCCGGCAGATCAGCGCGTTGCGCGTTGGTCATCAGATCGAGCTCGATCACCCGCCGCCCAGCGGCCCGATCGTTGATCGCATAATAGGCGACGTCGCCGCGAGTGTAGAATGAGACCGAGGTGTAGGCTTGGCCGATCGGCACCGAGAATTTCAAGGAGCCGCGTGCAAGATCATAGCGGCAAACCGATGTCGCGAAGGCCGGGTCCATGAACGGCAGAAGGGCATTTTCAGGCGTCGGCGGCGGGAGCGGGGTAACAACATTGACTGGAGCAATCGCCGAGACGCGGGCGTACGCGTCCTGGCTTGCCAGCCTAGGCAACACCAGAATGGTTGCCAGATGCACAATCCCCCCAAGCAGCAGTGCGGCCAGCAGCCACAGCCCCGATCGGATCATTGGCAGGCGCCCTTCTTAATCGCGGGCATCGGCGCCTCGGAGCCCGTTCGCGTCGCCATGCCGATCGGGGTGTCGTAGAGACGCAGCACCAGCTGATATCTCTCCACCCCGCCGGTCGGCAGCCAGTTACCCGGACGCACGCGCGGACCAACGACGATATCGAAGCTACCGTCCGACTGACGGATGATCTCCTGACTCGTGAAGCCCTGCCGCCGCAAGGAATTCGCCACGAGACGGCCGTCGAGATCGTACAGCGTAAGCGTCCAAAACCGTGCTTGTGGCGTAATTCCACTCACCAGCACATCGCAGCGACCGTCAAGCGGTTTGTCAGCATCGTCGGTGCGCGCGTAAAAGGCAACTCCATCGCCCGAGCCGACCGGCAACTCACCCCTGCGCGCCACCATCGCGCGTGCGTAAGGGTCGATGCCCGCTGTTCCATTCCTTGGCCACGCTGTCCAGGCCCCGATCGTGATGCCGCCGTAGGCCATTCCCCGCGTCAGCGCTAACCAGGTCGTGCCCAGCCCGACTGCTGCCGCGATGGCCAGCGCAAACATTGCCCCAAAAAGCAAACGCACGATCGGTCCGATGCGATCCGGTTAGGTCGTCGCCTCTAGCAAAAAAACCTCCCGCCTCAATTGCCGCCGGTCCCAGTTGGCCCTCGCCGCTCCGGGTTGGTCGCCAGGGCCTCCTGTCGGTCCGTCGCAACACCTTGAGCGTCCGTGGTCTTGCTCGGCTCGCCGCTGGTGGCAAGCGAGCGCGCGGCATCATCCAACAAGCGCTCGATCCGAAGGAGTGCCCCGGCGCCCCGCCCGGTCAGGATCGAAGGTCGTCCCCTTTCCGGCGCACTTTCTTGCTTGGCTTCAGTCTGAGCCCCACGCGCTGCCGGAGCCCCACCAAAACCTTGGATCGGCTTCAGTTCTACGCCTTGATGGGCGTAAGCCATGATCTCGTGCCAGGTCTGCGCCGGTAGTGAACCGCCGGTCATCTGATGCATCTGCTTGTAATCGTCATTGCCGAACCAGACCCCGCAGACGAAGTTCCCCGTGTATCCGACGAACCAGGCATCACGATAGGCGTTGGTCGTGCCGGTCTTGCCTGCGGCCCTGATGCCATCGAGTATGGCCCGTCGAGCGGTGCCTTCCTCGACCACCTTCGTCATCATGTTGACCATGTCGATCGCAACATTCGGCGGAATTACCTGCACTGGCTTCTTGCCGTCGCGATCCCAACGCCAGATCAGCTCACCTGCTCCGCTGCGCACTTCGAGCACGGCATGCGGGGTGTAGGCTTTGCCGAGATTGGCGAACATGGTGTAAGCGCCGGTGTGATCAAGGACGGTCACTTCGTCGGCACCGATCGGCATCGACGGCGTGTCGGGGAGCGGCGTGCGCAATCCCGCCTTGTGAGCGACCTCCCTGATCTTGGCGCGACCGAGTTTCGGATTGCCGTTGCCGACCGCGATTGACAGCTTTACCGCAATAACGTTGATGGAGCGCTTGAGAGCCTCCGTCAGCGTCATCGCACCACTAAAGCCGCCGCCATAGTTCTTCGGACACCAGTTCCCGATGCAGACAGGCGAATCGACCACGATCGAAGTCGGCTTGAAGCCGTTCATCAGCGCCGTGGCATAGACATAGGGCTTGAACGATGAGCCCGGCTGGCGCAGTGCGTCGACCGCGCGATTGAACTGGCTCTGGCTGTAATCGCGTCCGCCGACCATCGCGCGCACTGCGCCATCGGTATCCATCAAGACGGTGGCGCCCTGCTTGGCACCGTATTCCGGGCCATACTGCCGCAACGAGTTTTCAAGCGCCTCTTCCGTATGCTTCTGCAGATCACCATCGAGCGCCAGCCGGACCACGAACACGCGCTCATGCACTGATTTGGGCAACGTCAGCACCAGCTTTTTCATCTCGTCGAAGGCCCAATCGAGGTAGTAGTTGGGCGAGAGTTCGTCGCGCCGGTCGACTGGAGTAGCGGGATTGCGGCGAGCGCCGAACACCTGGCCTTCGGTCATGAATCCAGCCTCGACCAGATTATCGAGCACGACGTTGGCGCGCGCACGCGCCGCCGGCAAATTGATGTGTGGCGCAAAGCGCGAAGGTGCCTTGAACAGGCCGGCGAGCATGGCCGCCTCTGCCAGATTGACGTCGCGCGCTGACTTATTGAAATAGTATTGCGCGGCGGCATCGACGCCGAAGGTGCCACCGCCGAGATAGGCGCGATCGAGGTAGAGTTTCAGAATCTCGTTTTTCGACAATCGCGCTTCGAGCCAAAGTGCGAGGAAGGCTTCCTTGACCTTGCGCTCGATCGTGCGCTCATTCGAGAGAAAGAGATTCTTGGCCAACTGCTGCGATATGGATGAGCCGCCCTGAACCACGCCCCCAGCCTTGGCATTAGCCGTCATCGCGCGGAACAAGCCCGAAATGTCGATGCCAAAATGGTCGTAGAACCGCCGGTCTTCGGTCGCCAGCGTCGCCTTGATCAGATGGTCGGGAAACTCGTCGAGCCGCAGCGCATCATTGTGCTTGATGCCGCGCGAGCCGACCTCGCTGCCGTAGCGGTCGAGGAAGGTGACGGCGAGCTCCGACTTCTTGAGCCAGTCGTCGTCCGATGTCTCCTGGAACGCGGGAATTGCCAGCGCCAGCATCACCACCAGGCCGCCGACGCCGAGGGTCAAAGCCTCCGAGAGCGGCTCGACGAAGTACCAGCGCCGCCACCCCGCGACATGGAATCGATCCATGAATTCCGTGAAGCGCTCATACAGCTCGCGGCCCCAGGTCTGGACCTGGTACAAGCCTGAATCGACGCGTGCATCGACGTCGAGGAGAAAGCGGCGGAACCACGTCTTCCAGGCGGCGCGGCTCTCATCGTCAAGGAAGAAGTTGCGCAAATCTACCCTCGGGGCAAATGCCAGCGGCCGGCGGGGCGGAGCCGTCCAGCCGTTACCGAGTTTCTAGCCGAAAGGCTGGTTCCAAACTATGACGTAGCGGCAACAAGATGAACATAAATCGGTCGCGCGGCGGGGAACGGAGATAGCCGAATGCCGGATGATGTCCCTTTCTGGCGCCGTAAGTCACTGGGGCAGATGACCGATTCCGAATGGGAGAGCCTTTGCGACGGATGCGGCCGGTGCTGCCTGGTCAAGCTGGAAGACGCCGAGGACTCCTCGCGGACCTATTTTACCGATGTCGGATGCCGACTTCTCGATAGCGAGACCTGCCGCTGTCGCGATTACCCTAATCGCACCGCCAAGGTGAAAGATTGCGTCCGCCTTACGCCTCGCAACATTCACAGGATTGTCTGGTTGCCGCCGACCTGTGCCTATCGTCGGCTCGCCGATGGCCAGGATTTGTATTGGTGGCACCCGCTTGTCTCGGGTGATCCGGACACAGTTCACTTGGCCGGTATCTCCGTACGCGGGCGCGTCGGCGCACAGGAGGACGAGGTTGAGGATGATGCGCTTGAGAAGCGCATAGTAAGCTGGCCCGCTCGCGTACCCAAGAACGCCCGCAAGAAGCCGCGCTGACGCCTCGGACGCGCAGTTGTGGCCTCGCTAAGGAGCGGATTACTGGGCGAGGGCCGCCAAAATGCGCGCCCAACTGCGGGTGCCCTTGTGAAATGAGGTCAGGTCATACTTCTCGTTCGGTGCATGGACGCGGTCATCGTCGAGCGCGAAGCCGACCATCACCGTATCCATGCCGAGCACCCGCTTGAAATCGCCGACGATCGGAATCGAGCCGCCTTCGCCCACGGCTACCGCCTTCCTGCCCCATTCGGCGGCGAGCGCATCGCGCGTCCTCGCCAGCACCGGACTGTGCAACGGAAGCTCCATCGCAGGCGCGTTGCTGTAGCTTTCGAACTCGACCTTGGCGTCGGCGGGAAGGCGCTCGCGCACGAAGGCGCGAAAGGCGTCGCGAATCCGTCGCGGATCCTGCGCGCCCACCAGCCGGAAGGAAACTTTGGCCCGCGCTTGTGCAGGGATCACGGTCTTGGCCCCTTCCCCGGTGTACCCTCCAACCATTCCGTTGATCTCCGCCGTGGGACGAGTAGCGATCTGCTCGATGAGCATCCGATCCTTCTCGCCGGCGGGCACCTTGAGCCCGACACTCCCGAGGAACTCTTCCGCGGTCAAATTCAACTCGGCGAGATCCCGGCGGATGTCGGGCGGCAGCTCATGCACGCCTGCATAAAAGCCCGGAATGGTCACGCGTCCTTCCTCATCATGCATGCCGGCCAAGATGCGGGCGAGCACCCGCAGCGGATTCTGCGCGGGACCGCCGAACAACCCGGAATGGAGATCCCGATC
>Ga0306920_100009057_pt1 | contig 13269 bp, 7 predicted proteins | sample flu12Cox44000170_FD_204666 | JGI IMG/M metagenome (GOLD analysis project Ga0306920, IMG submission 204666) | Lab enrichment of tropical soil microbial communities from Luquillo Experimental Forest, Puerto Rico - flux4day.12C.oxic.44.000.170 (v2)... | ecosystem: Environmental > Terrestrial >... | reverse complement strand
GCACCGCCGGCAGCCTGGCCAGCACCATGTTGATCTTGAGCTGGGCACCCTCGGGCTCCGGCCCGGGCGGGGTCTCGCCGAGCAGCGCCGACAGGGTGGCCGGCGCCACGTTGGCCAGGATGTGCCCGGCCGCGACGGTGTACTCGGACTCACCCTGCCGGACCGTCACCGCCCCGTCCGGGTCGATCGCGGTGACCTCGGCGCCGGTCCGGATTTCCGCACCCGCGGCCCGGGCCGCCCGGGCCAGGGCCGCGCTGACCGTGCCCATCCCGCCGACTGGCACCCGCCAGTCGCCGGTGCCGTTGCCGATCAGGTGGTAGAGCAGGCACCGGTTCTGCCGCAGGCCCGGGTCCCGGGCGCGGGCGAACGTGCCGATCAGGGCGTCGGTGAGGACCACCCCGCGGACCGTGTCGTCACCGAACCGCTGCTCGATTGTCTCCCCGATCGGCCGCTCGATCAGCGCCTCCCAGGTGGCGTCGTCGCCTACCAGGGCACGGATGTCGGCGCGCGAGCGCAGCGGCTCGGTCATGGTCGGGAACAGCCGCCGGGCCAGCCGCCCGGTGGCGGTGTAGAAACGCTGCCAGGCCTGCCAGTCGCGGCCGCTGCCGGTGACGGCGCGGAACGAGGCCGCGCTGCGGCCGGGGTCGGCGCTGTCCACCAGCAGCCCGGCGTCACCTGCCGGGGTATAGGAGGAGATCCGCCGGGACCGCAGTTCGATGGCCAGCCCCAGGTCATCGATGATCAGCTGGGGCAGCAGGCTGACCAGGTAGGAGTAGCGGGACAGCTGGACCGGCACGCCAGCGAAGGCCTCGCTGGACACCGCCAGCCCGCCGGCCTGGCCGAGCCGCTCCAGCACCAGCACGGACCGGCCAGCCCGGGCCAGGTAGGCGGCCGCGGTCAGGCCGTTGTGCCCGCCACCGGCCACCACCACGTCATAGCGGGAGCCGGCCATGTGCCCAGTGTGCCCGCTGTCCCCGGGCGGGCTGGCCGGGGTGCGTGGCAAACGCTTGCCGGGTCAGCAGCCCGGTGCGCCACTGGATAGCGTTGGGGCCATGGATGACAAGGAGATCCTCGGCCAGATCGATGACCTCATCGCGGCCGAGCGGGACCTGCGGGCCAAGGTCGCCGCGGGTCAGCTCACCAGCGACGCCGAACGGCAGCAGCTGAGGTCGGTGGAGGAGTCGCTCGACCAGTGCTGGGACCTGCTGCGGCAGCGGCGCGCCAGGCGCGAATTCGGCGAGGACCCGGAGCAGGCGCACGCCCGCCCGGCCTCCGAGGTCGAGGACTACTGGCAGTAGCGGCGGCCGTCAGCAGGCGATGGGCCCGCCCGCTGGGCGGGCCGGTACTGATGAGGTGAGATGACGTGCGCATCGCCAGGTTCGCCGCCGGCGACGAGGTGGGCTACGGGGTGGTCGGCGCCGCCACTGGTGCTGGTGCCGGGGCCGCCGGCGAGCTGGTGATCGCCGCGCTGGCCGGCCACCCGTTCGGCACCGGCCCGGACGCGATCCGGCTGAACGGTGACAGCCACCGGCTCGGCGACGTCCGGCTGCTGGCCCCGGTCCTGCCCAGCAAGGTGATCGCCATCGGCCGGAACTACTCCGAACATGCCAGGGAAATGGGCGGCGAGCCGCCCGCGGAACCCGTGCTGTTCCTGAAACCCTCCACCGCCGTGTGCGGGCCGGGTGATCCGATCAGGTACCCGGAGGGCCTGACCGAGCGGGTGGACTACGAGGGTGAACTGGCCGTGGTCATCGGCCGGCTGTGCCGGGAAGTGCCCGCCAGCCAGGCCGGGGACGTGATTTTCGGCTATACCTGCGCCAACGACGTGACCGCCCGGGACCTGCAGGCGCGGGATGGGCAATGGGCCCGGGCGAAGGGGTTCGACACGTTCTGCCCGCTCGGGCCGTGGATCGAGACCGCCGCTGACCCGGCCGGCCTGGAACTGGTCACCACCGTCAACGGCGAGGTCAAGCAGCGGGCGCGGACCGCCGAGCTGGTGCACGGCGTGGCCACGCTGGTGGCCTTTGCCAGTAACGTGATGACGCTGCTGCCCGGGGACGTGCTGCTCACCGGGACGCCCGCGGGCGTCGGCCCGCTCGCTGAGGGAGACGAGGTATCGGTGACCATCGAGAGCATCGGCACCCTGACCAACCCGGTGCTGCGCCGTGACTGACCGGGATGACAAGCCGGGCAGCCCGGGCTGGCCGGGCGGGCCGGCCGCGGTCAGGGTCCGGTTCGCCCCCTCACCGAGCGGCGACCTGCACGTCGGCAACGTCCGGACCGCCCTGTACGACTGGGCGTTCGCCCGGTCCACCGGCGGCACGTTCGTGCTGCGGATCGAGGACACCGACCAGACCCGGGTCAGGCCGGAGTACATCGAGTCGGCGCTGGACACGTTGCGCTGGCTGGGCCTGGACTGGGACGAGGGCCCGGGCACCGGCGGGCCGTACGGGCCCTACCTGCAGAGCGAGCGAATGGACAGCTACGCCGAATGGGTCCAGCGGTTCCTCAAGGATGGGGACGCCTACTACTGTTACTGCACCGAGGACGAGCTTGCCGAGCGGCGGGAAGCCGCCCGCAAGGCCGGCCGGGCCAGCGGTTACGACGGGCACTGCCGCAACCTCACCCCCGGCCAGGTCGAGGCCTACCAGGCAGATGGCCGCCAGCCCGCGGTCAGATTCCGGATGCCGGACGGCTCGACCACCTTCACCGACCTGGTCCGCGGCGAGGTCACCTTCGACCACGCGCACGTCCCGGACTTCACCCTGACGCGGGCCGACGGCAGTCCTCTGTACACACTCGCGGTCGCGGTGGACGACGTGCTGATGCGGATCACCCATGTGGTGCGCGGCGTGGATCTGCTGCCCTCCACCCCCCGCCAGATCGCCGTCTACCGGGCGATGGGGGTGCCGGAGGAGCATTTCCCAATCTTCGCCCACCTGCCCCACGTGCTGGGCAGGGACGGCCAGCGGCTGTCCAAGCGGAACGGGGTCGTGTCCGTCAACTGGTACCGCGAGCAGGGCTTCCTGCCCGCGGCGATCTGCAACTACCTGGCCCTGCTCGGCTGGTCACCAGGGGAGAACAGGGAGGAGTTCACCCTGGCCGAAATGGCTGCCGAGTTCGACCTGGCCCGGATTAACTCCAACCCCGCTCAGTTCGACGTGCGCAAGCTGGAAGCGATCAACGGCGACAAGATCCGGGCGCTGGACCCGGCCGACTTCGCCGCGCGGCTCACCCCGTTCCTGGCCGCGGCCGGCCTGGTCGCCCATCCACTGTCGGCCGCCGAGGCGGCGCTGATCGCGGCCGCCGCGCCTTTGGTGCAGGAGCGGTGCACCACCCTGGCCAGTGGGGCTGCCCAGCTGGCGTTCCTGTTCACGGCCGAGGACAAGTTCCAGGCCGATCCGGAGGACAGCGCCAGGGCGCTGACCGCCGACGCCATGCCGGTGCTGGCTGCCGCGCATGAGACACTGTCGGGGCTGCCGTCCTGGACGTGGCCGGGCATCGAGGCCGGGTTGCGGGCGGCACTGGTGGACGGGCTGGGCCTGAAGCCACGGGCGGCGTTCAGTGGTGCCCTGCGGGTCGCGGTCACCGGCCACCGGGCCGGCCCGCCGCTTTTCCAGTCGATCGAGTTGCTCGGGCGGGAGCGCACTCTCAGTCGGCTGGCCCGGGCACAGGCCATCGCCGCCCCGGCCTGAGCGAGCTTTGGCCGGCCCCGCGGGTTCGGCTACACTTCACAGGCGCCCGGGCCCCCGGTGGCCCGCTCCCATGGGGTATGGGGTAATTGGCAGCCCGACGGGTTCTGGCCCCGTTAGTCTAGGTTCGAGTCCTGGTACCCCAGCTCAGCGCGCTGTCAGGCGCCACTGCCGGGGATACCCCGGCCAGCGATGGCGAGCCGCCGGCCCGTCGGCAGGGGACGGGCGGGGGAGCGGTGGGCGGGTGGCACCGCCGTTTGGCCGGATCTGCCAAGTACGCTACCGTTCAGTGGCTGGCCCCGTCGTCTAGCGGCCTAGGACGCCGCCCTCTCAAGGCGGTAGCGCCGGTTCAAATCCGGTCGGGGCTACTTCGCAGGTAGCAGATCAAGGGCCTGACCGCTGGCGCAGTGGTCAGGCCCGTCGGCGGTCAGCGCCCGGATCTGGGCCGCTACCGTGCCGCCCTGGCCGCGCCCGCCGCTATTGCTGGAGCGCTGGCCCGCTGCCTGCCGCTTTCCACCCCGGCTTGCGGAGCCGGTCCAGCAGCAGCGGCGGGAGGATGCCGATGGCGAGGATCCCGGCGAGTATCAGGACGGCGTACTCCAGTGGGTTGGAGTGGCCGAACTGCGATGGCGGGATGAACCCGATCGCCAGCGCGGCCAGCGATGATACGGCGCCCACCAGGCACAGCAGGCCCAGCGCCGGCGCCCGGTAACCGCGTGGGTGGTCCGGTTGCGCGCGGCGCAGCCGCAGTGCCGCGATGAACATCAGCACGTACATGATCAGGTACACCTGCGTGGCCATCGCGGCGAAGATCCAGTAGGCGTGCGAGACGCTCGGGATGAAGGCGTAGAGCAGGGCGATGACCGTGATCACGGCACCCTGCGCGGTGAGGATGCGCACCTCGATGCCCCGGCGGTTGACCCGCTGGAAATAGGGAGGCAGAAACCCCTGCTCGCGCCCGATCCGCAGCAGCCCTTCCGACGGGCCATCCAGCCAGGCCAGCATCCCAGCCAGCGCCCCAACCGCCAGGGCGACCGCGATCAGCGGCACCGCCCAGCCGGCACCGAAGTAGTCGAACAGGCTGGTGAAGGCCTGCATCAGGCCGGTGGTGAAACTGATCCGGGCTGCCGGGATCACCCATGAGATCGCCAGCGTCGGGAGGATGAAGACCGCCAGGACCAGCGCCACGGCGAGGAAGATCGACTTGGGATACTCGCGCCCCGGGTTGCGCAGCTCGTCGACGTGCACGGCGTTGACTTCGACGCCGGCATAGGTGAAGAAGCTGTTGACGACCAGCACGATGCTGCCGAGCCCGGTCCATGCTGGCAGCAGATGGCTGGCGGTCATCGGCGCGGCCGAATGATTTCCCTGGGCCAGGTAGATCACACCCAGGACGACCAGGATCGCCCCAGGGATCAGCGTCCCGAGCAAGGTCCCGCTTGAGGACAGCTCGGCCACCACCGCCGCCCCGCGCGAGGACACCAGAACCCCGCCCCAGAACAGGACGATGATGACCACGGCGTTGTAGACCCCGTTGGCGGCCAGGCCCGGGTCGGCGACGTAGGCGAGCGTGCCGGCCACATAGGCGAGCAGCGCGGGGTAGTAGAAGATCGTCTGCGCGAACTCGCACCACACCGCCAGCAGCCCCATCGGCGCGGAGACGCCCTCTTCCACCCAGTTGTAGACACCGCCCGGCCAGCCGGAGGCCAGTTCCGCGGCGACCAGCGACACCGGCAGCAGGAACACGAACGCAGGCAGCACGTACAGGAAGACCGAGGCGAGCCCGAACACCGACAAGGCGGGCGCCGACCCGAGGTAGCCGACCGACCCCACCGTCAGCATCGCCAGCGCCGGCCAGCTGATGAACCGCCCGGCCGGCCGGCCCGGCACCCGGCGGGCCAGCAACGGCCGGCCGGGTGCAACGCCAATCTCCTGGGTGAGCGCTGCCCGCGGATACCGGCGCCGTCGCACCCACATGGGTTACCGCCGCTGACCGCAGGCGGGGACCGGAGCGACGCAGGCTGGACCGGGTCTCATGGGGGATCCTGGTGGTGACGGCTCGCCGGCATCTGATGCCGGGCAGCCTCCGGCACGACCCGCTGATCCTATCGGCGCCCGATGCCCGCGGCCGGCCCGGTTCACCATGATGGGGTGATGACGCCTCGCCCGGGCAGCCGCGACGCTGGTGGCAGGTCCAGCGGTGGACCGTCACCCAGGTGCCGCCCGGGCCGCCGGGCTGGCACCGCCGGAGTGGAGCATGACATGCCAGAGCAGCCAACTGATCACGCGGGGCTGGAGATATTGCCGTTCGAGGCATGCCTGCGGCTGCTGGCCTCGGTCCCGGTGGGGCGGGTCGGCTTCTTCGCGGACGGCGAGCTGGTGGTCCTGCCGGTCAATCATGTCGTCGACGGGCACGATCCGGTCTTCCGCACGGCGCAGGGCTCGAAACTGTCCGCGGCGGAAGGCCAGAGCCTGGTCGCGTTCGAGGCAGACGAGTATGACCCGCAGACACAGTCCGGGTGGAGCGTGCTGGTCACCGGCCGGGCGGAGGTGGTGTACGACGAAGCCGAAGTCCGCCGGCTGAGCAGCATGGGCCTGCACCCCTGGGCAGCGGCGGTCGCGCGCCCCTTCTGGATCCGGATCCGGGCCACCTCGGTCAGCGGCCGCCAGACACCCACTGGCGGTTAGCGGCTGGGGGCGGCGCCGGGCCGGCCGGACTGCGGCCAGCCGGGCCAGCGGGGCCACCGCCAGCAGCAGGCCGCAAGGACGGCCGCGGGCCGGCCACCTTCTGCCGCCGTGGATCAGCAGCCTTCACCTGGCACGCAGCCGGAGGTCAGGAAACAGTTATCCGACTGTGATGATCGTTTTGGCGGGGGTGAGTGGGCCCGGATGTGCCGCTCGCGGGCAGACGGCGCCCGGGTTGGCGGTGACCGCCCGATGACGATCACAGCGGTCCACTGCCGCCGCCGGGCAGGGACCTGCCGCGAGGACGCTGCCTGCGCATTTTGCTCTTGCTTTACCCTCGGTCGGATCGGTGTCGCCGGCCAGGCCCAGGTAGCCGGGCGGCGGCCCGGGCAGTCGCGGGCAATTGGCCGCCCCGCCGGGCCAGCCGCCGGGGAAACGCCGCGCCAGTTCGGCCCGGGTCGGTGAAACCGCAGGTCGGGGCGCCCGGCAGCGGTCCGCGGCCGGGCGGCCTTTACTGTTTCCTAGTAAGTCGTCATCTTGTGCTATATCTACGGCTTCTGGGCTATTGCGGGGGGAACTTGGGGTGCTGGCCTCACTGATCCATATCTCCATACGGTTCCGCTACATCGTGGTCGCGCTCGCCGCCGGGATGATGATCATCGGGATCGCCGTGCTGCCGGGCATGCACTCCGACGTCCTCCCCGAGACCGCGCCCACCGTCGTCGAGATCCAGACGAACGCGCCGGGCCTGTCCGCGCCCGAGGTCGAGTCACTCGTCACCGTCCCGCTGGAGAAGAACCTGCTGGAAGGCGTGATGGGGGTCACCGATGTCACATCCGACTCCATCCCCGGGCTGTCCCAGATCGACCTGCACTTCGCTCCCGGCACCGGTCTGTACCAGGCCCGCCAGCTGGTTCAGGAGCGGCTCACCTCGGCGTTCATCCTGCCGGCTGTCTCCGCCCCGCCGGTGATGCGCCAGCCGGTCTCCTCCGCCGGGAACGTCATGCTGGTCGGGCTGACCTCCAGGACGCTCAATCTGGTCGGCCTGTCGGTGCTGGCCCGCTGGACGATCGTGCCCCGGCTGCTGGGCGTGGCTGGGGTGGCCGAGGTGGCCACCTTCGGGCAGGCGGACCGGCAGCTCCAGGTGCTGGTGAACCCGGCGCTGCTGGCCGCCCACCACATCGCTGTCAGCTCGGTCATCGCCTCGGTGGGCAACTCCCAGCTGGTCACCCCGCTGAGCTTCCTGCAGGGCTCCACCCCCGGCACCGGCGGATTCCTGGAGAACGCCAACCAGCGGATCACCATCCGGCACATCCTGCCGTTCGGCACCCCGGCCAATCTGGGCCAGGTGCCGGTGGCGGTGGTGAACAACAAGCCGGTGCTGCTCGGCAGCGTGGCCACCATCGTGAACGGGCACAACCCGCTGATCGGTGATGCGCAGATTCGCGGCCAGGCTGGCCTGATGCTGGTCATCCAGAAGCTCCCGTCCGCGAGCGTGCCGGCCGTGACCAAAGGCCTGGACGAGGCGCTCGCCCAGCTCAAACCGGCTCTGCCCGGCGTCACCATCGATGCCACGCTGTTCCGCCCGGACACCTACATCACCGCGGCGGGCCGCAACATCCGGCTGGCCGTGATCCTGATCTTCGTGCTGGCGGCCGTGGCGCTGGCCGCCCTGCTGATGAACTTCCGGCTGCTGTTCGTCAGCCTGGCCGCCATGGTGCTATCGCTGACCGGCGCCATCCTGCTGCTCTACGAACTCGGTTACAGCTTCAACGCGCTCGTCCTGCTCGGGCTGGTGCTGGCGCTGGCGGTGGTCGTCGATGACGCCGCCGGCGGCGCCTATCACCTGATGTGGCGGCTCGCGGACGGCCGCCAGGCCGGTGACCAGCCGCTGCCCGTCGCCGGCCGGGTGATGGCGTCCTACCGCGACTTCCAGGGCGTGCTGGCCGCCGGGTCGGTGTGCGCGGTGGTGGCGGTGGTCCCGGTGTTCATTTCCAGCGGGCTGACCGCGGAGTTCCTGCGGCCGATGGTGCTGGCGTTCGGGCTGGCAGTGCTGGCGTCCATGGTCATCGCGCTGCTGGTCAGCCCCGGGCTGGCGGCGCTGCTGTTCGCTGTGGGCAAGCGGGAGCCGGCCGGGCTGCTGGTGGCCAGGCCACTGCGGCGGACCTACACCCGGGCGGTCACCGCAGCGCAGCGGCTGCCGGCCTGGCTGCTGCTGGGTGCGGTCCTGGTGGGGCTGGGCGGGCTGATCGCGGTGGTGCCCCGGCTGCACCCCGGGCAGCCGGTCTTCGCCGACCGCAGCCTGGTGGTCAGCTGGTCCGGGGCGCCCGGGATGTCGCTGCCCGAGCTGAACCGGATCAGTGAGATCGCGACCCGCGAACTGCTGGCGCTGCCGTCCGTGCAAGATGTGGGCTCGACCCTGGGCCGCGCCACCTCCTCCGAGCAGCCGGTGATCACCAACACTGGCCAGCTGTGGGTCACCATCAAGCCCGGTGCCGACTACGGCCAGGCGCTGGCCGCGGTGCGATCGCTCGTCAGCGGCACCCCCGGGGTGGACGGCACGGTCAGCACCTACGAGAGCGCAAGCATGGGCGGGACGCTGGTGGCCCCGTCCCGGGCCGCCGTCGTCCGCGTCTACGGCCCCAACCTGACCGAGCTCACCCGCCTGGCCGAGCAGGTCAAGGGCGCCATGGCGAAGGTGCCGGGCATCGTGGACCCGCACGTCCAGCTGCCGGTGGAGCAGCCGACCATCGGGGTGGAGACCAACCTGGACAAGGCCAGGCTGGTCGGCCTCACCCCGGGTCTGGTCCGGCGCGAGGCGGGCATACTGCTCTCCGGGCTGACGGTCGGAAACTTCTTCCAGGACCAGAAGGTCTTCGACGTGGTGGTGTGGGGGACCCCAGCCGTCCGCACCAGTCTGAGCAGCATCGAGAACCTGCTCATCGACACCCCGGACGGCGGCCATGTCCGGTTGGGCGATGTGGCCACGGTCACGGTGTCACCGCAGCCGGTGGACATCAAGCATGACGCCACCTCGGACTATCTGGACGTCAGCGGTCAGGTGTTCGGCCGGAGCGTGGCCTCCGCCGACGCCGCCGTCGCCGGCCAGCTGCGCGCCATCTCCTTCCCGCTGGAGTATCACACTCAATTCCCCGGCCTGACCACCGGTGGGACATCGCGGGCCGCCTTCGTCAGCTATCTGCTCGCGGCGCTGCTCGTGATCGTGCTGCTGGTCCAGGCGGCCTGCCGCAGCTGGCGACTGGCCGCCCTGGTGCTGGCAGCGGTGCTGCTGCCGCTGGCCGGGGCGGCTGTGCTGGCGCTGCTGATCGGCAGCACCTCACTGGCCGCGGCGGCCGGCCTGGCCGGGGTGCTGGCCATCGCGCTGCGCCAGGCGATGGCGATGACCACCCGGATCCGGCGTGTGCATAACGCCGACGATGGCGAGCTGACCTCCGGGCTGGTCGCCAGGGCAGCCGGTGAGGCGGCCGGCCCGGTGTTCGCCGGCGCGGTGGTGGCCGCGGTCATGCTCATCCCGTTCATCGTCATCGGTGAAGTGCCGGGGAACGAGCTGACCAGCAGCGCGGCCGCGGTGATGCTGGCCGGGCTGGTCATCGCCACCGTGGTGAACATGTTCCTGCTGCCCGGCGGCTATCTGGCGGTCGGCCCACAGGTGGCGGAGGCGGAACCAGCGGAAGAGGCGGAGACCGGGGAGCTGGCCTGGGCCGCGTCGGCAGCCAGCCCGGACGTGTAGGAGATAGGGGGCAGTCCCGTGCACCAATCGAGGCGCCGGGCAGCGTCGGTGCTGCTCATCGGGGTCTTCGCGGTCACCGGCGTGGCCGGCTGCAGCAGCGGCTCGCCGCCGCCGGCGCGGCCGGTCCCGCCTGCCCGGATGGTACGCACCGGGGCAGCGGGCGTGCTCAGCGTGGTGCTGACCCCGCTGGGCGCGCAGCGCATCGGTATCCAGACCGCACCGTCGGTGGCGGCCAAGAAGCTGATCATCGTCCCATTCCAGGCCCTGCTCTACGAGCCCGACGGCCGGACCGTCGTCTACACCCGGACCGGGACCTACACCTACACCCGGCAGTACGTCACCGTCGCCAGCATCAACGGCAATCAGGTGCTGGTCAGCGCGGGCCTGCCGGCCGGGGTGCCGGTGGTCACGGTGGGCGCCGAGGAACTGCTCGGCGTGCAGAACGGCGTCGGCGTCCAGACATGACACAGTGCGGGCAGCGTCCTGATGGCCAGCGGGGGAGGTGAGCAGTGCGCTGGATCGTCGCGACCAGCCTGCGGTTCCGGTATCTGGTCATCGGGTTCGCCGCCATCCTCATCTACTTCGGCGCGCAGACGCTCGGTCACCAGAAGATCGACGTCTTCCCGGAGTTCGCGCCGGTGTCGGTCGAGATCCAGACCGCCTGCCTGGGCCTGTCGCCGAGCGAGGTGGAGTCGCTCACCACGGTGCCGCTGGAGGCCTCGCTGCAGGGCGTGCCCGGTGTCTATGACATCCGGTCCGACTCCGAGCCCCAGCTGTCGGCGATCTACCTGTATTTCCGGTCCGGCACCAACGTGCTGCAGGCCCGGCAGCTGGTGCAGGAGCGGCTGCAGACCACCGCCCCGACGCTGCCCACCTGGTGCGACCCGCCACAGCTGTACCCGATCGTGTCGGCCACCAGCCGGGTCATGCAGATCGGGCTGACGTCCAGGACGGTCTCGCCGTACGACCTGTCGATGATCGCGCACTGGACGATCCGGCCGCGGCTGCTGGACGTCCCGGGCGTCGCCAACGTGGCGATCTGGGGCGAGCGGCCCAAACAGCTCATGGTGGAGGCCGATCCGGCGGAGATGGCCAAGCACAGCATCACGCTCGATGAGCTGATGTCCGGCACCGCCGACTCGGTCGAAGCCACCGAGCTCAAGTACGTCAGCGGCTCGGCGGTGGGGTCGCTCGGCTTCGACGAGACCCCGAACCAGCGCATCTACCTGCACGCCATCCAGCCGATTGCCACCCCGGCCCAGCTGGCCGACGTCCCGCTGGCGCTGCGGGCCGGTCACATCGTGCGGATCGGCCAGGTGGCGAGCGTGCTGTGGAGCACCCCGCCGGTGACCGGTGATGCCGTCATCGACGGCGGGCCGGGCCTGATGCTGGTGGTCGAGAAGTTCCCGGGCGCGAACACGCTCCAGGTGACCAACGGGATCAACCAGGCGCTGGCCGAGCTGGCGCCCGGGTTGCACGGCATCACCATCGACTCGCACATCTTCCGCCAGGCCACGTTCATCGAGATGGCCATCCACAATCTCGGGCTGTCGGTGCTGCTCGGCTGCATCCTGGTCGTGTTCGTGCTGATCGCGTTCCTGTTCCAGTGGCGGGCCGCGCTGATCAGCATGCTGGCGATCCCGCTGTCGCTGGCCGCGGCGGCGATCGTGTTCGACCTGACCGGGGCGGCCATCAACACGATGATCCTGGCCGGGTTCGCGGTGGCGGTCGGGGTGGTGGTCGACGACGCCATCATCGACATGGAGAACATCGTCCGCAGGCTGCGCGCCTGGCGGGCGGGTGGCAAGCGGATCACCCCGCTGCACCTGGTGCTGGCCGCGTCGCTGGAAGTCCGGGTGGCCATCTTCTACGCCACGCTGATCAACATCGTCGCGGTCATCCCGGTGATGCTGGTCGGCGGGCTTACCGGGGCCTTCTTCGAGCCGCTGGCGCTGGCCTATGGGATCGCCGTGCTGGCGTCGATGGCCGTCGCGCTGACGCTGACCCCGGCCCTCGGCCTGGTCCTGCTGCCGTCGTCGCCCCTGAAGGCTGCCGACCCGCCACTGATCCGGGTGCTCAAGCGTGGCTACGGCGCGCTGCTCCGGCCGCTGCTGGGAGCCGGCCGGCGCGGGTTCGTGGCCGTGGTCGCTGTCGTGCTGGTGGCCGTGGCAGCCGGGGCGCTGATCTACCCGCGGCTCGGCTCCGACCTGTTCCCGAACTTCAAGGAGCCGGACTTCCTGATGCACTTCGTGACCAAGCCCGGCACCTCGGTCAGCGAGCAGGACCGGCAGGTGACGGCGGTCCAGCACGAACTGTTCAAGATCCCGGGGGTGGAGCATGTCGGCACCCACGTCGGCCAGGCACTGCTGGGGGAGGAGGTCAACGGGGTCAACTTCTCCGAGAACTGGATCAGCCTGTCCCCGAGGGCCAACTACCCCAAGACCCTGGCCGCGATCCGGGCGGTGGCGGCCAGCCACCCAGGGGCGTTCAGCGATGTGCAGACCTACCTGCACGAGCGGATCGATGAGGTGCTCACCGACGGCACCACCGAGGACGTGGTGGTGCGCATCTTCGGCCCGAGCCTGGTCGAGCTGCAGCGGCTCGGCAGCCAGGTGGCGGCCGCCCTCGGGCGGGTGCCCGGCCTGGTTGACGTGCAGCCGGCCGCGCTGGAGTTCATCCCTGAGGCCGACGTGACGGTGAACCTGACTGCCGCCAAGCAGTACGGCCTGACGCCGGGCACGATCCGCCGGGCCGCGGCGGTGATGATGGCTAGCGAGCCGGTGGCCGAGATCCCGACCAACAACAAGGTCTACACGGTGGCGGCCTGGAGCACCCCGGCTGCCCGGGCCAATCTGACCAGCCTGGAGGCGCTGCCGATCGATACCCCGAACGGCGGTCATGTGGCGCTCGGGAAGGTGGCCACGATCTCGGTCGTGCCGAGCCCCAGCCAGATCTTCCGGGAGAACGGGCAGCGCAACACCGAGGTCGATGCGAACGTCAGCGGCCGCAGCCTCGGCTCGGTCACCGCTGCCGTCCAGGCGGCGCTGGCGAAGATCAAGTTCCCGGCCGGGTACCACACCGAGCTGCTGGGCGAGGCGACCGAGCGGGCGGCGGCGCAGCGGCGGCTGGTTGAGTACGGCC
>Ga0306920_100009056_pt1 | contig 13269 bp, 9 predicted proteins | sample flu12Cox44000170_FD_204666 | JGI IMG/M metagenome (GOLD analysis project Ga0306920, IMG submission 204666) | Lab enrichment of tropical soil microbial communities from Luquillo Experimental Forest, Puerto Rico - flux4day.12C.oxic.44.000.170 (v2)... | ecosystem: Environmental > Terrestrial >... | reverse complement strand
CGGCACGGCGTACCCGGTCTCGTCGTTGATCGCCGCCCAGTGTTCGGCCACGTCCTCGACCGTGACGTCGGGACCCTGGTGCACGTAGCCGGGGGTGGTGGCGAGGAAGATGCGGGCGAAGCGGCCCGCGCCCGCGGCATACATCTCGCCGCTGACGGGACAGTCCTCGTGGGCGAGGAACGCCGCCATCGGGGCCACCAACTCGGGGGGCATGGCCGGCGACTCGCCGTCCCCCCCCGCCATCCGGGTCATCGCGGCCGGCGCGATCAGGTTGACCGCGATGCCGTGCTTCTTCCCGGCGACGGCCAGACTGCGTGTGAGCCCGACCACGGCGGCCTTGGCCGTGGCGTACGACACGTTGTTCGACAGGCCGAACATTCCGCTCGAGGTCGTCATCACGATGCGTCCGTACCCGGCCGCGCACATGTGCGGCCACGCGGCCCGTGCCGTGTTGAAGGAGCCCACCGTATGGACCGCCAGATGACTGGCCAGATTCTGCTCGTCGGCGTCGGGAAAGCCGGCCCAGCGGATGATGCCGGCGTTGTTGATCAGGACGTCGACTCGTCCGAAGCGGTCGATCGCCGCCGCGACCACCGCCTCCGCACCGGCGGACGTGGCCACGTCGCTCGCGTCCGCCACGGCCTCCCCGCCGGCGGTCGCGATCTCGTCGGCCACGGCGGACGCAGGCCCGCGGTCCGCGCCGGTCCCGTCGATGGCGCCACCGAGGTCGTTGACGACGACGGCGGCGCCCCGGTCGGCGAGGAGACGTGCGTAGGCCCGGCCGATGCCCCGTCCCGCACCGGTGACGACCGCGACACGGCCGTCGAAGCGATGCGTCCCCGCCGTGGCGGCGCTCAGGCGGCCACCGGGGCCTCGAAGCCGAGCAGGGCACCGAGTGTGCCGCCCACCATGGCGTCGCGCTCGTCGTCGGGAATGCCGACGAACTGCTCGGCGAGCAACTGCCGGCTGCCCCGGAAGGTGCCCTCCGCGTGCGGGTAGTCGTTGCCCCACACGATGCTCGAGACGCCGGTGATGTGCCGGCAGGCCACGGCCACCGGGTCGTCCTGGAACGAGACGTGGAACTGGCGCTGCACGTACTCGCTCGGCGTAAGCGGGTAAGGCCACTTCTTGTTCAAGCGGAACAGCTGCGCCATGTTCGGCTGTTCGTTGGGCGCGCTGCCCTCGTCCCAGACACCGAGCCACCAGTCGGCGTCCTGGCCGATCCCGGTGACCCAGCACTTGTCCATGGCGCCGACCAGGGACGCGAGCCAGTGGGCGTTGAACTCGATGAGCGAGAAGTGTAGATCGGGATACCGCTCGGCCACGCCGCCTCCGATGAGCTCGCAGATCAGCTGCTGGGGGACGATCGTGCTGTAGATCGACTGCGTGATCATCCGCTTGGCGGCCGACTTCTCGGTCATCGGCTGGTTGACCTGCCGCGCGTTCTCCATCACGACCTTCAGCGTCGTCGACGCCGGGTCGTTGAGCTTCACCCCGCCCGTCTGGGTGTGGAAGAACGGTTGGACACCGTTGGCTTGCGCCGCCGCCCAGACGGGGTCGAACTCCCGTGAGTAATACGGCTTGGGCGGAGTGGCGGGCAGCAGGATGGCCCGGAAGCCCGCCGCCGCCACCCGCTCGATCTCGGCCACGGCATCATCGATGTCGGTGATCGGTACGGGCGCCGTCGGCGCCAGCCGGGCGAAGTACGGCGTGAACCGCTCGACGATGTAGTCGTTGTAGACGCGGGCGTGCGCCATGGAGAGCTCGTGGTCGTCGGAGTACAGGCCGAAGAGCGAGAGGTTGGGGTGCATCACCCCGACGTCGACACCGTCGGACTCGAGGTCCTCGATGATGAGCTCGGGGTCGCCCTCGGGCATCCGCCCGCCCGTCTGGCGGTAGCGGGAGATCGTCCACCCTTCGAACCCCGGGGTGTGCAGCCGTCGGAAGATTCTCGCCCCGTCCTCGACCAGCGGCTCGATCTCGAAGTCCTCCTCCCAGACGCCCCGCTCGCGCAGGTGCGCCGGCAGCCGGGTGACGAAGAGGTCAGTCGGCTCGAGGATGTGCCCGTCGGCAGAGACGACAAAGGGCTTGTGCGGCATGGGTTGTCCCTTCCCGTCCGTATCTCTCAGGAACGTAGGCGCGCCGAAGCGCGCGGCTCCCTCCCGAGAGTAGACCAACCGGTCGGTACACCGCAACGCGAGAGGCGATGATTCGATGTCGTCGCTCGTTAGACGGTCGCGACTGGCGTTGCCGGCGAGCCCACGATCCCGGGCAGACGCAGTGGTGGGGCGGTGAGGAGAAACCGGCTCCGGTTGTGCTCGCGCAACCAGACGGCGAGCTCATGGAGATACCACAGCTCCCCGAGCGGGATACCGAGCTTGAACAGGCAGAGGTGGTGGATGGGAAGGAGGGAGTGGCGGCTCTCGTCACGGTCCCTGCCAACCAGACCTTCCACCGCGTAGTTGTCGGCCACCAACGCCGAGAGCTGTGATTCGGTGATCCACTCGAGCAGGGACTCGTCACGGGCGTCGAGGTACGTGCACGTGGTGAAGAGCTGCTTGGGGTCCGGATTCCGGTCCCACTCGAGGATTTTGGTGGCGAAGCCAGTGTGAAGCAGGACCATGTCGCCCGGCTCGACGACGACGTTGTCCGCCGACATGATCTGCTCGAGCGTCTTGCGATCGACGCCCCGCCAATCGTGGCCGAGGTGGTGGGCCAGATCGATGAGGACCCCGCGACCCTGCACCCCGTGGAAAGCCATGTGCTCCAAGCCGAGATGGTGTGCGAAGCAGCGGTGCGTGCCGCCGTCCCCCGCGGCGTCCTCCTGCGGCCCGACGAGGTCGACGCCCGCCCGGTAGCCGTTGTAATAGACCGCCTCCTCCGTCCCATCACCGTCGGCGTCGAACTCTGCGCCGGCGTGAGCGAATGAGTCCCACTGCGTCGAGTATTGGAGGAAGAGCGTCACCTTGTCGTCGTTCCAGACGTCGACGAACTTGGGGTGCCCCCAGTCCTTCATCTGACTTTGATGGACGTTGTAGAAGGTGTCGACGTTGCCCTCCATGTCCTCGGTCGGCGCGAGGACCGGTGGGTAACGCCTCTGGTTCAGAGCAGTGCCACCCGGAAAGTCGAGCGGCAGGCTGAGGCAGAAGGTGATGCCGGCTTGGACCTCCCGCACGCCCTGGAGAACTTTCTCGGGGGTGAGGAGGTTGATGCGGCCGAGCTCATCGTCATCGCCCCAATCGCCCCACGTCGACCCGGGCGGGCGTTCTTTCCACCGCTTCGTCACGATTTCTCCTTCTGGTCCGACGGCCTGCGCGGCTCCGAACGTTTTAGAAGCCGAGGTCGAGAACTGGCTTGTCGAATGGGGCCACGTTGACGCGCTGCAGGGCCGGGAGCAGCTCCTCGTAGGAGCGCTCGGCGAGGAAGCCATCGATGACTCGGTTGAGGTTGGATATGTGACCCTCGAGCCGCTCGTTCAACCGCATGTACTTGAAGCCTCTCGCGTGCAGGCCCTTCTGCTGTCTCGGAATGTTCGAAAAGTCCTGCGCAGGGATCGGCGGCCATCGTGGATCGTTGGACTCCCATACTTCCGGTGGCGCGGGTGTCACAGGATCCTCACCCTCAGGGAATCGAGTCATCGACCAGATCTCCATGAGGGTCTCCTCCGGTCCCAACGGCCGGAAGCGGTACGAAGAGGCGCTGCTGTACATGGGCAGCACGAAGTAGTGCGGGAAGCACCCATAGAACGTCTCGTTGAACCCGTGCTGGTCCAGTTCGTTGAGATCGGGCATGTCAGCGCGACGCTCTCGGTGCCAGCCCATCACGGCGTCGTTGAGCGCGCTGTTCCAGGTCGAGATCGCGAGTTGCGGATCGACGGGCAGCTCCATGTCGCGCAAGCTCTCGGCGACCAGTACGTCGTTGGCGTGGACCATGCCGTCCATGCCGTCACTCATCTCTCGCAGGTATTCGATCTCAGCATCGATGAATGCAGGCGGGTCGAACGGCGCGTTCGGGCGTAGCGAGTACCGCATGCCGGGGATGTCGAGCTGAGGGTGGGTCACCACCACGTGGTACATCTCGACGAACGCCTCGACCGCAAGCTTCCAGTTCACCGGGAGACGGGCCGCATACCACTTTTCGGCGCGCAGCGACTCCACTTTCCATGCGTCGAGGATGGTGGCGGCCGGTTCCATGCAGTCCCTCACAGGTGGTGCGTCGTTGTCGAAGTTGATCCACACGCACCCACCCCACGCTTCGCACCGCACCCGGACGAGGTCGATGTCCCCCGGCTCGACGTTGTGGGGTGCGAACGACTTCCGTCGCGGGATACCGCTGTTCGTGCCGTCGACGCCATAGCACCACCCGTGGAACGGGCATTTGAAGGCGCTCTCACACGTTCCTCGGCCCTGCACGACCCTGACGCCGCGGTGACGGCAGGCGTTCTCGAACGCCCTGACTCCCATGTCCTCGGTTCGCACCACGACGACGGACTGATCGAGGAACTCGTACTCGGCGAAGTCGTTCGGGCGCGGGATTTCCTCGAGCCGGCACGCCATCTGCCAGACCCGTGGCCACAGCCGCTCAACCTCCAATTGGTAGAAGTCGGGGTCGAAGTACCGCTCCTTGGGAACACGGTCTGGAAACGCCGGGTCCATCGCGTAGGGCACTGCCGACGCCAATCGTTCCTGGTCCACGATCGCCATGGAGCGCCTCCCTCCCTGTCGGATTGTGTACGTCGCGGGCCCCGAATACTAACCAACCGGTCGGTACAAAATCCCCCTCTCGGTACCAACCTGTGGGCTTAGGATTGACAGAGGTTCGCGAGGAGTCCGCAGCGCGTTCACGGCCGTCGAGGGAGGTCGCAGATGATCAACGAGGATTTCGTCGTCTCGGGCGACGGGCACCTTCTGGAGCCGACCGACCTCTTCCGCACCCGACTCCCGAGACACCTGCGCGACCGCGCCGTGTGGGAAGAGGACTTCGAGGTCGAGCCCCTCGTCGAGGGCGGAGCTCGGATCTTCCGGCGGTTGCACACGCCCGGGTTCGAGGGCTGGACGATCTCCCGGTACCGCCAGACCGGTGGGCGGATGCCGGAGGGTGACCCCGAGATGATCCTCGAGGACATGGACCTCGACGGGGTCGACGCCCAGGTGCTGCACCCGAACCTCTCCCTGTTCGGGCTCTACTCCGACGATCACGAGCTCTCCATGGCACACGCCCGCGTCTACACCGACTATGTGGTCGAGCGGTTCGCGCCCTACTTCTCACGTCTGGCTCCCACCGCCCCTATTCCGATCACCGACGTCGACGATGCGGTGGCCCAGATCGAGAAGGTCGCTGCCAGCCGGTTCCGTGCCGTCCTCCTGCCGGCGACGCCGCCGAAGCCGTACTACTCCCCCGACTTCGACCCGATCTGGGCGGCTGCCCAGGCCAACGGCGTCCACGCGTTCTTCCATACGCAGACGGGCGGTGTAAAGGTGAATGATCCCGCCTCGTCGACGCTCAAGGTGATGATGGAGTCGGCCGCCCAGGTCAACCAGCCGGTTACCCAGAAGTCAGCTTCGAAGCGGATGGTGATCCAGGCCGTCTACGCCGGGCTCGTTCCCGGGAAGCTGATGAGCGAGCTGATCGGTGGCGGCGTCGCCGACCGCTACCCCGACCTCCACTTCTCGCTGATCGAATTCAACGCCCACTGGCTCGCCTCCTTGGTTGGCGGCATGGACAAGTGCTGGGTCACCGGCATCGGCCAGGATCCCGACTGGTGGATCGGGACGTGGGACGACGACCGCCCGTCCGACGACCAGCCCACCATGGCCCAGTTGTTCCGTCTGAACGAGAAGTGGCCGTACCCGCTACTGCCGAGCGAGTACGTGAAGCGGCAGTTCCACGTCCAGTTTCAGGACGATCCGGTCGCCCTCGCCTGCCGGGACATCACCGGGGTGTCGAGCCTCGTGTGGGGCAACGACTATCCGCACGCAGAAGGGACCTTCCGGGGCAGCCGGGAGTTGATCACCAAACTCTTTGCGGGTGTCCCAGCAGAGGATCGGGCCGCCATCCTCGGCGGCACGCTCGGACGGCTGCTGCAGCTTCAGCCCCCGGATCGCGGCGTGACCGCTTCGGCCTAAGCGACGGCAGCGGCTGCTCAAGCCGAGGGGCCCACTTCCAACCGGTTACTTCACCGAGGAGTCAGGGACGAGCGTTTGGGTCTGCCCGCTGTAGTGGACGATCGTGACCGGGCCGACGGCATACGCCTGTCCCGGCGCAAAGGAGACCGAACCGACACCGGGGACGGCGGCGTTCTTCAAGTGATACCCCGCGTTGGCGAAACTCGCGACAGTCAGGTGCTTTCCAGCGGCGTCGGCGATCTTGGTGAACAGTCCCAAGTACTGACAGGCCTCGATCACCGACACATAGGTGGTGTCGTTGGTCTGAACCTGGGTCGCCGGATTTGACGGATTACTGATTTTGTCGCTCGGATAGGCCTTCCGAACAGCGGTCGCGCACTTCTGAATCGCTGGGTCCTTCCACTGCTGGTAGAACGTCGGAGCGGAAGTGGCGGCCAGCACGTACTTGAGATAGGGATTGCCACCCTTGGTGGACTGTACGTAGGAGATGAGCGACGACTCGCTGGTCGCGATGTACGTCGGCTTGTACGTGCTTTGGAGATCGTTCTGTGCGCGAGGCCAGGTCGTCGATCCCGAGCCACCAACACCGATCACGAGGTTGATGCCGGCGTTCTTGAACCGAAGCTCGATCGACTGGGTGTCCTGGTCTGATGCGACCGTGTCCGTCGCAGGCGCGTTGTCCTCCGCAGTAAGGACCACCGGCACATGCAACTTCTTGAGATCGGACTGAACCGCCGCGACCTCTGGTGCATCGGAGGTGGCGCCGTAGAAGATCCCCACCTTCTTGCCTTTGAAGACGCCGGCCTTGTCGAATGCGGCGAGCTGCGCAGTGTCAAATGCGGCATCAGGCGGAATCAAGGAAAAGTCGGGCGGGGTGCCGGGCGGCAGCGAACCCGGAAGCGACCCCTCAATGACCGGAGTGTCGTGCGTCTGCTGGTAACAGTCGGGGAAGACGGGCGAAATGGACACGAAAATATGGTCGTCCTCCGTGAGCTGGGCACACGAGTTCGCTGCATCCGCTGGCAGCGCCGGGTTCATCTCCACTATCGCCATCTCGATCTTGCGGCCATTCACACCGCCATGGGCGTTGATGTAATTCGAGACGGCGGTGTATGCGTCCGGGAAGCTGCCGTCGTCAAGGTTGACACCGAGGTTCTTGAGCGCTGCGAAATTGACATAGGGAAGACCGACAGTGATGGTGGTCGCGGTCACACCCTGATCGGCAGGACTCGACGCAGCAGCAGCAGGATTCGCTCCGGTGGCCAGCAGCGTCGCCACGAGTACCACGACGGCACCGGCCCCCAACACTGAACTCCGGAAACTCATTCTCATCGTCACTTCTCCTTTTGCTGCTCTGTCATCGGGCACGCGGGTCCAGGTACGACGGTTCAGGACCCACGAACAACGCCCCACCTCCCCCAAAGCCGCATCAGGCTAGACCGACCCATCGGCACAATTGCTCGCGCCCCGGTCGTCCTGTGGGCTTTCTCTGCTCTAGGGCACGGCCGCCCCCTCGGCTTCAGCGCGCATCTCCTCGGCGTCAGCGGGAAGCAACCAGCCCTCGGCGATGAGCTCGTCAACTCGTCGATTGAAGCGATCGACGTAGTCCCGGTGGTCGCGATACATCTTCTTCAGCATCTCGCTCGGGAGCGGTTCCTCAATCCCCACGACGCCGAAGGACGGCGTCCCGTCCGGATTCGTTCCAGGATTCGACACGTATCGGTTGCGCGGAACGTCCATCTGCGCGCAGCGAACGCCGCCACGAGAGTTCCCGTATTGGTCCTTCACAAACAGCCCGTCGGCCGCTGTCTCGATCCGGGCGGCCCGCGGAGGCGAAGTGCCCTCGGCGACCCAGTGCACGAGGTGGTCGAGACCCGCCGAAAACATCTCTCCGTGAGGCAGGCTGTTCATGGTTGCGTCGAGCGGGACCGCCCCCGCAGTGCCTGTGGGGTCCATCTGCCAGGTCGCGTTCTCGCTGTATGGCGGGAACCGCGTGTTCATGTGCCCAGCCCCCGCCAGCTCGTAGAGCCGGTATCGATCTTTGGGTTCGTCGCTGTCGTCTCGGCGGTAGCCCCGGTCCGCTCGCATCGGACCCTGGGTCGGATGGGCGATGTCGCCCTCGCTCACGACCTGGACGAGCGGGACATCGCGTGGACCGAACTGCACAGACGGGGCGCCGGATGGAAAGAAGCCGTGGTAGACGGGAGAGCCGTCGGCGAGGCGCTGCTCGTCGTGGGCCGTGAGGACGTAGTTGGTGACGACCATCCCCGTCTGGGAGTGGCCCATCAAGAGCACGTCTCGCACCGGTGCAGAGGAGAAGGGTCCGCGGCCGACCGATGGGGCCGAAAGGGCGGCACCGACTTGGGCCAAGATGGCCGGCGACAAGACGTTGACGCGTCTCATCTGCTCAATACGTTGCTGAATACCCTCTGGGTCCCTCGGCAGCACCAACGCGTTGACGCTCGTTTCTTCTGGCGAGACGTCGGTCCAAATGTCGAGCGATGCGTAGCGGTCCGGGTTGATCGCCTTGACGAACGCATCGAGCGCCGTCTTCTGGGAGCACACGCCGACCCACCCGTGCCCCGATCGCATCTGGTAGAGCGAGGTGTAGATCCACATCGGCGCCGCGCTGGCCGCATGGACCGGCTCGACCAGAACAGTGCCGGTGAAGCGCGCGGCGTCCCGTGGCCTGCGTACCGTGAGTTGCGTGCGATAGGGGTGACGGTCGATCGTCCCCGACGCGAACCACTCCTCCTCCACATAGTCGAAGTCCTCCAGGGTGCCCTGATAGCTCCCGGTCGGAACGAACCGAGGCGAGCCTTCGGGTGCAGGGGTGACGGTTGCTGGTTCGACTGGCATGGCTACTCCTCCTTTGGTCTTCCGAAATGAACAGCCCGCACTCGTGAGCGGCAGCGGTCGGGCGGTCAACCTGATTGGAAGTTGAACGAACTCAGCGGGATCCGAGCCATCCACGCCTGGACGGGACCGCTACGAGCATCACCCCATCCCACAAAGACATCAGCCCGGTCGGCGATGATCCAGGAGACGTCGTCGCCGGCCACGTATCCACTCGGATAACTCCCCATCGCGCTGCTGACACGCATGGGCGCGCTGAAGACGACCCCTTGCGCTCCACCCGGCCGGCCCACCGCAGCCCACACGTCATAGGGCGAGGATCCCGGAGAACCGTGCCACGTTCTCCAGACCAGCGCGATGTTGCCCGTTGGCCCGTATGAGATCCAGGCCTTGAAGCGCTGGTTCGGCGGAGACTCCGCGACATCAACGGGTCCTTGCCACGTCGCCCCGGAGTCGCTCGTGACGTAGACCTGGCTCTCCGTGCCGCTCGAGTCGAAGACCGTCAGGGCGAATTGGCCCTTGTGCGCGGGGTCGGCAGCGATCGTCGCCGCCGCCTGCGCCGACGCGTTCTGGAGCGGAACGACGTGGCGGTCCCACGTCGCGCCACGATTTGCGCTGGTCTCGAAGATCAGACAGGGACAGCTCGCACCGGGAGCCTGCGTCGCGGTGTACGCCGTGGCCAGGATGCCGTGGGCCGCTGCCACGTTGCCTCCAAAGCTGCTCGAGTCGTGAGGGTACGTGGACGAATCGGTGGGATGGACCTTTCCAAAGGAGCGGGCGTCGTTGGTCGACGCCGTGATGTAGCCGACGTGGTTGCCGATGTTGTGTCCAATGGCATAGACGGTGTTCGTTGACTGGTCGACGGCGATCCACGGCCGATCGAAGGTGTCGACGGGGAGCGTCCCGCCCCGCACGAACCGGGTGCCGTCCGAGCCCATGGATTCGACTGGTGCGCTCCAGGAACGCCCCCAGTTCGAGGAATGGGTGACCCAGTCCTGGCCGTGCACAACGATTCCCCCGAGAATGCCGATGCCCTCCCCGCCGCTGGCGATGCCGGTGAAGGTCGCAAAGTCACCGGACGCGTAGAGCTCCCCATCGGGCCCCGTGACGGCGACGCCGTCCTCACAACCGTTGATGTTGGGGATGTGGTTGGTCGGCACGGAGACGTAGTGCCAGTGCTTCCCGCCGTCGTTCGAGACGGCACCACCACACACCCTCGGAGGAGCGACTTCGTTCAACGACAGCGGGACTGGGAACGTCGCCCACGAGACGAAGAGATTCTTCGAGTTGTGCGGGTCGATCGCGATCTCGGGTTCGCCGACCACGGTCGAACTGCTGTTGTGAGAGATGTCGACCTCGATCGGACCACCAGAGCTGGTTGCGTTTACCGCGGTCGCGGTCGCGGCGATGCCCCCGATACCCGCCGCGGACAACAAAAGCGCCGCGAGGAGGCCTACGGCCAGGACCCGCCGTCGGCGACCAGTCCGTTGATCGATCCCGAGACCCGATTCGAGTCGAGCGACACCTCGTGCGCCCGCTGGCTGCATCTCGCCCCCCTCGGGGTCAATCCGTCAGGAACTGCCAGCAGATTACGGATGGTGTCATCACCTGTCAATATATGACAGAGAGAGGTTCAGCCCTGTCCGGTCGACCTTGTGGCATTCGCAAAACCCCGGGAAAAGACTCCGAGGGCCTCTCGCACAAGAGACACGAAGTCTCCATCCTCCGTGTACCAGGCAGCCGTTGCGGAGGTGATCGCCGCTTGGCCAGCCCGCAGTGACAGGTCGAACAGCATCGGATCGACCGCGGTCCTTCCGGTTCGTTGGGCGAAGAGAGGTTCCATGTCCTGCCGCAAATCGAGATCATTCAAGGCCATCGAACTGTAGGAATGCCGGTCGGACATCACGACGCCGCACCACCGACGGAGCTCCTCCAGATCCATGGATTGCGCCAACTTGATGAGTACCGAACTCATGACGTCGAAGGCAGACCGGCCTGATCGCTCCTCGACGAGGGCCTGGCGTACGAACTCGGTGAGACGCCGTGGGTACAGGGCGAGCACGTCCTCTTTTGTGGTGAAGTAGCGATAGAACGTCCGCGCCGAGACTCCGGCAGCGTCAGCAATGTCGTCGACTGAGACGGCGGCGTACCCCCGCTGAACGAACAGATCCATCGCGATCCGCTCAAATTCGGCGGCCATCAATTCACGTCGACGTTCTTTGACCTGATCGCTCACGCGCTCCGTCGGACGATCTGCGACCACAGTCTGGGCTGTTCTATGAGACTTGGCAGGATTCTTCATCAGAGGATCTTTTGCAAAGACTACGGAGCCCACTCTGCCACGTCATGCTTCGGTCGCTCGCCACGTGAGACAAGGGAGTCCTCTCAGGCGCTACGAAGCGACCTCCTTTGGCCGCGCGCCGCGGCCACAGGCGCAGCCCCCTCCTGACCGCGTTCCCACTGCAGATGTCGGGCGCGGTCGGCCCGCCCATCACCCGGTCGCCCCTGTTCCGCGGTGCCTCAGGACGTCGTCGACGCGACCTCGGTCGCTCCCGAGAAGGTGAAGGCGTCGTAGTCGTTGGCGACAACGTCGGCGATGACGGCGAACAGCTTCGGACGCCCCGCCGAGTTCAGCAGGTAGCGCTTGGGTTTCCCCGGGATGTTGGTACCGAAGTAGTAGCTCTTCTCGCCGAACGAGAGCGGTGACGCCGCGCCCCGGTCGACCATGTTCGTCCAACGTTCCTCGGAGCGGGCGGTGACTTCGATCACGGTGTGCCCGTGCGCGCGGGCATAGCACAGCACGTCCGTGACGAAGTCGACCTGGTCGCCGTTGTAGCGCGGGTTGTTGCCAGCGGCAGCGTGCGGACCACCGGGAAAGAAGAGGTTCGGGAAGCCGTGCGCCTGCAGGCCGAGAAACGTGTGCGGGCCGTCCGCCCAGGCGTCGGTGAGCAGTCGGCCGTCCCGTCCCCGGATCCCCATGCGGCTCAGTGCACCGGTGCCGAAGTCGAACCCGGTGGCCCAGACAATCATGTCGAGCTCGCGCACGCCGTCACTCGTCTCGATTCCGGTGGGCGTTACCCGGACGATCGGCGTCTCCGTCAAGTCGACAAGGTCCACGTTGGGACGGTTGAAGGCCTCGAAGTACCCGGCCACGAAGGGAGGCCGCTTTTCGCCAAAGCGGTGGTCCTTGGGGACCAGCCGGTCGGCGGTCGCGGGATCGGACACGATGGCGCGGATCTTGCCGGCGATGAAGTGGCACCACTCTGCGTTGGCGTCCGGGTTGGATAGCAGGTCGGTGTAGTTGCTCGTCAGCTTCATGAAACCCGGGCTGTTCCACATCCTTTCGTAGAAGGACTGGCGCTCTTCCTTGGAGTCGTCGAACGCGGTGCGGCCGCTCGGGAGGTGGTGGAACCCGTGGACGGAGGTGTTCAAGACCTCGCGCAGTTGCTCAAAGTCCGAGCGGAGGCGCGCCTGCTCGTCGACGGTAATGGGCGAATTGTTCAAGGGTGTGCACCAGTTCGGGGTGCGCTGGTACACGGTGAGCGAGGCCACCTCGTCGACGACGGCCGGCACCACCTGCACGCCGCTCGACGACGTCCCGATGACCGCGACCCGTTTGCCCGCGAAGTCGACGGCCCGGTCCGGCCACAGCCCAGTGTGGTACGTCTCACCCTCGAAGTCGCCCCGTCCCGGAATATCGGGGATATAGGGAATGGAGAGCACGCCGGTGGCGGCGATCAAAAAGCGCGCCCGCACCGATGTGCCGTCGCCGGCGGTGACCCGCCAGGTGCCCGACGACTCGTCGTAGTCGGCTGCGATGACCCGCGCCCCGAAGCGCATCATGCCCCGCAGGTCGAAGCGGTCCACGACGTGGTTGAGGTAGCGCTCAGTCTCGGGTTGTGCTGCGAAGTGCTCCGCCCAGGTCCACTCGTCGAAGAGCTCCTTCGAGAAGAGGTAGCCGTAGGTGTAGCTCTCCGAGTCGAAGCGCGCCCCTGGGTAGCGGTTCCAGTACCACGTGCCTCCTACACCCTCGCCCGCTTCGAGGAGCAGCGCCGAGAACCCCTCTTCCCGCGCCCGGTACAGCTGGTAGATGCCGGTGATGCCCGCCCCGACGACCACCATGTCGACGTCGGCCATGCCGGCGCGGGCGTCGTCTGATGGCATGTCGGGTGTTGCGGTCATAAGAAGAGGACAGCCTGGCGGGTACCGCGCGCGGAGTACCGGCGCACAGACGTCATATTGTACCGACCGGTTAGTCTAACGCCACTCGACGCCAGCCCAGGGACGA
>Ga0306920_100009054_pt1 | contig 13271 bp, 13 predicted proteins | sample flu12Cox44000170_FD_204666 | JGI IMG/M metagenome (GOLD analysis project Ga0306920, IMG submission 204666) | Lab enrichment of tropical soil microbial communities from Luquillo Experimental Forest, Puerto Rico - flux4day.12C.oxic.44.000.170 (v2)... | ecosystem: Environmental > Terrestrial >... | reverse complement strand
GTGGTGAAAGCGAGTCCGCACCTAAGGGGCCTTCACGCGTACGTTGCGCAAGAACGACGGCCGATCAGCGGAGCCAAATGCTCGGTTCCGGTCGGCGCATGGTTTGCCGCGCGCAAGGTGATGGCGTCCCAGCGCGACAACCGCCGCTCGTTGGCGATTTGCGCGGAGCAATCCTGCGTGTGCTCGGTCAGCGGGCGCTCGCGCGTCTCCCACTCGCCGAGCGCGAGCTCCATCGAGGGCTGTCTTTCGAGCGCCACCGCCAAGGCCAATGCGTTCGCCATGGCGAGCCCCGCACCCTGCCCCAGCGTCGGCGTCATTGCATGGGCCGCATCGCCGACGATCGCCACCCTCCCCGCCGACCAGCGAGACAATTTGGTGGTCTCGTAGGCATCATATCGCGCGCTGGCGCAAAGCCGGCGGATCACCGGCGCGAGTTGTGGGAAGGCCACGATCCAGATGTCGGCGCGCAGCGGCAGCGCCGTCGCCTCCCGATCGGCCACCGGCGCCATCATGGCGAGATATAGGTCCCGCTCGCCGCAGGGGACATAAAGAATACGAAGCGGTCGCTCTCCCGTGCCGCTCCAGAAGTCGATGACGTGACCCCAATTGCCGGGCCCAAGCTCGTCCTGCAAACGCGGCGCGAGCACCCGCACGATGCCGTCGGAGTAGACATTGCGCTCCTTGAGAAGGCCGAGCGCGTCCCGCACGCGCGAGCCAACCCCGTCGGCGCCGATGACGAGGTCTGCCTTGAGCTTTCGGCCACCGGCGATGATCAGCTCGCCTTGCGCGGTCGCGCCGATCGCCTGCGAGCCGGTCACGACGTCGACACCTTCGCGATTTGCCGCCTGCAGAAGCGCGCAATAGAGATGCTGGCGCGTCATCGTCAGCATGCGAGTCCCATGATCGGGGGTGAACGAGCAGGCAGCGATCAGCTGGCCGTTGCAGCGCGTCTCATAGGTGATGGCCTCATGCGCTCCGCGCATGACCTCTGCATAGGCCCCGAGCGCTGCCAGCACGCGCAGCCCGTTCTCCCAGATGAAAATCCCTGCCCCGAACGCCCGCAGCTCGCCGCTCATCTCGTGCACGCGGACAGACCAGCCTCGCTGCCGCAGCGCAATCGCGGCTGCGAGCCCCGCGAATCCCGCGCCGGCGATTTCAGCGTGACGCGATAGAGCCATATGCGGTAGCTTGACGTTCAATCTGAGCCTGGGGACCGATCATGAGCCCTTCAAATCGAGCAAAGAACAGCGGCTTCTTCCGGCCGCGGCGGCTGGGGCACGCCAATCTCTTCGTCAGTGACTATGAGCGGGCGTCGCAGTTCTATCAGTCCGTGGTGGGCTTCGAGGAGGTCTATCGCCAGCCGGATAACCGGGCGAGCTTCTTGAGCAACGGCAATACCTATCACGACCTTGGACTGACGGACATCCATAGCAAGTACGCGGCCAAGGATCAGAAGCCCGGGATGTGGCATCTAGCGTTCGAGCTGGAGACCGAGGCCGATCTCGTCGACGGCTATAATCGAGCGAAAGATGCGGGCGTGGAATTCGCCTTCGTCATGGACCATGACGTGGCGCGATCCGTCTATAAGCACGATCCCGACGGCAACATGGTGGAGATTTACGCCGACGTCGAGAAGGATTGGCGTGGCTTGCGACACGGCATCATTATCAAGGAAAAGCCGAAATGGGTGCCCGGCGTCACTTCCACGCCGCGCACCGAGAGGAACTATCCGCAGAATCCTGATCTTGTGGTCGTGGATCGGGCAATATTCCACCCCAAGAAGGTGACGCACGTTGCGCTCGTCACCGCCAATTTCGAGGAGACGTTCGATTATTATGTCGATGTGGTCGGACTGACGCCGCTGACCGGAACGCGAGAGAGCTACGCGGCGGTCCTCCGCGGCACGGCAAGCGAGGGTGATGTCACCTTGTATCGCAAATCGGCCGGGCTTGCCGCCGGATTGCACCATGTCGGCTTCGAGGTCTGGGGCGAGGACGATCTCAAGCGCTCGATTGCCGCCCTGCCCGGCTCGGGCGTCGAGATCGAGCGGGAAGTCAATCATCCCGCCCGCCATAGCGTCATGATCAAGGATCCGGATGGCTTGCGCCTGCAGTTCTTTGTCAATCGCGAGTGGGTGCCCGCCGTGATCGAGAAGGCGGGCCGCGATGAATCGCTCTACCTACTGTGAGCTTGAACCGAAAGGACCAGGCAATGGCGCATCCCGTGCGGGAGCCTGATGCAATGCTGCTCGATGACCTCGTGGCAGCGAACCGCATCCTCTACAAGAAAAACATCGTCGACGGGCTTGGTCATGTGAGCGTCCGCCATGACAAGGACCCCGCGATGTACGTGCTTGCCGCCGAATGCGCGCCTGGGCTCGTCCAGCGCGAGGACCTTGCAATCTATGATCTCGCCAGCAATGCGTTAACCTTGGGCAATCGCCGCCCTTACAACGAGCGCTTCATTCATGGCGAAATCTACAAGGCGCGTCCGGACGTGCACTCGGTGGTGCATTGCCATACCCCATCATTGGTCACCTTTTGCGTCTGCAAGACGCCGTTGCGACCGCTCTACCACATGAGCGGGTTTCTCGGGCGCGGCGTCGGACGGTTCGAAATTCGCGAAGCCGCAGGGATGACGGACATGCTGTGCTCAACGCCGCAGCTTGGCGCAGCGCTTGCCAAGTCGCTCGGCGACAAAGAGATCGTGCTGATGCGCGGGCACGGGGCCACCATGGCCGGCCAGTCGGTAAAGCATGCCGTGTTTCGCGCGATCTACGCAGCTCTCAATGCAAGCATCCAGATGGATGCCATGCGTTTGGGCGAAGTGATGTATCTTGCCGACGAAGAGGCGATGAAAGGGATGGCGGCGAACGACCGCTACATCGACCGCTCCTGGTCATTATGGAAACGCGAGGCAATGGGTCCCGAGGGAGAGATTCGATGAGAGAGGTCACGAAGATGCTTGCGAGCTGCCTCGCCGCGCTGGCGTTATCGATGGCAGGACCGCAGGCGATGGCGGCGGACCGGGTGACGATTGCGACCGATTGGTCGCCGCATGGGATGGTGGGCGGCCTCTTGCTCGCCAAGCAGAACGGCGCCTTCGCGGCGGCAGGTCTCGACGTCGACGTGATTGACGGCAAGGGCTCGACAACCACGGTTCAGCAGGTGGCCGCCGGGCAGCTCGACATCGGCTTTGGTCAGCTCAGCAGCATGGCGGCCGCCGTTGCCAACGGAATTCCCGTCATCTCGATCATGGGACTGATACAGGCGGGCGACAACGGGCTGATGGTTCCTGCCGACAGCGGCTGGAAGACGCTGCATGACCTGAAGGGAAAACGCATCGCAGTTGCCGCGGGAGCGGCATCCACGACCTTCTTTGACGCGTTCCTGAAAGCGGGCGGAACTTCACGCGCCAATTTCAGCATCATCAATGTCGATACCACCGCGCTCACCAGTACCTATGTCAGCGGTGCGGCCGACGCCGAGCTGACCACGGTCGCCTGGTCAAAGCCGCAAGTGGACAACGTGCGGCCGTCGCGCCCGATCCTGTTCTCGGATGTGGGCCTGCTCATACCGGGCTATGGCTTGCTCGTGCGCAAGGATGCGGTTGAGGCCAAAGCGGACATTCTGCGCCGATTCGTCGAAGTGCAGCAGAGGACGTGGGTCCATATCTTTGCCGGCCATGAGCAGGAGGCGATCGATGCGATCATCGCGCAACGGCCCGGCATGCGCCTCGATCCAGGCATCATGCTCGCGCAATTGAAGGGCTTCATGCCCCTTTTCGAGACGCCGGCGACCAAAGGCAAGCCTATGGGCTGGCAAGCCGAAACCGACTGGCAAAATACGATCCGGCTCATGCACGAAGTCGGCATGGCGAAGCAGCAGCTGAGCCCGGCCGACATGTACACCAACAAATTCATTTCCGACCAGATCGGTCGAGCCAAATGAATGCACTGCAGAGTGCACCGCTCCCGCCGCAGGCTGCAGACAAAGGGCAGCCATTTCTGGAGATAAAGAACGTCGCCAAGACGTACAGGTCGGCACGCGGCGATGTTGTTGCGCTCGAAGATATCAACCTGACGATTCATGCGTCGGAGTTCATCAGCATTCTCGGGCCGAGCGGATGCGGCAAGACTACCTTGCTGCGCTGCCTGGCCGGATTGGACCAGCCGAGCGCGGGCACTATCGCCATCGGCGGGAAAACGGTTGTCGGGCCACCGGACAATCTCGGCGTCGTATTCCAGCGCGATGTGCTGCTGGAGTGGCGCACCGTATTGGAGAACGTGCTGCTGCCTGTCGAGGTATACCGGCTGAAGCTCAGCGAATGGCGGCCGCGAGCGCTGCAATCGCTGGAGACGCTGGGGCTTGCCGGCTTCGAGCACCGCTACCCCTGGGAGCTGTCCGGCGGTATGCGCCAGCGCGTAGCGATATGCCGGGCATTGCTGCTTAATCCGAGCCTGATGCTGATGGATGAGCCTTTCGGCGCGCTCGACGCCATGACGCGCGATGAGCTCAACCTCGAGCTGCAGCGGATCTGGATGGCGCACAGCAAGACCGTCGTTTTCGTTACCCATTCCATTTCTGAGGCCGTGTTCCTCGCCGACCGGGTGGTGGTGATGTCCCGCTCGCCAGGCCGCCTCGCGGATGTCATCAATGTGGATCTTGCGCGCCCACGCGAGCTTGCCGTGCGGGAGACGAGCGAATTCGCGCGCCTCATTCGCAAAGCGCGCCTGTTGTTCGAGCAAATGGGTCTGATGCGCGGCAATGCGCGTGAGCGCGCCGCATCCTGAAGGCAACAGGGCATGTCCAACCAAACCTTTCACACTCTTGCGGTCGTCGCCGGCTTTCTCGTGCTGTGGGAAGCGGCGTGCCAGCTGTTTGGCCTTCCCGTCTATTTCCTGCCGCCGCCTTCGCTCATCCTTGCCGAAATCTGGTCCGACCCAGGCTGGTACCTGGCGCACTGCAGCTACACGCTTTTCACGACCGCGCTCGGCTTTGGGCTTGCGCTTCTGGTCGGCGTCACTGCCGCGGTCGGCATCACCTATTCGAAGCTCCTGGAGAACACGCTGTTCACGCTCCTGGTGTCGCTCAACAGCGTGCCGAAGATCGCGCTGGCGCCATTATTCATCATTTGGCTGGGCACCGGCGCCAAATCGAAGGTGGCTATCTCATTTCTGATCGCCATCTTCGCCATCGTGGTCGATACCGTGCTCGGGCTTCGCTCGGCAGATCCGGGCGCACTCGATCTGATGAAGACGATGCGAGGCTCCGCCCTGCAAGTCCTTTTCAAGATTCGCGTGCCTGGCGCGCTGCCGCACATGTTCGCCGGAATGAAGGTCGCCATCTCGCTAGCGCTCGTCGGCGCAATTGCCGGTGAATTTGTTGCCTCGCAGGAGGGATTGGGCTTCGTGATCATGCAGTCGCAAGGCATGTTCCAGACGGTGCGCGTTTTTGCCGCCATCCTGCTGCTCGGAATCGTGGGCACCGCCCTGTTCGTGCTCGTCGACGTGATGGAGCGCCTGGTCTGTCCCTGGCATGTGTCGCACCGGCTCGACGAAGCCGAGCTGGCCGTGCGCGCGCGCGCCTAGACTGTCTGCAACCAGGAAAAGATCAGATGAGCATCGAGACAATGCTCTGCAACTGGTCGGCCGCCGCCAGCAAGCCGTCATAGCTGGTCTGACCCTGCGCAGCACATCGCAGGATGCACTCCGCCACTTGCGCCTTGATGCCGGGTGTCGCTTGCTCCAGAGGCACCCTGGTCATGGCGTCCTCAAGCACAGCACGCATGGTCTGAACGAGCTCTGGGCTAAACGGAGGCATGCCGACTCTCCCGACGACTGGCGCGATGCTCACGCGCCGCTGATGAATCGACAAGACACAACCGTGTGAGTCTGTGCACGACTGCGCGCGGCTGGGGTGCGATGTTACCCGTCGCGGAATTTCTCGTGAAAGTAGAGATCATCCAGCATCGGTCGTCATCCCGGCCAAGCTCGTGGCGCGAAGCGTCGTGAGCGCGAGCCGGGATCCAGGACCACAGGCCGTGGGTTATGGGTCCCGGGTCTGCCTTCCCCGGATCCAGTCCGGGGTCGGCTGCCCGGGACGACAACCGAGCCATCCTGATAAAAAGTTTCTGCCGCGCGCGCAGCGCAGCATCACGCCGGATGCTGCGCTACGCGGAGCGCTCCCCCAGCGCGCCGACGTCAGCCGACGTAGGCGATTCGCTCTTGGGCTTCCGCTTCCGCCGCGTTAGCGGGTTGCGCCGGAAGCTGCAGCACTGTCGCTTCCTGGCCTTCCACCAAATCGGTCAGAAGCACCATTTCCCCATCCGGGAACTCCAGCGCATCATGATGCGTCCGCGGCTCTTCCTTGTTGATCTGCCGGAAGATAGCGGTCGTGTGGTCAATGGCTTTTACCGTTGAGCCAAAGAATCCGCTGCGACCGAAACGCACCTCTTTGCTGAAGGCAAGCTCCGTGCCTGGCAGCACGCACACAGCAGTGCTGACATCCTCGGGTGCGGCAAACCCGCGGGTTCCGGTATTGAAGTTGCGGGTGGTCAGTTTGTCGCCAACCTGGGCAGGACGTGACTTAACGTTGTGCAAGCTGTAATCGCACATGCTGAAGACCTCCTCTGTTGTCCCCAGCCCCAGTCCATGAAAAGCAAGAATTGCGCCATGCGACTCATGCTTCCCACGGCACGCACCAGCAGCGCATGACTGCGTGGTGAAATAATGGCAGCCCTCCTGTGCCGCGATGACGCGTGCGTGAGGCGGTCTACGATGTGTTGAGCAGCATGTCATTGCTCGCCTCATGCGTGCTGCACTGCGCCCGGGAAACGCGATCTCAGCGCATTGTTTCCAGCGGAGCACAGTTTGTGCGGCCGGAGAGGAGACAATCCTGCATCCGGGCGGATTGCTGCAATGCGTGGGCGAGATACCAGCCGACGGCGCCAAGCAGAGCGATGGCCGCGATCGCGACGAGAGCGCGGCGGCGATTTCCGTCCTCGCGTCCGTTCTCAGCCATTCGTGATCAGCACTGCGACAGATACCAATCGGTGAGCTGGCTGCCGTTCACAAAGATCGTGTCACTGCAATCGCGCAATTGGTCGATGATCTCGGCAAGAAAATTAATACGGTGCGCCACGCCCGAGAGGTGCGGATGCAACGGAATGGTCAACACGCGCGGCTGGCGTGTTTCCCGCGTCTCCCGCTCGAAGGTCTTGATGGCCTGATCGAGACGCAATTTCATCTCCGGCGACGAATGCTTTTCGATGGCGTAGATGACGCTGTCGTTGAGGTCCAGTCCGTACGGGATGGAAACCATGTCGCCATGCTTGGTCAGCAACCGCGTCGGAATATCGTCGATCACCCATTGCGAGACGTATTCGATTCCTGCTGCGCGCAAATGGTCAAGCGTGTCGAAGGTTTCCGACCACCCGGGGCTCATCCAGCCGCGCGTGCGCTTACCGGTATAAGCTTCGAGCTTTGCAACCGTGCGGCGAATGACATCACCCTCATCGCCTTCCGACGCCATTGCGCGCTGATGAATGCCATGCCCCATGAACTCCCACCCGGCGTCGCGGACCGCCGCCGCGAGAGTGGGATAAACGTCGATGACGCTGGCATTGATGCTGGCGCTGACCGGAAGCTTACGGTCGCCGAACAACTTTAAAAGCCGCGGCATGCCACAGCGGTTGCCGTATTCCGACCAGCAGAAGTTGGGAAGATCGGGCACCTGGTATCGTCCGTGCGGCGGAATGACGATGGTGCGCGGGGTGGGCTGATCGTACGGCCAATATTCGATGTTGACGATGACGTGCACGATCAACGTCTTGCCGGCGAGCGGCGCCAGCCGTGGATGCTCGGTGGACAGCTTGAACGGCGCCCGCGGATTGGATGCAGCGGCCATGCGAACCCCTCCCCGGCTCAAACAGAGTTGTGGCGGCCAACGAGCCTGGCGACGCGTTGATAGTGCCGGCGCAAATGGTCATCCAGCTGCAAGGTCCGGGCAGTGTTTGCCACATCCTTCGGGCGGCGTGCCGCATGCGCGCTGGCTATTGCGGCCGCTTCGATCTCGCCGAGATCAAGCTCCAGCAAGCGGCCATCACGATAGAGGATGCGCCCGTCGACCATCGTCAGCCGCACGTCGTTGCCGGTTGCTCGCGCAACGAATGCTTCCAGCAACGGCATGTCGGGATCGAGATAGGGCTCGCAGGTCTGCCGTAAGGAGATCGCGACCAGGTCCGCGCGCTTGCCGACTTCAAGAGCTCCAACCTCGGGCGCGAACTGCGCCGCGAACGCGCCGTTGACTGTGAGCATGGCGAGCAGTTGATCGGCCGAGGGCGGAGGAGGCCCGTTCCAATCCGGCTCGCGCGCGAGACAGCCCGCAAGCCGCAACTCCGCGAGCAAGTCCTCGTCATCGTCCAACGTCACGTTGTCCGTGCCGATCGCCACGCGCACGCCATGTCTGAGGTAGCGCGCCAGCGGCGCAATGCCATTGCGCATGCGTAGATTGCAGCCGGGATTGCGCACGACGGTAACGCCGGTCCGGGCGATCACCTCAATATCTGCGCCGTCGACCCAGATTGCATGGGCAATCACGGTGCGCGCCCCCATTGCGCCGAGCTTTTCCAGCCGAGTGAACACGCCTTCCGGAAACAATTCGGCGGCTGCGGCGCGCTGCGCCGGCGATTCCAGCGCATGCAGATGCAGGCCCAAGCCGTTGTCAGCCGCGTCCTTCGCGAGCGCAGACCACGTCGGCTCGGAGACCCACTGTGGACCGGCGGGGCCGTAGCACAGCCGTATGCGCGGATGGGCTGCGAAATCCGCCAGCAATCGCTTCATCAGCGCGATCGTGCCCGCCGCGTCGCCGGCATAAAGCGAAGCGCCCGGCCGCGACAGCCACTGCGCGAGCTCGGCCGGCAGCCCCGCCATGAAGCACGCTTCATGCGGAGGATAGACGACGAAGCCCTGGTCCATGGCGCCGACGCACATCGCAACGCGGATGCCGGCCTCGTCGTAAGCCTTGAGTTGCGCTCGCAGCTCAGCCTCATAGTCACCTGAGGCGTAACTGTAATTCGCATGAATCGTGCAGGTTACGCCCTGCATCAGCATGCGCGCCGCGGCAAGCCGGGTCACCGCGTAGGCGTCGAGGACGCCGCGCGCGCGCCGGCTGGCGATCCAGGTCTCGAGAAAATCGTCGTGATAGCCGAGCTGAACCTGGCTCAAGCCGCGTCCGTGCTGATGTGCGTTGACAAGCCCGGGCATGATCAGGCTGTCCGGCAACTCGATCTGCTGCGCGGATGCCCAGCGTGTGCGCAGCGCCTGCGCCTCGGCAATTTCGGCCACGCATCCGTCGCGGACCGCAATCCCCACTCCGGAGCGCAGCGTGCTGGAGCTTGGCCCAGAGAGAAGATGGCGCGGGAAAAGGACGATCGCCGGACTCATGCACGCGCCCCCTCAGCCGCTAAAATAGCTTGCAGATAGCAGCTGCCATGGCCTGCTATCCGCCCGCAATCCTGCGCCGGAGCAAGGCGCAGATCTCAGTGAACTCCCCGCTCTCCTGCATCTCCATCCGGCGGGGCCGGTGCAGCGGAACACGGACGCTGCAGGAGATGGTCGATGGTCGCGGGCTCATCACGAGCACGCGGTCCGCCAGATAGACTGCTTCACGAATGCTGTGGGTGATGAAGATAGCGGTCTTATGGTAGCGGTCCCACAGCTGCGACAGCATTGCATTCATCTCATCGCGCGAGAGCGCATCGAGCGCGCTGAATGGCTCGTCCATGAGCAGCAACTTGGGATCGTTGATCAGACCGCGGCAGATCGCCACGCGCTGGCGCATGCCGCCGGACAGATGCCGGGGTTTCTTGTCGCGGAACTCCGAGAGGCCAACCAGATGCAGCAGCTCCTCCGCCCGCTGCCGATAGGCTTCGACGGAACGGTACCTTATCTTGATTGGAAAGAGCACGTTCTGCAGCACAGTCTTGGCGGGCAGCAGAGTCGGATCCTGGAATATGTAGCCGAAGTCGTGTCGCGGCTCTCTCACCTCCTGATTGTCGACGTAGATTTGTCCGGAGCTGGTTTGCTCCAGGCCGCCGATCATCATCATGAGCGTGCTCTTGCCGCATCCGCTCGGTCCGATTACGGCCACAAATTCACCGGACTGCACCGAGAACTCAGCTAGCCGCACCGCCTCCACTTCGCCGCCGGGCACCTGGTAGATCTTGCGGACCTGTTGCACGCGCATGTAAGGCGGCGCCTCGGCGGCGGCCGTGGCATGGCGCGCCTGCTGCGGGGAGGACATTCCGAGCTCAAGCACCGAAGCGCTGCCGCGTGAACGATTCCAGTGCGGCTACCATGGCATAGAAGAGCAATCCGAACACGCACAGAATGAAAATGGCCGCCATGATGAGAGCTGTCTCGGCCTGCGCCGATGCAAACAGGATGAGATAGCCGAGACCTGCCTGCGAGGTGATGAACTCCCCGACGATGACGCCGATGATGGCGAAGGTGGTGGCGATCTTCATGCCGCTGAAGATGTAGGGAATGGCATGGGGCAGGCGAACCTCCACGAACGTCTGCCATTCACTGGCCTTGAGCGCCCTGCACAGGCGGATCAGCTCGCGGTCCACGTTATCCAGGCCGGCCAGAGTGGCAATGACTACCGGAAAGAAGCTGATGAAGACTGCGAATGCGAGTCGCGACTCCGAGCCAATCCCCAGCCACACGATGAAGAGCGGCGCCAATGCAATCTTGGGAATGAGTTGAAACATGACCACGTTGGGGTAGAGCGCCTCCCGCAGCAAGGTTGACGAGCTCAGAAGCCCGGCCAGACCGACGCCCAGCACGCTCGAGATCAGAAAAGCAACTATGCTTTCCCAGACCGTGGGGACTGAATGGCGTAGCAGCAGTGGAAAGAACAAGTCGACCAGTCGCTTGCCGATCAGCGAAGGAGGCGGCAGCAGCACCGGCGAAATGTGCAAGGCACGCACGATCACCTCCCATGCGAGCAGCACGGCCAAGGCGGCTGCAACGGGCAGGATGATCCTGCGCGCGTAGACCGCAAGCGGCGACGCGCCGAGCTTTTTTCTGGCCGCGGAAGTGCCAAGGACGCCTTTGAGCGCCAGCTCGCTCACTTCTCCGGCCAGAAGCTGCTCCTGGTAGGGAGCGCGATCGTTCAGATCAACCACGTCATCCACCTGTAGGGGCGGCCCTCGTGGCCGCCCAGGCGCCCACAAGGAGCGCCCCCATTTGGCGCTAACCTGGAGGCGTTTCCCGGGCGCAGCGCAGCGTGACGCCTCGCGTCACAGTGCGCTGCAGACCCGCGATCATTATAAACTCGGAGCTTGGGGCGGTCCCGGATCAGCGGTGCACCGCTCCGCAAGGGCTCCGCGCTGCACCGCATCCGAGACACGCGGTAGCGCCCACAAGGGGCGCCCCTACGGCGGCATAGTCGCATTGGCCGCGTTCACCCCAGATAGCCGGCATATTGCGCCGTATTCCTCTTGACCTGGTCCCACTCCGGCGCCGTGAGCACGATTCTTCCGACGAGCTTGTTGGTCGCGAGTTTCTCCGGGTCGGGTCGCTTTGCGTCGGCGGGAACGCCATATTTCATGACCAGATCAATCATTGCCGGAAGCTTTCCGGGGTCCGTCCAGCCGAGCGCATGGTCCATGGCCTCCGGCCGCACGGTCATGAGCTGCGCCAGTCCCTGGGAAATCTGCGCGTTTTCGCGCCCCCCTTTGGTGAGCCCGATCTCCGGCACCTCCTGCACGAACTCGTCGATCGAGCGCTCAGGCTCGCGCAACGTATGCGCATAAGATTCGAGGATGGCATCGACCATGGACTGGCACAGGTCCGGATTGGCGTCGAGCACATCGGGCCGGGTTACGATCTGCCCGGCATAGAGCTCGACGCCGTACCTGCTCCACAGCAGGAAGCGCGGCCGCTCTCCGAGCGCGACCATCACCGGGATGCTGCTGGAGCCGATCGCGGTTATCGCGTCGACCTGACGATCAAACAGCACGCGCTCGATCACCTTGGCATCGACCTGCACCAGCGAGACCTTAGATGCATCTACGCCGGCAGCCTGGGCAAAAGCTGGCCAGAACGGCGCCTCGGCGGAGGTGGGGACGATGCCGAGGCGTTTGCCCTCCAGATCCTTCGGGATGCTGATTGGAGAATCCGGGCGCAACGCAATTCCCATCATCGCGTCGTAAACAACCGATGCCAGCACAACGATCGGAAGTCCGCGCGCAGCAGCCAGGATGTTGCCGCCGGCGAAGACAAGGCCGAATTCGAATTGCTTATTGGCAACGGCCTGCGCTGCAGCGACCGAGCCGAACCCGCGCGCGACATCCACATCGATACCGCGCTTGGAAAAATACCCCAGCTTCTTACCAACGACCGGCCAATAATTCGAGCCGTTGGCAATCCAGGGCAGCGTCAGCTTGACCGGTGTCGCTGCCCGCGCGCGAGAGCTGGCGAGGGCTGTCGGCACTCCGGTGACAAGCGCTGCGGCTCCGGCGAGCAGCCGACGGCGAGTTAATTTTCCAGATCGCCCGTTCCCTAGCATGCGTGGCTCCGTTCGATTCGTTTCTCACATTCCCCGGAGCGCAAGCTGCGCGCATTCGCCGCGCCCTCGCACCCTCCCGCAAACAATCACCGCAGAGCAGAACATGATCACCCAAGGATTTCAATCGATCTTCGGCATGCACAAGAGGCGAGCATGGAGCTGACGCACGGGTGGGCAGCATAGGGCGATTTCGCTGATCCCGCCGCGCCTGCGAATGCGTGGGTGGAAGATTAATCCATGCACCGACGGAACCTTGCAGGCGGTGCGAGCATTCAACGAGACGCTGAGGTCATTAACTCCATGCGCAGCCAATCCCGCCGGCTCATTACGATCGGGGCTTTCCTCCTGGCGCTGTCCGCCGCGCCACTCTCTGCATGGGCGGATGCGCAAAGCGAAGGGGGCGCACCAGCCTCTGGCAATCCGAGCGAGGCGCCGGCTACTCCCAATCCGGAGCAGCCGCCAGGAGGCATGCTTGATCCGCGCATGGTGGAGGCGGTTCTGGGCAAGGAGGTCCGCAGCATCGCTGATGAAAACATGGGGCGCATTGTCGACATTCTCGTCGACAGCTCTGGGCAGGTGCGCGCCGCCGTGATCGATTTCGGCGGCTTTCTCGGCGTTGGAAGCCGCAAGATCGCGGTGGATTGGGGCATTTTGCGCTTCGAGGCGGGGCGCATCGCAGCCGACCTCATGCAGGCT
>Ga0306920_100009052_pt1 | contig 13272 bp, 11 predicted proteins | sample flu12Cox44000170_FD_204666 | JGI IMG/M metagenome (GOLD analysis project Ga0306920, IMG submission 204666) | Lab enrichment of tropical soil microbial communities from Luquillo Experimental Forest, Puerto Rico - flux4day.12C.oxic.44.000.170 (v2)... | ecosystem: Environmental > Terrestrial >... | reverse complement strand
GTCACCTCCTCGCCCAGTGCCCCGGATATCGCGCCGTGGACCGTCTTCTCCGGCCACACCCCGCCGATGTCGTACTCGGTGCCGTCGGCCCGGTGCAGCACGGTGCCGCCGAACGCTTCGCGGGCCGCCCGCTGGATCAGCTCCCGGGTCAGCGTGCCGATGGTGGTGTAGTCGCCGTAGGTCTCGTACGCCTCCAGCATCGTGAACTCTGGATTGTGGGTGGCGTCGGCCCCTTCGTTGCGGAAGTTCCGGCCGATCTCGAACACCTTCTCCAGCCCGCCGACCAGCAGCCGCTTGAGCGGGAGTTCCAGTGCGATCCGCAGGTACAGGTCCAGGTTGTAGGCGTTGATGTGGGTGATGAACGGCCGCGCGTTCGCCCCTCCGTGCACCCGCTGGAGCACCGGCGTCTCGACCTCGAGGAAGCCGCGCCCGCGCAGTTCGTCCCGGATCGCCCAGGTGACGGTGCTGCGGATTTCCGCCATCCGCCGCACCCCCGGGTTCACGATCAGATCGACATAACGCTGGCGTATCCGCGACTCGACGTCCGAGAGGCCCTTGTGCTTTTCCGGCAGCGGGCGCAGCCCCTTGGCGGTGATCGCGAAGCTGTCCGCGAGTACCGACAGCTCCCCCCGGTGGGAGGAGATGATCTCACCGGTCACGCCGATGTGGTCGCCCAGGTCCACGTCGCGCTTCCAGGCCGCGAGCGCATCCGGGCCAACCCGGGCGGCGGAGATCATTACCTGGATGTCGCCGGTGCCATCCCGGATGGTTGCGAAGCACAGCTTCCCGCCGACCCGGGACAGCATGACCCGGCCGGCCAGGCCGGCCCGTTCACCGGTCTCGGTGCCAGCCGCGAGATCCGGGTAGCGGTCCCGGATCTGGCCGATTGTCGCGGTGCGCGGGTAACCCACCGGGTACGGGTCGATACCCTCCGCCAGCAGCCGGGCCCGCTTGGCCAGCCGGACCCGCATCTGCTCCGGCACATCCGGCCGTTCCGCCGCACCCGCCTGCCCGGCCGGCCCGGCCGCCTTGGCCTGGTCCTCGCCCACCCGACGAGGTTACCGGCCATCGCGCCGGACTGTGCCCAGGCGGCGGACCTCGTCCGCGATGTACGGGGCGGCCAGGAAAGCCAGCCCGGCCGATTCCACGATGTCCCGGGCCGCCCGTGCTTCCGCCGCCGGCAGCCAGCAGCCGTGCGGATCCTTGCTGCCGTCCGCGGCCAGCCCGGACTGGAGCCAGATCGCGCCTGCGCCCAGCCGCTGGGCCAGCATCACCAGGCCCGGCAGCTCGGCCACCGGCCGGTGCACGTAGACCAGGTCGGCGCTGGCCGGCGGGGCCACGGCCCGGCGCGTCACGACCTCGCCGCCAGCCACCTCGCAGGCCGAATAGCTGTCCGGCTCCGGCCCGCCCTTGACCAGCACCGTGTAGCCGGCCCGGGCCAGCGTGTCCGGGACGTCCCGGGACGGCCAATCGACGACCACCACGGTGCGGGCCATGGCCAGGATGGGCTCCACCTGCGTCACTGTGACCTCCTTGCAAGGATCAGGGCGTGGCCGCCGCCGGGGAAGGACATCGTCAGCCAGCCGGGCCCAGGTTGCGCTCGTAGACCAGGCGCAGCCCGATCAGGGTCAGCCACGGCTCGTAGGCGTCGATCACGTTGATCTCGTCCAGTACCAGCGGGGCCAGCCCGCCGGTGGCGATCACCGTCACCGACCCCGGGTCATCGGGCGCCAGTTCCTTCCGCATCCGGGTGGCGATGCCCTCCACCTGTCCGGCGAAACCAAAGATGATGCCGGACTGCAGCGCCTCCACGGTGTTCTTCCCGATCACCCGGCCGGGCCTGGCCAGTTCCACCTTGAGCAGCTGCGCGGCCCGCCGGGAGAGGGCATCCACCGAGATCTCGATCCCCGGGGCCAGCGCACCGCCGACGAACTCACCCCTGGCGCTGACCGCGTCGAAGTTGGTCGAGGTGCCGAAGTCCACCACTACCGCGGGCCCGCCGTACAGGTGGACGGCGGCCACCGTGTTCATGATCCGGTCGCTGCCCACCTCCTTCGGGTTGTCCATCCGGACCGACACCCCGGTGCGCACCCCCGCCTCCACGATCAGCGCGGGCACGCCGGGGTAGTACCGGCTGCACATCTCCCGCATCTCGTGCAGCACCGACGGCACGGTCGAGCAGAGCGCGATGCCGGTGATCTCCGGCTCCTTCGGCAGCGTGGTCTGCGCCAGCAGCCCGCGGAACAGCACGGCCAGCTCGTCGGCCGTGCGGACCGGGTCGGTGGCCAGCCGCCAGTGCTCCGCCACCGTCTCGCCGTCGAACAGGCAAAGGACCGTGTTGGTGTTCCCCACGTCAATCGTCAGCAGCATGCCCCGCCCGCACCTCCGCCTCCGGGTTGCCGGGCCCGCCCAGGATCAGCGGCACATTGTCGATCAGGCGCGTGGTCCCGGCCCGGGCGGCGGCCAGCAGCAGGGCTGGGCCGGTACAGCCGGCCGCCACCGGCTCGAAGGTCTCCCGATCGGCCACCGCCAGGTAGTCGGTGACCAGCGGCGGCTGGTCCCGGGCCGCCTCGTCCAGCACCGCCTGGGCCGCCTTCTGCACCGCTTCCGGGCCCGCGTCCTGCACCTCCCAGCCCGCCCGCAGTGCCCGGGGCAGTCCCCGCGCGACCGCCCGCTCGGCGGGCGACAGATAGCGGTTCCGGCTCGACACCGCGAGCCCGTCCGCGTCGCGCACGGTGGGCACACTGGCGATCTCGATGCCCAGGTTCAGGTCGGCCGTCATCCGCCGGACCAGGGCCAGCTGCTGGGCGTCTTTCTCGCCGAACACCGCCACGTCCGGCCGGGTCAGCTCGAACAGCTTGAGCACCACGGTGAGCACGCCGGTGAAGAAGCCCGGCCGGGAGGCACCTTCCAGTACCCGCCCCGGCGGCCCCGGATCGACCGTGATCACCTGCGGCTGCGGGTACAGCTGGCTGGTGTCCGGGGCGAAAACCACGCCGGCCGCCATCTCGGCGCAGATGAGCAGGTCGGAATCCAGCGCCCGGGGATACCGGTCCAGGTCTTCACCCGGCCCGAACTGGAGCGGGTTGACGAAGATGGACACCAGGATGCTGCCGTCCGGTTGCGCCAGCTCCCGGGCACGGGCCAGCAGCGCCCGGTGGCCGTCGTGCAGCGCACCCATGGTGGGGACCAGTATCACCGGTGAGCGCAGGGTGCGGCGGGCGGCGGCCAGCCCGAGCCGGGTCCGGGCCAGGATCGGGATCACCGGGGCACTCCGGCGAGCACATCCAGCAGCCGCTGCGCCGCCGGCGGCGCCAGCATCCCGGCCGCGAGTGCCCGGTCGGCGGTGAGCCGGGCCAGCGTCACATACGCGCGCAGGGCCTCCGGTGACACCTCGGCCAGCGCGGCCAGATGCTCCGCCACGGTTTCCGCGTCGGCACGGGCCACCGGCCCGGTCAGCCCGGCGTCGCCCAGCCGCAGCGCATTGTCCAGCGCGGCGGACAGCAGCGGGGACAGCATCCGGGCCGGATCGGGCACACCGGCCACCGACAGCAGTTCGGCCGCCTGCACGACCAGCGTGATCAGGTGGTTGGCCGCGCCAGCCAGGGCCGCGTGGTAGAGCGCGCGATCCGCCTCCCCGATGAACACCGGCTCGCCGCCCATCTCGATCACAAGCGCCTCGGCCGCCAGCCGCAGCGCGTCCGGCGCGGTGACGCCGAAACTGATCCCGGCCAGCCGGTCGGTGTCGTCGGGACGGCCGGTGAATGTCATCACCGGGTGCAGCGCCAGCGGCAGTGCGCCCTGCCGGACCGCCGGGCCGAGCACCGCGAGACCGTGCCGGCCGCTGGTGTGGACGAGCATGCGGCCCGCCAGTTCGGTGGCGGTCGCACCCAGCCCGGCGACCAGCCCGGGCAGCACATCGTCGGGCACGGTGAGCAGGACCAGGTCGGCACCGGCCAGCACCTGCGGGGGCCGCCGGACCGGGACACCGGGCAGGCGGCTGGCGGCCCGCTGCCGCGACGCCTCGGAGACCGCAGACACCCCGGTGATCTGATGGCCTGCCCGGGCCAGCGCGACGCCGAGGGCGGCACCGACCCGGCCGGTGCCGACAATGCCCACCCGCAGCCGCGCCGGATGCGGCGGGGCCGGCGGTCCGGCCGGGTTCGGCATGGCGTCAGTTGTCCCTCTCGTTCCAGTCCTGGCCGCGCGGGCGGGCTACCGGGCCGCGCCCAGGCCGGCCACCGGGTACCGGACGGCACTGATCAGCATAACCACGGCCGCCCGGTGCCGGCCGACAGCGCTACAGTCGGCGGCGTGTGGCTGAGCTGGCGGCAGGCGATGCAGGCGGCGCTGTACGGCCCGGCCGGCTTCTACGCCCGCGGCGAGCGCCCGGCCTGGCATTTCCGCACCTCGGTGCATGTCTCGCCGCGGTACGCGGCGGCGCTGCTGACAGTCCTGCGGGCGGTGGACGCCGCGCTCGGGCAGCCGGACCGGCTCGATGTGGTGGACATCGGGGCCGGCCGGGGCGAACTGCTGGCCACGCTGCTCACACTGGCGGGGACCAGCCCGGGGCTGGCCGGGCGGCTCGCACCGCTGGCGGTGGAGGTGGCAGGCCGGCCGGACGGGCTCGATCCGCGGATCGGCTGGCAGCCCGGGCTGCCCGCCTCGGTCACCGGCCTGGTGATCGCCAGCGAATGGCTGGACAACGTGCCGCTGGAGGTGGCCGAGCTGACCCCGACCGGGCCGCGGCTGCTGCTGGTCGAGACCGCCACCGGCGCGGAACGGCCCGGCCCGCCGCTGCCAGCCGCCGACCTGGCATGGCAGCGCCGCTGGTGGCCGCTGCGGGAACCAGGCGACCGCGCAGAGATCGGGCTGACCCGCGGCCAGGCGTGGGCCGCGGCGGTCTGCCGTATCAGCCGTGGGCTGGCGGTCGCCGCCGACTTCGGGCACCGGCGGGCGGACCGGCCGCGGTCGGGCACCCTCACCGGCTACCGGGAAGGGCGCCAGGTCCGGCCCGTCCCCGACGGGTCTTGTGACCTGGCGGCGGGTGTCGCGCTGGACGCCTGCGCGGCCGCAGGCCGGGCGGCCGGGGCGACCGCCAGCCTGCTGACCAGCCAGCGCCTGGCGCTGCGGGCGCTGGGGGTGACCGGGCGGCGGCCGCCGCCGGGGCAGGCGGTGACCGATCCGGTGGGTTATGCGCGGGCGCTGTGCCAGGCGGGCGAGGAGGCCGAGCTGATCGACCCGGCTGGGCTGGGCGGCTTCGGCTGGCTGATCCAGTCCGTCGGCATCCCCGTGCCGCCGCCGCTGGCCGGGCTGGCGGCCCGGCAGGACTGACGGGCGCCGCCCGCTTGCCTGCGCCGGCGCCTGCCCGGGCGGCGGGCCCGGCCAGCATGGCCCGCATGGGAGCATGGTGCGCATGCCCCGGCGCCAGGTGGAAGCGGTCACCGGGGGCTGGGCCCCAGGCAGGCCCGGGGACCTGGTCATCAACCTCGGGCCGGGGCACCCGTCCGGTCACGGCATGCTGCGGCTGCGGCTGACCCTTGACGGCGGGCTCATCACCGCCGCCGAGCCGGTCATCGGCTTCGTGCACCGTGGCGCGGAGAAGCTGTTCGAGGTGCGGGACTACCGGCAGATCATCGTGCTGGCCAACCGGCACGACTGGCTGGGTGCATTCGCCAGCGAACTTGGCGTGGTGCTGGCCGCCGAGCGGCTGGCCGGGATCGAGGTGCCGCCACGTGCGGTCTGGGCCCGCACCCTGCTGGCCGAGCTGAACCGGGTGCTGAGCCACCTGGCCTTCCTGAGCAGCTACCCGCCGGAGATTGCCGCCGCGGGTGCGGCCGCCAGCCCCAGCCCCGGGCAGGCTGCCACCGCCGCGTTCGCCGCCCGTGAACTGATCCAGCAGGTGATGGAGGAGATCTCCGGCGGCCGGATGCACTACATGTTCAACCGGGTGGGCGGCCTGAAAGAAGACCCGCCGGCCGGCTGGCTGAGCCGGGCGCATGCGGCGGCTGCCGAGGTGCGGGCGGCGCTCCCGCTGATCGGGGCGGTGGTCCGCCAGCATGCCGGTTTCCGCGCCGCCACCCGCGACGTGGGGCGGATCAGCAGCGAACAGGTGCTGCAGTTCGGGGTGAGCGGGCCGGCTGCCCGGGCCAGCGGCGTGGGTTTCGACCTGCGCCGGGACGAGCCCTACCTGGCCTATGGCGAGCTCGCGGGCGTGCTGCGGGTGGTGACCCGGCCCGAGGGCGACTGCCTGGCCCGGTTCGAATGCCTGCTGGAACAGGTCAGCGTCTCGCTGGAACTGGCCGACGCATGCGCCAGCCGGCTGGCTGCCCTGCCCGCCGGGCCGGTCTGCGCCCGCCTGCCCAAGGTTTTCAAGGTGCCCGAGGGCCACGCCTACGCCTGGACCGAGAACCCGGCCGGGCTGAACGGCTACTACCTGGTCTCGCACGGCGGCAAGACGCCGTGGCGGCTGAAGCTGCGGACGGCCTCGTTCAGCAACGTGCAGGTGCTGTCCGAGGTGCTGCCGGGCAGCCGGGTCGCGGACCTGCCCGCCGTCCTCGGCTCGGTGTTCTTCGTCGTGGGCGACATGGACCGGTGACCACCGGCTGGGCTAGCGCGGCTCACCGCCACTGCCCGCCGGAGCGCCGGGCTGGTCGTCGCGGGTCGGCACCCGGCAGCCGTATTCCAGGTAGAGGGCGGCTAGGGCAAGGATGAAGGCGGCAACCAGAGTCCCGGCACAGGCATAGGCGTCGGCCCGGTAGGCGGGCTTGTCCAGCGACGGGCTCAGATACAGCAGGAAGCCGGCCGCCAGCCCGGCGAACAAGGCGGCGGCCAGTGAGGTGGCCCTGGCGAGCGCTGCCAGCCTGGCCACCGCGATTGGCGGGATGGGCCGGCCCCCCTGGCCGCGCAGCCGCAGCCGCACCGTCCGGCCGCTCCACGCCTCGGCGGCGGCCAGCAGCAGCAGGGCCGGCACGCCCGACCACGGCAGCGGCGGCAGCGCCGAATAGACCAGCCGGGCCAGCAGCCAGCCGAAGATCGCGAACCCCGCCGCCACGATAACCAGGTTCCGCACCCGGGTCGGCTTCATCGGGTCATCGCCTGCCTCGACCTGATCCGCCCGGCCCTCATGCGGGCAGGCGCAGGCTGGCACCGGTCAGCCGGCGCACGCCGTCCTGGCTGGCCGCGGCCAGCAGATCCGCGACGCTGCCGCGGCCGGGGATCACCGCGTCCGGGTCGATCGCATGCCATGGCGCCAGCACGAAGGCCCGCTCACCGGCCCGCGGGTGAGGCAGTGTCAGCTCGGGCTCGTCGGTCACGAGGTCACCGTAGACGATGATGTCCAGGTCGAGTGTCCGCGGCCCCCAGCTCTCGGCCCGGACCCGGCCGGAGGCGGTCTCCACCTGCTGGCAGCGGGCCAGCAGTGTGCGCGGCGGGAGCTCGGTGCGGGCGGTCAGCACGGCGTTGTAGTAGTCCGGCTGGGCCGGGCCACCCACCGGGGCCGTCTGGTAAACCGGCGATGCCGCGGCCAGGGTCAGCCCGGGTGTCCCGGCCAGGGCGTCGACAGCACCCTGGAGGTGGCCGAGCCGGTCGCCGAGGTTGCTGCCGAGCGCGATGACGACCGGCTGACCACCTGGGCCAGTCGCGGCCGGCCGTGCCCGCCGGATCGTCACGCTCACGTCGGCGAACGGGAGCCGGATGGGGGCATGCGGCTTGTGGACGGTGATCTCCACCTCCTGCACGGCCGGCTCGGCCAGGCAGCCGTCCGCCAGCCGCTTGGCCAGCGTCTCGATCAGCCGTACCGGCGGGCCGCTGGCCAGGGTCGCGATCCGGTCGGCGATCGCGCTGTAATCGGCCGCGAGCGACAGGTCGTCGGCCGCCGCCGCGGCCCGGGTATCCAGCCACAGCACCGCGTCGATCAGAAACTCCTGCCCGTACTGGCGCTCGCCAGCCAGCACGCCATGGTGGGCGAAGACCCGCAGTCCCGCCAGTGCCACCCGGTCCAGGCTCATCTGGCCTTCCCGGCTGTCCCGGTCGCCGCCGCAGCCGCGGCGGCCGGCCCCGTCGCGTCCTGCCACGCCTGGGCGACCCGGACCGCGTCGGCGTTGGCCGGCACCTCGTGCACCCGGCAGCACCAGGCTCCGGCCGCTGCGGCCAGTGCGGTGACCGCGACCGTGGCGTCGTCGCAGCCGGTGAACGGGCGCGGGGTACCGTCCGGGGCGGCGAGCAGCCGGCCGAGGAACCGCTTGCGGGAGGCGCCGATGAGCACCGGGAAGCCGGGCCCGTCCCCGCCCAGCAGGGAAATCTCCGGCAGGTGGGTCAGCAGCGGCCAGTTGTGCTCAGGCAGCTTGGCGAAGCCCAGCCCCGGATCGAGGATGATCATCGACGGGTCCACCCCGGCCGCGACCACCTCGCCGACCCGCTGCCGCAGTTCCGCGCACACCTCCCGGACCACGTCGGTATAGACAGCGCGGTCCTGCATCTGGTGGCTGTGCCCGCGCCAGTGCATGACCACATACGGCACGCCGGCCTCAGCTACCAGCCGGGGCATCTCCGGGTCGGCCAGCCCGCCGCTGACGTCGTTGACCAGCCGGGCGCCCGCCGCCACCGCGACCCGGGCCACCTCCGCCCGCATGGTATCCACGCTGACCGGGACGCCAGCCGCGGCCAGCGCGCTGACCACCGGCGCGACCCGCCGCAATTCCTCGGCGGTGCTGACCCGCTGGGCACCCGGCCGGGTCGATTCACCGCCCACGTCCACGACGTCGGCGCCCTGGGCGGCCAGTTCCAGGCCCCGGGCGATGGCGGCATCGGCGCCAAACCAGGCACCGCCGTCGGAGAAGGAGTCCGGGGTGACGTTCACCACGCCCATCACCAGGCACCGGTCCGCGGCCGGCAGCCCGGGCGGGCTGGGCGGGCGGACCCTGCCGGTCTGCCGCTGACCTGCCTCGCTCGCCATGTGGGTCACCCTATGCGGCGCAGCGATCTTTCCCCAGTGCCGGCGGCGCCGCGGCGCCAGCGGAGGCTGCCCGACGGTGCTGGTGGCAGCAGGCTGCCCGGCCCTCAGCCGGTGACGGGAGGCGCGCCGTGGTCGGTCCGCCGGGCCGGCCGCATGCTGCCGCCGGCCCGGCCCAGCCCTAGCTTGCGGGCCAGCCGGTGGATGCCCAGCCGCGGCCAGACCAGGAACGCCTCGGCTTCCAGCGCGGCGAATCCCACCCGCAGCACATCGGTGGTGCCGGGGAAAACGAAGAACCGGGGCACCCAGTCGGGGCAGAACTTGGCGTTGAACTTGTACAGGGACTCGATCTGGAACCACCGCGACATGAAGATCAGGACGCGGCGCCAGGCGCGCAGCACCGGGCCTGCCCCGATCCGCTCCCCCCGTTCCAGCGCGGCCCGGAAGACGGCGAAGTTGAGCGATATCCGCTTGACACCGAGGTCACTGGCGGCCTTGATGGCCTCCACGATCAGGAAGTCGTTGACTCCCGGCTGGGCATTGCGGTCCCGCCGCATCAGGTCCAGCGACAGCCCGTCCGAGCCCCAGGGGACGAAGTGCAGCAGGGCGCGCAGCACCCCGTTCTCGGTGGCGGTGGCGATGACACAGTCGCCGTCCTGGTCGCGGCCGACCCGCCCGAGCGCCATGGAGAACCCGCGCTCGGTGGGGCTGCCGCGCCAGTTGTTGGCCCGGTCGACGATCCGGCTGACCTCGTCCCGGCCGATGCCGGAGACCCGGCGGATCTGGGCCGTGTAACCCTGGCGGGCCACCCGGGCCGCCATCTGCCGGACGTTACGCATGGGCCGGCCCTGCAGCGAGAAGTCAGCCACCTCGACGATGGCCTCGTCACCCAGTTCCAGGGCGGTGAGGTCGCTCTCCCGGCACCAGACCTCGGCTCCCAGCTCGCTGCAGCCCATGACCGCGGGCACCCAGGCGTGCCGCGCGGCCTCGTCCAGGAACGCCTGGATCGCCCCTGGCCACGCCTCCGGATCGCCGATCGGGTCGCCGCTGGCCAGCATCACCCCCGAGACCACCCGGTAGCCGATGCAGGCCTTGCCGGTCGGGGACCAGATCACGTTCTTGTCGTCGCGCAGCGCGAAGTAGCCGAGCGAGTCGCGGTCGCCATGCTTGGCGAGCAGTTCCCGGATCTGCCCGGCGTCCTGCCCGCTGAGCCGGGTGGCCTGCCGCGCCGGGCGCAGGAACAGGTAGGTCGTCACCAGCAGCGTGAAGACACCCAGGGTGCTGGTCAGAATGTTGAACAGGTCCGCCCGGCTCTCCGGCACGAACTGGACCGGGCCGGACACCCCGACCAGCCCGTACACGACGTGCACGGTGCGCTGCCACAGTGAGTAGTCCCGGGCCAGATGCCTGGCCAGCAGGATGTAGGTCAGCCCGATCGCGATGTCCGCGATGATCAGCATCACGAATACGCTGGCCGCGCTCCACCTGGTGCGCGGATCGCCGACCGCGTAGAACTCGTCCCGGAAGTACAGCAGGATCGCCAGCACCACCGCAGCGGCGATCGCCTGTACGTGGTAAGGGGCATGGACCACGTGGATCACGATGCTGAACGCGAGCAGCACGGTGACCGCCTGCCACGCCCGCCGCTTGCGGCGCCGGAGGGCATGCGAGAGCAGGATGAGCAGCAGCCCGACGATCACCGTGGCGGTGCTGGTGACGTTGGTGAGGGTGCCAGGCACGAAGACGGAGATGCGGTGCAGTGTGTGATGCAGATGCAGGCGGGGAATGGCGACCGCGATAATGTCGGCCAGCCCGATCAGCAGGCACAGCCAGCCGGTGGTGAACGGCACCCACCGGCGCTGACGCCGACGGTCGGGCGCACGCGTCACGTGCGCCCGGCTATGCCCGCCCTCGTCCTCCCCGGCAGGTGGACTGGCAGGCGGGGCGATGGGCAGCTGCTGTTCCGACATAGGCTTCAGGCCCTGCATCACGGTGGATCAGCGTAGTCCCGGCAATCGGAAGCGATGGCCATCTCCCGCAATAGGGGTACCCCACGGTAGCGCGCTTCCACATCAACCCCAGCCGGGCCGCTCCCGCCGCGCCCGCACCGGCCCCACTCAGGTCCGGCGCAGCAGCAGGCTCAGGGCTTCCGCCCGGGTGCGGTCACTGTCCCGGAAACTGCCGCGGACCGCCGACGTGACCGTCTTGGCACCCGGCTTGCGGACACCGCGCATCGACATGCACAGGTGCTCAGCCTCGATCACCACCAGTGCCCCGCGCGGCTCCAGCACCGCCATCAGCGCGTCCGCGATCTGGCTGGTCATGCGCTCCTGCACCTGTGGCCGGCGGGCGTACACGTCGACCAGCCTGGCCAGCTTGGACAGGCCCGTGATCTGCCCCTTCTCATTGGGGATGTATCCGACGTGAGCGAACCCGAAGAACGGCACCAGATGATGCTCGCAGGTGCTGTAAACCTCGATGTCACGGACCAGGATCAGTTCGTCGTAGCCGGCGTCGAACACCGTGCTGAGCACGTCCTGTGGGTGCTGCGACAGGCCGGCGAACTGCTCGGCGTAGGCGCGGGCCACCCGGGCGGGGGTGTCCACCAGCCCGTCCCGCTCCGGATCCTCGCCGATGGCCAGCAGGATCTCCCGCACGGCGCGCTCGATCCGGCCGGTATCGATTGGCTGTGTGCTCATGTCTGCTCGCGTCAGTTAGTCGGCGGCCGGCGGTGACCGGCCAGGCGGAGCCGGGGGTGGCCGGGCCGGTCAGCGGGGCTCGCCACCGCCCTCTTCGCTGCCCAGCACGGGCAGTGCCGCCGTGCCGGTGTGGCCAGCCAGGCCGGACTGGCCGTTCCCGGGCGCCAGATCCTTGACGTCCGAGGCGGCGGTCAGCGCGAGTTCCTTGGGGGTGAGCACCGGCGGCCGGTCCGACGGCAGCCGCTTGCCATACCCGGTGTAGGAACCGCGGGACGGGCGCGACTTCACCGGGGCGAAGATGGCCAGCACCTCATCCCGGCTCAGGGTCTCCTTGTCCATCAGCTTCAGCACCAGATCGTCCAGCACCTCGCGGTACTGGACCAGGATCTCCCAGGCCTCGTCGTGCGCGGAGTCGATCAGGCGGCGGACCTCCTCATCGAGGGTGGAGGCGATCTCCTCGGAGTAGTCCCGGGTGTGCGACATCTCCCGGCCGAGGAACGGCTCGCCATCGCCGGTGCCGAACTTGCGGGCACCCAGCCGCTCGCTCATGCCGTACTCGGTCACCATGCCGCGGGCGATCGAGCTCGCCTTCTCGATGTCGTTGGCGGCGCCCGTGGGCGGCTCGTGGAAGACCAGTTCCTCGGCCGTCCTGCCGCCCAGCAGCATGGCCAGCTGGTCCATCATCTCCGAGCGGGTGACCAGGAACTTGTCCTCCTGCGGCGCGGAGGCGGTATACCCGAGCGCCCGCCCGCGCGGGATGATCGTGATCTTGTGCACCGGGTCGGCATGCGGCAGTGCGTGCCCGACCAGTGCGTGCCCGCCCTCGTGATAGGCGATGAGCTTGCGCTCCTTCTCCGACAGCAGCACGCTCTTGCGCTCAGGGCCGGCCATGACCCGGTCGATGGACTCCTCCAGCCAGGCCATCGTGATCTGGGTGCCGTTGGCCCGGGCAGTAAGCAGCGCACCCTCGTTGATGACGTTGGCCAGGTCGGCACCGGTGAACCCGGCCGTCCGGCGGGCGATCACGTCGAGGTCAACATCCGGCGCGAATGGCTTGCCCCGGGCATGCACCCGCAGGATGCCGCGGCGGCCGGCCAGATCCGGCTGGGCGACCACGATCTGCCGGTCGAACCGGCCGGGCCGCAGCAGCGCCGGGTCCAGGATGTCCGGGCGGTTGGTGGCCGCGATGACGATGACGCCGCCCTTGACGTCGAACCCGTCCAGTTCCACCAGCAGCTGGTTGAGGGTCTGCTCCCGCTCGTCGTGACCGCCGCCGAAGCCGGCCCCACGGTGCCGGCCGACCGCGTCGATCTCGTCCACGAACACGATCGCCGGGGCGTTCGCCTTCGCCTGCTCGAACAGGTCGCGCACCCGGGAGGCACCGACACCGACGAACATCTCCACGAAGTCCGAGCCCGAGATCGAGTAGAAGGGCACCCCCGCCTCACCGGCCACCGCCCGCGCGAGCAGCGTCTTGCCGGTGCCCGGCGGGCCGTAGAGCAGGACGCCCTTGGGAATCTTGGCGCCGATCGCCTGGAACTTGCCCGGGCTCTGCAGGAACTCCTTGATTTCCTGGAGCTCCTCGATCGCCTCGTCGGCCCCGGCCACGTCGGCGAACGT
>Ga0306920_100009048_pt1 | contig 13276 bp, 9 predicted proteins | sample flu12Cox44000170_FD_204666 | JGI IMG/M metagenome (GOLD analysis project Ga0306920, IMG submission 204666) | Lab enrichment of tropical soil microbial communities from Luquillo Experimental Forest, Puerto Rico - flux4day.12C.oxic.44.000.170 (v2)... | ecosystem: Environmental > Terrestrial >... | reverse complement strand
CTCCCGAGCACAACTCACGCCGTGCGGGGCGGGGTGACGCTCCCGCTTCCCGCCGCTACACTCGCGCGCCATGAAGATCTACACGCGCACCGGCGATGACGGCACGACCGGACTGCTCGGCAAGGCGCGCGTGCCCAAGCACGACGCGCGCGTCGAGGCCTACGGCAGCGTGGACGAGCTGAACGCTGTGCTGGGCGTGGCCCACGCGCAGGACGCGGCGCGGGCCTTCGGCGAGCTGCTGCCCGGGATCCAGGCGACGCTGTTCCATCTCGGGGCCGAGCTGGCCACGGTGGACGCCGCGATGCTGGCGAAGCTGTCACGCGTCTCGGCCGACGACGTGGCCGCGCTCGAGCACGAGATCGACCGCTTCGAGGCCGAGCTCTCGCCGCTCGCGCAGTTCGTGCTCCCGGGCGGCGCGCCGCTTGCCGCGGCGCTGCACCACGCGCGCACCGTGTGCCGCCGCGCGGAGCGGCGCGTCACCGCGCTCGCGGCCCGCGAGCCGGTGAGCCCGCAGGTGGTCCACTGGCTCAATCGCCTCGCCGATCTGCTGTTCGTGATGGCACGCCTCGCCAACGCCCGCGCCGGCGTGCCCGACCGGGCGTGGTCGCCGCGCGCGAAGCCGTCGTAGCGCTCGCGCCGCGATGGAGCGGGCGCCTGTGAACGACCCGGCCGCGAGCCCGCGCGCGCGCTGGCGTCAGGTCTTCTTCGGCCCGACACGGATGCGCGCGGGCTGGCGCGTGGCGCTGTTCCTCGCCATCAGCACCGTGATCGCCATCGTCCTCCGCGTGGTGCTCGTCGCCGCCAGGGTGCCGCTGGCCGACACGTGGACCCCGACCTCGTTCATCGGCCTGGAGCTGATCACGTTCGCCGTCGCCGCCGGCGCCACCGTGATCATGGCGCGCATCGATCGGCTCCCGTTCGCGCGCTTCGGCCTCGCCGCGAGCGAGGCGTTCGGCTCGCTGTTCTGGGAGGGCTCGCTCTGGGGCTTCGGCGCGGTGGCCGTGCTCATCGCCGCGATCGCGTCGTTCGGCGGCTACCACATCCACGGCTGGTGGCTGGAGGGGAGCACGCTCGCGGTCAATGCCGTGCTGTGGTTGGTGGCGATGGTGCTCGTGGGATTGTCGGAAGAGGCGTATTTCCGCGGCTACCCGCTCGCGGCGCTCGCCGACGGCATCGGCTTCTGGCCGGCGGCCATCGTGCTGTCGCTCGGTTTCGCGGCCACGCACTACTTCGGCAAGGAGATGGAGAACGTCGCCGACGCGCTGAGCGTCGGGCTGATCGGGCTCTTCCTCTGCTTCACGCTCCGGCGCACGGGGAGCCTGTGGTTCGCGATCGGCTTCCATTTTGCGTTCGACTTCGCGGCGATCCCGCTGCTCGGTGCGCCCAACACCGGCAACCACGGCAAGCCGGTGGATACCCGACTCCTTGACGCCACGTTCACAGGTCCCGGCTGGCTCACGGGCGGCGTGCGCGGCATCGAGGCGAGTTGGCTCGTGTTCCCCGTGATCGCGATGCTGTTCGCGATGTTCCACGGCAGGTTCCCGGAGACGCGGTTCCCGCCGGAGGCCGGCTCGTCGCACTGAGACCGCCCGATCGGTGTGGGAAAACGCCCTACTTGATTTCCGGCGCGGTCGTGCCGATAATCCTTGTGTCACCTTCCTCGCGGTGGAGCCGCGGCACCAGCAGTCGCCGCGGACTTGAATCCCGCTCCCCCGCGTCCGGTTCGTCACGCGAACCGCGCCTCGGACATTCTGTATTGGCGCGACGGCGTGCGAGCGTGTAGGTTCCTTGCCCGGAGCTTCGGGCCCAGGGAACGGAAGGCCGAGGCCCATGGCGCCAGGCGCTGGCCGCAGCGGACCTGGTCGCCGAACGATTCCGCACCGCGCGGCCCGCACCTTATGGAGTCGGGCAGCGGTGACGCCGGGGCGAGCAGTAGCGCCGCCCACCGGCAGCCAGCAGGCGAGCGCGATCCGTCCGAGTGCGCGATGCACCGTGAAAGGAACACGGCCATCGCCCCGGAAGCGCTCACCGGTTCCACCGCGCAGCAACGTGGCGTGCTCACGCCACACTGCGCACAGATCCACCCCGGCGCACCACGAGTGCGCGCCGGAAGGAAAGTCATGAGACCACGTCGTCGCCGTCCCCGTGGCATGCGTCCGCAGGGACAGCCCCCACAGGGCGCCGCACCCGATTCCATGCCGTATGACGCACCCGGTTCGCCCTACGAGGGCGGATCCTCCTCCGACTACACCGCCCCGCCGCCGGAGTACGGCAGCGCGCCGCCCGCGTACAGCGGCGGGCCGCCCGGCGAGCCGCAGATCGGCCCGTCCGGCGGCGACCCGCCGCTAAGTGGCCCGCCGATGGGCGCGCAGGGCGGATACGACGCCCCGACCGGCGGCGGCCCGATGCCGAACGGCTCGCCGGGCGGCTACGACCCGCGCTACGAGCGCCAGGGACGAAGGAGACGCCGCCGCCCGCGTGGCGGAAGGCCGCAGCAGGGCGGGAACCCGCAGCCGCAACCGCAGGGCTACCCGCAGCAGTACAACCAGGGCGGCCGCCGCGGACGCCGCGGCCGTCGCGAGGGCGGCGGCGGCGGCAACATGCGACCGAGCCGCCCGCAGCGACCCGGGCTCGAGATACTCAAGGAACTGCAGCAGGCGGGCGCCGCGCTCGATCCCACCGAACGGCTGATCATGGAGCTGCCGGCGGGCCAGGGGAATCCGCCGTACGGCGACCGCATCACCGGCCGGGCCATCGACCTGATCGCGCCCATCGGACGCGGCCAGCGCTGCCTGCTCGTGGCGCCGCCCAAGGCCGGCAAGACGCGCATCCTCCAGGCCATCGCCGCGTCGGTGGCGCACAACCACCCCGAGGTGAAGGTGTACGCGCTGCTCGTGGACGAGCGGCCCGAGGAGGTCACGGACTTCAAGCGCAACACGCCGGCCGAGGTGATCGCCGCCTCGAGCGACATGAGCGTGGACGAGCACATCGAGACGTCCGAGCTCGCCATGCAGAAGGTGGCGGGCGAGGTGCTCGCGGGCCACGATGTTGTGCTGCTGCTCGACTCGATCACGCGCCTCGCGCGTGCCTACAACGCGGCCGCCGGCAACGGCGGGCGCACGATGTCGGGCGGCCTGGACTCGAACGCCATGCAGTCGCCGCGTCAGATCTTCGGCGCGGCGCGCAAGATCGAGAACGGCGGCTCGCTCACGATCATCGGCACCGCGCTCGTGGACACCGGCTCGCGCATGGACCAGATCATCTTCGAGGAGTTCAAGGGCACCGGGAACTCCGAGATCTTCCTCTCCCGCGAGCTGGCCGAGCGCCGCATCTACCCGGCGATCGACATCCCGAAGAGCGGCACGCGCAAGGAGGAGAAGCTGATCCCTCCGGGCCAGCTCGCGACGTTCCAGGCGCTGCGCCGCGTCCTCGTGCAGATGCCGCCGCAGGAGGCGATGCTCAAGCTCGTCGACCGCCTGGGCCGCACGAAGACGAACGACGAGTTCTACAACCTTGTGAGAGTGGGCGACAGCTAGACGACGCACGCCGGGCCCGCTCGAGCCGATCGGAGGGCGCTGGACATGGACGTCTCCCGCCGTACGTTCCTCGCCGCCGCCGGAGCGATCACCGCCGGCGCGCTCGCTCCCGGGCGGCTCATGGCCGCCGTCGCCAAGCACACGCCGTCTCCGCCGGACCTCACCACCTGGGCGGCGGTGCGGGCGCTGTTCCCACTCGACAAGACCAAGGCGCACTTCGCGGGCTTCTTCCTCGCCTCGCACCCCAAGCCGGTCGCCGACGCGATCCAGGCCTACCGCCGCGCGCTCGACGAGAACCCGTTCCTCGAGATCGAGCAGCGAATGCTCGGACCGGAGACCGCGAACGTGCAGCTCGCCGTCTGCCGCGCAGCCGCGAAGTACATGGGCGGGAAGCCGGAGGAGATCGCGCTCACCCCGAACACCACGACCGGGCTGGCGCTCGTCTACCACGGCCTGCCGCTCGGGCCCGGGGACGAGATCCTGGTCACCGAGCACGATCACTACGTGCACCACGAGGCGGTGCGCACGGCGGCGCTGCGCTCCGGCGCCACGACGAGGCGCTTCGCCCTCTACGAGAACGCCTCGAAGGTCACGACCGACGACGTCGTCGCGCGCGTCGAAAAGGCGATCCGGCCCGAGACGCGCGTGCTGGGCGTGACGTGGGTGCACTCCAGCACCGGCGTGCGGCTGCCGGTCCGCGCCATCGCGTTCCTCGTCGGCCAGGTGAACGCGCAGCGCGACGCCACGAAGCCACTCCTGCTCGTGGTGGACGGCGTGCACGGCTTCGGCTGCATCGACGACTCCGCGGCCGACCTCGGCGCTGATTTCTTCAGCGCCGGCACGCACAAGTGGATGTTCGCGCCGCGCGGCACCGGCGTGCTGTGGGGCCGCGCCGAGCGCTGGCCGCTCATCCGGCCCACGATTCCGTCGTTCTCGGACATGGGGCTCTACCAGGCATGGATGAAGGGCGAGACGCCCGGGCTCACGACCGCATCGATGGTATCGCCCGGCGGGTTCCTGGCGTTCGAGCACCAGTGGGCGATGAGCGCCGCGTTCGAGATGCACGCGAAGATGGGGCGGGCGCGCGTCGCATCGCGCATCCGTGCGCTCAACGCGCAGCTGAAGGATGGGCTCGACGCCATGCGGCAGGTGCACCTGCACACGCCGATGGCCGACGACGTCTCGGCGGGCATCGTGGCATTCGAGGTCGGAGGCATGAAGCCCGAGCAGGTGGTGGCGAAGCTGCTCGAGAAGAACATCGTCGCGAGCACGAGCCCGTACAAGGTCAGTTACGCGCGGCTCTCCGCGGGGCTGATGAACGACGAGCAGGAAGTGGACGCCGCGCTGCGCGCCGTACGCGGGCTCGCCGGGGCCTGATTCCGGGTTTCCCTCCGCCCGCGCCGGGTATGTGCCCGATACCGGGCACGGGTCCGAAACTCTAGCGTCTCCTCAGGACGGCGGCCGCCCCAGCACCCCATCAGGAGGCTTGCATGAGGGGACTCGGGCCCGGCCGCCCGCGCGCTGGGGATCACACCTCGATCCTGCTGCCGGCCTTCACCGGATACCGTTCGCGGGCTAGCCGGAGCCTGACCGCCGCGGCTCCCCTGCGGATCAGCTCGCCGGTCGGTGAGGCTGGCGTCGCTGGGGTGGCCGTGGCATCCGTCCCAGCAGGCGCAGGAGCCCGTCGAGCATCGTGAGCGGGTGCGGCGGGCAGCCGGGCACCCACAGGTCTACCGGGATATCGGACGGCACCCCATCGCTCACCTCGACGCTGCCACGAAACGGGCCGCCCGAAATCGCGCAGGCCCCGACCGCAATGACGAGCTTCGGCTCCGGGGTTGCCTCGTACGTAGTGTAGAGGGCGTCCCGCATGTTCGTGCTCACCGCACCGGTGATGACGAGTCCGTCCGCGTGCCGCGGCGAGGCGACGAACTGGATCCCGAATCGGGCCATGTCGAATACGACGTTACCCAGCGCGACGAGCTCGGCCTCGCACCCGTTGCAGCTCCCAGCGGCAACGGAGCGCAGTCGGAGCGATCGACCGAACAGCCGGCGCATTCGCTGATCGAGTGCGCCCGCGAGCTCGATCTCTCCGCTCTCCGTCCGCAGGCCCGCCCGCGATCTCGAGGCCATGACGTGATCGGCCGTGAACTGAATCGCGCCCTGCGGGCATGCGGTGGCCTCTTCGGGGGAGAAGAGGCTGCCGCCCACGTCCAGACCCGTTCGTCCGTCGGGGTCGATCTGCAAGAGTCCCGAGGGCATGGCCGCGTGACACTGCCCACAGTCCGCACACCGGGACGGATCGAACACCGGCCGCCCGCGAAAGCGTTCCGGGAACGCGGGCTTCCCGCCGGGGAAGTCCGCGGTTCGCGTGCCCTGCTGCAGCCGGGTCCGGATGAACTTCAGCATCAGAGGTCGTGTCCAGCGTAGGAAAGGTTGAAGCTCTTGTTGCAGAGCGGGAAGTCGGAGATCTGATTGCCGGGGAGCGCAACCTCGAGAGCACTCCAGTTGTGGAACGACGGATCCACGACCTTGTATCGCCGGATCCCTCCCGCGTCGTTCGTCAGCACCGCATGGGTGATCTCGCCGCGCCAGCCCTCGACCATCGCGACCACCAACTCTGAGGGATGAAGCCCCCCGGACTCCACCCGTATCGGCCCGCGAGGTAGGGCGCCGATCTGCTCGATCACGAAATCGATCGAGCGCTGGATCTCGAGCCAACGCACGAGCGAACGAGCCAGCGCGTCGCCGGCCCACGCCGTCGCCACCGGGATGTGGGCGAACCGGAACAGTCCATACGGGTGATCGTGCCGGACGTCGCGCGGGACCTCGCAGGCTCGGGCGGCGGGGCCCACGACGCCCAGCGCGGCGCAGTGCTGGCGACTGAGCACCCCGACGCCCTCGAGCCGTGCCTGGACCGAGGCGTTGTCGAGCATCAGGGCTGCGACGGGCTCGAGCTCCTCACGTAGTCGGATCAGCCGCTCGCTCATCTCGGTGGCCAGTTCGGGCGGGAGGTCGAAGAGCGTGCCTCCGGGTCGGACGAGACCGCGTCCATAGCGATTCCCGCTCAGGCTCATCAGCAGGTTCAGGCATTCACCGCGCATCCGCCCGAAATAGGCCGCGGCGGGCTGGTAGGCGATGTCCCCGGCGATCGCACCCAGGTCGCCGATGTGGTTCGCGAGCCGCTCCAGCTCGAGCGCGATTCCGCGGATCGCCTGTGCGCGCGGCGTCTTGTGAGCGCGAGAGAGCGCCTCGATGGCGCTGCAGTGGGCGCCGCCGTGCCCGATGACGCTGTCGCCGGCGATGGACTCGGCGATCAGGACGGCGCGCCCGGCGTCGACCCGCTCGAGCAGTCGCTCGACTCCCCGATGCTGGTAGCCCAGCATGATCTCGAGCCTGAGGATCTCCTCGCCGTGCGCCTGGAAGCGGAAGTGCCCGGGCTCGATGATGCCGGCATGCACCGGCCCGACCGCGACTTCGTGGACCTCGTCGCTCTCGAGCCGGGAGAAGGGGTACGCCTCGCGATCCAAGACTGCGGACCGCGATCGGGCGGCGTGGTCCGGCGGATGACGTCGGACCGGTTTGAGATCGGGGTGTCCGAGCGGCTTGATCGCGCACTGCTCCGCGATCTCGCGCTCGAAGTAGTGCACCTCGGGGCAGTCCGGCGAGAGCGACGGATAGCTCTCCTCGACCACAGTGCTCGTCGCCCCCAGTTCGCCGCGTTCGTCCTGCGCCAGGATGGCGAGCAGCCGCGACGCGCCGGCCTGCTCCGGAAGGCCGAAGAAGGCGACAACTCGCCACCCTGCACGGACGGCCCCGACGACGCTCGCACGGAAGCTCGAGAGCGACTCCACCGGCACGCTCGCCCACGGGATGGCGCGTCGGTTGCGCAGGCCTAGCTCATCGAAGCCGCTCACGGAGTGCCTCCTCCGAGCGCATTTGCCGCGCGGACAAGCGTGTCCTGGAGCAGCGGGGGAATGTAGAGGCCCAGGACCAGCACGAGGCCTCCCAAGACCAGCGGACCCAACACGAGCGGGAGCGACTCGGTCAGCGTGCCGGCCCCGGCCTCAGGCGTCCCGTATACCACCCCGAGGATCAAGCGCGCCATGCCCACGAACACGATCGCGAACAGCAGCAGCATGACGATGGCAAGCCAAGTGAGTCCTGCGTGGAACGCGGAGCCGAGGATCGTGAACTCGCTCACGAAGAGCCCGAAGGGTGGAGAGCCGGTCACCGCGAACAGGCCGGCGATCAGCATGGTGCCGGTCCACGGCGCGCGGCGCAGCACCCCGCGAGTCGCCGACGCCTCTGACGTTCCCGAGAGGAGCACGACGTTCCCGACCGCCAGGAAGATCGAGCCCTTGATCAGTCCGTTGTTGAGTAGATGGAGCGCCGCGCCGTAGGCGCCCGCGCCACCGATCCCGAGCGCGATGGCCAGGATGCCCATGTGCTCCACGCTCGAATACGCGAGGAGGCGCTTGAGGTCGGTCTGGCCGATCATGAAGCCAGCGCTGATGACGAGCGAGACGATACCCAGTGCGAACAGCGGCGGCCGGATGAAGTCGGACTGATGTGCCGCGGTCATCACCGCGACCGTCCGCGCTAGGCCGAGGAACGCGCAACTGGTGAGCGCACCCGCCATCAATCCGGCCACCGGGCTCGGGGCTTCCCCGTAGGTGTCGGGCTTCCACGAGTGCAGCGGGGCGAGTCCCATCTTGGTACCGTAGCCGACCAGCAGAAACACGAACGCCGCGCGCAGGAGGCCGGGCCGCAGACTGGCGGCGGTACGGACGAGGTCCCCGAGGATGAGTGGCCGGCCCTCGACCTGGGCCGCGGCGAGGAAGAACGTTCCGAACAGCGCCAGCGCGATGCCGACGGAGGACAGGACCAGGTACTTCCAGACCGCCTCGAGGGACCGCCGATCGCGACGGAAGAACACGAGGGGCGCGAGCGCCAGCGTCGTCGCTTCCATGCCGATCCAGACCAGGGCGAAATGATGCGCCAGGGCCACCAGGCTCGCCGCGGCGAGAAAGGCGAGCAGGCAGCTGATGAACATCCGTGCGCCCGGGACCTTCGCGTTCTCGAGGAACCGCACGGAGTAGAGCGACACCGCGAAAAACACCACGCTGACGACGGTCAGCACGACCAGCCCCAGCGCATCCACGCTCAGCCAGCCCTCCGCCGCAGACCAATCCTGCGTCCACCACAACGAGGCCGTGCCCGCGACGTGGATCGCCGCGATCGCCAGGAGCAGCCTCGGCCGCCACCGCGCGGTCGGCGCAAGCCAAGCGACCGCCCCGGTCGCGGCCGGCAGCAGGATGAGCGCCAGGAGCAGCATCAATCCCGCAGCTCCGTCAGCCGCGCCGAATCGAGCGAGTCAAACTCACGATTGATGTGGAACACGACGATTCCCATGATGAACACGCCCGCAAAGACATCGAGCAGCACGCCCACTTCGACCAAGAACGGCACGCGCTCCGCTTGGCTCAATCCGAACACATAGATACCGTTCTCGAGGATCAGGTACCCCACGACCTGGGTGAGCGCCTTGTTCCGCGTGGTCAGGACGAGCAGCCCGATGATCACGGTCGAGAGCGCGACGGGGATGAGTACTCCGCTTGGCGTGTCGGGCAGCTCGAGCCGGGGCGTGATGGCGAAGGACAGCGCGACCGCCGCCGCCCCCAGGATCAGGGACGCGGTGAACCCGATCAGCGGCTCGATCTCGCGACGCACCGCGGCCTCGCGGATCGCACGGGTCAGGAAGTGCGGCAGCACGACGGCCTTCACCAGGAGCGTTCCGATCGCCAGCCCCACGATGTGCAGGGAAACATGCGGGTAGAGGGCAACTGGAAGCGCGGCGAGCAGCAGCCCCTGCATGGCCGCGGCGCGGATCATCGAGCTGAGCCGGGTCGTGCCGAGCACCCAGAAATTGGTGAGGACGACGAGGAGCAGCAGGACGTCGTGGAACGGTTGCATCGCGCTAGCTCACCTCAGGAGAAGGATCAGACCGAACCCGGCCGTCGCAGAGGCCCCGACCAGCAACTGCGGCACGTGGTTCATGCGGAGCCTGGCCATGACGGACTCGACGACTCCGACGGCCATCGCGTAGACGACGAGGCCGATCAGCAGCAGCCCGAGCGCCATCGGCGTCGAGACCGCCGCGGCCGCGACGAGCACCCTCACGACAAGGCTCCCGAACAGCGCCATCTTGAGGGCGCTGGCGTAGAGGATGAGCGCCAGATCCGGGCCGGAGTGATCGAGCACCATGACCTCGTGCACCATCGTCAGCTCGAGATGCGTCAACGGGTCATCGATAGGGACCCTGTTCGTCTCGGCGAGCGAGACGATGAACAAGCTCGCGGCACCGAGCAGCAGCGAAGGTGCCGTCGCGACCCACGTGTGCGTGAGGGGCTGCCCGAGCATGCCCTGCAGCCGAAGGTCGCCCGTCGCCACCACGAACACGGTGAAGCAGAGGATCAGCGCCGGCTCCGCGAACACGGCGAATGTGACCTCCCGGCTGGCCCCCATGCCCTCGAAGCTCGAGCCCGTGTCCAGGGCCGAGAGCACGAGCATGAAGCGGCCGAGCGCGAGCAGTCCCGCGAACGCGACAAGATCGCCGGTGAACCGGATCGGCGAGGTGGTGCCGTCGAGCGGCAGGAGGCCTGCGGCCAGGAGCGCCGTGCACACCATCACGACGGGACCGAGGCGGAACAGGATCGTCGTTGTCGGGCTGTAGACCGCGCCCTTCCGCCAGGATTTCCACAGATCCGCATAGAGCTGCAGCACGGGAGCGCCGCGCCGGCCGGTGACCACCGACTTCACGCGGTTGGCGATGCCGGGCAGCGCGGGGGCAAGCAGCAGCACCGCCAGCAGACCCAGGGCCGCCGTAAGGCTCATGGCAGCCCCGCGAACTGGAGGTAGAGGAGCAACCCGAGCAGGCAGAGGATGGCATAGAGGAGGTACCACCTCATGGTGCCGGCCTGCAGCGGACGGAGTCGGACCGCCGCCGCCACGACCCGGCTCCAGAGCGGGCGGCCCAGGAGATCGAGGACCGGCTCGATCGCCCGGGTGTGAAACGAGGCCTGCGTCCGCACCTGTCGGATCCCGGAGACGGGACCGAAAGCCGCCAACAACGGGCTCGCATAGGACGACGCCGTGTACTGCATGCGGCCGGTGGCGCGCGCATACCCGCAGGCCCATGTCGTGGAGGAACGCCGCAGTCGCCGGACGAGCGTCCAACGCCGCGCGAGCCAGCCGAGCCCGATGAGGAGGACCAGCACCGCCGAGAGCAACGAGAGCGGAAGCGCGCTGCCCAGCGCGCCGAGCGTGGCGCCCCCCTCCGGCTGCGAAAGGATCAGCCCGGCGATGCGTGCGACGGAAGGAGCGATCAGCCCCGGCGCGACGCCGATCACGACGCAGCTGGCGGCGAGGGCGGCCTGCGGGCCGATGAGATCCGATTCGGCCGGCGCGCGCGGGCCGGCGCTCTCATCGCGCGGTGTTCCGAGGAAAACGACCCCGAAGAGCTTGCTGAAGCAGGCGAGCGCCAGCGCACCCGTGAGTGCGAGCCCGACCGCCATGACCACGGCGGCGCGAAGGCCTCCGCTCGCGAGGCCTGCGCCGAGCAAGCCACGGAAGATCCACCATTCACTCACGAACCCATTGAGCGGCGGCAGTCCGACGATCGCGATAGACCCGATGAGGAATGCGAATGCCGTGCGCGGCATGGGGCGACCGAGCCCACCGAGATGATCGATCTCTCGATGCCCGGTCTCCCGCACGACCGCGCCTGCTCCGAGGAACAGCAAGCTCTTGAACAACGCGTGATTGAGCGTGTGGAGCAGCGCGCCGGCCACTCCGAGCAGAGCGAGTGCGGGCTGGTGGTAGGCCGTACCGAGCGCCCCCAGACCCAGCCCCATCAGGATGATGCCGATGTTCTCCACACTGTGATAGGCGAGGAGCCGCTTGAGATCGTGCTGCGCAAGCGCCCAGAGTACGCCGAGCACCGACGAAGCGAGGCCCATGAGCAGGACGATCCAGCCCCACCAGGCGGGTGGCGGCCCGAGCAGGGCGATCATCCGGCACAGTCCATAGATGCCGACCTTGAGCATGATCCCGGAGAGCAGCGCGGAGACGTGCGAGGGAGCCGCGGCGTGCGCGCCGGGCAACCAGAAGTGGAAAGGGAACGCACCCGCCTTGATCCCGAACCCGATCAGGCCCAGGGACAGGATCAGGCCCGTCGCGACCGGCCCGCTCGACGCGGACGGAGTGAGTTGCGCGAAGCGCCAGTCGGCAAGTCCTCCCCGCCAGACCGCGAACATGCCAATCAGCGCGAGCGTGCAGGCGTGGGTGAGCACGAGGTACACCATCCCGGCGTCCCACGTCTCGCGCTTCTCGTGCTCGAAGATCATGAGGAGCCAAGCCGCCACGGCCATGACTTCCCAGCTCGCGAGGAACGCAACGATCGTGCGCGCCGTCACGACACCCGAAAGCGCCACGAGGAGCACGGCGAGGACCAGGTGCGCGAGCCCCACCCGCCGATGCCCGCGCTCGGGCCGGAGGTACGGGACGCCGTAGGCCACGATCGTGCCGCCGACCCCCAGCACGACCGGCAGGAACCAGGCGGACAGCAGGTCGATGCCGAAAAGGGCGTCGGGGCCGGCGGGTATCGAATCCACCGGGCCGCCGATCCAGCGTCCCCCGCCGAACAGCAGGGAGAGGGCCGGAGCCAGTGCTAAGAGGCAGCCCGCGACCGCGCTCCATTGGAACACGCGGTCGGCGAGCGCGGGACGGCGATCGAGACCGAACGCGGCCAGGCCTCCCAGCAGGATCAGGCCAAGGCCGGAGGCGAACAGGATCACGAAAGCCCTCCGGTCCCAGCGATGAGCAGATAGCCGAGCAGCAGGAGCAGTGCCCAGATCATGTACTGAAGGTAGGTCGTGACGCGGCCGCGCTGCAGCGGACGGACCGTGAGCGCCAATGCCTGGATCCGGCCCCACAGCCGCGCGACACCCCGCGAGACCCGGTCGCCCGGCCCCGTCCCCTCCCGATCGGCAGTGCTCACGAGCCCCGGGCTCCCGGCCACGGGAATGGCGGTCAGGATCGGCGACCCGAACGACGAAGCGGTGTACTGCATGCGGGGCGACGGCGTGGAGTATGCGCAGCCCCACGTCGCGGCGGTGCCATGTTTCGCTCGCGCGGACAGGACCCGGCGCAGCGCCCACGCGACCGCGACGACCACGATCAGCAGCGCTCCGAGCAGCCCGAATCTCGTGGCCGGCGAGATCAACCCGGGAAAGGTGTTGTCCGCGTCCAGCGCCCCGCTGAGGTGGCCCGCCACGCGCAGCGCGGAAGCGATGGCCATCGCCGGCGCCAGGCCGATCGACGCGCAGACGACCGCAAGCAACCCAATGGGCGGGGACAGCCACGCGTCGGCATCGTGTGGATCGTCCGCCACGCTGGCCCTCGGCTGGCCGAGGAACGCGGCTCCCCCCAGGCGCACGAAGCAGGCGAGTGACAGCGCGCCGACGAGTCCGACGCCCGCTGCGCCGAGACTCGTCCAGGACAGAGGCCCGCCTGCGAGCCCGGCACTCAGGAACCCACGCACCAGTGTCCATTCGCCGACGAAGCCGTTGAGCGGTGGAAGACCGGCGATCGCGATGCAGCCTGCCATGAACGCCAGCGCGGTCCGCGGCATGCGTCGCGCGAGCCCGCCGAGACGATCGATCGCGCGCGTATCCGTT
>Ga0306920_100009047_pt1 | contig 13277 bp, 10 predicted proteins | sample flu12Cox44000170_FD_204666 | JGI IMG/M metagenome (GOLD analysis project Ga0306920, IMG submission 204666) | Lab enrichment of tropical soil microbial communities from Luquillo Experimental Forest, Puerto Rico - flux4day.12C.oxic.44.000.170 (v2)... | ecosystem: Environmental > Terrestrial >... | reverse complement strand
ACAACCCGGACGCGAGGTGATACTCATGCCAGGCCACGATGGTGTGTGCGTGACCGCTGGCGACTCAACGGACGCTATTTCCACCGAACTCCCCAGCCCGGTCGCCGCGCATATCTTCGTGTCCGTGCCCGGCCGTCCGGCGTCCCCCCATCCGGCAGGCAGCGGGTGACGACCTGGGGCGAGGCCGCGTTTGACGCGTACCTCCCGGCGGACATGGTGCTCGGCCAGGCCGACATCGGGGTCGTGGTGGCCGACCGGCTCGGCCATCTCCTGTTTCTCAACGAGTACGGGACGCGGCTGTTCCGGATCCCGGGCGACGCGAGCGGGCTGGCCGGGTCTTCGCTCCAGTCGGCCGGCCTGTTCGCCGGAGATGACCTGCGCAAGATGGAGGACGTCGCCGGGCAGGTGCTGCGGGGCCGGTCCTGGGAGGGCACCTTCGAAGCCGCCCGCGGCGACGGGTCGCGGGCGCTCATGCGGGCCCTGGCCGTGCCGCTGCGCCGTCCGGGCGGCGACATCGACGGGATGGTGATCCTGGCCCGCGAGGCGAGCAACCGGGACGGCCAGCTCCAGCAGGACCGGATCGCCCTGCTGGAGCGCGTGGGCGAACGGCTGGCCGGCTCGCTCGAGATCGGGACCACGCTGAAACACGTGGCCGAGATGCTGGTCCCGCAGTTCGCCGACCACTGCTTCATCGATCTGTTCCAGGGCGGCCAGCTCATCCGCCGGGTGATGCGGCACGCCAGGAACTGGGTACCACCGCCGGGCACCTGGGCCGAGGTCGGCCAGCAGATCCACTATCCGAAGGGCCACTTCTGCCAGCAGGCGATGGCCCGCCTGGACACGATCGTGGTGACCGACCTGGACATCGATCCCTACCCGGCGCCGAGCGCGGAGAGCATGGCGGCCGCCCACGCGGCCGGGCTCACCTCGGTGGTGGCCGCGCCGCTGCACGCCCGGGGCGAGCTGCTCGGCGTGATGAGCCTGGCGCTGTCCCGGCTCACCGACCGCGAGGAGCGCAACTACGGCGCGGCCGACCGTGACCTCATCGGCGCGATCGCCGGCCGGGTGGCCGTCGCGATCGACAACTCGATGCTCTTCGAGACCGAGCGGCAGACCGCCCTGGCCTTCCAGAAGAGCCTGCTCCCGCAGGTGATCCCAGACCTGGACGGGCTCGAGGTGGCCTGCCGGTACGTCCCGGCCAAGCCGCTGGAAATGCAGGGCCAGGGGATCCAGACGCAGGTGGGCGGCGACTGGTACGACATCATCCCGCTGGCCGCCGGGCGGGTAGGCATCGTCATCGGCGATGTGGAGGGCCGGGGCGCGCGGGCGGCGGCCATCATGGGCCAGCTCCGCGCCGCGCTGCGGGCGTTCGCGCAGGACGAGAAGTCCCCGGCCGACATCATGCGCAAGCTCGACGACTGGTGCCGCTCGCTCGCCCCCGCCGACGAGGCCGGGGTCCCGCTGGCCGGCGATCCGCCCACGGCCAGCTGCATCTACATGATCTACGACGCGTGGTCACGGGAGCTGACCTTCGCCAACGCGGGCCACGACGCCCCGCTCATGATCAGCGGCGGGCAGTCCAGGCAGCTGGAGTTCCAGTACAAGGGCGTCCTGCTCGGCGTGCGCGGCAAGGGGATCCGCGGGCTGCCCACCTACAAGGAGCAGACGATCCTGGTGCCGCCGGGCGCGATCCTGGTCTTCTACACCGACGGCCTGACCGACCGGCGGACCCGCGCCGACGGCTCCGGGCACTACACCGAGGCCGAAGCGGTCGCGTTGCTGCAGCAGGCGGTCCGGGCCGCGGCGGCCTGCGGGGACGCCGACGCCGTGGCCACGGCGGCCGAGTTCGCGGTCCCCGGGGACATCGACGACGACATGGCCATTATGGTGGTCAAGTCCTCGCCCTCCGGGCTCGCCTCGATCTGGCGTTCGTTCCCCGCCGAGCCGATCATGGTGTCCGAGGCCAGGCGGCTGGCCGCCCAGACCTTCGGATCCTGGGGCATGGACGCCGAGCAGATCGACCTGGCCTGCCTGCTGGTCTCCGAGGTGGTCACCAACGCCGTGCTGCACGCGTCGATCACGCCGAGCCCGGGCGGGGAGCTTTACTTCGACCTCGACCCGGTGATCACGACGGCGCCGGCCGGCCCGCTCCGGAGCCCGGAACGGGTGCCCGCCCGGCCGCGTGGCCGGGCGGCGGCGGTCAAGGCCGCTGCGAGGTCCGCCCGGACGGCCACCATGCCGGTTCAGGACGCCGCCGTGCCCGGCTGGGACGACCCGGACCCCATGGCCCCCTTGGATCCCATGGCCCCCTTGGACCCCATGGGTCCCGGTACGCCGGCCGTCGGCCGCGCCGGGCGCCGTGAGTTCGCGTTGCGCCTGCGGCGCGGGGCGAACTCTGTCTGGGTCGAAGTGTTCGACCCTGACCTGCGGCTGCCTCGGATCCGGACAGCTGCGGAAACCGATGAGGGCGGGCGCGGCCTGTACCTGGTCGAGCAGCTCGCGACCCGCTGGGGATCGCGGCCCACGCCAGAGGGCAAGGCGGTCTGGTTCGAAATGCCGCGCAGCGGCTACCGGCCCTGAACTGGCTCCTGCCCGGGCGCTAGTGGCTGCCGTTGTGCGAGGCCCACAGCAGGAGCCCGACCACGACCACGACCACGATCGGCCCGATCCAGTTCTTGCCCGAGACGGGCATCTTCATCTTGCCGCGCAGACGTATCCAGGCATACCCGATCACGATGCCGATCAATACCAGCAAGATGAACCCGGATGACATGGCGGCCTCCTGAACGTGCGGTTCTTGCGAACCCGATTTGGAGCCTACGTCATTCGGGCTCGCGACGCGAGATGGTCACGGTCCGCGCCGCAAACGGGCCGGGACGTCAGCGCCGCGGCGAGGTACCGTGAAGGAAGAGACCTGCAATCCGCCCGGCCGGGGCGGGACAGGGCGACCGGGCATGCGCCGGAAAGCAAACGCCGAGAATCAAACGGAGGCCATGATGGCGGAGGCGTTCATAGCCGGTGCGGTGCGCACCGCGATCGGCAAGCGGAACGGCGGCCTGGCCGGGGTCCACCCGGTCGACCTCGGCGCTCACGCCGTGCGGGCACTGGTCGACCGGACCGGGGTTGACCCCGGCGCGGTCGACGACGTGATCATGGGCTGCGTGTCGCAGATCGGCCCGCAGACCTTCGATATCGCCAGGAACGCCTGGTTGTCGGCCGGCCTGCCGGAGAGCGTGCCCGGCGTCACCGTCGACCGGCAGTGCGGGTCCTCCCAGCAGGCGGTCCATTTCGCCGCCCAGGCCGTGATGTCCGGCACCCAGGACCTGGTGGTCGCCGCCGGGGTGGAGAGCATGAGCGTGGTCACCATGGGCTCGACGGTGAAGCTGCCGCTCCAGGCGGGCATGCCGGCGCCCTGGGGGCAGGGCTGGCGGGAGCGCTACGGCGACCAGGAGATATCCCAGTTCCGCGGCGCGCAGTTGATGTGCGAGAAGTGGGACCTCAAGCGCAGCCAGCTGGAGGAGTTCTCGCTGGAAAGCCACCAGCGGGCGATCCGGGCCATCGACGAGGGCCGGTTCGAGCGGGAGATAGCGCCGCTGGCCGGGGTCAGCCAGGATGAGGGCCCGCGCCGGGACACCTCGCTGGAGAAGATGGCCGGGCTGGCCCCGCTGCGCGAGGGCTGGGAGATCACCGCCGCGGTCTCCTCGCAGATCTCCGACGGGGCGGCCGCACTGCTGATCGCGTCCGAGGCGGCCCTGGACCGGTACGGCCTGACGCCCCTGGCCCGGGTGCACGCGCTGGCCGTGGTCGGCGCCGACCCGGTCATGATGCTGGCCGGCCCGATCGGTGCCACCGAGAAGGTGCTGGCCAGGGCCGGGATGACGATCGCGGACATCGACGTGTTCGAGATCAACGAGGCCTTCGCGCCGGTCGTGCTGGCCTGGTCCGATGAGCTCGGGGCGCCGCTGGAGCGGACCAACCCCAACGGCGGGGCCATCGCGCTCGGCCACCCGCTCGGGGCGACGGGCGCGATCTTGATGACCAAGCTCGTCCACGAGCTCGAGCGCAGCGGCGGCCGGTTCGGCCTGCAGACCATGTGCGAGGGTGGCGGGCAGGCCAACGCGACGATCATCGAGCGGGTCTGACCGGCCCCTCAGGGGCGGGGCCGCGCAGTATGTAGCCGGCCCCGCGGCAGGTGTGGATGAGCGGAGGGCCGAGTCGGCCGAGCTTACGCCGCAGGTAACTCACGTACGTCTCGACGACCTGGGACTGCCCGGTGTAGTCCCCGCCCCACACGCTGCCCAGCAGCTGGGTCTTGGACAGGACCGTGCCCTGCTGCCGCATCAGGCAGGCCAGCAGGCGGAACTCGGTCGGCGACAGGTCCACCGGCGTCCCGGCCCGGTGCACCGTCCAGCGCTCCTCGTCGAGCACCAGGTCGCCCGACCGGAGCAGGCCCGGCGCGGGGACGCCCCGGAGCGCCCGCGCGGGGTGCGGGCGCTCCAGGGCGGTGTCTGCCAGGGCGGTGTCTGCCAGGGCAGTGTCTGCCACGGTGGTGTCTGCCACGGCCGGGGCCGGAACCGGCTGAGCGGCTCGGCTCACCAGTGCGGGGGCGTGTTGCTGCCGGTGGTACCAGTAGTGGTACCGGTGGTCCCGCCGATGGCGCTGGTGCTGAGCGGGCTGAACAGGACCAGCTGAGCGTGCAGCGTCCAGTGCGAGCGCGCTCCGACGATGACGGCCAGGTCGCCGCGGGCCAGCGAGTTCCTGGCCTGCCACGCGTTCATCGTGTAGGTGATGGGCATCGGGGCCGGCATGCCGTTGGCCGGCATGGTCGCGGTCTGGTTCACCGTCGCGGTGTTCCGCGTCACCGTCACCGTCACGGTGAGGTCGGTGTTAGCCACCTGGACGGTGATCGTCTGCGTCGCCGGGGTCGGCGTCAGCATGCCGGCGGCGGTGGCCGGGCTCCCCGCCAGCAGCGTGGTCGCCGGGATCATGTTGCCGGAGTTCATCGCCTGCTGGGTCGCGGAGGTGTTCGCGGTCAGCGCCGCGGTGCCCGCCGTGCTGGTCGAGACGTTCTGGAACTTCGTCCCGGCCGACACCAGCCACAGGTGCGGCGGCCCCTTAGCGGACTTCAAGATGATGAACTGGTTCGTGGCCATGACCACCATGCCGCGCTGGACAGCGAGCAGCCTGCCGTGATGCCAGGTCTGGCTGAAGCCTCGCATCGAGGTCAACTGGGCCAGCTGGGAGTACGTGCCCGTCCTGGAGTAGTTCCAGTCGGCCAGCGCGGCGCTGAGCATGGTTCCCTCGTTGCCGTACCGTGCACTGTGGGCGGCCGGCGCCGCGGCGATCCCGGCGGAGTGGCTGCTGGCGGCCATCGCGGCGGCGATTGCGCCGCCGCCCAGCACGATCGCGGTCGCGATGCCGGCCCGGGTCTTCAGGGTCGCGGTGCGACCCCTCCCGTAACGCCGATTGCGGGCCATCATGTGAATGCCTCCTTCGGTGGACGCCGCGCCCGCTTCGCGCATCCAGGTCGGGGCGGGCCGGCAGGGGCCCGCTGGTGTGCATGCGTCCGAGCGTGCCCCGGCCCGCCGGGCCCGCGCCCGGATTCGCGGTTCACGTAATTAGTACGTTCGTGGCTTCAAAGGCTGGCCGCGCGCCGGCCCCGGCGCCGGCGCGGCGCCGGGGCGGAGTTCAGCGCTCGGTCACATCTGCTCGGGAACTGGCACCCCGAGCAGGCCCAGGCCCTCGGTGAGCACGCGCAGCGTGAGGGCACATAGCGCCAGCCTGCGCGCCCGCAGCGACTCCGGCTCGGCCTTGAGCACCGGGCACTCCTCGTAGAACGTGGTGAACAGGCTGGCCACGTCGAACAGGTACGCGCACAGCCGGTGCGGCTCGGCGGTCTCGCCGACTCCGGTGACGACGGCGCCGAAGTCGAGCAGCCGCAGCGCCAGCGCCCGCTCGGGCGCGGCGGTGACCGCCACCCGCGACCCGCGGATACCGGGGTCGGCCCCGGTGATGGGCCCCGCGATGGGCCCGGTGATGGACACCGCGCCGGCCCGGCGGAAGATCGACCGGATCCGCGCGGTGGCGTACTGCAGGTACGGGCCGGTGTTGCCGCGGAAGGAGATCATCCGGTCCCAGTCGAACACGTAGGCGCTGTCCCGGGCGGTGGACAGGTCGGCGTACTTCACCGCCCCGATGCCGACCGCCTCGGCGATCGCGTCCAGTTCGGCCGGCCCGAACCGGCTCGGCGCCTCCACCTCGACCAGGATGGCCCGGGCCCGCTCCACGGCTTCTTCCAGCAGGTCGGCGAGTTGCACGTTGTCGCCGGACCTGGTGCGCAGCCGGCCGCCGTCGGGCGCGGAGACCAACCCGATCTGGGCGTGCTCGAACCGGGCGCCGGGCGGGATCCAGCCCGCCTCCCGGGCCACCGCGAACACCATCTGGAAGTGCAAGGTCTGGTCCGAGCCGACCACGTAGATGGCGCGGTCGCAGTGCAGCACGTCGACCCGGTACCGGACGGTGGCCAGGTCGGTGGTGGCGTAGTTGTAGCCGCCGTCGCTCTTGCGGACGATGAGGGGCAGCGGCCGGCCCTCGCGGCCGGTGAAGCCCGGCGGGAACACGCACAGCGCGCCGTCGCTGTAGACCGCGAGGCCCTTGGCTTCCAGGCTGGCCACCGTGTCGGCCAGCATGTCGTTGTAGAAGCTCTCGCCCCTGATGTCAGCATCGGTGAGCGTGACGCCCAGGCGGGCGTAGATGCGGTGCAGGTAGTCCATGGACAGGTCGACGATGTCCTGCCAGAGCCGCAGCGTGTCCGGGTCGCCGCCCTGCAGGTCCACGACCCGCTTCCTGGCGCGGTCCGCGAACCCGGGGTCCGAGTCGAACTTGCGCCGCGCCGCCTGGTAGAACGCGTTCGGGTCGGTCCGCAGCACGGCGGCATCGGGCGAGTCCTGGCCCACGTCGAGCAGGTACTCGATCAGCATGCCGAACTGGGTGCCCCAGTCGCCGACGTGGTTGTCCCTGATCACGCCGTGGCCCGCGAACTCCAGCACGCGCGCGATGGCGTCGCCCACGATGGTGGTGCGCAAATGCCCGACGTGCATCTCCTTGGCGATATTGGGGGAGGAATACTCCACCACCACCGTCTGCGTCCGGGCGACGGGCGCCAGCCCCAGCCGGGGGTCATCGAGCATGCGCGAGGCCTGGTCGGCGATCCAGTCGTCGCGCAGCCGGAAATTGATGAAGCCCGGCCCGCTGACCTCGGGCGGCTCGCAGACGTCGGACACCTCGAGCCTCCCGGCCAGTTCCGCGGCCACCTCGCGCGGCGGGCGGCCCAGCCGCTTGCCGAGCGGAAGCGCCACGTTGGCCTGGAAGTCCGCGAAGGAGGACGGCCGGATCAGCGGGTCGGCGTCGTCGAAGCCGGGGCCGAACGACGCGACGATGGCGGCGTGCACCCGTTGCGCGAGAACCTGCTGCGGATCGGCCATGGTTCCAGCGTATCGGCCATCACGGGCGGCGGAGGAAATGCCCGCCGCGGCCGGCCGGACGGACCGGGCCTACGCGGCCGGGGCTGAGCCGCTGGGTGATCTTCTCGGTGATCTCGCCACGGGCCAGGTCGGCCGCGAGCAAGCAGGCCGAGGTGATCGCGCGGGCGGTGCTGGCCCCGTGGGCGATGACCACCGTCCCCCCCAGGCCCAGCAGGACCGCCCCGCCGTAGGTCTCGGTGTCCAGCCGGGCGGTCAGCTCGCGCAGTCCGCGCCGCTGCAGGAGGGCGCCGAGCCGCGCGATTCGGGTGGCGGTCACCGCGGCCCGCAGCTCGGTCGCGGCGAACCGGATCGAGCCCTCCAGGGTCTTCAGTGCGACGTTCCCGGTGAACCCGTCGGTCACGATCACGTCGACCTCGCCGGCCAGCAGGTCACCGCCCTCCACGTTGCCCGCGAAATCCAGCGGGAGCGCGCCGTGCGGCGGATCGGCGGCCAGCAGCTCGTGGGCCCGCCTGGTAAACTTGTTTCCCTTGCCGGGTTCGGACCCGATGGTGAGCAGCCCCACGCGCGGGGCGCTGACGCCCAGCGCGAGCTGCGCGTAGGCCACGCCGAGCTGGCCGAACTGTACGAGCATCTCCGGCTTGGGGTCGGCGGTCGCGCCGGCGTCGATGAGCACCGTCCGGCCGGGCCGGGTGGGCAGGACCACGGCCAGCCCCGGCCGCGGCACGTCGGGCAGCGACCGCAGCCGTAGCCGCGCGGTGGCGACCACGCCGCCGGTCGGCCCGGCCGACACCACCGCGGCCGCCTCGCCGCGCCGGACCAGCTGGCAGGCCACGGCCACGCTCGACCGCGGCCGTCGCAGGCTGGCCAGCGCGCCCTCGTCCATGGCCAGATTGTCCTCGGCGGGCACGATGGCGAGCTCGCTCGCCCCGGGGCCCGCCCCGAGCTTGGTCAGGGCCTGCCGCAGGCGGGCGGCAGGCCCGGTCAGCAGGATCTTCACGCCGTGCTCGCGCTGGGCGGCGAGTGCGCCCGCGACGATCTCGTCGGGGGCGTAATCGCCGCCCATGGCATCGACGGCCAGTACCGGATCCGGCATCGTAGGGCCGGGGCGGGCCACGGCGAGGTCATCGGCGCCTCTCGCGCTCCGGGCACCGCCGTCGCCGTCAGGCGCGCCCTCGGCCCTGGCCCCGGTCTCCCGGCCTGCGGGCTGCCGCTCTGGGTTGTCTGCCGCGGTGCTCAGCGGGTCACCCGAGGGGTTCCGGCTGGGGATGACGCCTCATTGTTCGTTTCCTTCACCGAACCGTGCCTGGGTAGTGCGCCCATTATGGCCCTGGCCAGGAATCCGGTCTGGCGCGGCCCCCTCGGGGGTCCCTCGGGGGCCCTCGAGGGCCGCGCGAGCCGGCCGGGACGCGGCGGGCTCCCCGGCCGGCCTCGCCGCCGGCCAGGGATTGTACGGCTGAGCATGTCCGGAATGGGCCGAATAAAGAAACCGGCGCTTTAGAAGTTTCTGGGATTCTGCCGAATACTTCCTGTGTTGCATGGTATTTGTCTGTCCTGGAGAAAGGCGGATGGAGAATCGGAACGCTCGAGGCTAGATGAGCGTTAATAAATTAGGAAGCAGTTCTGGCCGAGCAGCTACCGGGGGCAAGGCCAGGCCGGGGGGACCGCTGGGGAGCGGGTGTCATCAGGGCTATTTCGCGCGTGGAGCGTGCCATGCCCGCGCGCACAACGAGGGAGAAGGCGCGTGACAGACACCCAGCAGGTCGTCCCGTCGGCCCGGTCAGCCGGCCGCGGGTTTCATGCTTACTCAGCGAAACACCTGGACATGCTCACGGCGCGGGCCGGCCTCGCGCCGGACGAACGGCTGGCGGTGCGGGCCGTGGCTACGGTGCTCCCGTTCCGGACGAATTCCCATGTCGTCGAGAACCTGATCGACTGGGATGCGGCGCCGGACGACCCGATCTACCGTCTTGTCTTCCCCCAGCCCGACATGCTGCCCGCCGCCGACGTGCGGCGGCTCGCGGACATGATCAGCGGGTTGGCGCCGGAAGCGGGCCTGCGCGCCGCCGCGCACGAGATCCGGATGCGGCTCAACCCGCATCCGGCCGGGCAGCTGCTGCTGAACGCGCCGAGCTTGCACGGCAGGCCGCTGCCCGGCCTGCAGCATAAGTACGCCGAAACCGTGCTGTTCTTCCCCCGGCAGGGCCAGACCTGTCACGCGTACTGCACCTACTGCTTCCGGTGGGCACAGTTCGTGGACGAGCCGGAGCTGAAGATGGCGACCGACGACATCGGCACGCTGGTCGCCTACCTCGGTGAGCACCCGGAGGTGACCAGCGTCCTGATCACCGGCGGTGATCCGATGATCATGGGCGAGCCGGTCCTGCGCCGCTACCTCGAGCCGCTGCTCGACCCGCGCCTGGAGCACCTGGAGTCGATCAGGATCGGCACCAAGTCGCTGTCGTACTGGCCGCGGCGGTTCGTCACCGACCCGGACGCGGACGCGACGCTGCGGCTGTTCACCGAGGTGGTCGACTCGGGCCGGACGCTCGCGCTGATGGCGCACTTCTCCCATCCGCGCGAGCTGGAGCCGGCCGCGGCGGCCCAGGCGGTGCGGCGGATCAGGGACACCGGCGCGGTGATCCGCACGCAGGCGCCGCTGATCAGGTCGATCAACGACGACCCGGCGACCTGGCGCGCCATGTGGCGGACGCAGGTCCGCCAGGGCATGATCCCGTACTACATGTTCGTGGAGCGGGACACCGGTCCGCAGGACTACTTCGCGGTGCCGCTGGCCCGCGCCTACGAGATCTTCCGCGACGCCTACCAGGGCGTTTCCGGTCTGGGCCGGACCGTGCGCGGCCCGTCGATGTCGGCCACCCCCGGCAAGGTGTGCGTGGACGGAGTCGCTGAGGTGGCCGGCCTGAAGGTCTTTGTCCTGCGCATGATCCAGGCCCGCGACCCGCGCCTGGCCGGAACGCCGTTCTTCGCCAGGTTCGACCCGGCGGCAACCTGGCTCACCGACCTGGAGCCGGCGTTCGCGGACCGGTTCCCCTTCGAGCCGTCGCCTTACGAGACCGTGCCCGACGCGCTGCCCGGGCTCTGGCCGGACGAGCCGGACGAGCTGATGGTCCCGGCCATCTGACCGGCTTCCACGCTCTGCGCCGGGGCCTGGTCCGCGCCGCGGTCTTGCTGTATGGCCAGGCAGCTGACCGCGGCGAGGGCCAGTACGGCGATGGGCAGCACCATGGTCCAGCGCATCGCGAGTACGTAGCCGTTGGTGAACACCTCGGCGGCCAGCCGGTGCAGTTCCGCGGCGAGTGAGGGCGGCACGTTCCGCCCGCCAGCCGGGCCGGAGTTCGCCGGGCTGCCGCTCAGCAGGCCGCTGGCGGCGGCCTGGTGGAATCCGCCGATGAACGGCACGCGCACCTGCGCCGGCAGGCCCGCCGAACGGCGGGTGGCCTCACTGGTCAGCGAGGCCACCAGCCGGTTCTCCAGCAGCGCACCCACCGTGGCGGTTCCGATGACCGAGCCCACCTGCCGGACGGTATTGAGCATGCCCGAAGCCGCCCCGGCCATCCGCGGGTCCACCTGGCGCATGGCCACAGTGGTCAGCGGCGCGAACGTGCCGCCCATGCCGAGGCCGGCCACGATCAACGGCACCAGGAAGTCCTGCCAGGTCGAGGTCGGCGTCGCGATCAGCACCGCCCAGCCCATCCCGATGGCGAACAGGCTGAGCCCGCTCACCAGGATCCACTTGCCGCCGGTCTTGTCCGTCAGCCGGCCCAGGAACGGCGCGACGGCGATCATTACCACCGAAGAGGGCGCCATGGTCAGGCCGGCCTTGAGCGCGGAGAAACCGAGGGCGGACTGCAGGTAGATGGTGAACGGCAGGAATATGCCGAGCATGCCGATGGACAGCGTGAACGACACCCAGTTCATCAGCGTGAAGTTCCTGTTACGGAACAGCACGAACGGGATAAGGGGCTCGCCGCTCTGGCGCAGCTTCTCCTCCAGCACGAACACGAACAGGAGCACGACGCCGACAGCGATGATCAGCGGGATGGACAGGAAGCCGGTGATCGTCCCCCAGCCGTAGCGCTGTCCTTCGACCAGCCCGTAGCAGATGGCGAGCAGGGCCGCGCTGGCCAGCGCCACGCCGAGGAAGTCCAGCTGGTGCCTGCGGCCGGGCTTCAGGTCCGGGATGATGACGAAGGTCAGCGCGAGCACGGCGACCCCGATCGGCAGGTTCACGAAGAAGATCCACCGCCAGTCGAACGCGGTGACGAGCAGCCCGCCGAGGGTGGGCCCGGCGATCGTGGCCAGGCCCGCCACCGCACCCCAGACGCCGAACGCGGCGCCGCGCCGTTCCGGCGGGAAGGTCATGGTGACGATGGCCAGCGTCTGCGGCATCAGCATGGCCGCGCCCAGCCCCTGGACCGCGCGGAACGCGATGAGCCAGCCCGGTCCCGGCGCGAATCCGCACGCGGCCGACGCTGCCGTGAACACCGTGATCCCGTAGACGAACATGGTGCGCGTCCCGATCAGGTCGCCCAGCCGCCCCGCCGTGATGACCAGGACGGCGAGCACGAGGGCGTACGCGTTCAGCACCCACAGCACGTCGTCGAGCGACGCGTGCAGCTTGTCGATCATGTTCGGGATCGCGATGTTGACGATCGTCAGGTCGAGCAGCGTCATGAAGAACCCGAGCGACACCACGACCAGGACCGCCCACGGGTTACCGTGCAGCTTCCTCATGGTCCGACCATAGCTCGCAGCGGCGACATTCTGCCTGCAGGTATGCTCCGGGCATGGATGTGAACGGTACTGCGGCGATCATCTCCGGCGGCGCGAGCGGGCTGGGCGAGGCCGCCGCGCGGGCGCTCGCCGCGGCAGGCGCCACGGTCGTCATCGCCGACCTGAACGAAGACGGCGGTAAGCGGGTGGCCAGCGAAACGGGCGGCCTGTTCGCGCGCACCGACGTGGCCGACGAAGCGTCAGTCCAGGCGGCGGTGGACGCGGCGGTCGGCACCGGGGCTCCGCTGCGGGTCGCGGTCAGCTGCGCGGGCATCGGCTGGGCCGCGCGGACCGTCGGGCGCGACGGCACCCCGCATGACCTGGCCAGCTACCAGCGGGTCATCAACATCAACCTGATCGGTACCTTCAACCTGATGCGTATCGCCGCCGCCGCCATGGCCAGGACTGAGCCCGCCGACTCCGACGGGCAGCGTGGTGTCGTCATCAATACCTCCTCGGTGGCTGGCATCGAGGGACAGACCGGTCAGATCGCCTATTCCGCGTCCAAGGGCGGCATCATCGGCATGACGGTGCCGGCCGCGCGGGACCTGTCCGCGATCGGGGTGCGCGTGCTCACGATCTGCCCGGGCATCATCGACACCCCGATCTACGGGTTCCACGCGGGCGCCGAGGAGTTCAAGGCCAAGCTGGTGGCCCCGGTCGTCTTCCCCAAGCGCATGGGGCGGTCGGATGAGTTCGGCCAGCTGGCGCTGAGCCTGGTCGGGAACGACTACATGAACGCCGAGGTCATCCGGTTCGACGGCGGGATCAGGTTCCAGCCCAAGTAGGCTGGTCGGGGCGCTTACCGTATCCCCGACCGTTGGGCGGCACGCATGGGCGGAATGACCGGCTGCCTGGCGCTGGCAGACGGAGCAGGCCCCGATACCGAGTGGGTGACGCGTGCCGCCCTGCGCATCGCCCATCGCGGTCCCGACGACGAGGGGTACTTCGCCGATTCCGACGTGGCCCTGGCCTTCAAGCGGCTGGCGGTCATCGACC
>Ga0306920_100009046_pt1 | contig 13279 bp, 8 predicted proteins | sample flu12Cox44000170_FD_204666 | JGI IMG/M metagenome (GOLD analysis project Ga0306920, IMG submission 204666) | Lab enrichment of tropical soil microbial communities from Luquillo Experimental Forest, Puerto Rico - flux4day.12C.oxic.44.000.170 (v2)... | ecosystem: Environmental > Terrestrial >... | reverse complement strand
CGGCGATCGCGGCGAGGGCCTGCTGCTGCGAGGCCGTGAGCGCATAAGGCAGTGCGTCGATGATCTTGTTGCGCAGGCCCCCATCGCCGGCGTGGCGGTTGCCGGCGGGACGGCGCAATTGGGCGCGCACCAGCGCCAGCGCAAGTTGGCCGGCCAGAAGCTCGTCGAAGGCAAGCCGCGACCAGAATGGACTATCCGGCAAGATATCGCTCAATTCCACCGGCTGATGAATGCGGGTCAGCGCCGTCTGGATCGGCGGGAAGTGGCAGCGGCGGATCACCTCCGGGCTGATCCATTCGGGCATGTCGGGCAATTTCGTCAGTGCCTGCGCGATTGCGCGCTTGAGTGCTCCGAGCGCCAGTCCCTGCGTCAGAGGATAGACCGGATCGATCCCGGAGAGCTTTGCAAACGCTCCCTCATCCACGACGCGGTCGGGATGCACGATTTGCGGCATGCCGTCATAGATCTGCAGGGTGCCGGAGATGAAGCGTTTGGCGCCGACCGGCAGGAGCTTCTCCACGAAACCAGGAGGATTGCGAAAATAGGTCAGCACGACATCGCCGGTGTCGTCGCTGGCATAGACCAGATATGGTACGCGCTTGTTGCGCGGTGGCGGCGGCCGATGCCGCTCGACTGTCACCTCCAGCGTCACCACCGTTCCAGGCACCGCATCATGGATTTTCGGGCGCGACCTGCGGTCGATCGCCTGGCTCGGCAGATGCAGCAGCAGGTCGACCAGCCGCGGCGTCTGATCGCGCCCGAAAAGATCGCGCAGCAATTGATCCTGTTTCGGCCCGACGCCGGGAAGGCTCGTGACCGGCACAAACAGTGGATTGAGCAGGGCCGGACGCATGTTGGAGGTGTTAGGGCCGTTCGATGATGTTCGATGCTGTGAAGACCCCGGCTTTATAGCCTAACATCCACGCTTTTTCTGAAACGGAATGGCTGACATTGGCCGCCTGCCTCGCTATATCAGACCCGCCCGGCACGCCCGGGCTTTTGGCGTTGGATTGAGTTTAAGATGACGGGATCGACGCGCTCGAGCATTGGCCTTGATGACCGCCGCAAGCGGCTCTTGTTCCGCTGCTGGCATCGCGGCACGCGCGAGATGGATTTGATTCTCGGCCGCTTCGCCGATGGCGAGATCGCGGCGCTTGGCGACAGCGAGTTGGCCGAACTCGAACGGCTGATTGAGGTGCCGGATCCCGATCTCTATGCGGCTCTCACTGGCGACAGACCGCCGCCGCAAGATGCGGGAGCGCTGTTTGCCCGCATCAAGGCGTTTTGCGCCGTGGCTCACGACCGATGAAGCCGGCCAAATCCTTCGTCGAGCTGCTCTCGCCGGGGCGCGCCTTGACGTTCGCCAACGTCGTGGAAGGCGCGGAGGGCCTCATTGTCTGCGACCTCACGCGCGCGATCGCGGCCAAGCCGAACAAGCCCGCGATCAGCCTTGCGGTCGTCTGCCGTGATGGCCCGCGCATGCAGCAACTGGCTCGTGCGCTGGACTTCTTCGCGCCCGATTTCAGTGTCGTGCAATTTCCGGCCTGGGACTGCCAGCCCTATGACCGGGTCTCGCCGCATGGTGGCATCCTTGCGCAGCGCCTGACCACGCTGGCGCGGCTTGCGCGCCTTGAAGGCAGCGATCGGCCGCTGATCGTCCTGACCACCGTCAATGCCATCCTGCAGCGCGTGCCCGCGCGCGAAGCGGTTGCGGCCCAAGCGTTGTCGGTCGCGCCGGGCAATGTCGTGCCGATGGATTCCATTGTCGCCTGGCTCGAGCACAACGGCTACACGCGTTCGTCGACCGTGCGCGAGACCGGAGAATACGCCGTGCGCGGCGGTATCCTCGATCTGTTTCCGGCAGGCCTCGAGCAACCGGTGCGCCTCGACTTCTTCGGCGACGCCCTTGAATCGATCCGCTCCTTCGATGCCGAGACCCAGCGCACGCTGCTGGACATGCGCTCGCTGGACCTGGTGCCGATCTCGGAATTCCAACTGGTCAGCGAGACCATCCGCCGCTTTCGCATGGGCTATGTCGCCGAGTTCGGTGCGCCCGCGCGAGACGACCAGCTCTATCAGGCGGTGAGCGAAGGTCGCCGTCATCCCGGGATGGAGCATTGGCTGCCGCTGTTCCAGGAGCGGATGGAGGTGCTGTTCGACTATCTCGGCGAAGCACCGATCGCGATCGAATGGCAGGGCGAGGACGCCGCGCGCGAGCGCTTGAAGCAGATCACCGACTACTATGAGGCGCGGCGCGAGGCGCTCGACCATCCTGCAAGTGGCCCGACCTACAAACCGCTGCCACCCGACCGGCTCTATTTGAGTGAAGTCGAATGGCAGAAGCGCCTCGGCGAATCGGCGCTGGCGCGTTTCACGGCCTTTGCGGTGCCCGAAGGCAGCAACGTGTTTGACGTCGGTGTGCGAGGGGGGCGCAATTTCGGCCCCGAGCGCAACGACAATTCTGTAAACGTGTTCGAGGCCGTCGTCGGGCATGTTCATGCTTTGCAGGCCCGGCGCAAGAAGGTCGTGATCGCGCTGTGGAGCGAGGGCTCGCGCGACCGCATGGCGAGCATGCTTGCCGATCACAAGCTCGCCAAGGTCACGAGCGTCAACGCCTGGCGCACGGTGCAGGCGACCCCGCGCAATGAAACCATGCTGGCGGTGCTCGGCATGGAGAGCGGCTTCGAGACGGACGAGCTCGCCGTCATCAGCGAGCAGGACATCTTGGGCGACCGCCTGGTGCGTCCGCGCAAGGCAAGCCGCAGGCTCGACAATTTCATCTCCGAGGTCACGAGCCTCACCACGGGGGATATCGTGGTGCATGTCGAGCACGGCATCGGACGCTTTGTTGGCCTGCAGACGCTTCAGGTCTCAGGCGCGCCGCACGACTGCCTTGAGCTGCACTATGCCGGCGAGACAAAGCTGTTCCTGCCGGTCGAGAATATCGAGCTTTTGTCACGTTACGGCTCCGACCAGACCGAGGTCGAGCTTGATCGTCTGGGCGGCAGCGGCTGGCAGGCACGCAAGGCGAAGCTGAAGAAGCGCATCCGCGAGATCGCCGGCGAGCTCATCAAGATTGCGGCCGAGCGGATGCTGCATGAGGCTCCAAAACTGCCAGTGCCGGCCGGGCTCTATGACGAGTTCTGCGCGCGTTTTCCTTATGAGGAAACCGAGGACCAGCTCGGCGCGATCCAGTCGACGCTCAAAGACCTGGAAACCGGCCGGCCAATGGACCGGCTGATCTGCGGCGACGTTGGCTTTGGCAAGACCGAGGTGGCTCTGCGTGCGGCGTTTGCGGTCGCGCTTGACGGCAAGCAGGTTGCGGTCATCGTGCCGACCACGCTGCTCGCGCGCCAGCATGCCAAGACCTTCACCGAGCGCTTCAAGGGCTTTCCGGTGAACGTCGCGCAGGCCTCGCGGCTCATTGCGCCGAAGGAACTCGCTCAGGTGAAGAAGGGGCTCGCCGGCGGCTCGATCGACATCGTGATCGGCACCCATGTCCTGCTCGGCAAGGCGATCCGATTCCGCGACCTGGGTCTGTTGATCGTCGACGAGGAGCAGCACTTTGGCGTCAGCCACAAGGAGCGCCTGAAGCAGCTGCGCGCCGAGGTGCACGTGCTGACCCTGAGCGCGACGCCGATTCCACGCACGCTGCAATTGGCGCTGACCGGCGTGCGCGAGCTCTCGATCATTGCCTCGCCGCCTGTCGATCGTCTCGCGGTGCGCACCTTCGTCGCTCCCCACGACTTCCTCATGATCCGGGAGGCGCTGTTGCGCGAGCGCTACCGCGGCGGACAGGCATTCTATGTTGTGCCGCGCATCGAGGACCTGGCGGGGGTAAAGGATTTCCTGGAGAAGAACGTGCCGGAGATGAAGGTCGCCGTCGCCCATGGGCAGATGCCGCCGGCTGCTATCGAGGACATCATCTCGGGGTTCTATGATGGCAAATACGACATCTTGCTCTCGACCACGATCGTTGAATCCGGCCTCGACATTCCCAACGCCAACACGCTGATTGTGCATCGCGCCGACATGTTCGGCCTGGCGCAGCTCTACCAGCTGCGCGGCCGCGTGGGACGCTCGAAGCTTCGGGCCTACGCCCTGTTCACGCTGCCCACACAGCAGAAGATCACGGCGCAAGCCGAGAAGCGGCTGACCGTGTTGCAGTCGCTGGAAACGCTCGGCGCAGGCTTCCAGCTCGCCTCCCACGACCTCGACATCCGCGGCGCCGGCAATCTGCTTGGCGAGGAGCAGTCGGGCCATATCAAGGAAGTCGGCTTTGAGCTTTACCAGTCGATGCTGGAAGAGGCCATCATCAATCTCAAGGCCGGCCTGGCCGAGCCCGCGGCTGACCGCTGGTCGCCGCAGATCACGATCGGCATGCCGGTACTGATCCCGCAGGACTATGTCGCCGATCTTCCGGTGCGACTGTCGCTGTATCGTCGGCTTGCGGATCTCGATACCGACGAGGAGATCGACAATTTCGCCGCCGAGCTGCGCGACCGCTTTGGCGTGCTGCCGGACGAGGTGCGCTACCTCTTCAAGGTAGCGGCGATCAAGGCCTATTGCCGGCGCGCCAATGTCGAGAAGGTCGATGCCGGGCCGAAGGGGGCAGTGATCTCCTTCCGCGACAACAAGTTCGCGCAACCCGATCGGCTGGTGAGCTTTATTCGTCAACACGGCCAGGCGGCGCGGGTGCGCCCCGACATGAAGGTGGTGTTCTTCCAGGATTGGGAGACGCCGGAGGAGCGGCTGAAGGGCACCGGCGAAATCCTGCGCCAGCTCGCCGGTCTTGCCGACACAAAGAAGGCGGCGTAGCAGCCAGGAGGCTGCTGCGGGATTTAAGGTCATGCCCAAATGACGAAACCAGTTGCGGCGCGCAGCGAGGCCAATGCCCATGGGTGAACGGCCACGTGCTAACGCTCGACCGTCCAATGGTCGCTAGCACCACAGGATCGTCTTGCCCGCGACCAGGGCCGACACAGGCCTCCACGGCTTGGGGGCAACGGTGCACCCATGAGATTTGAAGAAGCGGATGCAGCGCTCGCAGTCGCACCAACCGCAGGATGACATCGCAACCGTGTTGGTCACAACGCGGCGCGCGGCGCCTCGCGGTAAAGCCGCGCCAACAGCGATTTCACCGAGTCGTTGGGCTGGAGCGTCGCGACCGTCACCACAGGCTCTGTCCACGCACCGCGCCGGCCCTGGGTGGTATGGCGCATCACGGCGCTGAGGCGCCGCGCGACGCCGTGGGCTGCGCGCAGATCCGTGTCGGCGAACACGACGAGGATGGAGCCGTCGCGCTGGACCGCGCCGAAATCTATCTTTCGCATCAGCTTGCTGATGATGCGGGCGCCATCAAGCCGGGCGCGCGGGTCTTGCGGGTCGAAGGCGAAGCGCGCGACGGATAGGCCGCCGCCATCGCACAAGCTCTGACGGACCGCGGTCGCAAGGTCGCGATCGAAGGTGAGAGCGGTAATGAGGCCCGTTTGCGGGTCGAGCAGCCCCTTGGCTTCGATCGCGCGCAGGGTGCGGCCGAGTTGGGCCTCAAGCGCATGCTGGCGGACCAGCGGCAGCGCGTTGGCTGCGATGAGAGCGGGCTCGCCAAGGAAAATTTCGAGGTTCGGCAGTTGGTAGCTGGGCGCCAATTGGTTGGATGTGAGCACGATCGGGAGATGGCGGAAGCGTGCGTCCTCCGACAGCACCGTGAGGAAGGCATCTATCACCCTCAGCGTAAAACCTTCGCCGAGCACGATACCGTCGATGTCGCGGCAGCTCAGATGGCTGGCGGCGGCTTCGATGCTAAAGGCCCCGACGACGCCCATGCGTTCGCCGAGCGCGACCGAAAGCGCGGGGTAGGCGCCGCCACGGCCGATCAACAGCACTGTGGCGTCGCGCGCAGGATCGAGTTCTGGCGGGCTCAACTCGCTTGTCCGTTGGTCGGCGAGCCGCCGCATCACGGTCGCATGGAGAACGCGGACCCGAAGTGCGGCGCGCAGCCGCGCCGGCAGGCGATCGAAATTGCCGCGATGTGGTGCAAAGGGCAGGGCGTTGTCGGCCAGCGCGCCGTTGGGTTCGACGGCAATGACTGGCAGATAGGGCTTGCGCCTGGCGATCGCTCTGGCGAGGTCGGCAAACTGCTCGGAGTCTGCGCCCGGTGCATCGACAAGGGCCGCAGCCGGTTGCACCTGCTCGACGGCGCCTGCCGCACTGGCAAGGTCCGCCTCGATCAGTGGAAACATCTGCGCTTCTGCGAGCGCAGCCGCAAATGGCGGCCGCCTGGCGCTTGCTACGATGAGGAGCGGGCCTTGCTGGGACATGGAACAAATCGGCACGATCGCGCGAAGGCCCCGTGAGCGTAGTTTGCCGGCCTTAATGCAGCGTCAACACAGTGGGCTCGTCCCTAGGCGACACTGCTCCGGTCGCGAAACGCCTCCACCATCAGAGGGTTGAGGCCGAGTTCGGAGAGAGCTTCGCGGGCGCGGGCGCTGTCCTGGGCGCGGCCCGCGAGGCGATGACCGCTCAACCGATCCGGCAGCGCGGTCAAAAGCGCGCCTTGCCCGAGCCTTCGGCTCCATTCCTGCAGATCGGAGGCGAGGAAGCGGTAGCCGCCGACTGCCAGGATGCCCGGCGGTGGCGAGGTGATGGCGATGGCGCCGCTCGCGCGGTCGAGCCGCGCGGCATATTCGGTGTCGACGAAGTCGCGCGGCGGCTGCGGGCTCGGGGCATCGCCCGGTGGCGGGGGCGGCGTGTAGGCGGCGACCGCCACCATCGGGCCGCGCAGGCCGACGGTACCTTTCGGCGTCAGCAAAATTTCGCCGGCGACGGAAGAACCCGGCAATTCGCGGGGCGCGCCGTGCGGCCCCGGCTTGATCGTAGCGGGCGCACCGTCGGCGGCCGTCCGGCGCGCGCCGAACAGCCCGGCTTCCCCAAACAGATAGGCGTCCGTTAGCGAGGCGAGCCGCGCCATCCAGGATGGGCTTGAGGCCACCTGTTCCGGCGCGCGCCACAGGCCGATCACATTGCGCAGGCTGGACAACGTTGCTGCGAGATCGCGTTCGTCAAGCCGGAACACCAGCGGCGCGGGTGCGATCAAGGTGTCGCAGCCATGTTCGTTGATCTGCTGTTCAAGCACGTCCGCCTCAAAGGGATGATGCAGCACGAGCGTGCCGCCCGACAGCAACCAGATCACGACGGAGGACGCAAGCCCTGCGAAGGAGCAGGGCGCAAAGGCTGACATCACCGTCGCCCCCTGTCTCACGTCGCTTTCGAGCGACAGCGCCAGTCCGCCGGCGATCACGCTGAGATGCGTGCGCGGCACTGCGCGAAAACCATCGGCGGTCACATCGAACGAGATGATTGCGGCCTTGCGGCGGTCCTGGATCACGCGGCGCGCCGCACTTGACGGCTGCGCCAGCGCCCGCTCGAGCGAGGCCATGCCCTCCGGCAGGTCGGTTCCGAAGCCGCAGACATGGCGGATCGAAAACGCCTCGGCCGCCGCGTTCATGGCGAGGTCGGAATGCATGACACCGTCGATTTTGCTCGCCGTCACGATGGCGCGCGCGCTGGTCCGATTGAGCGCCGCCACGAGCTCCGCCTGCCGCCACAGCAAGGGACACAGTGCCACGACCAGACCGGCGCGATGCGCAGCGAGCAGGGTGAGCGCAAATTCGATGGTGTTTGGCAATTGCACGGCGATTACCGAATGCGTCGGCAGTCCGGCCTCGATGAAATACGCCGCGAGTGCGGAGATCGCCCGGTCGGCCTGTGTGTAGGTCAGCCGCCTGGGCAACTGTCCTGTCACACGTGACTTGTTGCTCGGATCGACCAACGCGATCGCATCGGGCCGGCGCGAAAGGCATCGCTGAAACAATGCGTCGAGCGTAGGCGACGTGTTGGTCTGGTTCACTCTAGCCCCGTCCGGCGGATTATTGCTTGGGCGCATCCACTCTCTGCCACCAGCTTTCCGGAAGGTATCCCGTCAAGGGGGTGGTTGCCGGCCGTTCTATCCGATTCCATCGCGCAATCCATTGCTCGCCGGGGTTAAGCACGGGAATTACGTAGAAGCCCGAGATCAGCGCGCGATCGAGCGCCCGCACCGCCGCGACGAAAGCGGCGCGATCGCGTGCCCGCAACATCGCGGCGATCATCGCGTCGATCGCCGGGTTCTTGACGCCCATATAGTTACGGGTGCCCTGCACATCTGCGGCCTGGCTGCCCCAGTAAAACCACTGCTCGTTGCCCGGCGACAGCGACTGGTCCCAGCGGTTCGGGATCATGTCGAACTCGTACGCAATCCGGCGCTGATCGAACTGCACGGGGTCGACCACGCGTACCTTGGCGTCGATCCCGGCACGCTTCAGGTTTGCCGAATAGGCAAGCGCGATCCGTTCCTGGTCGCGGGTCGTTGCCAGGATTTCGAAGGCGAACGGAGCCTTGGTCGCACGTTGCCGCAACACGGTGCCATCGAGCTCGAAGCCGGCCTCGCCAAGCAGCGCAAGCGCGTTGCGCAGGGTTTCGCGATCGCGCCCTGAGCCGTCGGTGACGGGAAGGCGATAGCTGCCGTCGAGGACGTCGGGCGCAACCTGCGAGGAGAAGGGTTTCAAAAGCTCCCGTTCGCGTTGATCCGCCGGCCGCCCATAGGCCGACAGCTCGGAGCCTGCGAAAAAGCCCCCGCTTCGAGTATAGAGGTTGAAGAAGTAATTGCGGTTGATCCACTCGAAATCGAGCAGCAGCGTCAGCGCCCGCCGGACACGGATATCGGCGAACAGCCGATGGCGCGTGTTGAACACCAGAGATTCGGATGGCTGTGGCAGGCCGGTCTTGATGGTCTCGCGGATCACCTCGCCGTTCTTGGCGGCGGGGAAGTCGTAGCCCTCATGCCAGCGCAGCGGCTCGTTTTCGACGCGGAAGTCGTAGAGCGAACGCTTGAAGGCTTCGAACAGCCCGTTGGCTTCTCGGTAATAGTCGAACCTGATCTCGTCGAAATTGAACAGGCCGCGATTGATCGGCAGGTCGCGGCCCCAGTAGTTGGGGTCGCGCGTGAAGGTGACGCTCGCGCCCGGCCTGACGGCGGTGACGCGATAAGGCCCCGAGCCGACCGGCGCGGTCAGCGAGGTTTCCTCGAAGGTTGCGACATCGGTGGCATGCTTTGCCAGCACCGGCATGAGGCCGAGGATGAGCGGCAGCTCGCGATCGTTAGCGCCTGAGAGGTCGAAGCGCACCGTCAAAGGGTCGAGCGGCTCCGCCGTCACGACTTTAGAATAATACTGACGATGGTTCGGACGGCCGTGGTCGCGCAGCAGTTCGAAGGAGAACAACACGTCCTCGGCGGTGACCGGCCTGCCATCGGAGAAATGGGCTCTCGGGTCAAGACGGAAGGTGACGAAGTCTCGCGCCTCGTTGGTCTCCACCGTTTTCGCCAGCAGCCCATAGAGTGTGAAGGGCTCGTCCTCGCCGCGCGCCATCAGGCTCTCGACGACATAGCCCCGCTCGGCGCCAGAGCTTCTGATCGGCTGCACCGCCAGACCCCTGACGATCATCGGGTTGAGGCTGTCGAAGGTGCCGGCGATGCCCCACACCAGCCGTCCGCCCTTGGGGGCGTTGGGGTTGAAATAGGGCAGGCGCGTGAACGCGGCGCTGAGCGCAGGGGCGCCATGCATGGCGATGGCGAAGCTTTCCTCAGCGTGCGACGGGGCGGCCACGAGCATCAGCGCCGAGATGAGCTGAAGGGTGGATATGCGCCTAGAGCCTGTCATCGGAGCGCGCAGATTTGATTCGAACGGGCTTTGATCGCAGTTGTAGCATGGGGTTGGGCATTGGGCCGGCTTATGCCGGATTGCCTATGGCAAAACGGCTTGCCGGCATTGATCTTTCCGTCCGCCGCTGTATGAAGGCGTCCGATTGGGGAAGGCGGCAGGAGCTGTCGCGTATCCGCCTCAATTGACTAGGAGACAGCCGCGCGAAATGGCGTTGTTGTGACGTCTTCGGGCGGTTTCCGGCGCTCCCGTTCAGAAAGGGTTTTCCGCAATGAATTTCCTTACTTTGGCCGCGTCGGTCGGGCCGCGTGGGCGGCTTTTCGTCTTGTTGGCGGCGACCACGCTTCTGGTTCCCTTGGCCATGGAGGCCCAAGCCCAGACCCCGGCGCCGGCGGCGCCCAAGGCCAAGGCGGCGCCCAAGGCGGCGCAAAAGGCCCCCGCGGCGTCCGCCCAGGCTCCGGCCCCGCCAAGCCAGCAGCAGCCCGCTCCGGCCGCCCAGGCCCAGGCGCCCAACGGCCAGGGACAGCCGCAGCAGGATCAGGTTCAGTTGATCTACGCGCCCTGGACCAAGTTCTGCCTCAAGGGTCAGGATGCCAACGCCAAGCAGGTCTGCTTCACCGGCAAGGACGGTCGCATCGAGTCGGGCCAACCGGTGGTTGCTGCCGTCATCATCGAGCCCGAGGGTGAGCCGAAGAAGATTCTGCGCGTGACACTGCCGCTCGGCATGCAGCTCGTGCACGGAACCCGCCTTATCGTCGACAACAATCCGCCGCAGCAATCGCCTTATGTGATCTGCTTCGCCAATGGTTGCATGTCCGACTACGAGGCGACGCCCGAACTGCTCGCCAATATGAAGAAGGGCCAGAACCTGGTTGTTCAAGCGATCAACGCCAATGGCGCGCCGCTGACGCTGCCCCTGCCGTTGCAGGAGACTGGCGGCGCGAGCTTTAGCAAGGCCTATGACGGACCGCCGACCGACCCCAAGGTGTTTGAGGAGAACCAGAAGAAGCTGCAGGAAGAGCTGCAGAAGCGTGCCGAAGAAGCCCGCAAGAAACTCGAGGCCACCCAGAGTGCCGGCGGCGGCGCGACGGCCAATCCGGCCGCGAAATGATCGCTTGGGCAAGCGGCAAAGGGCGCTTTCAGAGCAGCACCTTTTGCTGTGCCGATGCACATGTTGGAAGCGGATCCACAGCTCCAAATTCAGTTCAGTGACGGGTTGCGCGGGCGATAGCCGCCCGACTTGTCCTTGACGAAAATCTCGGCGACCTGGGAATGGCGGATCGGCTCGCCGGAATCGTCGGGCAGCAGATTCTGCTCGGACACATAGGCGACGTATTCGGTTTCCGCATTCTCGGCGAGCAGGTGGTAGAAGGGCTGATCCTTGTGGGGTCGCACTTCCTCGGGGATCGACAACCACCATTCCTCAGTGTTGTTGAACTCCGGATCGATGTCGAAAATCACGCCCCGGAACGAAAAGATCCGGTGACGCACAATCTGTCCGATCTGGAATTTGGCGGTTCTCGCTTTGATCATGCTAGTCGCATAGACCAGTCTTGGGGCGCGCGCTAGTGGCTCGACCGATGAATTAACCTTTGCTGGGGCGGCGCGAGGCAAACGAGGCGAAAATTCATCCTTAAAATCATCGATACTATCAAATCTTTACCGATTTCGGCCCGATCTTCGTCGGTTTCGCCCGCAAGGCAGGCCCGAGAAAGCGGCCTTGCCTGGATGAATGTCGTCCGGCACTTGGCGGCGTCCCCGGCGCTGTTGTGCGCGATCATGTCGAAAATTCCATTCGCGGAGCTGGGCTCAAGGCGCATTTTGATCGCGACCATGGGCTGAGGCGCATCCTGCCGGTTCTCACGCCTCTTGCCGGACATGGGCGGGCGATCGCCGCCATGCATGTGCGCCTTCCAATGCTGATCGGCGCCTTCGCATACGCGCTCACGCGGACAGGCGTGCTGTGGGTGATCCGGACCGGCCGGGTGTTCGTTTAGGGTCTGGCGCGCGCTTAAGCCCGATCGGCGCGCCAGGACGGCGCGAGCCCTTCGCGCATGGCCAACCGCCGCAACGGCGCGAGCGCGCCGATCAGGTGAAATCCGGCCGCCCGCAACGACTGGACCGGCAGTAGGTCGCTGAGCAGCGATCGGTTGGCCAAGTCGATGACAAAGGTGCGGCTTAGTACATCGGCGCGCCGCGCCCAGTCGTAGCGCCAAAGCAACTGCGGCGCACCGGGGTCGTCGCCCTTGGCCATTGCATCGCGCGCGATCGCCAAGATATCGGTGGCATCGCGCAATCCCATGTTCAGGCCCTGCGCGCCGATCGGCGGGATCACATGCGCGGCGTCTCCGATCAGCACGATGCGGTTCCGCGCAAAGTGTGTCGGCTGCTCGATGGCAAGCGGAAACAGCTGCCGCCCGACCTCGACTTGCATGCGGCCGAGGATCGAGTGCGACTGTTTCTCGACGGCTTCCGATAGCGCTTCGTCGGGAAGTGCGTAAAGGCGCTCCGCCTCGTTTTGACTTGCGACCCACACGACGCTGCAGCGATCGCCGGGCAGGGGCACGAACACACAAGGACCCCGTGGCGTATGGAATTCGGTCGAGGCATTGCGGTGCGGCCGGCGGTGGCTGACATTGAACGTCAGCGCTGCCTGGCCGAGGTCGCGGCTTGTGACCGCAATCCCGGCGGCCTTCCGGCACAGTGAGTGGCGGCCGTCGGCACCGACCAAAAGGCGCGCCGTGACGGCGTTTCCGCCGGCGGTGTGAATGGCAACCGCGGCGTCCTGCGGGCTCACCGATTGAGCCTCCTCGTCGATGCGCACGAGATGGGTCAGCTCTGCAGCTCTTTCTTCCAACGCCGCAACCAGCAGGTGGTTCTCGACATTATAGCCGAAGGTCTCCAAACCGATTTCGTCGCAGGCGAAGCTGACCTCAGGCGCGCGGATCAGCCGACCGGTGTCGTCGACCAGCCGCATGGTCTTGAGTGCAGCCGCCTTGTTCTCACAGCGCGGCCAGACATGCAGGTCTTGCAGAAAATCGACTGACGCGCCGAGCAGCGCAGTCGTGCGATTGTCGGCATAGGGTGCGCGGCGTGCAATCAGCACGGTGTCGCCGCCCGATTGCGCGAACGCGATTGCGGCCGCAAGGCCAGCGGGCCCGCCGCCGACCACGGCAACGTCATAGGAACCATCGTTCATGACATCACAATTGACATCGCCGGCGGCGATTTCAAGCCTGGGTGCTGCACATTGCGCGGCCGAACGCCGCAACCGCGGATATACAAATGAAGCGATTTCCTGCTAGCACTGCGGCGCAATGGACCAGGCTGAGAAAAAGCATACCTCGCTCGCAGCGCCGTCAAAGCGGGCTGCGGCATTTTGTGTGCACATCTTCACGGCCATGGGCGCCGGTTTTGCGCTGCTCGCACTGCTGGAGGCCGTGCGCGAGCACTGGGTTGCGATGTTTTTCTGGCTTGGGGTTGCACTTGTCATCGATGCCGTTGACGGGCCGATGGCGCGG
>Ga0306920_100009045_pt1 | contig 13280 bp, 10 predicted proteins | sample flu12Cox44000170_FD_204666 | JGI IMG/M metagenome (GOLD analysis project Ga0306920, IMG submission 204666) | Lab enrichment of tropical soil microbial communities from Luquillo Experimental Forest, Puerto Rico - flux4day.12C.oxic.44.000.170 (v2)... | ecosystem: Environmental > Terrestrial >... | reverse complement strand
GATGCCGTGCGCTTGAATTCCCGCGCCTCGAAACCTTCATCGGCGTGGTAGAGCGCGTCTGGAGCCGCGGCGGCCGACGCGATCAGCTTGACGTTCATATCGTAGAGCGTGTCGATCAGGATGATGAAACGCTTCGCTGCATTGCGGTTATCGTAGGTCATCGCCGGAACGTGGTCGAGAATAATGGTGTGAAACTCGCGCGCGGTCCGCAAATAGTCCGCAGCCGCAAGCGGCTGTTCGCACAGATTGTGGAATGAAAATCGCGCCACTCCCATAAAGGCGCGCGGCACATGAACCGCGCGGCCTTTCAGCGCCAAGTCTCGCGCGCCGCCATGATTACCGCCGGTCAGGCGCCGCCACGCCTGGTCGAGCGCCGCATCGGCACTCGCGTCGTCAGGCATGTACCAGACCGGCTGGCCCGCGAGCTTCTCCAGACGGAAATCGGTCCGCGCGGAAAGCCGCACGACATCCATGCGTTCGTTGAGCATGGCGATGAATGGTACGAACAAAGCGCGGTTGAGTCCGTCCTTGTACAGCTCGTCCGGCGGCACATTCGCCGTTGCGACGACGACAACGCCGCGTTCGAACAACCGGGCGAACAGCCGGCCGAGGATCATGGCATCGGCGATATCGGTGACATGAAACTCGTCAAAGCACAGGAGCCAAGCCTCCGCGGCCAGCTCGTCGGCTACGAGTTCGATCGGGTCCGCGCCGGCATGTTCGCCGAATTTCATTTTCTGCCGGATCAGGTAGATGTGTTCGTGCACGTCAAGCATGAATTCGTGGAAATGGGCCCGGCGTTTCCGCTCCACCGGGCTATTCTCGAAGAACAGATCCATCAGCATCGTCTTGCCGCGGCCGACCTCGCCGTAGATGTAGAGCCCCTTGATCGGCGGTTGTGCCCGCTCGCCGATTGCGAACAGCCAACCGAGCGCGGAGGAGTTGTGCGTCGAACGATGCTCGATCCGTTGTTCGAGCTGCGCCAATTTTTCCACGATGGCGAGCTGCGCATCATCGCTCTCGATGCGGCCGGCCGCGACGTCGGCGGCATAACGCTTTGCGACGGAGCTCGCCATCGGGATTAAGCCATGAGTTTGCGTTGGCGTGGCAGGTGAGTGATTAACGGCTTTCAACGAACGATGAGGATCGCGGTCGATGACAGGCGCGCCGCATCTCAATCGTTGCCGACGTCGGCGAAGCACGGACGTTGTCAGGACTTTTCAGTCAGTATTCGCTTCGTCAACAAACGGTCGCAAATGCGTCGAGAGCCATGCGTATACGGAATATAGGCATGTTGCTCAATCCTTCGCCTTGCCAATTTGTCGCCACGGCCCAAGATGATGCTGTGATTCGCCGAGCGCACGATTTATTCGTTGCGCTCGCGTGCTTTCTGGGAGGAAGCGGACTTAAGGCGGGTCTTGTCGACGTCAACGTCAGGAGACCCAATGACGGAAATCCTTCCCGAAGGCGGCGTAGTTCGCAAATTGTGGATCGGAGAGACCGCCAAATATCGCGAGCATTTGCTGCGTCTCGATCCGCAAAGCCGGCGTAACCGTTTTTCCGGCGGCGTGTCCAACGAGTTCATTCGCAATTACGCCGATCTTATCCCCGGTCTGGATACGGTGGTGCACGGCTTCTTCGTCGGTGGCACCATGCGCGGCGCCGCGGAGCTGCGCCCGCTTGGCGCGCGATTTCCGCGCGAGGCCGAAGCCGCGTTCAGTGTCGAAAGACCATGGCAGAGTCACGGCGTCGGCTCCGCATTACTTCGCCGCACTTTGCTGGCGGCACGCAATCGCGGCTTCCGCCTTCTGCACATGGCCTGCCTTGCCGAGAACAGGCGCATGCAGCAGCTGGCGTGCAAATTCTACGCCGAGCTCTCATTCGACTTTGAAAGCGTGGTCGGCGAAGTCGAGTCGTCGCGACCGACCCCGCTGTCATTGTTGCGCGAAGTGATGTCGGACAGTCACGGCTTTGCCACCGCCATGCTCGATCTGCAATCGCGGATGTTGCGCGCCTAAAAGCGGCGCGTGCGGCTCTCGCTTATCGTGCAAGCGCTATGGCGAAAGACGCCGAGCGGTTCGCGTCAGCCGACGTGCTGCACGCGCCGCACGTCATAAGTGGCGAGTGGATAGGCCTCTTCGACCACGTAGGGGCCACCGCCGACCGAGGCGCGCGAGGAGAACAGCACAAAGCGCGACACTTCAAACGCGGACGAGCGATAATGACCGCGCGCCGCCAGATATTCGGCGACTTGCCGGCTCGACGAATCGCGCAAGCGCGCCAAGGTCACATGCGGGGTGTATTTGCGTCCCTCCGGCTCGAGCCCGAGCCGTTGCAAAAGCCGGTCGTGCTCGGCCTGCAGCTCCATCAATGGCGCGACCGGCGCCATCCCGGCAACGACCGCCCGCGGCTTGCGGCCGCCGAACGAGGTCAGTCCATCGAGGCGGAGATCAAAAGCCTGGCGATGAACCCGGCCAAGCATTCCGACAATCTCGCGCGCCAAAGCGTCGTCGATGTCGCCGATGAAGCGCAAGGTCAGATGATAGTTTTCTGGATCGATCCAGCGCGCGCCAGGAAGGCCGCCCCGCATCATCGCCAGCGATCGGCTTACTGCCGGCGGGATTTCAACTCCGGTAAACAAGCGGGGCATGAAAACCTCCGCACACCAGTGATGGCCGCGATGCCGGCCGCGAGCTCTTTTACGGCTGTTTGCCCGGCGATTCGCAATAACTGCAGAATGGGGTGATTGTCGCCTCCACGCAACCCCAGGGTGGGCTCGCGGAAATCACTGAGTTTTGTGATCCTAGGACGGTTTTTGTGCCCGAGCGCGGGCGATGAGATCCTGCACCGTCGGCAAAATCCGTCGCACGATGACAGCAACACCCGCGGCATTCGGGTGCAGCCCGTCCTGCTGCGTCAGCGCGCGGTCGGCGGCAACGCCGTCGAGAAAAAACGGGTAAAGGACGGCGCCATATTTGGCCGCGAGCTCGGGATAAATGCGCTCGAAGGCGCGGCCGTAATCGAGGCCGAGATTCGGCGCAGCCCGCATCCCGCATAGCATGACCGCAATATGTCGCCGTGCCAGCCGCGCCAGAGTGGCATCGAGCGCGTCACGCGTGACTTGCGAATCGATGCCGCGCAGCATGTCATTGGCGCCAAGTTCGACAAGCACGGCGTCGGTCCCCTCCGGCACCGACCAGTCCAAACGCGCCAATCCGTCCGAAGCGGTGTCGCCGGAAACCCCGGCATCGGCAATCTCGACTTTGGCTCCTTGCGCCGCGAGCGCCGCCTGAAGCTGCGACACAAATCCGTCCTTGGCGGGAAGTCCGTAGCCGGCGGTGAGCGAATCCCCGAGTGCCACGATATGGAGCGCAGTTTCGGCTCCCGCAAATGGCGGGTGCATGGCGCCCAAGAACAGCGCACAACAAACCGCGACGATTTGGTAGAACGCGCAGCGCAACCCATATGAGCGAACACGTGCCTGACGCCACGGCGATGTCTTAATCCGATGCGACGGGGCGGTGAGCTTTGCTGAACTGGTCGAACTCATGAACGACATTTCAGGGCGCGTGGTGGCGGGCGAGGCCGTGAGCATCGGCGGCGTCAATCTTTCGCTCGGCCGCGGCGCGGCCCGGGTGCATATCCTTAAAGACATCGATCTTCATATAGGTCGCGGCGAGGCTGTTGCCCTACTCGGACCGTCGGGCTCGGGCAAGTCCACGCTGTTGATGGTGATGACCGGCCTGGAGCGGCCGGATTCTGGCACCGTCATTGTCGCCGGGCAAAATCTGCTGACGCTGGACGAGGATCGGCTGGCGCGCTTTCGCGGCCGCAATATCGGCATCGTGTTTCAGGCTTTCCATCTGATCCCGACCATGACGGCGCTCGAGAATGTCGCTGTGCCGCTCGAACTTGCCGGCATCAGCGAGGCAAAGCCAATCGCCGAGCGCGAGCTCGCCGCCGTCGGACTAGCGCAACGCGCCTCCCATTATCCGGCCGAGCTTTCCGGCGGCGAACAGCAGCGGGTCGCGCTCGCCCGCGCCTTGGCGCCCGATCCAGCCATCATCGTCGCCGACGAGCCGACCGGCAATCTCGACGAAGCGACCGGAAGCGAGATCATCGAGCTTCTGTTTCGCGGCCACAGCGAGCGCGCCACCACGCTGGTTCTGGTCACCCATGACGCCACGCTGGCGGCGCGCTGCGGCCGCGTGCTGCAGATGCGCTCGGGACATATCGAGGCGCGTGCGCCCGCGCTGTCGCCGATTGGATGAGCGAACGCGCATGACGGTGGCGCTCAATTCGCGGTCTGCCTTGTCCGCTCCCTTCGCCGGCGGATGGTCCGTAGGTTTTGCCGGGAGATTTGCCTGGCGGGATCTGCGCGGCGGCTTGCGCGGCTTTGGTGTGTTCATCGCCTGCATCGCGCTTGGCGTTTTGGCGATTGCCGGTGTCGGTTCGGTCGCCGCAAGTCTCACTGAAGGCGTCGGCAAAGCCGGGCGCGTGATCCTGGGCGGCGACCTCGCCTTCTCGCTCATCCAACGCGAGGCGGACGACACCGAGCGCGCCTTCCTCGACGCGCGAGGCACCCTGTCCGCGGCCGCAAGCTTGCGCGCCATGGCACGACCAGTCGCTGCCTCGACAGATGCGTCCGGCCCTGCGGCCACGCTGGTCGAAGTCAAGGCCGTCGACGAGCACTATCCGCTGTTTGGCACCTTAGCGATCGATCCGCCGCTGCCACTGGCGACGCTGTTGGCCCAAAACAACGGCGCGTTCGGCGCTGCTGCGGAGCCGCTGCTTTTGACACGGCTCGGATTGAAGGCCGGCGATCGCATCAAGGTCGGCAATGCTGAATTTGAACTGCGGGCGGCGATCACTGGTGAACCGGACAAGCTCGCCGGCGCCATCAGTCTTGGTCCGCGCCTGCTCATCAGCGAGGCGGCCTTGCGCGCGAGCGGCCTTTTGCAACCCGGCAGCCTGGTGCGCTGGCAATATCGGCTGCGGCTGCCGGACGGCCAGTCAAGCGATGGCGCAGTCGCCGCGGTGGAGAAGCAGGCGCAAGCCGAATTACCGGGGGCCGGTTGGGAGATCCGAACCCGCAGCAAGGCCTCGCCGCAGCTCGAGCGCAATGTCGAGCGGTTTTCGCAATATCTGACCTTGGTCGGGCTCGCCACGCTCTTGATCGGCGGCGTCGGCGTTGCCAACGCGGTCGCCAGCCACTTGGCGCGCAATCGCGACACGATTGCCACGCTCAAAGCGCTCGGCGCGAGTGGCGGCGGCATTTTCGCGGTCTACTGCGCCGAGATCATTGCCGTCGCCTTGTTCGCCACCCTGATCGGCGCTGGATTAGGAGCGGCGCTGCCGTACGTGATTGCCTATTTCTTCGCCGCAATTCTGCCGCTGCCGGTTGAACCGGCGGTGCAGCCGGGCGTATTGGCCTTGTCGGTTGTCTATGGCGTGCTCACCGCGCTCGCCTTCTCGCTGTGGCCGCTCGGCCGCGCCCACGACATCTCGGTCGCGATGCTGTTTCGCGATCAGGTTGCCGGCGAGCGGTCACGGCCGCGCGCGCGCTACATTGCCGCCAGTGCCGTGATCGTCGCGATGCTTGCGGCGCTGGCCGTGTTCACCACCTATGATCGCCGCATCGCGGCATTTTTCCTCGCTGCGGCGGCAGCCGTGTTCGTGCTGCTGCGGCTGGTTGCGGCCCTGGTGATGTGGTTGGCCAAGCACGCGCCGCCCCAGAACTCGACCGTGCTGCGGCTCGCGATCGCCAATATTCATCGCGCCGGCGCTTTGACCCCGAGCGTCATGCTCTCGCTCGGGCTTGGGCTCGCGATGCTGGTCACAATCGCGCAGATCGAGGGCAATCTGCATCGCGAATTCGCCGCCGCGCTGCCGGACAAGGCGCCGTCGTTCTTCTTTCTCGACATCCCGGCGGCGCAGGCGGACCATTTCGATACGTTCATCAGGGAACATGCGCCAGCCGCAACGCTCGAGCGGGTGCCGATGCTGCGCGGACGCATTATCGCAGCCAATGGCGTGAACGCCGACGATCTCAAGCCGCCCGACCGTTCGCGCTGGGTACTGCGCGGCGACCGCGGCATCACCTATGCGCGCGCGGTGCCGCCCGGTTCGCGTATCGTCGACGGCGCATGGTGGAGCGCCTCGTATGCCGGCGAGCCGCTGGTCTCGCTTGAAAGCAGGACCGCGCACGACCTCGATCTGAAAATCGGCGACACCATCACCGTCAATGTTCTTGGCCGCAACATAACGGCGCGGATCGCCAATCTGCGCGCGGTCGATTGGGAAAATCTCGGCATCAATTTCGTTCTGGTGTTCTCGCCAGGCATTTTCGACGCCGCGCCGCATAGCGATATCGCCACGCTCGCATTTGCCGACGGCGGCACGGCCGCAGAGGAAGCCGGCATGATCCGGGCTCTCGGTGGCGCGTTTCCGAACGTGACCGCGGTCCGCGTCAAGGACGCGCTCGACGCCATCGATGCGCTGGTCGGCAAGCTGGTGATGGCGCTGCGTGGCGCGAGCGCGATCACGCTCCTCGCTGCGGCCCTGGTGCTGGGCGGCGCGCTGGCGGCGAGCCAGCGCTTTCGCATCTACGACGCCGTTGTCCTGAAAACATTCGGCGCGACGCGCGCGCAGCTGACCGCGGCCTATGCGCTTGAATATACCCTGATCGGGCTTGCCACCGCGGTGTTCGCCGTTGCTGCCGGAACGCTCGCCGCCGGTCTGGTCGTCAGCGCCGTCATGGAATTTCCCTTCGAGTGGGTGCCGGGCGCTGCCATAGAGACGGCTGCCGCCGTGCTTGCCGTGACGCTTGTCATCGGCCTTGCCGGCACTTTCGGCGCGCTCGGCCGCAAACCGGCCGAGGTGCTGCGCAACCTTTGAGTTTGCGGCGTTAAAAAGGATGAAGACTTTGTAACGGGCGGGAAAATATAGCTTTCCAGCCATCTGGCGCGGACTGCCCTTTCGCATTAGATTCTCGCCACACCAATTCCGGCTTAGGCCGGATGCCAGACCCGGCCTGGGTGCCGGGGAAAAACAGGGGAAATTCCATGTCCGACTTCGATCGGAATTACGCGACCCCCAGCACCGGCTATCGCACGGACCAGGTCGCGATCGATGCAGGCCTGCGCGCCTACATGATCCGCGTCTACAACTACATGGCCGCGGGCGTGGCGCTTACGGGTGTGGTTGCATACCTCACCTTTTCCGCAGCAGTCGTGCAGACTGCCGCCGGCTTGCAATTAACCAGCTTCGGTCAAGCCATTTTCCAGAGCCCACTGTTGTGGATTCTGGTCCTGGCGCCGCTCGCGCTTGTCTTCGTTCTCAGCTTCGGCATCAATCGGTTGCAGCCTGGAACGGCGCTCGGATTGTTCTTCGTCTATGCCGGCCTGCTCGGGCTGTCGCTGGCATCGATCTTCTTGGTCTATACCGGCGCTTCGATCACGCGCGTGTTCTTCATCTCGGCCGCGACCTTCGGTGCGCTGAGCCTCTATGGCTACACCACGCAGCGCGATCTCACCGGCGTCGGCTCGTTCATGTTCATGGGCCTGATCGGGCTCATTATCGCCAGTCTGGTGAACATCTTCCTGAAATCGACCGGGCTCGATTGGGCAATCTCGATCATCGGCGTTATCGTGTTCGCCGGGCTCACCGCCTACGACACGCAATCGATCAAAGAGATGTATAGCCCGATGGATGACGGGACCGTCGGCGGCCGTAAGGCCGTGATGGGCGCGCTCCGGCTCTATCTCGACTTTATCAACCTGTTCCTGATGCTGCTGCGGCTGATGGGCGATCGCCGCTGAGCCCGCAGAGCACGATATGAACAAACGCCCCGGAGCAGATCCGGGGCGTTTTTCTTTGCGACACTAGCCGATGCCGGTCATCATCCGTCCTGCCGTGTCGGGCGACATCGAAGCGATCACCCGCGTTTATGCCGACGCGGTTCTTCATGGCACCGCGTCGTTCGAGATCGAGCCGCCGGACCAAGCGGAAATGCTGCGCCGGCAAACCGCGCTTCTCAAAAACGGCTATCCCTATTTCGCCGCCGCGATTGAAGGCGTTGTCGCCGGCTACGCCTATGCCGGCCCCTATCGCGCGCGGCCGGCTTACAAGTGGAGCGTCGAAGATTCGGTCTATGTGGCACCGGACATGCACCGCAAAGGGATCGGCGCCCTGTTGCTGCGGGCGCTGATCAGTGCGAGCGTAGAGCGCGGTTTCCGGCAGATCATCGCGGTGATCGGGGACTCCGCGCAAACCGCCTCGATCGCCGTCCACGAACGGGCTGGCTTCAATCATGTCGGCACGCTGCGTTCGGTCGGGTTCAAGCATGGAAAATGGCTCGACACCGTGCTGATGCAGCGCGCATTGGCAGAGGGAGATAAAACAGCGCCGCTGTGAGCCGGCGCCCGCCTGAGGAGCGAGCGGAGCGAACCTTGAAGGGCGACGGCGACAGCGCCTCGGCCGCACATCCCTCGAGCGCCGCGGAACTTGTCATCGGGCCGGCCACTTCGGGCCCGGACCCGTTGGCGGCCACCTTCAGGATGACAGACCTTAACCCGCCACCACCTGCAGCGAGCGATCGAGCGCGCCGAGCACCCGATCGAGTTCCTGACCGCGGCGCACGATATGTCCGGTCGCCGAAATAACGCTGTAGGCGCCCTGGCGGCGCGCCAGCTTCGGATTTTTCTCGATGCGGTAGATCGGAACTTCGCAGGCGCGGCGGAACACGGAGAAAACGGCGCGATCTTTGAGGAAGTCGATGGCGTAATCGCGCCACTCGCCGGCCGCGACTTTGCGGCCGTAGAGCCGCAGGAGCCGATCGAGCTCGCGGCGACTGAAGGTCACTTCACTGGCGGGGACGTGCGGACGATGCTCGTCCCCGCGCCACGGGCTTGGATCGATTTCGCCGAAGTCCATGACGGCGCCTCCTTTTGATCGAGCCTGCACCGCAGGCTCATTGTCACCTCGCCGTCATGATCGCGCCGGAACACATTTGCTGCAAGCCCCGATCGGCCTGCGGCATTTTGAGCGGCAGAAATCACGGCTTCGTTAGACCCAAACATAATGCGGCCCGATTTTGGCCAAGCACGTGCCAAGCTGCCCTGCGAAACAGGCCATCGTTGCCTCAGGGCCCGGTTCGGATCGTGTTCCGGATTCCTCAGCCCCCCAGCCCCCCGGGGCGCGGACGGACCGGGCCACAGTTTCGCTTTTGAGCGCTTCTATGTGAGTGCAATTCATCCCCTTTCCTTCAGGCCGGCCTCACGCCGGCCTCTATCTTTTCAGACAGCAGACGACTAAGGACGGATTGCGGATGACCAGAGCCTTCTCGGCTCTCATCATCCGTCGTCCGTGCCTGTTATTTATTTGCCCTACTGGAGCGGAGTATAGGCCGCGCCGACGATAATGCCCGGCCGATCATGGCTGCCTTCCTGCACCATGACCGCGGCGGCATCGATGCCCTCGGCCTTGATCTGCGCGAGCGGTACGTTCCAGCTTGACTGGCTGGCGCTCAGCGCGCCGAGCTTGAGCCAATTGCGCACAACATTGTGGTACGTGATCGTGCGGCCGCGGTTCTCGCCACGACCGATCGCGACCGTCACCACTTTGGCGATCGGGCACAACCAAACTTCCGCGGCCAGTGCTTTGTCGGAGGCCGCTACACTAACGTTAAGCGCGCCGTTGTTCACTGCTAGCGTGACCGGCAGCGACATCGCCTCGGTTTTGTGGTCGGTTTGCGTAATCGCGCGCTCGATCGCGGCTTGATCGCTGCCGAGTGCGTCGGTTGCGCCGTTGACGACGATCTGCGGCGTATAAACTTGTCCGTCACCGCGCGCTCGCGCATAAGCGCGCTGGCGCGCCGAATGCGCCGGATTGGCAAGCGTGTCGCGCCAGCCGAGATAATCCCAATAATCGATCGGAACGCTCAGCGCGATCAGCGATGGATCATTCGCCAATTGTCCGACCAGCCGATCGGCCGGCGGGCATGAGGAGCATCCTTGGCTGGTGAAGAGTTCAAGAAGCGCGCGCGGTTCCCCGGCACGCGCGATGACAACACTTGCAATCACAAAGCCCGCAATGAGAAGCGCCGGCGCGACACGGCGAGCTTGCATTCCAACCTCCGCCTCACGGCTCTGGTGACGGTTCGGTGACGCGCTTTTTAGCGTCCGCTCCCCTTAACCGCCACTCACTTCACGGTGAGCCGGAAATGCCGCCAGGACAGCGGAACTAGGAGAACGAGCCGCGAACGCCGGCGCGCCGATCTCGTTGACCCGAGACAATCGCGCTAAGCGGCAAGCCGGCGCAGCACGTACTGCAAAATGCCGCCGTTGCGAAAATAGTCGAGCTCATCGGCGGTATCGATCCGGCAGATCAGCGGCACGCGCTTGAGCCCGCCGTCGGCGGCGACGATCTCGGCCTGCAACCGCTGATGCGGCTTGAGATCGCCATGCAGGCCGCGGATGGTGACCTGCTCGTCACCGCGCAATCCAAGCGTCTGCCACGAGGTGCCCTCTTCGAACACCAGCGGGACCACGCCCATGCCGACCAGATTGGAGCGGTGGATGCGCTCGAACGACTGCGCGATCACGGCGCGAATGCCAAGCAGCACGGTGCCCTTGGCGGCCCAATCGCGCGACGAGCCGGTGCCGTATTCCTTGCCGGCGAACACGACCAGCGGCACGTTCTCCGAACGGTAGCGCATCGCCGCATCGTAAATCGGCATGCGCTGGCGCGACGGATAATGGATCGTGTAGCCGCCCTCGATGCCGGGCACCATCTGATTTTTGATTCGAATATTGGCGAAGGTGCCGCGCATCATCACCTGGTGATTGCCGCGCCGCGTGCCGTATTGATTGAAGTCGCGCGGACGAACTTGATGATCGCGCAGATATTCGCCGGCCGGACTCTCTTCTTTGATCGAGCCCGCCGGGGAAATGTGGTCGGTGGTGATCGAATCCAGAAACAGGCCGAGAATACGGCCGTCGACGATGTCCTCGATCGGCTGACTGCGTTTCTGCATGTCCTCGAAATAAGGCGGGTTCTGCACGTAGGTGGAGCGATCGTCCCACTTGTAGGTCAACCCGCCCTTGACCGCGATCTTGCGCCACAGCGCATCGCCCTTGAACACATCGCCGTATTTGCGCGTGAACATCTGCTTGTTGATGCTCTTGCGCATGACCCCTGCGATCTCGCGGCTGGTGGGCCAGATGTCGCGCAAATAGACCTTGCGACCGTTCTTGTCGGTACCAAGCGGCGCCTTGGCGACATCGATCTGCATCGAGCCGGCGATCGCATACGCGACGACCAGCGGCGGTGACGCCAGATAATTAGCGCGCACGTCGGCATTCACGCGGCCCTCAAAGTTGCGATTGCCGGAGAGCACCGCCGCGGCGACCAGATCGTTCTTGTTAACGGCCTCCGAAATCTCCTCGGGCAGCGGGCCGGAATTGCCGATACAGGTGGTGCAGCCAAAGCCGACCAGATTGAAGCCGAGCGCGTCAAGCGACTTCTGCAAACCCGATTTCTCATAATATTCCGCCACCACCTGCGAGCCGGGAGCGAGCGAGGTCTTGACCCACGGCTTGACGGTGAGGCCCTTCTCCACCGCTTTCTTGGCCAACAGACCCGCCGCGATCATCACCGACGGATTCGACGTATTGGTGCAGGAAGTGATGGCCGCGATCACCACATCGCCATGGCCGAGCGTGTGCGTGCGGCCTTCGACCGGCACGCGCTTATCCAATTCACCGGCCTTGTTGAACTCCCTATCCATGGCTTGGACGAAGCCGCTTTTGACCTCTTTGAGGGCAATGCGGTCCTGCGGCCGTTTCGGTCCGGCGAGCGACGGCTCGATCGAGGACAGTTCGAGCTTGAGCACGTCGGTGAACACCGGATCCGGCGTATTCTTGGTGCGATACATGCCCTGCGCCTTGGCATAGGCGGCGACCAGCGCGACGCGGTCCGCCGGCCGGCCGGTATCGCTGAGATAACGGAGCGTATCGTCATCGATCGGGAAAAAGCCGCAGGTCGCGCCATATTCCGGCGACATGTTGCCGAGCGTCGCCCGGTCGGCGATGGCCAGGCCGGCGAGACCGGGACCGAAATATTCGACAAACTTGCCGACCACGCCGCGCTTGCGCAGCATTTGCGTCACGGTGAGCACCAGATCGGTCGCGGTGACGCCCTCCTTGAGCTTGCCGTTGAGCCGCACCCCGATCACTTCCGGCAACAGCATCGAATAGGGCTGGCCGAGCATCGCCGCCTCGGCTTCGATGCCGCCGACGCCCCAGCCGAGCACCGAGAGCCCGTTGACCATCGTGGTGTGCGAATCGGTGCCGACCACAGTGTCGGGGAAAGCGAGTTCGCTCGCATTGGATTTGTCGGGAAACTTGATCGCCTTCTTGGTGCTGCAGACCGTCTGCGCCAAGTATTCCAAATTGACCTGATGGCAGATGCCGGTGCCGGGCGGCACGACGCGAAAATTCTCGAATGACAGCTGCGCCCATTTCAGGAATCGGTAGCGTTCCTGATTCTGTTTGTACTCTTCTTCAACATTGCGCTTGAACGAGTCGCGATGGCCGAAGAAGTTGACCGCCACCGAATGATCGATGACAAGATCGACTGGCACCAACGGATTGATCTTCTTGGGGTCGCCGCCAAGGTGCTCCATGGCGTCGCGCATGGCGGCGAGATCCACCACCGCCGGGACACCGGTGAAGTCCTGCATCAACACGCGCGCCGGACGGAAAGCGATCTCGCGATCAGACGTTCGGTTTTTAAGCCATTGCGCGACCGCCTGGATGTCCTCCTTGGTGACCGAGCGCCCATCCTCGTTGCGCAGCAAATTTTCCAACAGCACTTTGAGAGAGAAAGGGAGCCGCGAAATTCCTTTGAGGCCGTTTTTCTCCGCCGCCGGCAGGCTGAAATAGGCATAGGTTTTGGACCCGACCTTCAGCGGGCGAAGGCATTTGAAGCTGTCGACGAAATCCATGATCTTTTCCATTCTGCCGGCTTCGGCCGAGGCAATGCGGAGGTCGTTGAGACCGAAATGGTCGAAAATCCACCGGGCAGGGCAGCGTTGGGGTCGCGCCACAGCCCAGCGTCGCGGCTTATAAGGACTTTTGCCGCCTTGTGCCAGGTCCGCAAGGAATGGTCCGATATCATGCGGCGCATGGCCCCATTCGAGCGTAATGGCACAGTAAACTTGGGCGAAAGCGCAAGTCATTTCTGCTACTTGGGATTGCAGTCATGCACTTAAGGGCGGC